>Ga0207667_10000032_pt1 | contig 322253 bp, 279 predicted proteins | sample KBSCornC52_FD_184301 | JGI IMG/M metagenome (GOLD analysis project Ga0207667, IMG submission 184301) | Corn rhizosphere microbial communities from Kellogg Biological Station, Michigan, USA - KBS Corn C5-2 (SPAdes) (version 2) | ecosystem: Host-associated > Plants > Roots > Rhizosphere > Soil ...
CAAGGAAGAAATCGTCGCCGTCATGGGCCGCAACGGCATGGGCAAGACCACGCTGTTCAAGACCCTGATGGGCATCCTGCCGCTGCGCGGCGGCAGCATCAGCATCGATGGCGTGGAACTCGGTGGCCTGGAAAGCCACCAGCGCGTCGAGCGCGGCGTGGCCTATGTGCCGCAGGGGCGCATGATCTTTTCGCACATGACGGTGCTGGAAAACATCCAGACCGGCTTGCCGGCATCGGCCAAGGGCAAGGTGCCCGATGAACTGTATTCGCTGTTCCCGGTGCTCTATGACATGCGCACCCGCAAGGGCGGCAATCTCTCCGGTGGCCAGCAGCAACAACTGGCCATTGCGCGCGCGCTGGCGACCAATCCGCGCGTGCTGTTGCTGGATGAGCCGACCGAGGGCATCCAGCCTTCCATCATCAAGGACATCGCCCGGAGCCTCAAGGAAATCCGCAAGATCCGCGCGCTCACCATCGTGGTCTCGGAGCAGGTGCTGAGCTTCACGCTGGAGATTGCGGACCGCTTCCTGGTGATCGACAAGGGCCGCTTCGTCTACGAAGACACGCGCGAGAACGTCGATGCACCCACCATCAGCAAGTATCTGTCGGTCTGATCCGACCGTCTTTTCAGAGGAGCAAGCTCATGCGACATGGAGACATTTCAAGCAGTAAAGATGCCGTCGGTGTGGCCGTGGTGAACTACAAGATGCCACGCCTGCATACGCGCAGCGAGGTGCTGGAGAACGCGCAGAAGATCGCCGCCATGCTGGTCGGCATGAAGCAGGGACTGCCGGGGCTGGACCTGGTGGTGTTCCCCGAGTACTCGACCCACGGCATCATGTATGACCGTGAAGAGATGTTCGAGACCGCCGCCGCCATCCCCGGTGACGAGACCCGCATCTTTTCCGAGGCCTGCCGCATCGCCGGGGTGTGGGGCGTGTTTTCGCTGACCGGCGAGCGCCATGAAGAGCATCCGCGCAAGGTCCCTTACAACACCCTGATCCTCATCAACGACCAGGGCGAGATCGTGCAGAAGTATCGCAAGATCATGCCGTGGACGCCCATCGAGGGCTGGTATCCGGGCGACACCACCTATGTCTGTGATGGCCCCAAGGGCTTGAAGATCAGCCTCATCATCTGCGACGACGGCAACTACCCCGAGATCTGGCGCGACTGTGCCATGAAGGGCGCGGAACTGGTGGTGCGCTGCCAGGGCTACATGTATCCGGCCAAGGAACAGCAGATCATGGTCTCCAAGGCCATGGCCTGGATGAACAACCTCTATGTGGCCGTGGCCAATGCGGCCGGGTTCGATGGCGTCTATTCCTACTTCGGCCATTCGGCCATCGTCGGCTTCGATGGCCGCACACTGGGCGAGTGCGGTACCGAGGAAATGGGTATCCAGTATGCCGAGCTGTCGATCTCGGCCATCCGCGATGCGCGCCGCAACTGGCAGTCGCAGAACCATCTCTACAAGCTGCTGCATCGCGGCTACACCGGCAAGATCAATTCGGGCGAGTCGCCGGCCGGTGTGGCCGAGTGTCCCTTCGACTTCTATCGCACCTGGGTCAATGACCCGCAGGCTGCACGCGCCCAGGTCGAGGCATTGACGCGCAACAGTGCCGGCACGCCCGAATGCCCGATGCCGGGAATCCCCATCGAGCCGGCGGCCTGAGGCTCAGGCTCCCAAGGTCGTCATCACACACCCACCACCAAGGAGATCGCATGCAACACTTCAAGATCAAGCCCGGCGTCCCGCTGGCAGAGCAGGCCGAACTGGGGCACAACCGCTGGCACCCCGACCTGCCTTTCCTGGCCTCGGTCAAGCCGGGCGAATCCATCCTGATCGAGTCGCTGGACTTCCTCGATGCGCAGATCCAGGACACCGACGATGTCGCCGACGTCAAGAACGTCGATCTGACCCGCGCCCATCCGCTGACCGGTCCCTTCCACGTCGAAGGTGCAGAGCCGGGCGACCTGCTGGTGATCGACCTGCTGGACATCAAACCGGTCACGCCGGTCGGTTTCTCGGGCGTGTTCGCCAAGGAAAACGGCGGCGGCTTCCTGGCTGATTACTTCCCCGAAGCCGACAAGGCGATCTGGGACCTGAAGGGCTTGTATGCTACTTCGCGCCATATTCCGGGCGTGCGCATCGCTGGCCTGACCCACCCTGGCCTGATGGGTTGCCTGCCTTCGCATGACCTGCTGGCCGAATGGAACCGGCGCGAAGCCCCGCTGGCCGCCAAGGGCCTGGCGCAGCCGCCCAACCCCAGCACTGCCGTGCTGCGCGGCCTGACCGGGGCCAAGTTCGACGAGATGGCCAAGGTGGCCGCCCGCACCGTGCCGCCGCGCGAGCATGGGGGCAACACCGACATCAAGGACTTGTCGGCGGGCACCCGCATCTTCTTCCCGGTGTACGTGAAGGGCGCGGGCTTCTCGATGGGAGATTTGCACTTCTCGCAGGGCGACGGCGAGATCGGCTTCTGCGGCGCCATCGAGATGGATGGCGTGAGTCACGTCGGCTTCGACCTCATCAAGGGCGGCATGGCCAAGTACAACATCACCTCGCCCATCTTCATGCCCAGCATCGTCAAGCCACATTACGAGCAGTGGCTGACCTTCGAGGGCATCAGCGTGGAAAACGGCGTGAACTACTATCTCGACGCCACCGTGGCCTATCGCCAGGCCTGCCTGAAGGCCATCGACTACCTGACCCACTTCGGCTACACCGGCAGCCAGGCCTACATGCTGCTGACCGCCGCGCCGGTGGAAGGGCGCATCGGCGGCATCGTCGATATTCCCAACTGCGCCTGCACGGTGGCCTTGCCGACCTCGATCTTCGATCAGGACATCACGCCCAAGGGCATGCTGAACGACAAGTCGTATTGGGGACGCAAAGGCTAGTGCTTTTCGCTGTTCGCAGTGACGTGTGTGTTCCCGGCCGGGCGCAGGCCTGGCCGGTTTTTTTGATGTGATGCTGGATTGATGAAGGAGGCGCCATGCCCTTGTACGACATTCGTTGCAGCCATTGCGAAGGCATCTTCGAACGCCTGATCTCCTTGCAGGCACTGCATGGCGAGACAGTTTGCCCTTACTGCCAAGAGCGTACCGCCGCTTCGCCCATGCCCACGGGCGGCCACGTCGGTTTGCAGGTCAAGTATCGCTGGCAGCCGCGCAATGGCGCCGAGCAACTGGCCGGGCAGGGCGCGACCGGACCAGGGACGCACGCGGGCGCAGGGCGCAGCAGTGTGCTGCACAACTGCAAGGGGCACAGCTGCAGCATCTGCGCGACCTGAGCCTGCGCAGGCTCAGCCCAGCAGGCGCGCGCCCAGCACCAGCAGGGCCACGCTGGCGAGCAATCCGAACAGCGCCACCAGTTCGTAGTCCTGCGCCTGCTGGCGCCAGTGGCCGTTGCCCAGCGGCAGCCAGCGCGGATAACGGCCCAGCGTGATGAGCTTGAGCAGGCCGCAGCCGAGCAGGTAGAACAAGGTATTGAAGGCAAGATAGCGCAGCAGACCCAGCAGCAGGCTGATGATGGTTTCCATCCGCGTCCTCTTATTCGAGCATCGCATCCAGCCCTGCAGCGAGCTCGCCCAGGGAGGGCATGGCCCGTTCGGCCTTGTCGGGATCGTGCTTGACCAGCAGCGGCATCCACGCCGGGTCCACGCCCAGCTTCTTGCCGACCGCAGCCGGGTAAGTGGCCCGCGCGCTTTCATCATCCTGCGACAGGATCGCCACCCGCGCCGCCCAGCCGCCCAGGTGCACCCAGGCGGCGGCGCGATCGAACCGGCCTGCGCCCAGCGGATCGGGCACCGAACGCAGCGCTGTCACCAGCGCATCGGGGAAGTGCCAGATCGCGGCCAGCTCGGCCGAGACATCGGCGTAGTGGAAACCCCAGGCCTCTTTCTCCCGCTCGGCGCGGTCGCTGTCGAGCACATTGCTGTGCTGGTCCAGGGGCGCTACTGCATTGGCGGCCACGGCGTGCAATTGCAACTGGCCGATGCCATACATCATCCCCACCGTGAAGACGGCGTCGCCATTGTCTTCACCTGCCATGCCGGCGTGCATGGCCAGCCAGCGCGCGGCCACGGCGGTGTAGAGGGTGTGCCGCCAGAACTGGTGCAGGTCCATGCCCCGGGTGTTCTTGAAGGCGGCCACCATGCCATTGCCCAGCACCAGGTTGCGCACCATGATGAAACCCAGGATGCGCAGCGCGTCATCGACCGTGCCAATGGTGCGCGAGGCATGGAAGAAGGCCGAGTTCGCCAGCCGCAGCACCTTGGCGCTCAGGGCAGGGTCGGTGGCGATCTGCTGGGCGATCTCGTGGGCAGAGATGTCCTCGGCGTTGAAACTGGCCATCAATTGCTGTACCACCTTGGGAACGGTCGGCAATTTGCCAGGCTGGTCCACCAGGCTCTTGAGCTCCATGAAAATTCCTCCGTGCAATGTTTGTGTCGCTTCTCAAAGGCAATACCGCGAATTGCGGCTCCATTGTGGCAGAGATCGGCCGATTTGCCCTGGCCTTTGTCCGTATCATGACGCTATCCAATGCTCCGGAGTGCAGTCATGATCAACCGCAAGAAACCGGTATCCACCCTGCCCAATGATGTGCATGGGCAGCCAGACGACGACCAGCCTGTGGCGGCCAGCGCCTCCTGGGGCGACGTGCCAGCCTATCTGCAGGACTGCCTGCAGCGCAGTTTCCTGTTCCTGGATACGCTGCTCGACCGTGGCAACGACTACCTGGAACACCTGGAACAGGGCACGCCGCCGCTGCTGAAGTTTGCCCATGAAGTGGTGCTGGACGGTCACGACCTGCCGCAACCCTGCAACTACGCCTTGCTGAGGCTGCAGCCGCCTGTCGGCCTGCCGGTCGATCCGCAGGCGCGGCCGGTGGTGGTGGTCGATCCGCGCGCCGGACATGGGCCGGGCATTGGCGGGTTCAAGTTCGATTCAGAAGTGGGCATGGCCATGAAGGCCGGCCATACGGTGTATTTCGTCACCTTCCGTCCCGAGCCCGAGGACGGACAGACGCTGGTGACGGTGATGGATGCCGAGGCGCGCTTCCTGGAAGAGGTGATCCGCCGCCATCCGCAATGTGCGGCCAAGCCGGTGGTGATCGGCAACTGCCAGGCCGGTTGGGCCATGATGACGCTGGACGCGGTGCGGCCGGAGCTGTTCGGGCCGCTGATGATGGTGGGCGCGCCGGCCTCCTACTGGGCCGGCAGCTCGACCTTGAACCCGATGCGCTACAGCGGCGCGAACCTGGGCGGCACCTGGCTGGCGTCGCTGGCCGCTGATCTGGGCGCGGACCGCTTCGATGGGGCCTATCTGGTGGAGAACTTCGAGAAGCTCAATCCGGCCAATACCTTCTGGAACAAGTACTACAACCTGTGGGCCGGCGTGGACCAGGAGGCGGCGCGCTTCCTGGAGTTCGAACGCTGGTGGGGCGGCTTCTTCCGCATGACCGGGGCCGAGATCGAGGCCATCACCGAAAACCTCTTCGTGGGCAACAAGCTGGCGCGGGGCGAACTGCAGGTGCGGGGCAAGCCGGTGAACCTGCGCGAGATCAGCGCGCCCATCGTGGTCTTTGCTTCCTGGGGCGACAACATCACCCCGCCGCCGCAGGCGCTGAACTGGATCATCGATACCTGGGGCGACGAGCGCGCCATCGCGGCGGCGGGCCGCACCATCATCTATGTGCTGCATGAGAGCGTGGGCCACCTGGGCATCTTCGTGGGCGGCTCGGTGGCGCTGAAGGAACATGACCAGCTGGTCAGTTCGCTGGACGTGATCGAAAGCCTGCCGCCTGGCCTCTACGAGATGAAGCTGGAACGCAAGGATGGCCGTCCCACCCAGCGCTGGGACGCCCTGGAACCGGGCGACTATACGGTGCACTACGAGCACCGCACCATGGAAGACCTGCGCAAGCTCAATCCGGAGGGACGCGAGGAAGAGGCGATCTTCTCGACCATCAGCCAGTGGTCGCAGATGAATGCACAGCTCTACAAGACCTGGGTGCGCCCCTGGGTGCGCATGACGGCCACCCGCGACAGCGCCAACGCCTTGATGCGCATGAATCCCTTGCGCATGCAGCGGCAACTGTTCTCGGACACCCATCCGGCAGCCGCCTTCATCCGCCAGCAGGCCGCCCAGGCGCGTGCGCAACGGGTGCAGCTGGACCCGCAGCATCCGCTGAAGCAGTACGAAGCCCGCATGGCGCAGAAGATCACCGATGAGCTCAACGCCTGGCGCGATGAGCGCGATGCCCGCACCGTGCGCATGACGCGCCAGATGTTCGGTCCGACCGGCCTGGGCGCCTGGCTGCCGCCGCGCGAGCCCGATGCCGAGCTGGCCCAGCGCTGGGCGCAGCAGGAGCTGGGCCGGTATCGCGAGACCGTGATCGGCCAGATCACCGAGGGCGGTTTTGCCGAGGCGGTCTGCCGCATCGTCATCGCCGGCATGATTTCGATTGGCGTGTTCGAACGGCGCAGCCTGCGCCTGGCGCGCCTGCTGGCGCAATTGCCGAACATGCATGCCAGTGTCTCGGCGCAGACCAACTGGGTGCAACTGCTCAAGGAACAGGCGCGCATCACCGCCGTGGCGCCCGTGGAGGCGCTCAATGCGCTGGGACAGATGCTGCCCGATGCGGCCAGCCGCGAGCGGGCGCTGGCCTTGTCGGCGGCGGTCATGATGATCGAGCCGACGCTGGCCAATCCGCGCTCGGAAATCATCGAGCTGCTCATCGGCACGCTCGATGTCAATCCCGACAAGGTGATTGCGCTGGCGCGCAAGCTGACCTCGGCCATCGGTGCGGGCAGCGATGAGGTCACGGTGCCGGCCGGCGAGCTGGAGACTGCGCCCGTCAAACGGCCACGCTCGCCTTCGCCTCGGCGCGCCGAGGCCAAGCCTGCGCCGACGCCGGCAAGGACGCAGCGCAAGACGGCGGCTCCCGCGCAACCGAGCAAGCCGGCCAAGGCAGCCACATCAGCCAAGCCGCTGAAGCCCGCCAAGTCCGCCAAGCCGTCCAGCGCTGCCACGACCAAGCGCAGCGCCCGCAGCCGAAGCAACTGAGTCGCGCCAGGGCGGGCAGGGCGGGCCGGGCTTCAGGGCCGCTCGCCGCGCGCCAGGCGCGCGCGGATATGCGCCACCACCTCGGGCAATGCGGCGACGGTGTCGATGACGTAATGGGCGCCGGCCTGGCGCAGACGGTCCTGCGCCTGCCGGTTCAGGGCGTTGGCCTCAGCCGTCGGCAGGCTGTCCAGTTCGCTGCGGGTGAGTCCGACTTCATTGCCGGACAGCGACACGCCCACGCTCCACATGCCTGCACGCAGGCCTTCCTCTATCCCCGGGACGGTATCGTCCACCTTGACGCAGGCCGCCACGTCGTCGATCCGCAGGGCCAGCACGTTGGCCAGCGCCATGTAGGGACCGGGCCGGCCGCCCGCGGCCAGTTCATCACCGGCCACTACGTGGTCGGGGCGGATGCCGGCGGCGGCCGCCAGCGGCAGCAGCACGTCCAGCACCTGGCGCGGATAGCCGGAGCAGGAACCGATCTTCAGGCCCTGGCCGCGCAGCCAGGCCAGCACCTGCGCGGCGCCGTCGATGGGCTGGGAGTACTGGCCGACCTTGGCGATCTGCATCGGCATGAAGCGCTCATAGAGGGCATCGACATCGCTGTCGGCGGGCGCCCTGCCGGTGCGCGCTTGCCATTGCGCGGCGATGGCGGGCTCATCCAGCAAGAGGCGGATGTGCTGCCACTTCGACAGCCCCATGGGGCCGCGCGCCTGGGCCAGGCTGATCTCGATATCGAAGCTCTTGAAGGCATCGACGAAGATCTGGGTCGGCGCCAGCGAGCCGAAATCGACCAGCGTACCGGCCCAATCGAAGATGACGGCTTGCAGGGTGGGACAGCCGCGGGAGGCGGGGACGGTGTTCACGGGATTCTCCTGGGGTAGGCGTGGCAGCGTCGTCATTGACGCTGCCATCGACAGTGAACAGCTTAAAGCGACATTGTGACGGGCCTGTTATCGATATAATCGCCAAAATCGGCAGAAGCTATTGACAGGATCTATAGATGACCCCCTCGCAACTGCGCGCTTTCCTGGCGGTAGCGCGCCATCGCGGCTTTTCGGCGGCAGCGCGCGCCCTGGGCGTGAGCCAGCCCACCCTGACCACCCAGGTGCAATCGCTGGAGCGCGAGCACAATGTCGAACTGTTCTTCCGCCGGGGCCGGCGGGTGGACTTGTCGGAGACTGCACAACGGCTCTTGCCGATCGCGCAGAACATCGCCGAACTGGAACTGGACGCCCTGAACCTGCTGGTCAATTCCGGGGCCTTGCATGTGGGGCATCTGCGCATCGGCGCGGTCGGCCCTTTCCACGTCATCGAGATGGTCGATGCCTATCGCGCCCGCTATCCCCGGGTGGAGCTGTCGATCCGCCTGGGCAATTCGGCGCAGACCCTGGCGGACCTGGAAAACTACGTGACCGACGTGGCCGTGCTGGCCAGCTTCACCGACGATGCGCGCTTTCACGCCGTGCCTTACGCCGACCATGCGGTGGTGCTGTTCGCCCACCGCAGCCATCCGTTCTACCAGCGCGAGTCGGTCACCTTGGCCGAGCTGGATCAGCAGCCCATGCTCATGCGCGAGCAGGGTTCCACCACCCGCTTAGCGCTGGAAAAGGCCCTGCAGCAGGCCGGCGTGAAAGTGCAGGTGGTCATGGAAATCGGCAGTCGCGAGGCGCTGCGCGAGGCAGTGGCGCGGGGGCTGGGCCTGGGTGCGGTGTCGGAGGCTGAATTCGTGCCCGATGAGCGTTTTCGCATGGTGCGCATCGAGGGCGATCCGGTCAGCACCCATACCTATGTCTATTGCCTGGCCGAGCGCCGTGAGGGGCGGCTGGTCGGTTCCTTCATGAAGATCGCTGCGCGCAGCTGAGCCAGGGAGCGGCCGAGGCCGAGGCCGGCGCTTTGGCTTATCATGTCGGTTTGCCCATTTTCCAGGAATCAGGGAGAACCAACGTGATCAAGCACATCGTGATGTGGAAGCTGAAGGACCATGCGGAAGGCGCCGACAAGGCCACCAACCTGCGCAAGATGAAGGCACTGCTGGACAGCTGTGCCAACGTGGTGCCGGGCATCCTGAAGTTCGAGGCCGTGGTGGCCCAGCCGGGTCTGGAAGCGACCTATGACGTGGTGCTCTATTCCGAGTTCGTCTCGCGCGCGGCGCTGGACGCCTACCAGGAACATCCCGACCACGTGGCCATCAAGCCTTTCATCGGCGCGGTGCGCGAAGCGCGCCAGTGCATGGACTACGAAGTCTGAGGACGGCACCATGAGTCTGGCGCTGACCGAGGTCTTCCCGCAGGGCAATCCCTATCTGCAAGCCCTGGGCGTGGAGGTGCTGGAATACGGCGACGACCGCGCAGTGATGTCGCTGCTGTTGAAGCCGGAGTTCATGAACAGCTGGCAGGTGGCCCAGGGCGGCATCTCGATGACGCTGATGGACGTGGCCATGGGCCTGTCGGCGCGCGCGGGCGTGCCGGACGCCAAGTCCGCGGCCACGGTGGAGATGAGCTCGAGCTTCCTGCAACCCGCGGGCCGCGCTGGCGACACCATCGTGGCGCGCGGTCATACCTATCACCGTTCCACCACCATGTGCTTCTGCCAGGCCGAACTGTGGCAGGGCGAGCGGCTAGTGGCCAAGGCCATGGGCAGCTTCAAGCTGATTCGCCGCCTCGATATCTCGCGCAAGCTGGAGCATGACTGAATCCATGGCCGGCTTGCCAGACCTCGTGATTCCTGATTTCCAGTTCTTTCCGTTCTTATTTCAATGCAGGGTACCCGCATGAACATCATCACCGGCAGCTGGGACGCCATGCGCGCCCACGCCCAGCCTATCCGTTTCGAAGTCTTCGTGGACGAGCAGCAGGTTCCGGCCGAGATCGAGCTCGACGAGATGGATGCCCATTGCATCCACGCCGTGGCCTATGACGAAGCAGGCCAGCCGCTGGCCACCGGCCGTCTGCTGCCTGACGGCCACATCGGCCGCATGGCCGTGCGCAAGGCCGGACGCGGCAAGGGCGTGGGCGGGGCGGTGCTGCAGGCGCTGATGCAGGCGGCCCGCGCGCGCGGTGACCGCGAAGTGGTGCTCAATGCGCAGACGCATGCAGCGCCTTTCTATGCCGCCCACGGTTTCGTGCAGGAAGGCGAGATCTTCCTTGAGGCCGGCATCGAACACATCACCATGCGCGCTTCGCTGGCGCCGCGTTAAGCGGCTGCAGGACGCTGGCCGGGCTGGCCTTGCTGGCTCTGCTCGAGACGGAAGTAGGCCAGTTGGGCGTTGAGCTCGCGCGCCCGTTCCGTCATCGCCTCGGCCGTGATGGCCAGTTCCTCGGAGACGGCTGCATTGCGCTGGGTGGTGTCGTTCAACTGCGTGACGGCCACGCCGATTTCGGCCACGCCTTCTTCCTGCATGCGCGAGGACAGCGTGATCTGGTTGATCTGCTGGGAGGCCTGGCGTATCCCCTGCAGGGTGCCTTCCACCAGCCGCTGGCTGGTCTGCTCGGCCAGCTCCACGCTTTGCTGGGCGATCACGCTGATCTCGTGGGCGCTGCTCTGGCTGCGCTCGGCCAGCTTGCGCACCTCCGCCGCCACCACCGAAAAGCCGCGTCCATGCTCGCCGGCGCGAGCCGCTTCGATGGCCGCATTGAGCGCCAGCAAATTGGTCTGGTAGGCAATGTCGTCGATCACGCCGACCTGGCGCGCAATGCCGCGCATGGCGTCGACCGTGGTCTGCACGGCCGCGCCGCTCTTGTCGGCGTCGCTGGCGGCGGCGACCGCGATCTGGTTGGTGCGGCGGGCATGTTCTCCGGTCTGCTGGATGGCCTCATTCATGCTGGCGATGGCCCCATGGACTTCTTCCACCGCCGCAGCCTGCTCGCTGGAGGCCTGCGCCAGTGCATGGGCGGTGGCGTTGAGCTGGCGTGAGGACACGCCCAGCGCTTGGGTCGAGAGGGTGACATTGCGCATGATCTCGGTCAGGCGTGCGCGCATGGTGTGCATGGCGTAGAGCAGGCTGCTGCGGTCGTTGCTGCGCAGATTGACTTCCACGCACAGGTTGCCATCGGCGATCTGGCGCACGATATGGGCGGCATAGGCCGGCTCGCCGCCCAGTTCGCGGCGCACGCCGGCGATGATCCAGAGCGCCAGCGCCAGGCCCAGCGCCAGCGTCAGCCCGGCGATCTCCAGGTTGTGGGTGCGCAGGCGCTGGTATTCGTTGCGGGCCTCTTCGTAGGCGCTGCCGGTGAGGCTTTCCTGCAGCCGGCCCAGGTTCGACAGCAGGGTGGCCAGATCGGCCAGTTGCGTGGTCAGCGCGGTCCAGCGGCGATTGGCTTGCAGCGGTTCGCCATTGGCGATGAGCGTGATGATCTGGTCACGTTCGCTCAGGTAGGTCTGCCAGCGCTCTTCGAAGCGCCCGGCCAGGGTGGTTTCTTCCGGAGTGAGGCGGGTGTCGCGGTAGGCCTTCCATCCTTCCCGGAAACTGGCGTCCAGCGCGGTCATACCCCCCAGGTTCTGCTTGATGCGCGCCGCCGAGACGCTGTCCTCGGCATTGGGGTCGGTGCGCAGGTTGGCCATCATCAGGGCGCGCCCCATCAGGTCGCGGTTCTGGTAGAGCGCATCGCGCACCCGGGCGATGTGGATGAGCGCCATCGTGCGGTCTTCATAGACATATTTCAGCTTGTCATTGCTGGAGGCCATGCCCAGCATGTCGCGCCAGGCCAGCAGGATGACGCTGGCGCACAGCAGCGCCAGCAGCAGCCCCAGGCGGGCGGTGACCGACAGTTTTCCTTGCACGATGTTTTTCCTTGTTGTTGGCGGGAACTACCCCAGCATTCACTATAACGAACTTTGTTGCAGCGCAGAATGAAGAAAAGAGCCGCTTGCAGCCCTGTTTCCTGAGCTTATGTGGTTTCCCACAATACCGGCACGGGGATGACTGCGCGATACTTGCGCCCGAACCGGGGAGGGGGAGTTCTCCCGGACAAATAACAAGCCTGAACGGACGACGGATCCGAGAATGGCAGGAGGCAGGTCCAGGCGGGCCGGCTGATAATCGATGTTTAAGGAGAAAGACTATGACGGCGCAAAAACCGCCCCTCTACAAATCGCTGTATTTCCAGGTCCTGGTTGCCATCGTGATCGGCATCACACTGGGCCATTTCTACCCATCCACGGGTGAAGCCATGAAGCCGCTGGGCGATGGCTTCGTCAAGCTGATCAAGATGATCATCGCACCGGTCATCTTCTGTACCGTCGTCATCGGCATCGCCGGCATGGAAGACATGAAGAAGGTCGGCAAGACCGGCGGCCTGGCGCTGCTGTACTTCGAAGTCGTCAGCACCGTGGCGCTGATCATCGGCCTGTTGCTGGTGAACTTCCTGCAACCGGGTGTGGGCATGAACGTCGATCCGGCTTCGCTGGACACCAAGAGCATCGCCGCCTATACCGCTCCCGGCAAGATGGGTTCGGTGACCGATTTCGTGCTGGGTATCATCCCCACCAGCATGGTGGATGCGTTTGCCAAGGGTGACGTGCTGCAGGTGCTGCTGGTGGCGGTGCTGTTCGGCTTCGCCCTGCACAAGTTCGGTGGCCGTGGCACGCTGGTGTTCGACTTCATCGAGAAGATCTCGCACGTGCTGTTCTCGGTGGTGGGCGCGATCATGAAGGTGGCCCCGATCGGCGCCTTCGGTGCGATGTCCTTCACCATCGGCAAGTACGGCGTGGGTTCGCTGTTCTCGCTGGCCAAGTTGATGGGCACCTTCTACCTGACCTGCCTGCTGTTCATCTTCGTGGTGCTGGGCATCATCACTCGCCTGCACGGCTTCTCGATCTGGAAGTTCGTCAAGTACATCAAGGAAGAACTGCTGATCGTGCTGGGCACCTCGTCCTCGGAATCGGTGCTGCCGCGCATGCTGGCCAAGATGGAAAACGCTGGTGCCAAGAAGACCGTGGTCGGTCTGGTGATCCCCACGGGTTACTCCTTCAACCTGGACGGCACTGCGATCTACCTGACCATGGCCGCCGTGTTCATCGCCCAAGCCACCAATACGCCCATGACCTTCGTGCAGGAACTGACGCTCTTGGGCGTGCTGCTGCTGACTTCCAAGGGCGCAGCTGGCATCACCGGTTCGGGCTTCATCGTGCTGGCGGCTACGCTGTCGGCGGTGGGTCACGTGCCGGTGGCCGGCCTGGCGCTGATCCTGGGCATCGACCGCTTCATGTCCGAAGCCCGCGCGCTGACCAATACCATCGGCAACGGCGTGGCGACCCTGGTGGTGGCCAAGTGGAGCGGCGAGCTCGACAGCGAGCGCCTGACCAAGGTCTTGAACAACGAGACCGTGGAAGACGCGCAAGCGCCGGAATCCATCCTGGATCGTACTGACGCCAAGATGCATCACTAAGCAGATAAGCAGAGGCGGGAGCTGCTCCCGCCGCGCTTGCTTCATCGGCCCCATCCCTGCGCCAACTGGCGCGGTGATGGGGCCGATGTGTTTTGGGGAGGTGTTGCTAAGGGCTGGCCACGGCTTGTCGCAGGAATTCTACAAACGCCCGCACCCGCGCCGACAGATGCCGGTTGTGCGGATACAGGATGGAAAAGCGGCGGGTGCGATAGCCGGCCTGCTGCAGCACTTCGACCAGCTCTCCCCGACGCACGGCGGCCTCGGCGATGAAATGATAGATCTGGAACAGGCCACCGCCTGCGATGGCCCAGTTCACGCAGCCCAGCACGTCATCATGGATGCGCTGGCGGCTCTTGAAGTGGAAATCCATGTCGCGCCCCTGGGCGTCCTTGAAGATCCAGGGCATGGCGCGTCCGCTGCTGGGCAGGATGAACTGGATGCAATCATGCTGTTCCAGCTCGGCAATGCTGCGCGGCTGGCCGCGCCGGGCCAGGTAGGCGGGGGCGGCGAAGAGGCCCAGGGTGGCCTCTTCCAGCGTATGGGCGATCAGGCGGGAATCGGGCGGCACCCCCAGGCGGATGGCCAGGTCATAGCCTTCCTCGACGAAATCCACCACGCGGTTGGCAATGCTCAGTTCCACCTCGATCTGCGGATAGGCCTGCTGGAAGCGCGGCAGCAAGGGCAGCAAACGGTAATGGGCGTAGGGCGTTCCTACGCTGATGCGCAAGAGCCCGCTGGGGACCTTCTGCTGGCCGGTGAGGATGCGCTCGGCGTCGGCGATCTGTTCCAGCGCCTGCTGGCATTGGTCGCGGTACAGCTCGCCTTCGCGGGTGAGGCGGATCTGCCGCGTGGTGCGGGCAAACAGACGCACGCCCAGGCGGGATTCCAGGCGGCTGATGGAGCGGCTCACCGAGGCCGGGGTCAGGCCCAGCGCTTCGGCGGCGGCGGTGAAGCTGCCCAGTTCGGCGGCCTTGCAGAACAATTCGATACTGCCTAGCTGGACGGGGTCGAAACTGCGCATTTGTTCACTGATGTAATAAATGAATTGATGGGAAGGCAGTTTATCTGCTTGAGCGAAGTGAATAAAGTGTCACTCATGCTGCCGACGTCTTGCCAAGGCAAGTCTTTCGGCCTCCCGATCTCCCTTTCTGAAAGGAAACAACATGAGTCAAGCCAAGATCCTGATGATCGTCACCTCCAGCAGCCGCATGGGGGACACCGACAAGCCCACGGGCCTGTGGGCCGAGGAACTGGCCGCCCCCTATTACGCCCTGGTCGATGCCGGCGCCGAGGTGGTGGTGGCCTCTACCGCAGGCGGCCGGGCGCCGATCGATCCGGGCAGCGTCAAGCCGCGTGGCGAAAACGACGCCATCGTCGAACGCATGCTGGCCGATGCCCAACTGCAGGAAGTCATCGCCAACACCCGCCCGCTGGGCGAACTGACGGTGGAGGGCTTCGATGCGGTGTTCTTCCCCGGCGGCCACGGCACCATGTGGGATCTGCCGGGCGACGCCAATGTGAAGGCCATCGTCGAGGCAGCCTATGCCGGCGGCAAGTTCGTCGCTTCGGTCTGCCACGGAGCGGCTGGTCTGGTCTCGGCGGTGCGCGCCGATGGCAAGCCCATGGTGCAGGGGCTGCGGGTCAATTCCTTCACCGATGCCGAAGAGCGCGAAGTCGGCCTGGCCAGCGTGGTGCCGTTCCTGTTGGAGAGCCGCTTGCGTGAACTGGGTGGCGTGTTCGAAGGGACCGACAACTGGCAGGTCTTCGCCATTCGCGACGGCCAGTTGATCACCGGGCAGAATCCGCAGTCGTCCGAGCGCGTCGCCGAGATGCTGCTGGAAGCACTGGAACTGCGCGCCTGATCCCCGCTGGCGCTGACGTGAAGAAGGGCCCGTCCTTGCCGGACGGGCCTTTATCATTTTTCGGTGCCGACGATGCCCTTGACGAACCAGCGCTGCGCCGCCACCACGAACACGGCGGGAACGGCGATGGCGGCCAGGGCGGCGGCCATGAGCAGGTTCCATTGCGGCATCTGGCCGGATTCGACCGGCAGGAAGCTGGCCATGGCCAGGGTGATGGTGCGCATCTGCTCGTGGCTGGTGATGACCAGGGGCCACATATAGTCTTTCCAGGTGCTGATGAAGACGATGGCGCCCAGGGCCGCGAAATTGGTCTTCGACAGCGGCAGCAGGATGTCGACGTAGAAGCGCCAAGGACCGGCGCCGTCGATGCGCGCCGCTTCCACCAGTTCGGGCGGGATGGTGCGGTAGAACTGCAGGAACAGGAAGGTGCCGGTGGCCGAGGCCACCAGCGGCAGCGACAACCCTGCATAGGTGTTGACCAGGCTGATGGAGGGCACTGCCTGCTGGCCGGACAGGTCCAGCGCTCGCAGCAGGCTGCGCAGTGGTTCCAGCAGATCCGAGGCGGCGGCGTAGGTCGGCACGATGCGCACCTCCAGCGGCAGCAGCAGGGCGCTGAACAACAGGACCAGGATCAGTCCCCGGCAGCGTGGCCTGAAATACGATACTGCGAAGGCCGTCACGGAAGACAGCAGCAGCTTGCCGCTCACGACCAGGCTGGCCACCAGGAGGCTGTTGAAGAGATAGCGCCACAGGTCGATGCGCTGCGTCACCTCGCGCAGGTTCTCCAGCAGCGCGGTACCGGGCGTGAGCGGCATGCCCTGGCTGATCCACGCCTGGCTGGTGACGCTGGCCGAGCACAGGATCAGGTACATCGGCCCCAGGGCCAGCAGCAGACCCAGCCCCAGCACGCAGTAGGCCAGCGCGGTCATGCGCGGGTGACGTTCTACCATCGTCCTTCTCCCTGACGGAAAAAGCGCAGCTGCAACAGCGTCAGCGCAACGATGAACAGCATCAGCACGACCGACAACGCCGAGGAACCCGACAGGTCCAGCCCGATGAATCCATCCGAATAGATCTGATAGGCGAGGATGGCCGTGCTGCGGCCAGGGCCGCCCTGCGTGAGGGCATCGACCAGGCCAAAGCCGTGGGTAAAGGCTTCGATCACGTTGATGACGCCGGCCAGCAGCAGGGCCGGTGCGATCATCGGCAACTGAATGTCGATAAAGCGTCGCCATGGACCGGCGCCGTCGATGGCGGCTGCGCCCATCAGATCGACCGGAATGCGCTGCAAGGCCGCCGAGAACAGGATGAAATTCAAGGGCACTTGCGTCCACGCAAAGGCGGCAATGAGCGCCAGCATAGCCTGCGTGCCGATCAGATGCGGCGCCCATACGCCCGGCCAGAGCTGGTTGAGGAAGGCCAAGAGGCCCGTGACCGGATTGATCAGCACCTTCAGCACGATCCCCACCACCACCCCGGCCACCGCATAGGGCCAGATGAAGATGCTGCGCAACAGGCGCTTGGCGCGCACGTCCAGTTCCAGGCAAGCGGCCAGCGCCAGGGCAATGGTCACGGCCAGCAAGGTGCTGCCGGCGGTGAAGACCAGGGTGGCGCGCAGGGAGGCATAGAAACTGTCATCGGTGAGGATGCGCAGGTAATTGTCCAGCCCGACGAAGCGCGACCCATTGCCGAACGGACGCACCAGATAGAAGGACCAGGCGATGGCCTTGACCGCTGGCCACAGGAAGAACAGGAACACGATCAGCATCTGCGGCGTGGCCAGCAGCAGCGGAAACCAGCGGGCAGGGAAGGCAGGGCGGGCGTCCATGTTCTCGGTTGTCAACGTGATGGAGCCGGGTCGGGCCCCGCATAGGTCAGGCGAAACCGCTGCAGCAATGCGTCGCCGCGCTGGCGCGCCCTGGACAGGGCCTGGGCCATGTCCTGCTGGCCGGACAGCGCCATCTGCACCTGCTCGGTCCAGGCCAGGCGCAGCTGCGGAAAGAAGCCCAGGCGCGGCCCGACGCCGGGCTGGCTGGCGGCGTCCAGGGAATGGATGCCGGCCACGACCGCGGCTGGATAGTGGTCAGGATCGTCCATGATCTGCGCCGCCACCTGGCGCGTGACGGGCAGGTAGCCGGTCTGCCGGGCCAGCAGGCGCTGGTTCTGCGGCTGCTGCAGATAGGCGATGAAGGCGGCCACGGCGGCATAGACCTGGCGGTCGAATCCCTTCATCACCCACAGCGAGGCGCCGCCCGGCACGCTGTTGTGGCGCTGGCCGTCGGCATGGATAGGCAGGGGCCGGACCGCCACGTGCGGCAAGCCGCTGCGGGCGATGGCGTGCCAGGCGCTGGTGGAATCGAACAGCATGGCGCATTCGCCAGTGGTGAAGGCCAGCGTATGGCGCCCGGTGCGCGTGGCGGCGGCTTCCACCAGCAGGTGCTGCTGGTGCCAGCGCTGGAGCTGCTGCATGAAGCGCAGGTGCAATCCCTGGTCGAACAGGTAGTGCGCGGCCAGACCCTGGTGGCCGTTGTCATGGTCGGCAAGGGGCGCGCCTTCGATGGTGCTGACCTGTTCCAGCAGGATCCAGGGATTGAAGTCGCTCACCAGCGGGCAGGTCTGGCCGGCGGCGCGCAGTTGCCGCGCGGTCTGCTCCAGCTCGCGCCAGGTGGCGGGCAGGGTGCGGATACCGGCCTGGCGCAGTTTGTCGGTATTGAGATAGAGCACGGCGGTGGACACATTGAAGGGCAGGGAATCGAACTGCCCCTGGGCATCGGTGTAATAGCCGCGGATGGCGGGCAGATAATCGTGCCAGTCCACGCGATAGCCGTGGTCGGCCATCAACTGGTGCACCGGCACGATGGCGCCGCTCAGCATCATGTCCAGCGTACCGACATCGTAGATCTCCACCAGCGCCGGCTGTTGCGCGGCGCGATAGGTGGCGATGGTCTTCTGCATGGTCTGCTCGTAGGTGCCGGGGACGACGCATCGCACCTGATGCTGCTGCTGGGCCGCATTGAAGCCCGCACATAATTGCCTGACGGCTTGCGCCATGGCGCCGGCGTGACTGCTCCAGAACTCGAAGCTGGCCGCCTGCGCGCGCGGGATGGCCAGCAGCAGGAGCAGCCCGAGTATCAGACTGATCAAGCCCGGTGGTGTGGAGCGGCTGCGCGGGCGGCCGTGGTGGCGATGATTCTTCACATGACCGGGCGCGTGCTGTCGCGGATCACCAGATGCGTGGAAAACATCTTCTGCACCAGCGCCGCCTGGGTGGAGGCCGGATCGGTGGGCTGGCTGCGCTGTTCCTGGCGCTGCTCGATGCGTTCGAGCAGCAGCTTCACGGCGAACTCGCACATCTCCAGCATGGGCGCATCCACGCTGGTGAGCGCGGGGATGCTGAAGTCGTCATAGCGCATGTTGTCGAACCCGACCACGCTGATCTCATGCGGCACCTTCACGCCCAGGTCGTAGAGCGCCTTGAGCGCGCCCAGGGCCATGCGGTCGTTGCCCAGGAAGATGGCGTCCGGGCGCTCGGCCTGATGGCACAGTTGGGCGGCGGCGCGGTAGCCGCTCTCCAGCGACCAGTCGCCGGTGACCACCCATTCGGGGCGTGGCGTCAGGCCGCATTTTTCCAGCCCATCCAGATAGCCGAAATAGCGCGCCTCGCTGGAGGTGGGGACGCCTTCCTCACGCGACTTGCCGGGCTGGTGATCCTTTTGCGGCCCGGTGACCAGGGCGATGCGGCGGCAGCCGCTGCGATAGAGATGTTCCACTACCGCCAGTCCAGCCTGGCGGTCCGACTGCACGACGTGATGGCAGGCCGGATCGGCCATGCCGTAGACCACGCAGGGATAGCCCAGCCGATGCAGTTCGCTCACCACCGGATTGCCGGCCCGGTTGACCATGGCGATCATGCCGTCGATGCGCCCGGCCAGGAACAGGTCGCGCACATAGACCAGCGAGGCCTCGTCTTCGCGCATCAGGTTGCGCTGCAAGAGCGTATAGCCGGCGCGGTCGGCGGCGCGGGTGAGGGTCTGCACGACGTTGTGATAGTGGGTGTCCTGGGTGCGTTCGGAGCGCTCGTCGTAGGAAGAGCCGTTGAACATCACGCAGGCCAGGGTGCGCGTGGAGATATTGCGCAGCGAACGGGCGGCGACATTGGGAATGAAGTTGAGCGCGTCAATGGCCGCTTGCACCAGCTCGCGGGTTCTGGGAGCGACTTTCTCGGGGTGGTTCAGCACCAGCGAGACCGTCTGGAAACTGACGCCGGCGGCCTTGGCGACGTCCTTGATGGTGAGGCGGCTCATGGCTGGAACAGACGAAGCGGTGAAGACGAGGTCAAGGGTGATCGGTGCAGGTGGGGCAGGGTCGGGGTCATGGCAGGTCGGCGTCGAAATGCCCCGGCCAGGAGAGCAGGCCGGGCTGCGCAATCATATACGAGGCCAGGCGCTACCGGACCGGATCGCGGCCAAATATGTTTTTTGCGACAGGGGGCTGGATGTAATCACGGGGTCATAAATCTTGGAGAAAATACGAGTCTATTAGAACGTTCCAATGTAAAGCAACGAAGGAAAAGTTGCATAAAAAGAATAATGGCAGAGACTTCTTGTAAAGACTGCCATTTTTTTCTTTCTGAAATTAGAACGTTCTATTCATGATAACCGGCGTCGCATCCGGTCGCCATAGCCGGTCCGGCTGCGCATGCCTTCTTGCCACGATTCGTTTTCAGGGGAAATACCATGTCTTACCGTAGTGGGAGTCAGCATTACCGACGTTTGTCATTGACATTGATGAGCCTGGCGATCCTGTCGGTGCTGCCGCTGCTGGCGCAGGCCGCCGATGAGACGCCGGCGGGGGAGGCCACCCCGGGCAGTGCGACGCAGGAGGGCAGCGTCAAGCGCCTCGACAGCGTGGTCGTCACGCGCAAGCGCAGCCAGACCAGTGCGGCGGTGGCGGGCAAGCAGGTGGAAGACCGCGTCATGGACAGCGTGACCCGGGAACAGGTGGAGCGCCTGCCCGATTCCACGGTGACCGATGTGGTTCGGCGCGTGGCTGGGGTATCGGTCACCTTCAATCCGGACAACGTGAACGGACGTGACAAGGCCCAGTTCATCGCCATCCGCGGCCTGGATGGCAGCTACAACAACGTCACCATCAACGGCGCGCCCATGGCGTCGGTCGACCAGACCACCCGCAGCGCCCGCACCAACATGCTGCCGGCGTCGATGGTCAAGGAAGTCCAGGTATTCAAGACCTGGACGCCCGACATGGACCCCAATGCCGTGGGCGGCTCGGTCAATATTGTCAGCCGTAGCGCCTTCGACAATGGCGGCAAGCCCACCTTCAGCGCCACCGGCGCAGTCGGTCATGCCGCCGGCACGGGCAAGGTGGCCTCGGGCGCGGAAGGGCTGGCCAAGAAATCGGATGTGACCTTCAGCAATACCTTTGGTCCGGACCAGCGCTTCGGCTATGTGATCTCGGCCAACTTCGAGAAGGAAAACACGGTCTCCATCGGTCACATGACCACCGACAACATCTTCTACAACTACTACAACGCCAACGGCAGCATCGCCAATCCGGCCTCCTCGGGCGGCCCCAATACCGGCAATGGTTTCCCGGTGCCGCAGCAGTTCAAGTACTGGCAACACTTGAAGAACAGCGAGACCAGTGGTTTCAATGCCAAGCTGGAAGGGCGCTTCACGCCGGATCTGAACGGCTTCGTGGGCTTTGGCTACAACAGCGACTCCACCCACATCCTGCGCAACGAGACCTTCATCGATGACAGCCGCAGCACTGGCAACAACCCGGTCCAGAACCAGACGCCCACCAGCGGACAGTTCGCGCTCGGCGAGGCCGAGGCCGGCTATGCCGCCTCGACCATCAAGCGCACCACCTCGGTGCTGCAGGGCGGACTGGACTGGAAGCTGGACGACAGTCAGGTGCTGTCGCTGCGCTCGTCCTTCTCGCAAGCCAAGCATCGCGAGCCGCGCGAACTGGCCAAGTACATCTTCGCCAACTTTGCCTATCCCGGCGCCGGTTCCGCGCCTGTACTCAGCGGCACCAATGCGTTGGGCATGAGCTACAACACCTCCGGTTTCGAGCCGTCGGTGGCGCTGAACAATCCTTCCAACTTCACCAACCTGAACAACTGGCAGGCCTATTACTGGCGCAAGGAAATGGTCAAGATCGATGACCAGGTCGGCGACGTGAAGCTGGATTACCGCTGGAACATGGACCAGGATGCACGCGGCCTGGGCGCCGGCGTGGGCGTGGATTACCGGCGTCTTGAGCATAGCTATGACTACGTCAACAACCAGTATTTCCCGACTTCCGGCGGCCTGACGCTGGCTGGCAACGGGTCGGTCTCCAGCACCATCATGCCCTACAGCGGCGGCTTGCCCTTCATCCTGGTCAACGGCGGCCAGGCCTGGCAGCAGTTCGCGGCCAACCAGGGCCAGATTGCGGCCAGCAGCGGCAACAGCGTCAACAGCCTGCAAAGCAATTATTCGCATAGCGAACAGACCGCCGCGCTCTATGCGATGGCGTCCTACCGCACGGATCAATGGAGCGGGCTGTTCGGTCTGCGCCAGGACAATACCAACCATTCCACCACTGGCAATGTGCGCAATGTCAGTAATGGCACCACCACCTGGGCGTCACAGACCAAGGACTCCAGCTACAAGTATCTGTTGCCGGCGGCCTCCCTGATCTTCAGTGCCACCGATGACGTCAAGCTCAAGCTGGCCGCCAGCAAGACCATTGGCCGTCCCAACTTCGACGCCTATGCGCCCAACACCACCATCAACCAGAACACCGATGGTTCGGTCACCGTGACCCAGGGCAATCCGGACATCAAGCCGCGTGAATCGACCAACCTCGATGCCTCTGCCGAGTGGTACCTGCCGCGTTCCAGCCTGCTGTCGGTCGCGCTGTTCAACAAGAAGATCAAGAACGAGATCTATACCCTGTCCAGCCAAGGCAGCCTGTTCTACAACGGCGCCACGCGTGCGGCCTCGATCAGCCAGCCGGTCAATGCCTCCAGCTCCCGCATCAACGGGGTGGAACTGAGCTACGTGCAGGGTTCGCTGGGCTGGATCAGTCCGGCCCTGCAAGGTCTGGGCTTCAGCGCCAACCTGAGCTTCTTCGATGGACGCTTGAATGCCGCTGCCAGTAACGGCGGCACCCGCACCATCCAGAACCTGGTCAACCAGCCGGACCAGATCCGCAACCTGACGGTCTTCTACAACTACCAGAAGCTGGATGTCTCGGCGGCCTACAACTGGACCGGCCGCAGCCTGCGCCTGGTCGATTCCAGCCTGGCCAGCCGCGACGTCTACTGGCAGGCGCGCAAGCAGATCGACCTGCAGGCGCGCTATGACCTGGGCCATGGATGGCGCGCCTTTGCCGAGGTGGCCAACCTGACCAATTCGCCCGTGACCAGCGTGACCGGTCCCAACAAGGACCTGCTCAAGGACACCTTCTCCATGGGCCGGATGATCTGGGTGGGGCTGAACTACAGCCCCAAGGACCTATGACCTGTGACGCGTTATGCGCCCCTGTTTTGTTTGACTCACCCTTCGTACCTCCCCCTGTAAGGAACTGCCATGTCCAATCTTGAACAACTCCTGGAACTGAGCCGCCAATCGATGGGCATCATTCCCGTCCTGGCCCTGCTATTGCTGGTGGTGCTGGCCGTCTCGGTCGAGCGCTTCATCTTCTTTGCCCGCTGCCTGCCGTCGGGCAAGCAGATCGACCAGGCGCTCATGCGCGCTGATCATCGCAACGATGCCGCCCTGCAGGACATCGCCCAGCGCTACCGCGCAACCGTGTTCGGGCCGACCCTGCATGCGGCGGTCGAGTCGCGTGCGCTGGCCACGGGCGAGGCCATGGACCGCTACATTGACGAAGCCATCGTGCGCACCATGCCGGAACTGGACCGGGCCTTGTGGCTGCTGGGCGCAGCCATCACGCTGGGGCCGCTGATTGGTCTCTTGGGCACCATCATCGGCATCACCGAATCCTTCAACGTCCTGGGCACCGCCGGCAGCAGCAGCGGGGCGGTCACCAACGGCATCGGCCATTCCCTGCTGGCGACGGGTTGCGGCTTGCTGGTGGCCATCGCCGGCGTGGCGGCCAACAGCTATTTCTCCAAGCGGGTGCGCCTGGCCCTGCTGGAGCTGGACCTGATCAAGCTGGTCTTCATCAAGCAGCACTGCCTGCTGGAAGAGGCCGTCGTGCTGCGCCACAACGCCGAGGCGCATCCTGCCGGGCAGGGCAAGCCCGCGCCCAAGCGTACCGCCGACGTGGCCTATGCGGGAGCCGCATCATGAGCCGCACCCGCTACCTGCAGTCCGATGAGCCGCATATCGAGATCATCCCGATGATCGACATCATGATGTTCCTGCTGATCTTCTTCATGGTGACGATGCTCAAGATGATCGATGTGAGCGGGCTCAAGATCAACGTGCCGCAAGCCGCCAGCGCCGCTACGCTGCCCAGCAAGTCGTTGACCATCGTGGTCGACAAGACCGGTGCGATGTTCTTCGAAGGCAAGCCGCTCGAGCATGATGCGCTGGTAGCCCAGTTGAAGGAACGCGCCCAGACCGCCAAGCTGGAAGTGCTGGTGGCCGGCGACAAGGACGTGTCGCTGGAAAACCTGCTGCACGTGATGGATGTGGCGCGCGCTGCCGGCGTCGAAGACATCGGCATCGCTGCCAAGCATTGAGGTCGATATGCGTCATTCCCTGACTCTGCCGCTGTCTGGCCCGTCGTCTTCTTCCTGGCAGGAGCCGCCGCCCGCCGTTCCTGCCGGCAGCGCGCTGCGCTGGCCGCTGGCCGTTGGCGTGGCGCTGGCGGTGGAGTGCGCCATCGTGCTGCTGGCCTGGCCGAAGGCGCAGCCGCCTGAGCCGGTGCCGGAACCGGTCAAGGTGATGAAGCTGGTGACCATCGCCGAGGCTCCGCCCTTGCCGGCGCCGCCAGCGCCCACGCCGCCGACACCCAAGCCGCCGCCGAAGCCCACGCCGCCCAAACCGTCGCCGACACCCAAGCCGACGCCGGTAACGGCGGCCCCGAACGTCCCTGCCCAGGATGCCCCTGCGCCGGTGGTGCCGAGCCCGCCGTCGCCGCCTGCTCCCGCCGCCAGCGCGCCGCCGGTGGCGGCCACGCCTGCTCCCAAGGCCCAACCCGGCGAGATCCGGCGCGGTCTGGTGCCGCTGCGGCGGGTCGAGCCGGAGTATCCGCCCAAGGCGCTGGCCAGCAATACCGAGGGCGTGGTGGTGGCGCACCTGACCATCGAGAAAGATGGATCGGTCAGCGCCGTACAGATCGTGCGCGCCCAGCCGGCCAAGCTGTTCGACCAGGCCGCGACCAAGGCGCTGATGCAATGGAAGTTCTCGCGCACCGATGAGCCGGTGCTGGGCGAGGTCGAACTGCGCTTCAGCCTGAACTGAGATTGAGACAACAAGGATTGCGAGATTCGCCCATGAAAAGAAAATCCCAGGACCGCCGTCATTTCCTTAAAAGCGCCGCCCGCACAGGTAGCGCGGCGCTGGCGCTGACGGCCTTGCCGGCCAGCATCCGCAAGGCGCTGGCGGTAGCACCCTCGTCGCCCACGGGCACGATCAAGGACGTGAAGCATGTGGTCATCCTGATGCAGGAAAACCGCTCCTTCGATCACTATTTCGGCTGCCTGAAGGGGGTGCGCGGCTTTGCCGATCCCATCCCGCGTCCCTTGCCCGACGGCAGCCCGGTGTTTCATCAGCGCGATGGGCAGGGGCGGCTGGTGCTCCCGTACCGCATGGAGATGGCCACCACCAGCGCCGGTCGCGCCGGCGGCAACCTGCCGCATGCCTGGAAGGACCAGCACGCCGCCTGGAACCGCGGCAACTACGACAAGTGGATCGAGGCCAAGAAGGATACGGTGACCATGGCCTACTTCACCCGCGAGGATTTGCCTTTCCATTACGCCCTGGCCGATGCCTTCACCATCTGCGACGCCTACCATTGCTCGGTGCTGGGGTCGACCAATCCGAACCGCTTCCACCTGATGAGCGGCGGCATCGACTTGCAGGGCAGGGCGGGCGGCCCGATGACCTTCCAGCCGCGCACCGGCAACTGGTCGGGCGTGCCGGGCGAACGCCGCAGTGGGGCCGATAGCTTCGGCTGGACCACCTATCCGGAACGGCTGGAGCAGCATGGCGTCTCGTGGAAGGTCTACCAGGGGACCGAGGAGCTGCACAAGGACCACGGCGACTACCCCAGCGACTTCAATGTGCTGCAGTATTTCTTTGCCCAGTATCAGAACGCCGCTCCCGATTCGCCGCTGTGGCAGAAGGCCTGCAGCAAGTTCACGCTGGCCGACCTGGCGCGCGACGTCAACAGTGGCAGCCTGCCGCAGGTGTCCTGGCTGATGCCGCCCAAGCTCAGTTGCGAGCATCCCGATCGCACGCCGGGCTATGGCGCGCATTACATCAGCCAGGTGCTCGACGTGCTCACCGCCAATCCCACGCTCTGGAGCAGCACGGTGCTGCTGGTGAACTACGACGAGAACGATGGTTTCTTCGACCACGTCGTGCCGCCCACGCCGCCGCTGCATGCCGGACAGGGCTTGTCGACCGTGGAGACGAGTGCTGAATTCCACCGCAAGGGCGACTACGTCAATCCGGCCGATGACCTGCCCGCGGGCCTGGGGGCGCGGGTGCCGATGATGGTGATCTCGCCCTGGTCCAAGGGCGGCTATGTTTGTTCGGAGGTGTTCGACCATACCTCGGTGATCCGTTTCCTGGAGCAGGTCTTCGACGTCCATGAACCCAACATCAGCCCTTGGCGGCGCGCGGTGTGCGGCGACCTCACCTCGGCCTTCGACTTCAGCCGCCGCGATGCAGCCAGCCCGGTGTTGCCGGATACCTCGGCCTACCGCGCCCTGTCGGATGCACAGGCACGCTTGCCGGCGCCGGTCGCCCCGTCCAGCCCGACGATGCCGCAGCAGGAGCGCGGCATGCGGCCGGCGCGGGCCTTGCCCTACGTGCTGGCGGTGGATGACCGGGCCGTGCCGGATCAGGAGGCGCTGCAACTCGATTTCCTCAATCCCGGCAAGGCTGGCGTGGTCTACCAGGTCTATGCGCGGCAGGAGAGCGAGCGTTACCAGACCTTCACGGTGCAACCCGGCAAGTCGCTCACGGCGCAATGGCGCGGCGTCGGGCCTGTGGGTGGCTATGACCTCAAGGTGTACGGCCCCAACGGCTTCCTGCGGGAGCTGCGCGGCAGCCTGGAGCGTGGGGGCGGGGTGGAGCCGGTGGTGCAGGCGCGCCATGACGGCGAACGCGGCGAACTGGTGCTGGCCTTGCTCAATCCGGGCCGGCAGGTGCTGCGCCTGGTGCTGCGCGATCAGGCGCACGGCCAGGCCACGCGCACCGTGACGCTCGCACCGGGGCAGTCGGCCACAGAACGCTGGCCGCTGGCCAGCAGCCACCACTGGTACGACCTGCTGGTCCAGGCCGAGGACCGGCCCGCTTTTGCGCGCCGCCTGGCGGGCCATGTGGAAACGGGTCGTCCATCCTTCTTTGCCAGCTAGACCTTGCTGCGCGGGCTGCGGGAGTGCAGCCCGTGTCTACCCTCCTTCATCTACCAGGAAGATCTCATGCCTTCTCTTGGACGCTTTTTCGCCATTTTCCCCATTGTCGCCACCTGCACCTTTTGCCTGCTCATGGACCCAGCCCACGCCGATTCCCTCACCTGGCGCCAATCGGCGCTGACCACGCCCACCGGCCCCGTGCTGGTGTCTTCGCACCGTAGCTGCTGGACCGAGACCTCGGAGAATTCGTTGGACGGCATCCGGCGCTGCATCGCCGAAGGTATCGACATCGGCGAGATCGACGTGCGCACCACCCGCGACGGTGCGCTGGTGCTGATGCATGACCGGACCGTGGACCGCACCACAAATGGACGCGGCGCGGTGGCCGAGCTCACGCTGGCGCAGATCCAGGACCTGCGGCTGTACACGCGCGGCGGCGGCCAGGGTGCGATGCTGACATCGCGCCGGGTGCCGACGCTGCAGCAAGCGCTGGCCGTGGCGCGCGGCCGCATCGTGCTCAATCTGGATGTGAAGCTTGCCGATATCGGCGCGATGGTCGCGGCCATCCTGGAGACCGATACTGCGCGCGACGTGCTGCTCAATATCAATGCCGGGGTTGACCCGCAACAGGTGGCCTGGGCGCGTTCCCTGGGCATTGCGGTGCAGACGCTGTATTTCGACGAAAAGACGGGGGCGTCGTCGCGTAGCACCCAGCTGCAGGCCATGGCGCAGCAGGAACCGACGGTTTTGCAGTTGATCTTCCGTGATCCGACCGTGGTCGGGACAGCTGGTCAGGCTGTGGAGGGCAGGCCGGTGCGGATGCTGGTCAATACCATGGCGCTGGATATCGACAGCGGCCGCCCCATGGACCTGGCGGGGCCGTACCTCGATACGGTGGCCGTGGATCATCCGGAACAGGTGTGGGGCCAGCTCATTGCGCAAGGTGTGAGCATCATCCAGACCGATGAGCCGCAGCGCTTGCTGGCGTGGTTGAGGCGCAGGAAGTTGCGTTGATAGCGCAGCGGGCAAGGGGCGAGGAGGGGCGCAGACCCCTCAGCCGGCTACGCATGGATAGGGACGAAAAAAAAGCCCACAACCTTGCGGTGTGGGCTTGAATCCAATTCTTTAGGAGGAAATTGGAGGAGACAGGTGCTACTTTACTGCTCCGCATCAAATCAGGCCAATTTATCTTCTAAATATCAGGTATACGGTTTGGTTATTTCACACTGGAAACAACTGAACCGCCCAGCTCAGGCGCGGCGGGGCTGTCAGCCCTCCTGCCCAGCCTCGGGTGAAGCTTCCTGCAGCCTGGGCTTGCAGGGTATCCGGCAGGCCTTGTCGGTGGCCGGCTCGGCAGAATATTGCATCGCCATAGGGTCAACCACGTGCTCGGTCAGCACCGGTTCGCCCACGATGGGCACCCGCACGACCGACGAGCAGCGGGTGCCATAGTCGGGCGAGCGGATGAAGATGGGAGAGAGCATCCTTTCCTTTTCCAGCCCGATGCCGGTGTCGGGCAGGCGGCAGTCGTTGGCGCGGGTGGCGTCGGTCAACATCTCGAAGAAGGTTTCTTCCGGCGCTCCCTGGCACAGCAGGCTGGCGAACTGGGCCTTGGCGCGGGTGAGCTTGGGCCAGGGCGTGTCCAGCAGGGCGTTGGAGACGCCATAGACGCCATAGTCCAGCGGCTGGCCATTGCGCGGATCCTGCTGGCCGCGGTTGGAATACCACAGCATGGTGTCGCGATTGCCCAGCAACAGGTTGAAGCCGTTGTACTGCTGCGCTTGCGCTTCGATCTGGCGCAGATAGGCCTGGGGATCGAGGTTGCCGGCCAGGTAGTCGGCCACCAGCTGGCCACGGGTGGGCGCGTCCGTTCGTCGTTCCGAGGGCGCGCGCACATTGGTCAGCGCCGCAAAGCGCCCGTCACGCGTTACCCCCAGCCAAGTGCCGCCTCCTTGCAGGTCGCGCCCGGCGTAGATGTGCGGATGGTCTTGCCACCAGCCGGCATCGACAGCCGGGCGGGCATAGAACTCGTCACGGTTGGCCGCCATGATCAGCGGCATGCCGGGGATGACTTTCCAGGCGAAGATGATCAGGCACATGGCGCTACATCCTCGAACTGTTCGACGTGGCGCTCGCCGCTGATGAGCTCGGTGGCGCCTGAGTCCTCCAGGGCCTGCGCCAGGGTTCGCTTGAACGCGTCGGCTTGCGCCGGCGGGATGTCCGGGTAGATTTCCATCCAGGTCTGCAGGCCGTCCTGTTCGCCGGGGCGACGCTTGAGCGCGCCGGCGATTCCCAGGCGCGCCTGCAGCATCGCCTGCACCCCCTTGATCTTGCCGAACAGGCTGCTCGCGTGCGTGGTCCCGACCCGGTAATAAATGTAGAAATCCATGGATGCGTCCCTATGGCTGCGGGTGGCTGCTAGGCTGCGCGCCGCTTATTGCGGATCGGCCAGCTCATAGGGCAGGGCATGGAAGTGCAGCGCAGGGCCATCGGCCGCGCCCAGGTGGACGGCGTCCTCGGCGGCTGCCAGCTTCATTTCCACCAGGGCCAGGGCGTGGCCGTCATCGAGCGGCTCGGCATTGACTACCATGCCGCAGGGCTGGCCGGGATCGGCGGCGGCGAAGACTTCCTGGCCGGCACGGGCGGCGGCGCTGGCGATGGTGGCCAGCATGGTGCGACGCTTGAGCTTGCCCAGATACTGGCTGCGCGCCACGATTTCCTGGCCGGGGTAGCAGCCCTTCTTGAAATTGACGCCGCCGATCAATTCGAAATTGATCATCTGCGGCACGAACTGCTCCTGGGTGGCCGCGACGATGCCCGGCACACCTGCGCGGATTTCCGACAGACGCCAGGCCAGGCTGGCCGTCGGGGTGAGATGCTGGGCCAGCCTGGGCCAGGCGGCGGTAAGGGTGTCGACGGTGGCGATCCACTGATAGCGCGGGCTGCCGGCGGCGTCGGCCAGGCGGATCAGGGTGCCGTGGCTGTTGTCGATCTTGTCATAGGGGGCTGCCGGCAATACCGGGAACCACTCGGCCAGTGCGTTGGCAGTGGCCGGGCCAGCCAGGCCCAGCAGGCCGCGCTCGGTGCTGGCGTCAGCCAGTTTGGCCTTGGCGCGCATGACGAACATCTGCAGACGCTTCTGGATCGCTGGCTGCAGGCTGCGCGGCAGCTGCAGCCAGATGGCCTGGTCGTCGCGCCACATCAGCAAGGTGGCCAGCAAGCGCCCCTTGGGCGAGCAATAACCGGCCAGGCGCGCCGCGCCGGTGTCCAGATGCTGCACATCATTGGTGAGCTGGCCGTGCAGGAAGCTGGCGGCGTCCTCGCCGGTGACGGCGATCAGTCCCAGCGAGGTCAGCGGGGCCATGAAGCTTTCCAGGCTTTGCGGCGCCACCGCCGTGGGGCCGAAGCCGATCACGTCGGCATGGTCGTCACTGTCGGCCGCGAACTGGGCGCCTTGTTGCGCCAGGAAGTCGCGCCAGGCGGAGGGCGATGAAGTCATTTCGGTCATAGGAAATCTTTTACGGATTACATCTTGCCAGGTCGGTCTGTCCGGCAAATTAGGCAACTGTCGTGCCAGCGATTATCATTGATGCCTCGATTATAGTGATCTCCGAAAAAACGCGTCGGAGCAACAAGGATTTCGCCTCTGGTATGAAGAAGTTATTTGTGACATTGCTGGTGCTGGCCGCCCTGGTGGCCGGGGCCGGCTTCTACTGGTCCAAGCAGCCCATCGTGGACCCCAGCGGGCAGGTCATCGCCTTTACCATCACGCCGGGCGCCGGTGTGAACGGCGCGGCCCAGCAGATTGCCGCGGCCGGCGTGCCGGTCAACCCCGACCTGTTTGCCCTGTATGCGCGCTTGTCGGGCGAAGGCGCCCGCATCAAGGCCGGCAGCTACGAGATCAAGCCCGGCTACACGCCGCAGCGCCTGCTGCAGCAACTGGTGCGCGGCGAGTTCGCCCAGGAAGCGCTGACCGTCATCGAGGGCTGGACCTTCAAGCAGATGCGTAAAGCCATCGCCGAGCAGCCCGCGCTCAAGCACGATACCGCCACCTGGACCGACCAGCAGATCCTGGCCAAGCTGACCAACGAATATACCTATCCGGAAGGCCTGTTCTTCCCGGATACCTATCTCTTCGCCAAGGGCGCCAGCGACATGCAGGTCTACAAGCAGGCCTTTGCGCTGATGAGCAAGAAGTTGAACGAAGCCTGGGCCCGGCGCGACCTGTCGCTGCCGTACCGCACGCCTTACGAGGCGCTGATCATGGCCTCCATCGTGGAGAAGGAAACCGGCCAGAAGTCCGAGCGCGGCATGGTGGCGGGCGTCTTCGTCAATCGCCTGCGCACCGGCATGCTGCTGCAGACCGATCCCACGGTGATCTATGGCATGGGCGAGCGTTATCAGGGCAAGATCCGCAAGGTCGATCTGCTCACCGACACGCCCTACAACACCTACACTCGCGCCGGCCTGCCGCCCACGCCCATCGCCTTGCCGGGGGCGGCCTCGCTGGCGGCGGCCTTGAACCCGGACAAGACGGAAGCCTTATACTTCGTGGCGCGTGGCGATGGCACCAGCCATTTCTCCAGCAACCTCAACGAGCACAACCAGGCCGTCAACCGCTATCAGCGCTGAGGCCTGTTCTTGTCCCTTTACCGTTTTCATTGAGTAGCGATTCCTTCATGGCATCAGGCAAATTCATCACCTTCGAAGGCATCGACGGCGCCGGCAAGTCGACCCATATTCCTTTCGTCACGCAGTTGTTGCGCGAGCGCGGCCTGACTGTGGTCGCCACCCGCGAACCCGGCGGCACCGAGCTGGGCGAACGCCTGCGCGAGCTGGTCCTGCATCACAAGATGCACCTGGAAACCGAGGCCCTGCTGATGTTCGCCTCGCGCCGCGAACACCTGGCGCAAGTGATCGAGCCGGCGCTGGCGCGCGGCGACTGGGTCATCTCGGACCGTTTCACCGACGCCACCTTCGCCTACCAGGGCGGTGGCCGCAAGCTGGCGCTGGACAAGCTGGATCGCCTGGAGCAATGGGTCCATCCGCATCTGCAGCCGGACCTGACGCTGCTCTTCGATGTGCCGCTGGAAGTGGCGCGCGCGCGCCTGGATGCCGAGCGCACGCTGGACAAGTTCGAGCAGGAGAAAGCCGATTTCTTCGCCAACACCCGCGCCGAATACTTGCGCCGCGCTGCGCAGTTCCCGCAACGTTTCCGCCTGATCGATTCCACGCGTCCCATCGCCGTGATCCAGGAAGACCTGCGCGCCATCGTGGCCGCGCTGTAAGGGAGATCGCATGTCCTTGACTTCTTCCGACGTGTTGCTGCCCTGGCAGGGCGAGAGCTGGCGCCAGCTGCAACAATTGCGCGAACGGCTGCCGCATGCGCTGCTGTTCTATGGCGCCGCCGGCACCGGCAAGACGCAGTTCGTCGAAGCCTTCGCCAAGTCGCTGCTGTGTGAATCGCCCACGTCCGAGGCCCATGCCTGCGGGGTGTGCGCCTCCTGCAACTGGTTCTCGCAATCCAATCATCCGGACTACCGGCGCGTGCGTCCGGAAGTGCTGGACGACGAAACGGCCGATGACGAGGCTGGCGAAGAAAAGAAAACCGCCAAGGCCAGCAAGGCGCCTTCCAAGGACATCAAGATCGACCAGATCCGTGCGCTGGCCGATTTCATGAACGTGTCCACCCACCGTTCGGGCTTGCGGGTGGTGATGCTCTATCCGGCCGAGGCGCTCAATACCGCCGCCGCCAATGCCTTGCTCAAGACACTGGAAGAGCCGCCGCCGGGGACCATGTTCCTGCTGCTGTCCAATCGCCTGGATCGCTTGCTGCCGACCATTCTCTCCCGCTGCCGCAAGTTCGCCCTGACCGCGCCCGGCCATGACGAGGCGCTGGGCTGGCTCAAGCAGCAGGGCGTCAAGGACGCCGACGCCTGGCTGGCCGAGCAGGGCGGCGCTCCACTGGCCGCGCTGGAAGCGGCCCAGGGCGAAGGTCGTGAGGCGCTGGATGAATTGCTGCGCCATTTGGCGCAGCCTGGGGTGGACGGCGCCTTGCGCGCTGCCGACAAATTGCAGAAGACGCCCGCCGCCGATCTGGTCGGCTGGGTGCAGCGCTGGCTGTATGACCTGCTGTCGCTGAAGTCGGCCGGCGTGGTGCGTTATTACCCGCGCTATGGCAAGGAGCTGGGCCGGCTGGCCGAGCGGGTCGATGCGCTGGCCCTGTCCAAGGCTTTGCGCGGCATGGGCGATCGTCGCGCCATTGCCGACCATCCCTTGTCGGCCAAGCTCTTCATCGAGGAAATGCTGATCGATTACGCAGGCCTGTTCGACTGAAACCTTTCGCCCGCAGCACGCAAGATCGCCCGGTCCCCATGTCATGGGGCCGGGCGATTTGTCTTGAGCGCCGTGCTTAGAAGGCCACCGAGACCGAGGTGCTGAACGTACGCGGATTGCCCGCCACCAGATAGCCCGAGTTGGAGGCGCCGCCGGCAGACTGCCAGTAGTTGCGGTTGGCCACGTTGTCGATGGACGCGCGCAAGGTCACGGCGTGACCACCGATGTCGGTCAGGTAGCGTGCGCCCAGGTCATAGCGCACCCAGGACGGCACTTCCAGCTGGTTGGCTGCATCGACGTACTGGGTCGAGGTGTAGGTGGCACGACCATTGAGGGTCAGGCCGCGCACGCCCGGCACATCGACTTCCAGGCCGGCATTGGCCTGCACGCGAGGCACGCCGATGGCGTACTTGCCGTTGTTGGCGCTGCCGTTGGTCTGCACCTGCTTGGCATCCAGGAAGGTCAGGCCCGACAGCAGGCGCACGCCCTTGGTCACTTCGCCATAGGCGGTCAGTTCCACGCCGCGGTTGCGCTGCTTGCCATTGGTGGATTCGATGTTGGTGAGCGCATCCTTATAGGACAGCGGCCGGTCGGTGGTGAAGAAGGCCGCGCCCAGGCCCAGGCCACCCAGTTCATACTTGACGCCGACCTCCTTCTGCTTGGATTTGTACGGGGCCAGCACCTGGCCATAGTTGGCTGCGGTGGTGTCGGTGATCTGCTTGCCTTGCTGCAGGCCTTCGATGTAGTTGCCGTACACGGACAGCGTCTTGCTCAGCTTGAAGACCACGCCTGCCATGGGCGAGGTGGCGCTCTGGTCGTAGTGGGCCGTGTTGGCCTGGGTGTTGTAGGCGTAGGTGTCCGACTTGAGCTGCTGCTGACGCACCCCTACCGTGACCAACAGACGGTCATCGTAGAAGCCCAGAGTGTCGGAGACCACGGCGCTGAGCAGATTGGTCTTGATGGTGGTCTGCGGATCAGCCAGGCTGTTGCCCAGCGAGGTCAGCGCAGGCTGGGCATAGTTGATCGGGTTGTACAGATTGGTGGCCAACGCGTAGGACGGCGAGAACCCATAGGCATTGCGCGAGTTGAGTGAATAGGCCGAGGCGGCGGCGACCAGCTTGTGCGAGACCGCGCCGGTCTGGAGGTGGGTGCGTACGCCCACTTCGCCGGTGGCCACGTCATCCTGGCGGGCATTGTCGAAACGGTAGGTGGCGGCGGCGCCGGTGCTGGCGTTGGTCACCCGCACGCCCGACAGCGAATTGTTTTCCGTTCCCTGGCGCGCGCCAAAGGCTGCCCAGGCGGTCGTGCTGGACGAGAGATCCCATTCGCCGCGTACGGTGCCGAAGAGGTCGCGCGCATTGGAATAAGACCAGGGCTGGCCGTAATTGGCGGAGCCGCTGGGCGCTGCGGGCAGGCTGGTCAGGCCGGCGCCGAGGGTGATGCTGGGGCGCACGTTGGACAGGTTGTTTTCCTGCAGCCCCAGGTCGGCCGAGAGGCGGAAATCATTGCCCCGGTAATCCACGCCCAGCGAGAACAGGTTGGTCTCGCGCTGTTCATTGGCCACACCCGTGCCGCCGGCATGGCGCGCGGCGTTGATGCGCACGCCCAGCCGGTCTTGCGGGCCGAAGCGGCGCGACACATCCAGGGCCGCGTATTTGCCGTTGCCTGATTCATAGCCCAGGGTGAGGTCGGTCAAGGGTTCATTGGCCGCCCGCTTGGGGACGATGTTGATGGTCCCGCCCAGGCCGGCGTCACCCGGTGTAGCACCGTTGAGGAAGGCGCTGGCGCCATAGAGCACCTCGACCCGTTCCATCATCTCGGAGGCCACATACTGGCGCGGCAGGATGCCGAACAGGCCGTTGTACATCAGGTCGTCCGAATTGGCGATGAAGCCGCGGATCATGTACGACTCCTGGAAGTTGCCGAAGCCCCGCGTGGTGCGCACCACCGGATCGTTCTTGAGCACGTCGCCCACGCCATGGGCCTGCTGGTCGGCGATCAGTTGCTGGGTGTAGGCGACCGAGCGCACCGGGCTGTCCAGGTTGTCGACGTTGCCCAGCACGCCCAGACGGCTGCCGCGTGCGACCTGGCCGCCGGCGAATTCGGCGGGCAGGCCATCGGCGGAGGCGTCGGCCGAGGCATTGACGGTGACGGTGGGCAAGGCTTGCTGGTCCTGGGTGGTGGCCTGGGCCAGGACTGGCAGCGGGGCGAGGAAGATCAGCGCCACAGCGGCGGCCAAGGGATGAAGCGTGAGCGGGGTAGAGGAAGTCATGGAAGGGTAAGGAAATCTCAACAACTGAAGGGGAACGTAAAAAATAGTAAATGCTAATGATTATCATTGGCATTAATTTGGCAATTTTACGTTACTTTTGAGAATCTGGCGCTTACCCGAAGAGATAGTTGCCTCACTGCGTGGGCCGTATAATCCCCGCATGTTTTCTTCTACCCGCCCGCGTTCGCCTGCCTCGCCGCTCCCGACCCAGCATGTGCTGCTGTCGCGCCTGTTCTGGCTGCGCTGGGCGATGGTGGCCGGGGAGTTGCTGGTGCTGGCGGGGGCGCATGGCTGGCTGCACATCGCGTTGCCGGTGCCGGAACTGCTGGCGTTGATCGGCCTGCAGACCCTGATAAACGGGGCAACCTGGTTGCGGCTGCGCTGGACACGGCCGGCTGAAGAGAGCGAGTTGTTCCTGCAATTGCTGCTGGATCTGGCGGTGCTGACCGCCCTGCTGTATTTTTCGGGCGGATCGACCAATCCCTTCGTCTCGTTCTACCTGCCCGCGCTGGCGGCCGGGGCGGCCAGCCTGGCCTGGCCGTATGCGCTGCTGCTGGCGCTGTGCGCGCTGGGAGCGTATTCCGGGCTGGTCTATGTCTATGAGCCCTTGCACATCCACGACCAGGGGCAGGCCATGGCTTATCACCTGGCCGGGATGTGGATCAATTTCTCGATTTCGGCACTGCTCATCACCTGGTTCGTCAGTCGTATCGCTGCCGCGGTACGTTCACGCGATACCGAGCTGGCGCGCGCCCGCGAGCGGCAATTGCAGAGTCAGCGCATCCTGGCGCTGGGGACCCAGGCGGCCGGCGCGGCGCATGCGCTCAATACGCCCTTGTCCACGGTCGCGGTGATCGCCGGGGAACTGCGCCGCGACATGGCCACCCAGCCGGCGCTGGCCGCCTATGACGAAGAGCTGCGCGTGGTCGAGGAGCAGATCGCCGTCTGCAAGGCGGCGCTGGAAAGCATGCGCCAGGACGCCGACGCCCAGACCCGCAATGAGGACAGCGCGCCCATCACGCCGTGGCTGACCACCTTGCTGGAGGGATGGCGATTGCGCCATCCCGCCGTCCTGCTCAGCGCCGAGGTGCATCAGCCCGGTTGGGTAGCGGCGCGCCTGGAAGACCTGTCGCAGATATTGCTGACTTTGCTGGACAATGCCGCGCATGCGGTGCGCGAGCGCGGGTCTGAGGGCCGGGTCAGCATCCGCATGCGCGCCGCCGATGAGCCCGCGGGCAGTCCGGCGCAAAAGGCGGCTATCATTGAGATCGCCGACAACGGCAGCGGGATCGCCCCCGAGCTGTTGCAGCGCCTGGGCCGCGCCCCGGTGGCCAGCAGTTCGGGCGGCGCGGGGATCGGCCTGATGCTGGCCTTTGCCAGCGCCGCGCATCTGGGTGGCAAGCTGCGCCTGCATTCCACGCCGGGGCAGGGTACTTGCGCGGAGTTGCGCCTGCCTCTGAGCGCCATGCCGAGTCCGGGTCCGGCTGATTGAGTTTTATATTTTTTATATCATTTGCAGATTTTTCGATGAGTGCAGCTTTCCTGATCCTCGACGACAACGACGTCTTTGCCGGCACCCTGGCCCGTTCGCTAGCGCGGCGCGGTTTTCGCGCAACCGTGGCGCACAGCGGCGAAGCGGCGCTGGAAGCGGCTCGCCGCGAACGTTTCGATTACGCCACCATCGACCTGCAACTGGAAAAGGATTCCGGCCTGCAATGGGTCTCGCCGCTGCGCCAGGCCCTGCCTCATGCGCGCCTGCTGGTGCTGACCGGTTACGCCAGCATTGCCACCACGGTGCAGGCGATCAAGTCCGGGGCCGACAACTACCTTGCCAAGCCGGCCAATGTGGATTCCATCCTCTCGGCGCTCAGCCACAGCGGTGACGGCGAGCAGGCTGCCGAGACGCCGCTGCCGGTGGAAGAGGCCTCGCCGCTGTCGCTGGAGCGGCTGGAGTGGGAGCACATCCAGCGGGTGCTGGCCGAGCACGAGGGCAATATCTCTTCCACGGCGCGGGCGCTGAACATGCACCGGCGCACCTTGCAACGCAAGCTCGCCAAGCGTCCCGTGGCGCGCTGAGGCAGGACAGCCGGGCGGCATGGCTTTACAATAGCGGCCATGTATATCGATTCCCATTGCCACATCAATTTCCCTGACCTGGCGGCGCGTCTGCCGGAAATCTTCGGCAAGATGGCCGAGAACCAGGTCAGCCACGCCCTGTGCGTGTCGGTGGACCTGCCCGACTTCCCGCAGGTGTTGGCGCTGGCCGAGCAGTATCCCCATGTCTATGCCTCCGTGGGCGTGCATCCCGATTACGAGGACACGCCTGAGCCCAGCGTTGATGAGCTGGTGCGCCTGGCCGACCATCCGCGCATCGTCGCCATCGGCGAGACCGGGCTGGACTACTACCGCCTGCAAGGTGACCTGGAGTGGCAGCGCGAGCGCTTCCGCACCCACATCCGCGCCTCGCGCGCCACCGGCAAGCCGCTCATCATCCACACCCGCGCCGCATCCGAGGACACCATCCGCATCCTGCGCGAAGAGGGCGCAAGCCCGCAAGCCGGCGGCGCGGCTGGCGTGATGCATTGCTTCACGGAATCCCAGGAAGTGGCCGACGCCGCCATCGAGCTGGGCTTCTACATCTCGTTCTCGGGCATCGTGACCTTCAAGTCGGCCAAGGACCTGCAACAGGTGGCCCGCACGATCCCGCTGGAGCGCATGCTCATCGAGACCGATTCTCCTTACCTGGCGCCGGTGCCTTTCCGGGGCAAGACCAATGAGCCCGGCTATGTACGGCATGTGGGCGAGTTCATCGCCGACCTGCGCGGCATTGCGGCGGCCGAGGTGGCGCGCCAGACCTCTGACAATTTCTTCAAGCTGTTCGGAATCAAGCCATGACCTTGCTGGAAAAGCTACGCCTGCGTTGCCGCGGCCTCGGCCGCATCGTTCTCTACACCTCGCTGCTGTTGCCGGGTGCCGCCCGGGCCGGGGCCTATGAGGAATACTTCCAGGCCATCCGCATGGACAACGTCTATTTCCTCAAGCAACTGATGCAGCGCGGCATGGGGCCCAACCTGATCGAACCCAAGCGCGGCTACACCGGCCTGATGCTGGCCATCCGCGAAGATTCGATGAAAGCCTTCGACGTGCTGGTCAATGCACCCGACGTCAATCTCGAAGCCCAGGCCACCAATGGCGATACCCCGCTGATGCTGGCCTCGTTCTACGGCAATGCACCGGTCGTCAAGCTGCTGCTGGCGCGTGAGGTCGAGGTCAACCGGCCCGGCTGGACGGCCTTGCACTACGCCGCCATCAACGGCAGTTCCGAGATCGTCAAGCTCTTGCTGGATGCCTCGGCCTATGTGGACTGCGAGTCGCCCGATGACAAGATGACCCCGGTCATGCTGGCCGCCATGCGCGGGCGTGTGGCCGCCGTGGAGGTGCTGCGCGACAATGGCGCCGACCTCAGCCTGAAGAACAAGGATGGCCTGACCGCCATGGACCTGGCCAAGCGCTACGGCCAGGATGGCGTGATCGACGTGCTGGCCCAGCCGCCGCGCCAGTAAGACGCCTGGGTGGCCGTCATTGGCCGCTGCTGCAATGAAGAAGTGAAAAGGTCCCGGCCACCTTGCGGTGAACCGGGACCTTGTCTATGGGGGATGGGCCAGGGGCAATCCGCTGATCAGGGAATCAGGATCTGCGGCCCCACATCCTTGATGTCCTTGGTGCCGGTCAGGGCCATGCTGACATCGAGTTCCTTGCGCATGATCTCCAGCATCTGCGAAACGCCTTCGCCGCCCATGGCGCCCAGGCTGTAGAGGAAGGCGCGGCCGATCATGGTGCCGCGCGCGCCCAGGGCCACGGCCTTGAGCACGTCCTGGCCAGAGCGGATGCCGCCGTCGAACCAGACCTCGATCTGGTCGCCCACGGCCTGGGCGATGGCCGGCAGGGCTTCGATGGACGACATCGCGCCATCGAGCTGGCGGCCGCCGTGGTTGGACACCACGATGGCGTCAGCCCCGCTCTGCACGGCCAGCTTGGCGTCTTCGACGTCGAGGATGCCCTTGAGGATCAGCTTGCCGCCCCATTGCTGCTTGATCCAGGCCACGTCGTCCCAGTTCAGGGTGGGATCGAACTGGCTGGCGGTCCACTTGGAGAGGGTCTGCACACCACCGGCACCTTCGCCGCCCTTGATGTGGCCGGCCAGGTTGCCGAAGGTCTTGCGCCCGCCCAGTGCGCGCAGCGCCCAGCCGGGCTTGCTGGCCAGGTCCAGCAGGGTTTCCAGGGTCAGCTTGGGGGGCACTGACATGCCGTTTTTCAGGTCCTTGTGGCGTTGGCCGAGGATCTGCAGGTCCAGCGTCAGCACCAGGGCCGAGCACTTGGCCGCCTTGGCGCGTTCGATGAGCGACTTCACGAAGCCGCGATCACGCATCACATAGAGCTGGAACCAGAACGGCTTGGTGGTCACGCTGGCCACGTCCTCGATGGAGCAGATGCTCATGGTCGAGAGCGTAAAGGGGATGCCGAACTTCTCGGCGGCAATGGCGCCCAGCATTTCACCGTTGGCCCATTGCATGCCGGTCAGACCGGTGGGGGCGATGGCCACCGGCATGGTGACGTCATGGCCGATCATGGTGGTGCGGGTGCTGCGTTCATCGACATTGATGGCCACGCGCTGGCGCAGTTTCAGCGCCGCCAGATCCTTGCTGTTGGCGCGATAGGTGCTCTCGGTGTAGGAGCCGCTGTCGGCGTAGTCGTAAAACGCTTTGGGGACCCGTTTCTTGGCGAGCAGGCGGAAGTCTTCGACACAGGTCATGACCGGCATATTATTTTCTCCGTAGATATCAAACGCGGCTGGATGCCGCCGGGCGATGGTCGGGCAGGCACGAACCGGAATCGGGACTGCTGAGCATTGCAGATTGCTCAGTATCCTAGTGCATCACCGCCACAGATGGGGTGAATCCCTTTACCGCCATCCATGAAAATTTTACGAGGGCTCAGCCTCAGCCCGCCAACTGCCTGGCCGCCGCCATGGCGCTGCGCACCGCACCTTCCAGTGTGGCCGGGTAGTCGCCGGCGACATAATCGCCTGCCAGCGCCAGCCCGGCGGGCAGGTCGGTGCTGTCGGGACGGACCAGGCCTGGCGTGCAGGCGAAGGTGGCGCGCTTTTCGGTGATGACCCGGCTCCAGCCCGGTGTCGCCAGGGCCGGATCGGCAAAGTCGCTGGCCAGTTGGCGGATGATGCCCTCGGTGAGTGCGGCCTGGCCATCGGTGATGGCCTGCCCGGCAGCGCTGACCACCACGGCCAGCAAACCCGCCTCGCCGCCCAGTTGCCCGCGATCGAAGACGAACTGGCCCCAGGCCTGGCGCTGTGGGTCGTCTGCCAGCGCCAGGAAGGGCGCCGGCAAGCGCACGCCCTGCGGGTAATGCAGGTAGCAGGTGGTGATCGGTTCGTGCTGCAGGCTCTCCAGCAGGCTGGTGTCATGCAGGCCTTGCAGGAGATGCGTGGCGGCCTCCGGGCCGGTGGCCAGCACCACGCCGGCGAATTCGCCCAGGCTTTCGCCGGCGCGGTCTTGCAGCCGCCAGGTGGTTGCCTGTTGGCCGGGCAGCAGGCGCGATACGGCCACGCCGGTCTGTACCAGGCCACCGCGCTTGCCGAGGAAGGCTGCGGCGGCGTCGGGCAGCAGGGCGCTCATGTCCAGCCGGGGGATGAGCATGTCGGAGGCGGCGCGGCGCGCACCCAGGCTGTCGCGCAGCACGTTCAGGAAGACTTGCGCTGACGCCCGTTCGGGCGGCGTGTTCAGGGCGGCGATGCAGAGCGGTCGCCACATCAGGCGGATCAGTCGTGGCGTCTGGTCAAAGCGGGCCAGCAACTCGCTCACGCTGCAGTCCTGGTGCAACTGCCAGCCCATCCAGCGCGCTGTGGTCGAAAAGCGCGCCAGCGCCATCTTGTCTTCCCGCGTGAGGCCCTTGGCGCGCAGCAGGGCCACGGCCACATGCCAGGGCGCAGGCAGGCGCGGCGCCACGAAGTCCATGCCCTCGGCGTTGCCTTGCAGCGGATAGCGCATCTGCAGGGGCAGGCGCAGCAAGGCGCTGGCGGGATCCACACCGACCTGCTTCATCAGGGCCAGGGTGGCGCGATAGGCGCCCAGCAGGATGTGCTGGCCATTGTCCACCACCCGCTCATCCAGCTCGACCCGGCGCGCACGACCGCCCAGGGTGCGCGCGGCCTCGAACAGGCTGACCCGGTGGCCGCCGGCCGCCAGCGCCACGGCGGCGGCGCAGCCGGCCCAGCCGGCGCCGATGACGGCGTAGTGGCGCGGGGCGTTGCTCATCGGACGGAAGGCTGGTCAGCCGAAGACATAGGTCTTCCAGGCCAGCCAGAGCTTGCGGATGGGCGTGAGCGAAATACGCTGGTGGAGGACGTGGTAGCCGTCACGGGCGATTTCGTCCAGCAGGGTGCGGTAGATGGCCGCCATCATCAGGCCGGGGCGCTGGGCCCGGCGATCTTCCCTGGGCAGCAAGGCGAAGGCTTCGTCATAGACGGCCTGGGCGCGCTCGACCTGGAACTTCATCAGCGCCTCGAAACGCTCGCTGTGGCGGGCGTTGAGGATGTCGGCAGCGGTCACATTGAATTGCTGCAATTCGTTGACGGGCAGGTAGATGCGGCCCTTGCGGCCATCTTCGCCGACGTCGCGGATGATGTTGGTGAGCTGGAAAGCCAGGCCCAGCTTCTCCGCAAAGAGCAGGGTACCGGGCTGGGTATGCCCGAAGATGCTGGCCGAGAGCACGCCCACCACGCCGGCCACGTGCCAGCAATAGCGCTGCAGGCCCGGATAGTCGAGGTAGCGGCTCTGGTCGAGGTCCATTTCCATGCCGTCGATGACGGCCTGCAGGTGCTCGCCCTTGAGCCCATAGGTCGCCACATGCGGATGCAGCGCCTTGGTGACCGGGTGGGTGGGCTGGCCTTCCAGCATGGCGGCGATCTCCTTGCGCCACCACATCAGCTTGGTGCGCGCCACCATGGAATCTTCGATCTCATCGACGGTGTCGTCGACCTCGCGGCAAAAGGCATACAGGGCCGTGATCGCCAGCCGGCGCTGCGGTGGCAGGAACAGGAAGCTGTAATAGAAACTGGAACCGCTGGCGGCGGCCTTCTGCTGGCAATATTCGTCTGGAGACATGGGTGGCGTGGCTGCGGTGGATGCGTGGCCGGAGCTGACTGGGCGGCAAAGTCCGGCAAAGGCGCTATGCTAGCCGAGTGTCCCCGACAGGGCAAATGTGTCAGGCCAGTGACAGATTGCCGTATTGCGGCTGCCCGCGTTGTCCATTAAGCTCAGAGCAGCAGAATTGCAGAAAACAAAGTCGCATGGCATCAAAAAGAGGTGAACCATGCCGATAATGGAGCAAGGTCGGAACAAGACCCCGAGCAGGATTGCAGTGGAGCAGGGCCGTAACAGCGCGCCAGCCGGACGATGCGGTGCAGCAAAATCGTCCGGATTGGCAAACCACAGGTGCATTGGAGGCTGGAGACATCATGGACAGACTGGAAATCTTTCGCAATATCGCCTCACAGGCCGGTCGTGGGGAGCTGGTATTCCCCGCCAACGTCAGCGCCTCGATCAAGCTGCAGAAGGCGCTGGCTGATCCGGATTGCCACCTGGAACTAGCGGCCAAGCTGGTGATGGCCGAGCCGCTGGTGTCGGCGCGCACGGTGGCCATTGCCAATTCGGCGGCCTACAACCGCTCCGGCGGCGAGATCAACAATGTGCGGGCGGCGGTGATGCGGCTGGGCTTCCGCACCCTCAACACCATCACCACCTCGGTCATCGTGCGCCAGCTCGGCCGCACCATCAACAATCCCGGCATGCGGATCAAGTCGGCCCAGTTGTGGGAGCATTGCGCCCACGTGGCCGCCACCGCCTACGTGCTTACCGCCAAGCTGACCAAGGCTGACCCTGAGACGGCCATGTTCGCGGGCATCGTGCATGAGGTCGGGGGCTTCTACCTGCTGTCGCGCACGGATGATTTCCCGGGTCTGCTCGACGGCGGCACCGAGGACTGGATGGAATACGGCGAAAAGATGATCGGTCGCGCCGTGCTCAAGAAGCTGGGCGTGCCCCAGCCGGTGGTCGATGCCATCGAATCTCTGTGGCACGGTGTGCGCGTGCTGCCGCCGCAGACCATCGGCGACGTGCTGCTGCTGGCCAAGGAGCTTTCGCCCGTGCCTTCGCCCCTGCAGCGCAGCGTCGTGGCCGAGGCGGGTGTGGGTGGCGAGAACCTGGTGGATGACTACATCGGCGATCATTCGCTGCGCGAACTGCTGGACGACTCCGAAGAGCAGATCCGCAGTCTCACTGCGGCCTTGCTGGTCTAAGGGCCGGGAGCAGGCTGCGCATCTTCGACGCTGTTCTACTACATCGTCAGGGCGCGCCAGCCTATGGCCAGCCAATCGGCCTTGCCCAGCTTGGGGCGATGGCCGAACACATCACCCTGGACGCGCTCGACGCGCGCCAGGATGCGCAATCCGCCTTGCACCACCAGACGCAGTTCCCAGCCGATGCGGCCCGGCAGGCGCTTGGCCAGCGGCGCGCCGGCGAGCATGAGTGCGCGGGCGCGTTCGACTTCAAAGCGCATCAACTGCTGCCAGCGACCGTCACAGCGACCGGCGGCAATATCCTCTGGCTTCACGCCGAAACGGGCTAAATCCTCCAATGGCAGGTAGATGCGTTGCTTTTGCCAGTCGATGGCAACATCTTGCCAGAAGTTGATCAATTGCAGCGCGCTGCAGATGGCGTCCGAGTCGCGCAGGTTCTCTTCACTGGCCGCGCCGTACAGATGCAGCATCAGCGCGCCAACCGGATTGGCCGAGCGCCGGCAATAGTCGAGCAGGTCGGTGTAGTGCGCATAGCGGGTGGTCACCACATCCTGGCAGAAGGCCGACAGCAAGTCGCGCAAGGGTTGCAGCGGCAGGTCGTGGCGGGCGATGGTTTGCCGCAGCCGTTCGAACATGGGCGTGGCGCAGGGCTGCTGCCGGGCGATCAGGTCCAGTTGCGCTTCGTAGGCGTGCAGGCTCGCCAGGCGTTCTTCAGGGGTGGCGTCGCCTTCGTCGGCGATGTCATCGGCGCTGCGGGCAAAGGCATAGATGTCGGCGACGGCCGGGCGCAGGCGGGCCGGCAGCAGCAGCGATGCGACGGGAAAGTTCTCGTAATGGTCCACGGCCATGAGGCGGCTCCTGCTTGAGGGCGGGGATCAGTCGAACTTGTCCTTGAGCAGCGCCTCGATGGTGGCGATGCGGGTTTCCACGGTCTCCAGCAGCGCCTTGGGCATGGCGCCGCCGGCATCGAGCTGGGCCGCCAGCGAGCGGGCGATGCCCATGGCGCCTTCAGTGAACTGCTTGCCATCCTTGGACAGGACGGCCGCCGCCGTGAAGAGGGTGGAGAACAGGATCTGGTCGGCCGTATTGTTCTCGATGAACTTGTTCAGGAGCGCGTTGTGGCTTTGTTTCAGGGCGTCGAATTCTTCCTGGGTGGGCATGGGGTCCTCGCATGGTGGAAATGGCTGGCGCAAGGGTGGCTCCCTCGCCATCGCCAGCAACGGCGCGGATTGTAGCAGTTCAGCACGCCGCTGCGCACAGGCGAGGCGCAATCGGCCCGGCTCGCGTGGATCGTTGCAAAAAAAGCCAGGATATGAAGTTTTCTCCGGTAGCCCCTTGCCGTGCCCACCGGGGGCAGCAGCCTCGGGAGCTGGTGAAGCAAATTGCAAAAAAACAGAAGCCGGCAGCGAGGTCTGACTCGCCACCGGCTTGCCTGGTGCTAGCCGTTCAATGCGGACTGGCCCCAATCTGCCCCGTCATCAATGGCTGGCCGCCAGCAAGACCTTGCCGTCGCCGCCCTGCGCCTGTGCCCAAGTGGTCTGGGTAGCCGAAGGCGGGGCGAAGCTGGCCATGGCTTGCACCAGCTTCTCGACATCGGTGTCCAGCAGGGATTTGCCATCGGCAGTCTTGATGCGCTCGATGTGGTTGTCGGTCGTCCCGGCAGCGCCGGCATACCAGTCCTTCACCGTCACCTGGTCGGTCGTGCCCAGCACCTTGATGCGCAGGTCCTGGCCGGCCTTGCTGAACCACAGATTGTCCTGCCGGGCGTCGGTGAAGCTGATGGTGTCGACATTGCCCTTGGTGGCATCGTGGTCGTAGACCGCATCCTGGCCGTCGCCCTTGGCGAAGCGATAGCTGTCGTTGCCAGACCCGCCGATGAGCAGGTCATTGCCCTTGCCGCCTGTGAGGACATTGGCTCCGCCATTGCCGGCCAGGATGTTGTCAAGGTCGTTGCCGGTGGCATTCACGTTCTGCCGGGAGAGCTTGACCGCCTGGTCGGTGGTCAGGGTGTCGGCCGAGGTGACATCGGTGGCGTAGCGCAATTGCCGCAGCGTGACGTAACGGCTCATGTCGTCCGCTCTGCCGCGTCCGGAGTCGGCAATGAAGAAGCCGGCAATCTGCTCGGTATCGACCGAGTAGGCCACCCCGGTGACCGTGATGCAGTGGTTGCTGCGGTTGTTGCTGGCCATGGGCATGTCCCAGAGCCGGCTGGCATTGACGCTCATGCCGACCGCCTTGCCCTCCTTGATGCTCCGGGCGACTGCCATTTCATCGAAGCCATGCGTGATGGTAGCGTCAAGACCGAAATCCTTGAGCAGGGCTTGCTGGCCCTCCGTGTAGGTACCGCCCCGGTGCTCCGGCAAGGGGTCGATGATATCGCAGAGCATTTCGTCGATGGCGCGGGTGACCACTTCCTTTTCCGTGAGGGGCCGGCCGGCCAGGACGCTCATGTTGGCCACGACCGTCTCGCCGCATGTGCCCAGGAAGCCGGGGACGGCATCGCCCTGCGCGTAGTCCAGCTGGTAGGACTTCGGCATGCCGTACACCAGCACGTTGACGCCATTGACCACCGCGCTCTGCGGCTTGGTGGCGTCGATCAGGACCAGGTTCTCGACATTGTCGGCAAGCGTGGTGCTGACCGTCGCATAGACCGTATCAATGCCTTCGCCCGCCTTCTCGACCACGCGGTCGCCTCTGTTGTCGACGTAATAGCTGTCATCGCCCTTGCCGCCGGTCATGGTGTCGGCACCGCCCAGGCCATCGAGGATGTTGTTGCGGTCGTTGCCGGTGAGTCGGTTGTTCTGCACATTGCCGGTGGCATCGAGGTTGTCTGCTTCCAGTGCCAGGTCCTGCTTGTCGTTGGCCAGGGCGATGTGCTTCCTGACCTTGACGCCGGGCAGTTTGTGTTGCGAGCCTTCGTCGTCGCCGAACGGGGCGGGAGCGGTGAAGCTGTCCAGATAGTGCGCTGCCAGTGCATTGCCACCGGATGCGGCAGGCTTTGCCGGTGCGGTCAGCCCGGTCTGGGCGGACAGCTTGCCATCGGCTGCGGCTTGATCCAGGGCGGCGCCGGCCCCTCCATTGGCCCTGTTGAAGGGCTTGATGGCGTCGTTGGTGGTGATGGTGACGGAGCCGCTGGCGTTGGTGCAATCGCGCAACGTCTGCAAGCTGATGTAGCGGCAAGTGTCGTTGGCGAAACCCCGGCCGGAATCGCTGATGTAGAAACCGTCCACCTCGCCGCTTTGTGTAACGTCAACATGCTTGTCGCGGGTGACTGGAGTGACACTGACCGGTTTGTGGGTGTCCGCTGGCGGATGTGGGATGGCTGCTGCAGGTTTGCTGGGCTTGCCCGGCTGCAGCCCGCCCGCGTGGGCGGCGCCCGGATTGTCCGATGACTTGAACAGCTTAACGGCGGGCGAGATCGGTGAGAAAACCACTTTGAAGACGCTGCCGGTTCGAATGCTCACAAAGCGCTCATCGATGCGTGTGATGATGGGATCGGGGAGGCTGGAAGTTGAGCTGCCTTGGTTCCGCGTGGAGGATGATGTTGACACGATTTCCCTTTCAAGCGCCGTTGCGGCGATCGCGTTCGGGGAAAGTCTGCGCAGGTAGCGTCTCCCCCCGGGGACGTTTTATTTGCAGCGCTGGCTGTCCCGGACACTGCGTGGAATGCGCATTGCCGGAGCAGGCCAGACGCCGCAAGATTGCTGTATGAATTTGTAGTCCCGCGACGATTCAATAGGATTGAATTACTTCGGTAAATCGCACAAAAGTGCCGTTGGTCGGTTGGCAAGTCATAAGCAGAGGGTGAAGTGCCAACGTGAGACAACTGAAGGTCATTCAAACCGGTGAGGGTGATGTTTTGATGGGAAGTGAGCGGAGATGAGAAATTTTTCACCCCGGAGCGCTGGCGCTGTAAAACTGGAGGAGGGGGCTGCTTCAGCGCGCGGTCACCGCATCCGACGCGGATTGGCCCAGGCGCTTGAACAAGGCACGCCGAGACCGGGTAGGTAGCGGCAGCCATGACGGCAAACCTTGGTTTTAAACGGATTGTCTGGTGCGAGGAGGGGGACTCGAACCCCCACACCATTGCTGGCGTCAGGACCTAAACCTGGTGCGTCTACCAATTTCGCCATCCTCGCTGAAGGTGTCGGGCATCGGTGCGAAAGCAGTCTGGCAGCGGGCTTGCCGCAGAGTTGCCGCTACCGATGCAGGTAGCATTTTGTCAAAGCGCGCCATTGTACTGCAAGCCGTTGACCCTGTGGGCGTTTTTCTGTGCGGCTCATGTCAGGAGAGTCTGGAGAGATTCGCGCAGCCGGTCATCGGTAGTACCATGCCGCCTCACTGTTCAACACACTCAGCAGGAAGCGGGAAGCGCATGACACTGTATCGTCACTACAAGGGTGGTATCTATGAATATATCGACGAGGCCATCCTGGAGGCTGACCTCACGCCCATGATCGTCTATCGCGCCGCCGATGGCCGGCTGTGGCTGCGTCCGCGTGAGGCTTTCTTCGAGATGGTGGAGGTCGATGGCAAGCAGGTGCAGCGCTTCCAGAAAATCGAAGACTGAGCAGGCTGTCTCTATCTTCATGGCCGGGAGCGCAAGCTGAACAATGTGCGCTCTGGCCGGTCTATCTCATCCGTTCACCATTCCCGGGCATTTCCATGAAACCTCAAGCACGCGCCCTGGTCGGGGCCATCCTGTCTGCCGTCAGCCTGACGGCGGTCCTTCCGCAATCCGCTTCGGCCGAGGAGCTGGCCGACGTCAGCACGGCCTTCCGCTGGCTGGGCAAGAACGACCGCGTGGTCATCGAAGCCTATGACGACCCCAAGGTGGTCGGCGTGACCTGCTACGTTTCCCGCGCCCGCACCGGGGGCGTGAAGGGCACGGTGGGGCTGGCCGAGGACAAGTCCGAGGCCTCTATCGCCTGTCGCCAGGTCGCGCCCAGCCTGCAGTTCAAGGACAAGCTGCCGGTGCAGGAAGATGTGTTCAGCGAGCGCATGTCCATCCTCTTCAAGCGCCTGCATGTGGTGCGGGTGGTTGATGCCAGGCGCAATACCCTGGTCTACCTGACCTATTCGGACAAGCTCATCGACGGCAGCCCCATGAACGCGGTGACGGCCGTGCCGGTGTCGCCGGCCACGCCCATTCCGGTGAAGTAGCAAGAAATTCTCTAAATTCTTTACGTGGCGGCGCGGCTGGGCGGCAGCTCAGCCGCCTCGCTGCGGCTTGGTGATCCGCGCCAGGCCTGGCGGAGCAGCCTGTAGCGGGTTTTTGCCGGTGTTTGCAGCCTGGCAAGGCCAATTTTGGACTATCGGCGCTTTTTCCGTATAAAATAGCGAGCTTTAGCGCGGCCGGGCAGGGCGCTTGTCGTCTGCAGTCATCCATCTGGGTTGATTGGGACGTGGCGGAAACGCTCCGGCTTACGGAATTCTTAACATTTGGACGATTTAAATGGCAACTGCTGTCGAAACCCTGAGCAAACTCGAACGTCGTATGACCCTGTCTTTCCCGCTGGCCGATGTTCAGGCTGAAGTGGAAAAGCGCCTGAAGGTGCGTGCCCGTACCGCCAAGGCGCCGGGTTTCCGTCCGGGTAAAGTGCCGATGAAGATGGTTGCCGCCCAGTTCGGCTACCAGGTCGAAACCGAAGTCCTGAACGACAAGGTCGGCCGTGCCTTCAACGACGCCGCTGTCGAAAACAACCTGCGCGTGGCAGGCTTCCCGCGCATCGAACCCAAGACCAGCGAAGAAGCCGGTGAAGGCAAGCTGGCCTTCGACGCCACCTTCGAAGTCTATCCCGAAGTGACCCTGGGCGACCTGTCCGGCGCCGAAGTCGAGAAGACCATCGCTGCTGTCTCCGACGCTGAAATCGACAAGACCATCGACATCCTGCGCAAGCAACGCGTGCACTACCACGTCAAGGGCGAGCAAGGCGCGCACGGCGACGGCGGTGCTGACCAGTCGGCCCAGAACGGCGACCGCGTGACCGTGGACTTCGTCGGCAAGATCGACGGCGTGGAATTCCAGGGCGGCAAGGCCGAAGCCTTCCCGTTCGTGCTGGGCGAAGGCCGCATGCTGCCGGAATTCGAAGCCGCCACCATCGGCCTGAAGGTCGGCGAATCCAAGTCCTTCCCGCTGGCCTTCCCCGAGGATTATCACGGCAAGGACGTGGCCGGCAAGACCGCTGAATTCACCATCACCGTCAAGAAGATCGAATGGGCGCACATGCCTGAAGTCGATGCAGTCTTCGCTCAGTCCCTGGGCATCGAAGACGGCGATCTGACCAAGATGCGCGAAGACATCAAGAAGAACCTGGAGCGCGAAGTCACCGCCCGCACCAAGGCCAAGACCAAGGACAGCGTCATGAACGCCCTGATCCAGGCGTCGGAACTGGAAGTGCCCAAGGCCCTGATCGACCAGGACGTCGAGCGCCTGTCCGAAATGGCCCGTCAAGACATGGCCCAGCGCGGCATGGACCCCAAGGTCATGCAACTGCCCAAGGAACTTTTCACCGCCCAGGCCGAGCGCCGCGTGCGCCTGGGTCTGATCCTGGCTGAAGTGGTCAAGCAGAACAAGCTGGAAGCCACCGAAGAACAGGTCAAGGCCCAGATCGAAGATTTCGCCCAGAGCTACGAAGATCCGCAACAAGTGCTGAAGTACTACTTCTCCGACCGCCGCCGCCTGGCCGAAGTCGAAGCTCTTGTTTTGGAAGAAAACGTCGTCAACTACGTTCTCGGCAAGGCCAAGGTCTCGGAAAAGCCGGTTTCGTTCGATGAACTGATGGGTAATCAGGCGCAAGCGTAATCCGGTTTTCTCTAGTAGTATCAGAAAACTCTTACGCTTAAGGATGCATACATGACTGGTCTGATGAAGCAATCTGCACTGGATACCCAAATGCTCGGCATGGTGCCGATGGTGATCGAACAGAGTGGTCGGGGCGAGCGCGCCTACGACATCTATTCGCGCCTGCTGAAGGAACGCATCATTTTCCTGGTCGGACCGGTCAATGATGCGATGGCCAACCTGATCGTGGCCCAGCTGCTGTTCCTGGAAAGCGAAAACCCGGACAAGGATATTTCCCTGTACATCAACTCGCCTGGCGGTTCGGTTTCGGCCGGCATGGCGATCTTCGACACGATGCAGTTCATCAAGCCGCAGGTGTCGACGCTGTGCACGGGTCTGGCCGCCTCCATGGGCGCTTTCCTGCTGGCCGCTGGCGCCAAGGGCAAGCGTTTCTCGCTGCCGAACTCGCGTATCATGATTCACCAGCCTCTGGGCGGCGCCCAGGGCCAGGCATCGGATATCGAGATCCAGGCGCGTGAAATCCTGTACCTGCGTGAACGTCTGAACACCATCCTCGCTGAGAAGACCGGCCGTAGCGTCGAGCAGATCAGCAAGGACACCGATCGCGACAACTTCATGTCGGCTGACGCCGCCGCGGAGTATGGCCTCATCGATAAGGTGCTGACTGAGCGTGCTTGAGCTGTTGGCAAGCTCAGCGTCGTAAGAACGCGAAAAAATGCCCGAACGATATTCCGTTCGGGCATTTTTTTTGTCTTTTCTCGCTATTTTTTGACGAAATCGGCACAGAGCGGCTTTTTGGCTTCTGTTTGCTTGATAAACGGCACCCGCAGTGACATATAACGGTCATATTGCAGTCCTGTGAAGCATTGTGGGGCAGCAATCATGACCAGGCCGTGACGAATCCGGATTTCGCGGGTATGATCGGGTCGTAACTTCTATCCTAGTAGCTCTATGTCTGAGAAAAAATCCTCCAGCGGCGAAAAACTGCTTTACTGCTCCTTCTGCGGCAAGAGCCAGCATGAAGTCAAGAAGCTCATCGCCGGTCCTTCGGTCTTCATCTGCGACGAATGCATCGACCTGTGCAATGACATCATCCGCGACGAGGCCGCCAGCGTGGAAAACGTGGCCGGCGCCAAGTCGGACCTGCCCACGCCCCAGGAAATCACCGAACTGCTGGACCAGTATGTGATCGGACAGGCTACGGCCAAGCGCATCCTGTCGGTGGCGGTGTACAACCACTACAAGCGCCTGAAGCACCTCGGCAAGAAGGATGATGTCGAGCTGGCCAAGAGCAACATCCTGCTGGTCGGCCCCACCGGCTCCGGCAAGACCCTGCTGGCGCAGACCCTGGCGCGCATGCTCAACGTTCCCTTCGTGATCGCCGATGCGACCACGCTGACCGAAGCCGGCTATGTCGGCGAGGACGTGGAAAACATCATCCAGAAGCTGCTGCAGAACTGCAATTACGAAGTCGAGAAGGCCCAGAAGGGCATCGTCTACATCGACGAGATCGACAAGATTTCCCGCAAGTCCGACAACCCCTCGATCACCCGCGACGTGTCTGGCGAAGGCGTGCAGCAGGCCCTGCTGAAGCTGATCGAAGGCACCATGGCGTCGGTGCCCCCGCAAGGCGGCCGCAAGCATCCGAATCAGGACTTCGTGCAGATCGACACGACCAACATCATGTTCATCTGCGGCGGCGCATTCGATGGCCTGGCGCGGATCATCTCCGACCGTTCCGAAAAGAGCGGCATCGGCTTCTCGGCCAGCGTGAAGAGCCAGACTCAGAAGAGCAATTCGGAAGTGCTGCTCAACGCCGAGCCGGAAGACCTGGTCAAGTTCGGCCTGATTCCCGAGTTGGTGGGCCGTCTGCCGGTGATTGCAACCTTGAACGAGCTGGACGAGGAAGCGCTGATCCAGATCCTGATCGAGCCCAAGAACGCGCTCATCAAGCAGTACGCCAAGCTGTTGCAGATGGAAGGCGCCGAGCTGGAGATCCGTCCCGCGGCCATGCACGCCATCGCCAAGAAGGCGCTGGCCCGCAAGACCGGCGCGCGCGGCCTGCGTTCCATCCTGGAACACGCTCTGCTGGATGTGATGTATGAACTTCCGAGCGAGCAGAACGTGGCCAAGGTAGTGGTCGATGAAAACACCATCACCAATGGCGCCAAGCCGCTCTTGATCTATCATGACCAGCCGAAGGTGTCGGGCGGCTGATTGCCCGGCGACTGAAGGAAAAGCAGTAGAGGAAGGCATCCGCTTTGGATGCCTTCCGGTAGCAAGAAGCCACCACGAAGTCCGGTCACCGCAAACACGGTAAAATAAACCGGCGCACATTATCTGGCTTCCATCGAAAAGCCACCCGGAGCTAGCTTCGCGTGTGGCTTTTTTATTTTGTTGCGATCATGACAACGCGCAGCCGGTGAATTTTTAGTCAGCCGGACTTGTGTTTTGGTCACTCGTGCCAACATCATTCACAGTACTTATTGATAAGGCCCGCCATGACGACTCCGATACTTACAGAACAATCGCAATTGCCGCTGTTGCCCTTACGGGATGTGGTTGTCTTCCCGCATATGGTGATTCCGCTCTTCGTCGGCCGCCCGAAGTCGATCAAGGCGCTGGAAGCGGCCATGGAGCAGGGCAAGAGCATCATGCTGGCGGCGCAGAAGGCGGCCGCCAAGGATGAGCCCTCGGCTGAAGACATCTACGAAATCGGCTGCGTGGCCAACATCCTGCAGATGCTGAAGCTGCCCGACGGCACCGTGAAGGTGCTGGTCGAAGGTGCGCAGCGCGCACGCATCCATCACATCAGCGAACTGGACACCCACTTCGTCGCCGACCTGACCCCGGTGGAATCCGAGCAGGGCGATGATGCCGAAGTCGAAGCCATGCGTCGCACCATCGTGCAGCAGTTCGACCAGTACGTGAAGCTGAACAAGAAGATCCCGCCCGAGATCCTGACCTCGCTGGCTGGCATCGACGACGCCGGTCGCCTGGCCGACACTATCGCCGCGCATCTGCCGCTGAAGCTGGAGCAGAAGCAGGTGATCCTGGAGATCTTCAACGTCGCCAAGCGTTACGAGCACCTGCTCGGCCAACTGGAAGGCGAACTCGATATCCTGCAGGTGGAAAAGCGCATCCGTGGGCGCGTCAAGCGCCAGATGGAAAAGTCGCAGCGCGAGTACTACCTGAACGAACAGGTCAAGGCCATCCAGAAGGAACTGGGCGAAGGCGAAGACGGCGCCGATCTGGAAGAGCTGGAAAAGAAGATCGCTGCGGCCAAGATGCCCAAGGAAGCCCTGGAAAAGGCCCAGTCCGAGCTGAAGAAGTTGAAGCTGATGTCGCCCATGTCGGCTGAGGCCACCGTGGTGCGCAACTACATCGACACCCTGGTGGCGCTGCCCTGGAAGAAGAAGTCCAAGGTCAACAATGATCTGACCAACGCCGAGAAGGTGCTGGAAGGCGATCACTATGGCCTGGAGAAGGTCAAGGAACGTATCCTGGAATATCTCGCCGTGCAACAGCGCGTGGATAAGCTGAAGGCGCCGATCCTGTGCTTCGTCGGTCCGCCGGGCGTAGGCAAGACCTCGCTGGGCCAATCCATCGCCCGCGCGACGAACCGCAAGTTCGTGCGCATGGCCCTGGGTGGCGTGCGTGACGAGGCCGAGATCCGCGGTCACCGCCGTACCTATATCGGTTCCATGCCGGGCAAGATCCTGCAGAGCCTGTCCAAGGTCGGCGTGCGCAATCCGCTGTTCCTGCTCGATGAAATCGACAAGCTGGGCATGGATTTCCGTGGCGATCCGTCGTCGGCCCTGCTGGAAGTGCTGGATCCGGAGCAGAATCACACCTTCTCCGACCACTACATCGAAGTCGACTTCGACCTGTCGGACGTGATGTTCGTGGCGACCTCGAACTCCTTCAACATCCCGCCGGCGCTGCTGGACCGGATGGAAGTGATCCGCCTGTCGGGTTACACCGAGGACGAGAAGACCAGCATTGCGCAGCGTTACCTGCTGCCCAAGCAGATCAAGAACAACGGCCTGAAGGAAGGCGAGATCAGCGTGGCCGAATCGGCTATCCGCGACATCATCCGCTACTACACCCGTGAAGCCGGCGTGCGCTCGCTGGAACGCGAAGTCTCGAAGATCTGCCGCAAGGTGGTGAAGCTCTTGCTGCTGAAGAAGCAGGAAAAGAAGGTCACCGTCACTTCGCGCAATCTGGACAAGTTCCTGGGTGTGCGTCGCTTCGACTTCGGCATCGCCGAGAAGGAAAACCAGATCGGCCAAGTAGTTGGCCTGGCCTGGACCGAGGTGGGTGGCGACCTGCTGACCATCGAAGCGGTGAACATGCCCGGCAAGGGCCAGATCATCCGCACCGGTACGCTGGGCGATGTGATGAAGGAGTCGATCGAAGCTGCACGCACCGTCGTTCGCAGCCGTGCCCGCAAGCTCGGCATCAAGAACGAAGTGTTCGAGAAGAGCGACATCCACATCCACGTGCCGGAAGGTGCGACGCCCAAGGACGGTCCGTCTGCCGGTATCGCCATGACGACGGCGCTGGTGTCCATCTTCAGCGGCATCCCGGTGCGCGCTGACGTGGCCATGACGGGTGAAATCACCCTGCGCGGCGAAGTGCTGCCCATCGGCGGTCTGAAGGAAAAGCTGTTGGCGGCGCATCGCGGCGGCATCAAGACCGTGCTCATTCCCGAGCAGAACGTGAAGGATCTGGCCGAGATTCCGGACAACGTGAAGAACAAGCTGGAGATCATCCCGGTGCGTTGGATCGACAAGGTGCTGGAAGTCGCCCTGGAACGGCAGCCGGTGCCCCTCAGTGAAGACGAGGCGATCGTCGAAGCGGCGGTGGCACCCAAGGAAGGGGCGACGGACCCGGTCGTGAAGCATTGAGCTTATCCTTCATCTTCGTCTCAGTAGTAGTGAAGAGCGCCTCCTTGGAGGCGCTTTTTTCTTATATGCTGGGGTTCCCCAAGGTTTTGTTGACCAAGCGATAAAGAAGCTCACTGAAAATCGCGGCATAGGCCGCAAACTCGCTTGACACCTGGGTTAGCGGCTTGTTTAATACGCGCTGCGGAATTTTTCCGCAAGGCAAGTGACGGTGAGGGGGCTCTGTCGTTTGGTCGCACGCTGTCACTTGAAATGAAATCAAACAATTACTTGTTCGAGGGGCGTAAGTGAATAAAGGCGAACTGATTGAACACATTGCCGGCGAAGCAGACATTTCCAAGGCAGCCGCGGGACGTGCAGTAGACGCATTCATTGGTGCAGTAAAGACCACGCTGAAGAAGAATGGCACGGTGACGCTGGTGGGTTTCGGCACTTTCGCCGTGGGCAAGCGCGCAGCCCGCACCGGCCGCAATCCGCAGACTGGCGCAGCGATCAAGATCAAGGCAGCAAAGGTTCCGAAATTTAAAGCTGGCAAAGCTTTAAAAGATGCTATAAAATAATGTTCTTTCGTTGCTGAGGTAACAATGCAGCGAGACTGTTAAGGTTGCCGGGCGCTTAGCTCAGTTGGTAGAGCGGAGCCCTTACAAGGCTTAGGTCGGGAGTTCGAGCCTCTCAGCGCCCACCAGCATCTTGCGGTCAGCACCAGTTTAGGAGCGGTAGTTCAGTTGGTTAGAATACCGGCCTGTCACGCCGGGGGTCGCGGGTTCGAGCCCCGTCCGCTCCGCCAAATAAAATGCCCTGTTCGCAAGAACAGGGCATTTTTGTTTTTGCGCAGCAAAAACTGCGGAGCGGAGGGAGCCGCCTGCGCGGCTCCCGGCGGGGCGAGAAGGGAATCGCTTGCAAGCGATTCCGCGGCCTGCGCTTGTGTAGGAGAGCCCCTGCCGCTGCGCCAGAAAAAACGCCTCGTTCGCAAGAACGGGGCGTTTTTGTTTTTGCGTAGCAGAAGCTGCGTCCAGCCGGGTCCTTGATCCAGGGCTGATCCTCCACGCAATCCTTTCGGGACGGCGGCCATCTCGCACGCAACAACCAGCGCCCCCGGATCAGGACGAAAAAAAACGGTGTACTTCTTCATGAAGTACACCGTCCACCCCCTCCGGTTTCCCCGGTATTGCGTATAGCTGATGTTGTAATCCCCGCCTTGCCTGGGCGTCAAGGTGCAGTGCGATAGCGGCGCCGTGATCCTTGCGTCAAAAGCGCGCCAGGCCTGGCATCAGCCATTCATTGATTCAGTAGGTCAGTGTCACGGTCACGGTATCCGAATAGGAGCCGGCCAGCGGTGTCTGGGCGGCCGGGATCTGGCCGTACACGGTCAGGGTCTGGGCCAGACCGCTGCCGGTGCCGGTCAGGGTGTCGGTGCCGATGGTCGAGCCCCAGTTGCTGCTGCGGGCCGAGTCACGGTACAGGGCATAGTTCAGGGTGCCGCCGCCGGACGCGCTCATCTTGCGGTTGCCTACCGTAGCACCGGTGCCGGTGCCGGCATCCAGACCCACGTTGTAGGCAGTGCCGTTGGTGCACTGGACGGTGATGCTGCCGGTCTGGTTCACCACGGTCTGGTTGTAGGCACCGAAGGCGATCGAAGAACCCACCACGGTGCAGGAAGCCACCACTGAAGCGCTGATGGTCAGGGAGGCGCTGGCCGTTGCTGCGAAAGAAGCTGGAGCGGCGCAGGTCAGGGTAGCGGCAGCCACGCAAGCGGCGATGAAGCGGTTTTTCTTGGTAACGAACATGTTGGTTCTCCTGATGTCTGGCTGCCCCGTTCGCGCCCCTTGCGTGAACTTCCCTGTGCAGCTGGTATGGAGACACTTTAGCGGCAGGGCCGAGGAGACAACATCCGGGTATTCCTTAAGAACCTGCCAATACTCCTCGGGAAAAACCTGATGCGTGGCAAACATGCAGCAGACCTGTCCTCTGTGCCACGCTTCAGTAGGTGATGAGGATGGTAAGCGTATCCAGGTAACTACCCGCCTTCACATTCTGGCTGCCGGGCACCCGTCCATAGACGGTGTAGTGCTTCACCACCGGCGTGAGCACCTGCAACAGGTAGCCGTCGGTGATGAAGCTGGTGCCGGAGGAACCGTCACCCCAGATGCTGCTGCGGGCCGCATCGGTATAGACCTGATAGTTCAGGCTGGTAGCCCCACTGAGCATCTTGCGCTGCGTCAGTGCGCCGCTGTTGCCGCTGCTGAGCTTGACCGTGTAGGCCATCAATAGCGACACCGTCGCCTGGCAGGTCACGCTGATGCTGCCGGCGTTGTCGATGGTGGCGCTGGATTGCGGATCGTAGAGGCCGAAGGAGACCGGACTGGACGACGCCGAGCATACCTGCTGCGCACCCGCAGGCGTCCAGGCGGCCAGCAGCAGGGCCAGTATCGCGGCGCTGGCGATTCTCATGCGGGCTCCCTGGCAAAGACGACATTCATCGGCACACCACCACTTCATTGGCCATCCCCCCCTCGGTGCGCACCGGCGGCACCAGCGTGGCATGGCACTGGTCGCCGGAGGGCAGCAATACATCCAGCGTATTGAGCGGCGCCAGCTCTTGCAGATAGCTCACGCCATCGTAGCCCACGGGTGCCTGCAGGCCCGTTTCCCTGACCCGGATGCTTGACCCGATCGGGATATAGTTGCCGGTCGCATCCTTGAGGGTGAGCGTCACGTCCGAGGCGCGCCGTGCATTGAAATGGACGATGACGCCGGAGCGATCACGCGGCTTGACGTACTGGTCGGACTGATCCAGTTGCAAGGTCAACGGCAGGTCCAGGACGTCCACCGAGATCTTGTTGACATCGTAGGCGCGCAGGTCGGTCAGCAGCAACTGACCATTGTCGTCGGTGCGTCCGGCGTAGCGGTTCTCGTTGTAGATGCCGACATTCTTCACGCCGCTGGCATTGACCACGGCGAAGCTGTCGTCGATCCAGTCCGAGGCGAAGACGCCGCCATCCATGAAGGCCAGCGCGCCGCGCGCACCCAGGCGCTGGCTGGAAATGGTGCCGCCCTGTGAGACGCCAGCGCTGAAGCTGCCGACGCGGCTCTTGTAGTTCACCTGGGCCAGGCGTTGCTGATAACTGCCTTCAGTGTCCTGCAACTGCCAGCCGAGGTCGCCGATGGCGACCGTGGAACGGCTGGCCTGCAGCGAGGCGGTGCGTTGGCCATTGTTGTTGTTCACGCTGGCGCCGACCACATCGCGCCCGCCCAAGGGAATGATGAGGCCCACCGAGACGCCATGGCCGCTGTTGCGGAAATCCCGGTAGCCGGTCAGGTACATGCTGGCCGTGCTGCCTAGCGACTTGAAGTAGGTGAGCGTCAAGGTCTCACTGTCGGCCAGGCCCGTGGTGCCGAGGTCGGTGAACAGCAGCGGGCTCTTGCTGCGCGCATACGCCATGCTCAAGGAGCCAGCGCTGCCCAGGTTCATGCCCAAGGTGGCCACGGTGGCGCTGCGGGACACGGGCGCACCCTGAAGGGCGCCAATGTCCTGGTAGTCGCGGGTGGCCTGGGTGCGGCTGAGCGACAGGCTCAGGGGATCGGCGTTGCGTTCGATCGCCAGCGAGAGCTGCTGGCCCGAGCCGCTGGCCGCGCTGCTGGCCGATAGCGCCGAAGCCAGCACGGCGCGGTTGCCCAGGTTGAAGACGGCGCCGCCGCCCCCCAACCTCAGGTCGTGCATGGCTTCGGCGTGACCCTCCAGAGTCAGCCAGTCGCTCACGCCGTGGCGCGCTGTTCCCGACAGCGCGAATTGTCCATAGTCATTGCTGCGCAGCCCGTAATTGCGGCGCACCCAGCCGCCTTCGGCCGAATAGGAGGACAAGCCGGGCTTGAGAAGCCGGTCCGTTGCGTAGAAATTCACCGTGCGCAAGGTCTGCCGTCCCAGCTCATCGGTCACCGCCACGGCAATCTGCCCCGCGCCGCTGGCAATGGGCGGCTGGCGGATTTCAAACGGGCCGGGCGGCACCGGCTGCGACAACTGGCGCACGCCATTGACGAACAGGTCGACCGTCGACGGCACCACCGTTTCCCCGCCCAAGGAGGGCGTAGGGAAGCGCACCAGGTCGGGACGCAGGTTGAAATCCGAGGCGTACTGGAATCCCCCGAGCCGCACCGAGCGGCTCCACGCCAGGCTGCTGTTGATGACGTCGCCCAGGCGGTAACGCGTGAGGCTGGCCGGCTGGGAATAGGTCAAGGTGCTTTCCAGTCGCGCCGAGACGCCGCCGCTGTTGCCGGTGTAGCCCAGGGCGCTGGAGCTCACGACAGCGCTGCCGGAGAACCAGCGCGCATCGAACAGTCCGCCCAGCGCGTGCTGGCCCTGGCCGGAGCTGGCCAGCACGTCGTAGTTCAGCACGGCGCCCTGTGCACCGGGCGAGAGCGCCACTCTGGCCGTGGCGCTGTTGGCTTCGATGTCGGTGATGTTCATGAAACGCGGTGCAATCTCCAGGTTGACCTTGGCGGCAGCTTCGTCGAGCTGGATGCGCGAGGCCAGGGCGCGGATGGCGATGAGCTCGTCATCTCCGCCGTCCACGCGCAGGTTCAGGCTGCGCAGCTCTGCGGCGCTGGCATACAGCTCCCGCTGGCGGCGCGTGAATTGCGCCACCAGGTTGGTGTCGCGCCCGTTGATGGCGACCTCCAGCAACAACAGCTCGTCGCCCGGTTCAGCGGCCCAGCCCGGCAGGCAGGGCAGCAGCAGGATCAAGGGCAGCAGCCAGAGCGGCAGGCGTCTCAAGGCGCAACGGTCAGTTCGGCATCAATCGGCCCGGCATCGCTGTTCGCAGTCAACTTGACTTTGCTGCCAGCGGCCAGCGGGGTCTCCGTGTCGATCAGGTACTGGCGGGTGAGCCCTGCCAGGGTGTAGGGATTGCCACCGGCCGGGGCGTTGATCTTCTTGCCGTTGGGTAGCGTCAGGGCCAGGTCCAGCAGGCGGGCGCGGCGATTGCCGCTGTTTTGCACCATCAGCCGGGCTGGCTTGCCTGCGTGTAACTGGTAGTCAAGCTGAAGTTTAGGAGTCGCGGTGGCCGCAATGAACACCGGCATGGAAATGCGGAACTTGAAACTGATGAGCGCTCCCTCGCTGCTGGAGGGGATCTCATCGATCAGCAGCCGAAAGGCAATCTCGCTGGCGCCGGCGGCCTGGCGGGAGACCACCCGGATGACTTGCGAAGCGCCGGGCGCGAGGTTGAACACCGGCGGGCTGATGATCAGGTTCTGGGTAGGCTGCAGCTCATCCTTGCTGTCGACCTGGGTCCATTCGTAGGCCCGGATCTGCAGCGAGACATTGTGATTGTCGTTGTTGACGATTTTGATCACCCCTGCGGTGCGCGCAGAGGAGAGCTCGAGCACCACCGGTGCAATCTCGAAATTGGATGCCTGCGCGGGCTGGAGGGCCCCCGCTGTCGCCAGGCAGGCCAGGACGCAATATCGGACGCAATACTCGGCGCAGGAACGCCACAGGGAAGCGGATCTCGTCACGCTGCGAAATCTCCAATCGGGTTGTCAGCTCTTCGTCAGTTCTTGGTAGAGTAAAGGCAAACGTAAGTTAAGTAATAGTCAAAGTTGCGCTTGAACCACAATATTTGCGCAAAAATTAACTATTGACTTGAGCCGGCGTGACTTGAGGTAGCCTTGCCGAGGCAGCAAGGCACAGCACTGCGGCAGCGCGCAGTTCAGTAGGAGAGGGTGATGGAGACGACGTCGCTATAGGCGCCGGCACGGGGCGACTGACCTGCCGGGACGTAGCCGTAGACCGGGAAGCTCTGGGCGTTGCCGGTGCCGACCCCGGCGACGGCGGCGCTGCCCGTGTTCCAGGCCGTGGTGCGGGCGGCGTCCTGGTAGAGGCCGTAGTCGATCCAGCTGGCGCCGTCAGCGCTAGCCATCCTGCGATTGGCCGTGCCGGTCGCGCCCTGGTCCAGGCCCACGGTGTAGCTGGTGCCGTTGGAGCAGGTGACGCCGATCTGGGCGTTTTGCTGCAGGGCGCTGGAGCGATACACGCCAAACGGCAGCGCCGCACTCTGGACGCTGCATTGCTGGGTGACGATGGCGGAAATTTCCAGATTGCCGGTCGGAGCGGCCGCCAGCGCGTTGCCGATCCCAGCCAGCGGCAGGGCAGCAAGAAGCAACAGGAGCGGGGACGTCTTCATGGTCATACTGCTTGGTTATATTGCTGATATGCAGGCGGTTGGCATCAGGAAAAACTTGATACTATTATAGAATTAATTCGAATAAAGACCTCGTGAAAGTGCCGGCAAACCACACTTTCATTTGAAAATTTAAATGAAGTTAAGGCAATTTGCTGACTAATTGCAAACATATTGCCTAATTTCGCGGGCGGCGGTATCGGCCAGTCGCACCCGGCAAGAACAGAGGTAGATGCGCGGCCTCGGTCGCGCGGCACGGTCATCGGGGGATTTCATCGCAGTCCCGGCTCAGCACAGGCAGACGCCATGTGTTTGCGTTCTCGGTAACCAGGTTTCAAGAAAATGACGTAACTGGATCAGGAAAGGGACCAAGCGCGGCAATGCCGGAACCGCTCTCGCCAGCATTCCGGGACATCGAGGAACTTGCAGATGCCTGTGCTGCGCGGCGACCGCAACGGCGGTGCAGGGCAGGCTGCGGAACCTCACGCTGTCGGAAACTTGCTGCCAATTCGAACATGCCGATCACCAAACAAAGCCAGCTGGCGCGCGCCAGCACCGGCATCTTCTTCCTGCTGGCCTTGCTGCTGTCCATCGGAGTGGCGGGGTTCTCCTATCACAGCGTGCGCGACTTCGAGCAGCGCGCCGTGTGGCTGCAGCACACCCATACCGTGATCAATGTCCTGGAAGAAACCAATTCCGCCTTGCGCGAGACCGTGGGCAACTCGCGTGGCTATGTCCTGTCGGGCAACGAAGAGTACCGCACCAGCTTTGAAGCGGGAGTACGGCACGTGCAGGCGTTGATGCAGGACCTGCGCCGGCTCATGAGCGATAACGAGCGCCAGCTCGAGCTGCTGGACAGTACCGATGAACTGGTCAGCCAGAGGCTGGCGTTGTCGCGCGAGATCCTTGATTTGAAGCCGGAGCAGGCGCGTGAACGGGTGCTCGAAGGCAAGGCCCTCAGCGACGAGATCCGCAGACGGTTTGCCGAGATGAAAGGCAATGAAAACGCCTTGCTGGCCAAGCGTTCGCAGGACACCAGCGCCAGCGCCGACCTCACCATCTTCATGGTCGTCAGCGGCAGCCTGCTCAGCATGGCCCTGCTGGTGCTGGTCTACAGCAAGCTGCGCCGCGAGATGGATCGTCGCATCGATGCGCAGCAGCGCGCCCAGGCCTATTCCGACGAGATCGAAGACCTCTACAACAACGCCCCCTGCGGCTACCACTCGGTGGACGAGAGCGACAAGAAGATCATCAAGATCAACGACACCGAATTGAAGTGGCTCGGTTATACCCGCGAACAGGTGGTGGGCCGCATGACCCATACCGACCTGCTGGCCCCGGCCAGCGCCGAGCGCTATCTACGCGAACTGCAGCCGCAGTTCATGTTGAAGCGCGAGATCAGCGGCATCGACCTCAATTACCGGCGCGCCGATGGCAGCGAATTCACCGCGCTGGTCAACGCCACTGCCGTTCCTAGCCGCGACCGCAGCAAGCTCATCAGCCGCACCGTCATCTACGACATCTCGGACCGCAAGCGCGCCGAAGAAGAGATCGAGGCCCTCAATGCCGACCTCAAGCGCCAGGCCCTGCACCTGCACAGCGTCAACAAGGAGCTGGAAAGCTTTTCCTATTCGGTCTCGCATGACCTGCGCGCACCGTTGCGCGCCATTTCCGGTTACGCCATGATCCTGGAAGAAGATTACGCCGACGCCATCGACGAGAAGGGCCGCGAGCAATTGCAGGTGATCCGCCGCAATGTACGCAAGATGGATGAACTGATCAACGACCTGTTGAAGCTGGCCAAGTCGACCACCGGAGAACTGACGCTGGAACGTTTCTCCATGGATGATCTGGTGGGGCAGGTGATTGCTGGTTTGCGTCGCGAAAACCCCAATGTCCTCTTCGATGTGCCGCCTCTGGAGGGCGCGGTGGCCAACCGCGGGCTCATTGCCCAGGTGTGGGAAAACCTGCTCAGCAACGCCGTCAAGTTCAGCAGCAAGAGCGAGCAGCCAGCGGTGCGCGTGAGCATGCAGGTGGAGCCGGAGGAATACATCTACGGCATTCATGACAACGGGGTGGGCTTTGACATGCGCTATGCTCACAAGCTGTTCGGCACCTTCCAGCGCCTGCACCGCCAGGAAGAGTATGCCGGCACCGGCATCGGCTTAGCGCTGGTGCAGCGCATCGTGATCCGCCACACCGGCCGGGTGTGGGCGCAGAGCAAGCCCGGCGAAGGCGCCAGTTTCTACTTTTCGCTGCCGCGCAAGGGCCTCTCGCCCAGCCTGGTGGAGCGTCGCGAGGCCGGCAGCGGATCATCCACCTTCACCAATGAGGCCGCACGTCCATGAGTATTCCGCTGCGAGTGCTGTTTGTCGAAGACATGGAAGAAGACGCCTTCCTGATGGTGCGCGAGCTCAAGCGCGGCGGCTTCGAGCCCGCCTGGGAGCGCGTCGACGACGAGCAGGCGCTGCTGGCCGCCTTGCAGGCCCAGCCTTGGGACATCGTCATCTCCGACTATTCCATGCCCATGTTCAGCGGCGTGGAAGCCTTGAAACTGGTCAAGGCGCACAACGACCAGACCCCCTTCATCATCGTCTCCGGCGTGATCGGCGAGCAGACGGCGGTGGAGGTCATGAAGGCCGGCGCCCAGGATTATTTCCTCAAGAGCGCCATCGGTCGCCTGCCGCACGCGGTGGACCGCGAGCTGCGCGATGCCCAGGCGCGGCGCAAGCAGCGCGCCAGCGCTCAGGCGTTGCGCGAGATGCAGGCGCGCTTCAATGCCTTCATGAATGCCGCGCCGATGCCGACCTGGATCAAGGATGCGCAGCTGCGCTACAGCTACGTCAATCCGGCGCAATCGGCCTTCTACGGCATGACCCCGGGCGACATGGATGGCCTGACCGACCTTGAACTCATGAGCAGCGGCGCGGCCGCCGCCTCGCAGGAAAATGACCGCAAGGTGCTCGATGAGAAGTGCGAACTGCACACTCAGGAAACCGTGTTCGATCACAACCACAATGCGCGCATCCTCGACGTGGTGCGTTTTCCCATCAGCGGGGAAGGCAAGGGCGACATGGTGGCCGGGCTGGCCATCGACGTCACCGAGCGCGAACAGTCGCGGCGCGACCTGGAACTGGCCATCCAGCGCCAGCAGCTGCTCTCTTCGCGCGTCATCGAGGTGCAGGAACGCGAGCGCCAGCACCTGGCGCGCGGCCTGCATGATGACGTCGGGCAGTCGCTCACCGCGCTGAAGATCAATCTGGAAACCATCAAGAAGATGGGCTCCCTGGAAGGGCCGTCGCTGCAGAACGGCATCGACATCGTCACCGCCGTGCTGGCCCAGGTGCGCAGCCTCTCGCTGGACCTGCGCCCGCCGCAGCTGGACAACCTGGGACTGATCGCCGCCCTGCGTTCCTATGTGGAGCAGAAGTCCAAGCTGGCCAACGTCAACGGCTGGTTCGAGAGCAGCGGTCACGACGAACAATTGCACCACGACATCGAAAACACCGCTTTTCGCATCGTGCAGGAAGCGGTCACCAATATCCTGCGCCATGCCCGCTGCCAGAACATCTGGGTCAAGATCGACCGCCAGCACGATCAGGTCTACCTGAGCATTCGCGATGACGGTAAAGGTTTCGACATCGAACGCGCGCGCAGCAACGCCATTTCCGGCACCAGCTTCGGCCTGCTCAACATGGAAGAGCGGGCCGTGCTGGTGGGCGGTTCCATGGATATCACTTCAGCGCCCGGCGCAGGGACGGAAATCGTCATGCACCTGCCGGTCGCCCCCATTGTCAGGAGGATATAAATGCTTACTCGAATCATGCTGGCCGACGACCACGCGCTGGTGCGCAGCGGTATCAAGGCATTGCTGACGGCCATGCCAGGGGTGGAGGTGGTGGGCGAGGCCTCCGACGGGGCCGAGGTCATCGAGATGATTCCCCAGCTCAAGCCCGACCTGGTGCTGCTCGATATCGCCATGAAGGGGATGAACGGTCTGGAAGCCTTGCGCCGCCTGCGCGGCGAGTATCCGACCATCCGTTTCCTGATGCTGTCCATGTATGGCAGCGAGGAATACGTGATGCAGGCCTTGAATGCCGGCGCCAATGGCTATCTGTTCAAGGATTCGGCCGCAACAGAACTGGAGAAGGCGCTCTATGAGGTCAAGCATGGCCGCCAATACCTCGATTCGCATATCTCCCGCGAGGCGCTGGACAACTACATGAAGCGCGTGGCCCAGAACGGCACGCCGGTGGAAGTGCTCACGCCGCGCCAGCGCGAAATCCTGCAATTGATTGCCGAAGGCAACAATACCAAGGAGATCGCCTACCAGTTGAACGTCAGCGCCAAGACCATCGAGACCCATCGTGCGCAACTGATGGAACGGCTGGATATCCGCGACGTGCCGGGCCTGGTGCGCTATGCCATTCGTACCGGCATTGCCACTCCGGACAAGTGACGGCAAAGTGGCTTTAGGGAAAAATCTGATTTTTTTTGAAATCGACTGTGCAATAATCCTCGGACGGGGCGGAAAGCGGCATCGGCACTGGTGTTCAAGCCAAGTGCGGTTGCCACAAAAATGTTGCAGGGCAGCGAAAGCGGGCCAGTCGTGTCGCCGCTGCAAAAACGGGGGTGGACAGGAGCACGGAACGCAATAGGGCGGCCGTAGTGGTCAGACCAATATCAATAAGTTCCGGCTTGAAATTTATCGAAGAAAGCGATCCATCCATGGATATCGAGCAATACGACATCATCCTTGTTGACGACAGCCCCGAAGTGGCCGAGCTGACGCGCCTGGCGCTGGGCAGTCGCAAGCTGGCCGACAAGCTGACCTGGTTTGCCGATGCCGAGCTGGCCGAGGAGTTCTTTTTCCAGGGCGAATACGCCCAGCGCCGCGACCTGCATCCCTACCTGATCCTGCTGGACCTGAACCTGCCGCTGATGAGCGGCCATGATTTCCTCAAGATCATCAAGTCCAATGCCGCCACCTCGCATATCCCGGTGGTGATGTTCTCGTCCTCGGATGACCAGCGCGACATCAACCAGAGCTATGAGCTGGGCGCCAATGGTTACGTGGTCAAGTCCACCGATCCCAAGGAATTCATGGGGACCGTGGTCGATACCGGCATCTACTGGCGCAATCGCAACCGTCCGGCGCGCAACGAAGAGGGCGCGGGGGCGTGAGTGCAGCGCCAGCACAGCCTTGAGCTGTGCTGCGATATCTGCCAATACCCGCAACTATCCGCAAGCAGCACAAAAACAGAAGCGCGGCCCGGGCCGCGCTTTTTTTCGTCCATCTGTCGGTGGGCCGCTGGGCCGCAGTGATGTCAGCCGGGAAACTGCCGCAATCCTTCCAGGTCGTTGATGGTGATGCTGCCGTAGTCGACCTTGAGCAGACCGGCCTTTTCCAGCACCTGCAAGGCCTGGTTGGCGCGCTGGCGCGAGGTGCCGGAAAGATTGCCGACTTCTTCCTGCGAAATCTGCAGGTTCAGCCCGATGCCCGGGTTCAGGTAAGGGTTGAAGAGCGCCGCCAGGCAACGCGCCACCCGCGCATCCGGCTCCAGCATGCGGTCGTATTCCACCAGCGAGATGAACAGCGCCAGGCGCTCGTTCAATTGCGTGACCAGGAAGCGGTTGAAGGGGATGCTGTTGTCCAGCAGCCAGATGTAGGTCGCCTTGGGCATGTAGAGCAGTTCGCTCTCGCGCAGCGCCACCACGTCATACTTGCGCGGTTCGTCCTTGAGCAGCGAGCCTTCGCCCAGCCAGCCGCCGTTGGCCATGCCGGCGAAGGAAACGGTCTTGCCTTCGGGAGAGACGCTGCTCATCTTCAGCAAGCCCTCATGCACGCCGATCCAGTGCGTGACCGCATCGCCCTTGCGGCAGACATAGCCGCCGGCGGGAATCTTGCGGCTGACCACTTCTGTCTCGACCCGCGCCAGTTGCTCCTCGGTCAGTGCCTGCGCCCAGATGCTCTTGGCGAGCATGCGTCGTATTGATGTCTCCATGATGATGCGTCGCAATATCGAAAGTTTTGTCAATTGTCGGTGAGATGACATCTACTGGCAATAACAGTCTCTACTATCATCGCAAAAAAGGGCTGGATAAAAACCCAGACCCACTACAGAGACAGGACAGCTGGCATGCCCGACACAATGACTGCCGCAGTAAGAGCAGCGTAAGCCTGGCAGCACAGACTGATCCGACACCGGGTTCGTTTCCTCACGCAAGAGAGTGAATGAGACGGATCTTTCGAACCTGCACAAGAAGGTGGGAAGATGGTGGAGACGAGACAAGACAAGCAGGCCGCGACCTTTCCGCGGCTGTTGCTGGCGCATGCCCGGCAACGTCCCGAGCGGGCCGCCTTCCGCGAGAAGGACCTGGGCATCTGGCAGACCACGAGCTGGCGCCAGGTGGCCGAGGAAGTCCGCAGCTTTGCCTGCGGCCTGGCGGCCCTAGGCTTCAGGCGCGGCATGAGCCTGGCCATCATCGGCAACAACTGTCCACGCCTGTACTGGGCCATGAGCGCCGCGCAGGCCCTGGGCGGCATGCCCGTGCCGTTGTACCAGGACGCCCCGGCGGCCGACATGGCCTATGTGCTGGCCGACGCCAACGTTGACTTCGTCATGGCCGAAGACCAGGAGCAGGTCGACAAGGTCTTCGAGATCAAGGAAAGCCTGCCGCGCATTGCTCACGTCATCTACGACGACGAGCGCGGCATGCGCAACTACCATCAGCCCGAGCTGCTCTCCTTTGCCCGCGTGCAGGAACTGGGCCGGGCCTACGAGCGCGCGCATCCGGATTTCTTCGACCAGGAAATCGCCGCCGGCTCGCCCGACGACGTGGCCATCATCCTCTACACCTCCGGCACCACCGGCAAGCCCAAGGGCGTGTGCCATTCGCACCGGGCCATGATCACCACCGCCACTACGCTGGTGGAGTTCGATCATCTCGATGAGAACGACGACATCCTCTGCTACCTGCCGCTGGCCTGGGTGGGCGACTTCCTGTATTCGTTCGCGCAGCAGCATGTGGCCGGCTTCTGCCTGAACTGCCCGGAGTCGCCCAACACGGTGATGACGGACCTGCGCGAGATCGGCCCGACCTATTACTTCGCGCCGCCACGCGTCTACGAAAACATCCTCACGCAAGTGATGATCCGCATCGAGGACGCTGGCTGGCTCAAGCGCAAGATGTTCCATGGCTTCATGAAGGTGGCGCGCCGGGTTGGCATGCGCATCCTCGATGGCAAGCCGGGCGTGTCGCTGGTGGATCGCCTGCAATACGCCATCGGCGACCTGCTGGTTTATGGACCGCTGAAGAACGTGCTGGGCATGTCGCGCCTGCGCGTGGCCTACACCGGCGGTGAGGCCATCGGGCCGGACCTGTTCGATTTCTATCGTTCGCTGGGCATCAATCTCAAGCAGCTCTATGGCATGACCGAGACCTGCGTGACGGTCTGCATGCAGCCCTCCGGCGACGTCAAGCTCGATAGCGTGGGGCGGCCGATGAAGGGCGTGGAAGTGCGCATCGACGACAACGGCGAAGTGCTGGTGCGCTCGCCCGGACTGATGAAGGAATATTTCAAGCGACCCGACGCCACCGCCGAGGCCATCGATGCCAACGGCTACTTCCATACCGGCGACGCCGGTTTCTTCGACAGCGACGGTCACCTGAAGATCATCGACCGCGCCAAGGATGTCGGCAAGATGGCCAGCGGCAGCATGTTCGCGCCCAAGTACATCGAGAACAAGCTCAAGTTCTTCCCCTTCATCAAGGAAGCCGTGACCTTCGGCAATGGCCGCGAGCAGTGCATGGCCTTCATCAACATCGACATGGATGCGGTGGGCAACTGGGCCGAACGGCGCAACCTGGCCTATAGCGGCTATACCGACCTGGCCGCCAATCCCGCCGTCTATGCGCTGCTGCGCGAATGCGTGGAAAAGGTCAACGCCGACCTGGCCGCCGATCCGCTGCTGGCCGATTCGCAGATCCATCGCTTCCTGATCCTGCACAAGGAGCTCGATCCCGACGATGAAGAGCTGACCCGCACCCGCAAGGTCCGGCGCGGTTTCATCGCCGAGAAGTACGCGGTGCTCATCGAGGCGCTCTACGCCGGGCGTGCATCGCAGTACATCGAGACCCAGGTCAAGTTCGAGGATGGCCGCCAGGGCATGATCTCGGCCGACCTGAAGATCGCCGAGGCCAAGACCTTCAAGACGCTGCAAAGCGCCGCCTGAGCAGCACGCAGTCCCATCCCGGACGCACTACTGAGCGCCCGGCCAGCAGCGTAGCCCGACCAGACCATCGCTGAATGAACACGACCATGAAACGACACCTGTCTTCCGAAATCCTGCCCTCGGGCTTGCCGCCCGTGGCCAGTCCCGATGACCAGGCGCCTGCGGTGGCCGCCAACGGCCGCCGCATCGGCGAGGTCATCCTGGACCTGCAGAACATCTCGCTGTCCTTCGGCGGCGTGAAGGCCTTGACCGATATCTCCTTCGACGTGCGCGAACACGAGATCCGCGCCATCATCGGCCCCAATGGCGCCGGCAAGAGCTCGATGATCAACGTCATCAACGGCGTCTACCATCCGCAGAAAGGACGCATCTTCTATCGCGGCCAGCCGCGCGCGGGCATGCATCCCAGCGCCATCGCGCGCCAGGGCATCGCGCGTACCTTCCAGAACATCGCGCTCTTCAAGGGCATGACGGTGCTGGACAACATCATGACCGGGCGCAATACCAAGATGCGCTCGGGCCTGCTGTCCAATGCGATGTGGTGGGGCGCAGCCCGCAACGAAGAGATCGAGCACCGCCGCAAGGTGGAGCAGGTGATCGACTTCCTGGAGATCCAGCACATCCGCAAGACCCCCGTGGGACGCTTGCCCTATGGCCTGCAGAAGCGCGTGGAGCTGGCGCGGGCGCTGGCGGCCGAACCGCACATGCTGCTGCTGGACGAACCCATGGCCGGCATGAACGTGGAAGAAAAGCAGGACATGTGCCGCTTCATCCTCGACGTCAATGACCAGTTCGGCACTACCATCGTGCTGATCGAACATGACATGGGCGTGGTCATGGATATCTCGGACCGGGTGGTGGTGCTGGACTACGGCAAGAAGATCGGCGACGGCACGCCCGACGAAGTGATGGCCAATGAGGATGTGATCAAGGCTTACCTTGGGACTTCCCACTGAAGGCGGCCCGCTTCGGAAAAGCAAAAACAATATAAAAAATAAAAACAATATGGACATGGTAGGCAAGGAGACGACATGCAATTCTTCCTCGAAGTCACCCTGAGCGGCTTGCTCTCGGGGCTGATGTATTCCTTGGTGGCACTGGGCTTCGTGCTGATCTACAAGGCCTCCGGCGTATTCAATTTCGCGCAGGGTGCGATGGTGTATTTCGCCGCCCTGGCGGTAGTGGGGCTGATGGAAAAGGGCATGCCGATGTGGGCCGCCATCATCGGCGCCTTCGTGGTGATGATCCTGGTGGGCCTGGCGACCGAGCGCTTCGTGCTGCGCAAGCTGGTGAACCAGCCGCCGATCACGCTCTTCATGGCCACCATCGGCCTGACCTTTTTCCTGGAAGGCCTGGGGCCTTTGCTGTTCGGCAGCGAGGTGCGGCCGATTGATCTTGGCATCGTTGATGAACCGATCCAGTCGGTGATGGACAGCATCGGGATCGGTCTTTCCAAGTTCGACCTCTTTGCCTCCGGCATGGTGGTGGCGCTGGTGGCGGCGCTGGCGCTGTTCTTCCAGAAGACCAAAGTGGGCCGCGCCTTGCGTGCAGTGGCCGACGATCATCAGGCGGCGCTGTCGCTGGGCATTCCGCTGCAGCACATCTGGGCCGTGGTGTGGGGCGTGGCCGGGTTCGTGGCGCTGATTGCCGGACTGCTGTGGGGCTCGCGCAATGGCGTGCAGTTCGCGCTGACCATGACGGCGCTGAAGGCCTTGCCGGTGCTGATCCTGGGCGGCTTTACGTCGATTCCCGGAGCGATCGTGGGTGGGCTCATCATCGGCGCCTCCGAGAAGCTGGCCGAGATCTACATCCCGCCGGTGATGCAGGACGCCTTCGGCGGCAACTTCGGTGGCATCGAGGGCTGGTTCCCGTATGTGTTTGCGCTGCTGTTCCTGCTGGTGCGGCCGGAGGGACTGTTTGGCGAGCGGCATATTGACCGTGTATGAAGAGGCGCTGTTTTCAACGTTGGAAATATGGATGGGTTGGTTGGAACGGATGATGCCCAGACAACCGTTCGTCCTGAGTAGCGGCAGAGCCGCGTATCGAAGGCGCGCAGACGGTTGTGTGGGCGACGAGCGCAGGAGAGTCTTCGATACGGCCCTTGCGGGCCTACTCAGTCCGAACGGTATGTGATGGATCAAGCAAGTGCAGGGACAGGAACAGGAACAGGAACAAGGAGACCGAGATGCTGTACCGTGAAGCAGGACAATTCAAGACAAGCTACATCGCCGACAGCCAGATCTTCCCGATCCGCCAGGATCGCATCATCTTTACGCTCTTCATGGTGTTCGCCTTCGTAGGCGTGCCCTTGCTGGGCAGCGAATACTGGTTCTCGGCCATCCTGGTGCCCTTCCTGGTGTTTGCCCTGGCCGCCCTCGGCCTGAACGTACTGACTGGTTACGCTGGTCAGCTCTCGCTGGGCTCGGCGGCCTTCATGGCGGTGGGTGCCTACGCGGCCTACAACTTCCAGTTGCGCGTGGAGGGTATTCCCATCGTCGCCACGCTGCTGCTCTCGGGCGGTTGCGCCGCGCTGGTGGGCGTGCTGTTCGGGCTGCCGTCGCTGCGCATCAAGGGCTTCTATCTGGCCGTGGCCACGCTGGCGGCGCAGTTCTTCGTGGTGTGGGCGCTGACCAAGTTTCCCTGGTTCTCCAACAATTCTTCCTCGGGCGTGATCAGCACACCCAAGATCGATTTCTTCGGCATCGCCATCGATACCCCGGTGCGCAAGTATCTCTTCGTGCTGGCCGTGGTGAGCGTACTGGCGCTGGCGGCCAAGAACCTGGTGCGTTCCAGCACCGGACGCGCCTGGATGGCCGTGCGCGACATGGACGTGGCCGCTGAAGTGATCGGCATCCCCTTGATGCGCACCAAGCTGACCGCCTTTGCGGTGAGCTCCTTCTACTGCGGCGTGGCCGGCGCACTGTATGCCTTCTGCTACCTGGGGTCGGTGGAGCCGGACGGCTTCTCGCTGGACCTGTCCTTCCGCATCCTCTTCATGATCATCATCGGCGGTGTGGGCAGCATCCTCGGCTCCTTCCTGGGCTCGGCCTTCATCCTGCTGCTGCCGATCTTCCTCGACAACGCGTTGCCGCCGCTGGCAGCGCTCTTGCACCTGCCTTTCACCAATGCCACCGTGTCGCACATCCAGATGATGGTGTTTGGCGCGCTGATCATCTTCTTCCTGATCGCCGAGCCGCACGGACTGGCGCGACTGTGGCAGATCGCCAAGGAAAAACTGCGCCTGTGGCCGTTCCCGCACTGAGCGCCGCAGCAAGCAAGGAGCTAGGAGGAGGCCGGAGCATCGGCGTCCGATAAAAGTCGGCAACGACAACATAAAGGAGACGAGACCATGAAGAGCATCAAGCATCTGCGGCAGTTGCTATTGGCCACCGCCTGCGCCGCCAGCCTGCTGTCGGCGGCGACCCCGGCGCTGGCGCAGGCCAGCGACCAGTTCATCGCCATCCCCAGCTACCGGGTCGGCCCTTACGGCACCAACGGCCAGTCGTATTACGGCGGCTACGTCGATTACCTCAACTACGTCAACATCAAGGAAGGCGGCGTCAATGGCGTCAAGCTGTCCTGGGAAGAATGCGAGACCGAGTACAACAACGCCAAGGGCGTGGAGTGCTACGAGCGCATGAAGAACAAGAACCCGGTCACCCACGGTACCGCCATCAACCCGATGGCCACCGGCATCTCCTATGCCTTGATCGACAAGACCGCCGAAGACAAGGTGCCGCTGGTGATGATCGGCTATGGCCGTACCGATGCGGTGGATGGTTCGGTGTTCCCGTATGCCTTCCCGCTGGTGACGACCTACCAGATGCAGGTCTCGGCCATCGTCAAGTACCTGGCCGGCAAGAACAATGGCTCGCTGGCGGGCAAGAAGATCGTCTTCCTCTATCACGACTCGGCCTATGGCAAGGAACCCATCGTGGCGCTGCAGGCGGAAGCGTCCATCGGCAAGTTCAAGCTGGTGGAAATCCCGGTGGCGCACCCCGGCAACGAGCAGGGCGCGCAGTGGCTGCGCATCCGCCAGGAGAACCCTGACTACGTGATCTTCTGGGGCTGGGGCGTGATGAACCAGACCGCGCTGAAGGCGGCGCAGAAGGTCGGCTATGCGCGTGACAAGATCGTCGGTTCGTGGTGGGCCGGTTCGGAAGAAGACACCATCCCCGCCGGTGAAGCCGCCAAGGGCTACCTGTCGGCTACCTGGAACGTGGCCGGCAAGGATGTGCCGGTGATCGCCGACATCGACAAGGTGGGCTATGGTGCGGGCAAGGGCAACATGCAGGACAAGAACAAGCTCGGTTCCATCCTCTACAACCGTGGCGTCTCGGCGGCCATCGCCACCGTGGAAGCGGTGCGCACAGCCCAGGGCAAATATGGTAAGGGCAAGGTCATGAGCGGCGAGCAGGTGCGCTGGGGCTTTGAAAACCTCAACATCACCGATGCGCGCCTCAAGGCCCTGGGCGCGACCGGCCTGCTGCCGGAGATCAAGACTTCCTGCGAGAACCATGAAGGTTCCGGCAAGGTCAAGATCCAGCAATGGGATGGCAGCAAGTGGGTGCTGGTATCGGACTGGATCGAGGGCAACAAGAACCTGATCCACCCGCTCTTCAAGGCGTCTGCGGCGAAATACGCAAAAGAAAAAGGCATCACTCCTGCCTGCATGAAGTAGGCGCTTGCGCCGGCGGCTCTGCTCGTCTCCCACGGCCGCCGGTGCTTTTTTGGGAATGCGAATGACCATGAATGCCACACCGATCCAGACCAGTGCTGCTGTCCCTTCCGCTGCCCCGGCAACGGTCGCCAAGGCGCTGGCCATCAACAACATCGAAGTGATCTATGACCATGTGATCCTGGTCCTGAAGGGCGTCTCGCTGGACGTGCCCGAGGGCAAGATCGTGGCGCTCCTGGGTGCCAATGGCGCGGGCAAGAGCACGACCTTGAAGGCCATCTCCAACCTGCTGCACGCCGAGCGCGGCGACGTGACCAAGGGCAGCATCGAGTTCCGCGGCGAGCGCGTGGACCGCATGACGCCCAATGACCTGGTCAAGCGCGGCGTGATCCAGGTGATGGAAGGGCGGCATTGCTTCGGCCACCTGACCGTGGAAGAGAACCTGCTCACCGGCGCCTACACGCGCGGCATCAGCAACGCAGAGGTGAAGCACGAACTGGAAAAGATCTACGACTATTTCCCGCGCCTGAAGGTGCGGCGCAAGTCGCAGTCCGGCTATACCTCTGGCGGGGAACAGCAGATGACAGCCATCGGCCGCGCCATGATGGCCAAGCCGTCCATGATCCTGCTGGATGAACCCTCGATGGGCCTGGCCCCGCAGATCGTCGAAGAGATCTTCGAGATCGTCAAGGACTTGAACAGCAAGGAAAAGGTCTCCTTCCTGCTGGCCGAGCAGAACACCATGGTGGCGCTGCGCTATGCCGACTTCGGCTACATCCTCGAAAACGGGCGTGTGGTGATGGAAGGTGCAGCCAGCGAACTGGCCGATAACGAGGACGTCAAGGAGTTCTACCTCGGCGTTTCCGGTGCTGGCCGCAAGAACTTCCGCGACATGAAGTTCTACCGCCGCCGCAAGCGCTGGCTGGCGTAAGGGGAGGGCGACATGTCCGATCCCAGACAGGTAGCGGCTGAACTGGATGCGCTGGAGCGGCGCGATCCACAACAGCGTGAAGAACAGTTGATGCGCGCGCTGCCGCAACTGCTGGCGCGCGCGCAAAGCGCTGCGGGCTGGGCGCGCATCCTTGGAGGTGTCGATGCGGCGGCTATCAGCTCGCGTGCGGCCCTGGCGCAGTTGCCGGTCACGCGCAAGTCCGACCTGAAGGAACTGCAGACCCGCGAGCGTCCCTTCGGCGGCTTGAATGCCACGCCCACGCGGCAGTTGCGGCGGCTCTTCGTCTCGCCCGGTCCGATCTTCGATCCGGAAGGCCACGGCGCTGACTGGTGGCGCTTTGCCAGTCCGATGAAGGCGCTGGGACTGCAGGCCGGACACATCCTGCAGAACTGCTTTTCCTACCACTTCACGCCGGCGGCCTTCATGGTCGAGGGCGCGGCGGCCCGGCTGGGCTGCGCGGTGATTCCGGCCGGCATCGGCCAGACCGAATTGCAGGTCAATGCGATGGCGGCCCTCAAGCCCGATGCCTATGTCGGCACACCCTCGTTCCTGAAGATCATCATCGAGAAGGCGCAGGAAATGGGCGCGGATATCTCCAGCGTGCAACGCGCCCTGGTCAGCGCCGAGGCGCTGCCGCCGTCGCTGCGCAACTGGTTCCATGAACATGGTGTGCCGCAGGTGCTGCAGCTCTATGCTTCCGCCGATATCGGCAACATCGCCTACGAGACCATGAGCGAAGGTGTGGTGCATCCTGGCATGGTGCTGGATGAATCGCTGATCCTGGAGATCGTGCGGCCTGGCACTGGCGACCCCGTGGCCGCAGGCGAAGCGGGCGAGGTGGTGGTGACGTCCTTCAATCCCGACTATCCGCTGATCCGCTTCGGCACTGGCGACCTGTCGGCGGTGGTGCCGGGCGTCTCTCCCTGCGGGCGTACCAATACCCGCATCAAGGGCTGGATGGGACGCGCCGACCAGACCACCAAGGTGCGCGGCATGTTCGTGCATCCTTCGCAGGTGGCTGACGTCCTGCGGCGGCATGCCGATGTCTTGCGGGCGCGGCTGGTGGTCTCCGGCGAGATGGCCAATGACGTCATGACCCTGCATTGCGAAGTGGGTGATCCGGAAAATCCCGCCATCGACGTGGGCGCGCTGGCTGGCAGCCTGCGCGAGGTGACCAAGCTGCGGGGCGATGTGTTGCTGGTGGCCCCGGGTAGCTTGCCCAATGACGGGAAGGTCATCGAAGATGCGCGCAAGTACGAATAGCCATGCTGTCGACATCGTTTGTACCACCCACACCCGTTCGGACTGAGTAGCGGCGCTGCCGCGTATCGAAGGCGCTGCGGCGGTTGCGCCTCATGTGCGCCTTCGATACGGCCCTGGCGGGCCTACTCAGTCCGAACGGTAGGTGGTTGAACGGAAAATGGCAGGTAAATGAATATCGAAGTTGGGAATCAGGCTTTCAAGGCGATTTGCGCTTGTGCATGTGAAGCTTCGCGCATAAAATCGGAAATGGAACATCAGTTCCAACGTCGCTCGGACGGTTCCGGGCGCTTACGTGAAAGACCTCCATGACGCAATCCGCCGATTCGCGCGATCCCTCGCGCTCGCCTGACGTTTCCGCTGTTTCTTCCTCTTCCGCCGCTTCCCCTGTCATTCCTCCCGACGCCTTTCCGGTCAGCTTCCCGCGCATCGAACGCCTGCCGCCCTACGTCTTCAATATCACTGCCGAACTGAAGATGGCGGCTCGCCGTCGTGGCGAGGACATCATCGACATGTCCATGGGCAACCCCGATGGCGCCACGCCGCCGCATATCGTCGAGAAACTGGTGGAAGTGGCGCAGCGCCCCGATACCCACGGTTATTCCTCCTCCAAGGGCATTCCGCGCCTGCGCCGGGCCATCGCGCACTGGTACCGCAGTCGCTACGAGGTTGATTTCGATCCCGACAGCGAAGCCATCGTCACCATCGGCTCCAAGGAAGGCCTGGCGCACCTGATGCTGGCCACGCTCGACAAGGGCGACACCGTGCTGGTGCCCAATCCCAGCTATCCCATCCACATCTATGGCGCGGTCATCGCCGGCGCCAATATTCGCTCGGTGCGCATGAGCCCGGGCGCGGACTTCTTCGACGAGCTGGAACGCGCCGTGCGCGAGAGCTACCCCAAGCCCAAGATGATGATCCTGGGCTTCCCCTCCAACCCGACCGCGCAATGCGTGGAGCTGGAGTTCTTCGAGCGGGTCGTCAAGCTGGCGCGGGAACACCAGATCCTGGTGGTGCATGACCTGGCCTACGCCGACATCACCTTCGATGGCTGGAAAGCCCCGTCCATCATGCAGGTGCCGGGCGCGCGCGAGGTCGCGGTGGAATTCTTCACGCTCTCCAAGAGCTACAACATGGCCGGCTGGCGGATCGGCTTCATGGTTGGCAATGCGCGGCTGGTGGCGGCGCTGGCGCGCATCAAGAGCTATCACGACTATGGCAGCTTCACGCCGGTGCAGGTGGCGGCCATTGCGGCGCTGGAGGGCGACCAGTCTTGCGTGGAAGAGATCCGCGCCAATTACGAAAGACGGCGCAATGTCCTGGTCAAGGGCCTGCACGAAGCGGGCTGGATGGTCGATGTGCCCAAAGCGTCCATGTACATCTGGGCGCGCATTCCCGAACCCTATCGCCAGTTCGGCTCGCTGGAGTTCGCCCGCATCCTGCTGGAACAGGCCAAGGTCTGCGTCTCGCCCGGCATCGGTTTTGGCGAATACGGCGACGAGTACGTGCGCTTTGCCCTCATCGAGAACGAGTCGCGCATCCGCCAGGCCATACGCGGCATCAAGGCCATGTTCAAGAACGCCAAGGGAAGCTGATCGCGCCGTGACCCGCCTGCGCAGCCTGGAACTGTGCAGGCGTGGTCGTAGTCTGACGCATATCTTCACCCGATGGTTTTCTTAGATGATGAAAAAAATAATACTCGCCAGTCTCGTAGCGCTCAGTGCTGCAGCGGCCCTCGCTCCCGTTGCTCAGGCGCAAGTGTCGGTCAACATCAACATCGGCGCACCGCCGCCGCCGCGCGCTGAACCGCTGCCGCCGCCACGCCATGGTTTCGTCTGGGTGCCGGGCTACTGGGACTGGGACGGTTATCGTCATTTCTGGCGCGAAGGCCAGTGGGTGCGCGAGCGCCCCGGTTACGTCTATGCCCAGCCGGTCTGGCGTCAGGGTCCGCATGGCTGGGAGCTGGATCGCGGCGGCTGGCGCGGTGGTCCGCCACCGGGGCGCGGGCCGCATCATGAGGACTGGGATGACCATGGTCCAGGGCCAGGCCCGGGCCCGGGTCGCGATTGTCCGCCAGGCCATGCACGCAAGGGTGAGTGCTGATCTGATTTATCCGCTCCAGCAAGAACGGCCGCGACGTCGATGACGTGGCGGCCGTTTCTTCATGGCGGCATGGGGAGCGTCAGGTCTTGTCCATCAGCGCGGAGATGGCGAAGGAAACGATGCCTGCCGTGATGCAGAACACCGCCAGCCGGTAATGCGGGACGCACTTGAGCACGAGCGGCATCAGGAAGTACAGGACGACGGCGATCAGGATGCTGGTGATGAGTCTTTTCATTGTCTTGGCGGTGAAGGTTTTTATGCTGGCGTAATGATAGTGCGATTTGCGCCGGCATGCCGCATTCAACGTGCCGGACGGGTGGGTGAGGGAGGTGGCGTGGGCGCGACCGCCGGGGCTGGCGTTGCAGCCGGCAGCGGCTTGGCGCCCGGCGGCAGGTTCTCGTCGGCCGGCTCATCGCTGCGGCCGCCGCCGTGGGCATTGAAGAAATCCACGACGGTACGCGACGCATCCATGTTCTGCGAAGACTTGCCGCCATTGACGATGGGTATGACCGCACCCGGCCAGGCGTGGCCGCCGCCCTTGACTTCGTAGAGCACCACGGACTGCGGATCGGTCTTGCTGCGATAGGTATATTGCCGGATGGTGGTGCCATCGTTGGCGGTATCGGGGATGTCGGTCACGGCAGGACGCGGCTCGGCGCCATTGGCCTTGACCCAGGTCTCGATGGTGCGGGCCACCGAGATGCGCGGCAATTGCGACACTTCCTGCTTGCCGATCCCACCCAGGAAGGGAATGAAGGGATCTTCGCTGCCATGGATGTGCAACACCGGCATGGGTGCTTTGACCGTCTCTGGCGACACATCCAGCACCGCGCTGACGACCGCCACCGCCTTGAACAATCCGGGCGCCTCGGCGGCCATGCGATAGGCCATCATGCCGCCATTGGACACGCCCACCAGATAGACCCGTTGCGGGTCCGCCAGCCCATCCTTGGCCAGCTTCTCGACCAGTGCGCGCAGGAAGGCCACGTCATCGACCTTGTGCATCTGGGCATAGCCGCAGCAGCCGCCGGAATTCCAGGTGCGCGCGTCGATGGCCAGGCCAGTGCCGTTGGGGTAGACGATCATGTAGCCGGCCGCCTCGGCGATCTCGGTCAGGCCGGTGGCGCGCGCCATGAGCGAACCGCTGGAACCGCTGGCGTGCAGGGCGATGATCAGCGGACGGGCTTCGCCCACGCTGGTGCGCTCTGAGAAATAGGCGCGCGAGAGATTGCCGACGCGGATGGTCTTGAGCGACAGATCGACCGCCTGGGCGGGGGGCAGCACCGTCACGCCCAGGCCCAATCCCAGCAGGCCGGCCAGCAGGCCGCGCCGGGACAGCCGCGCCAGGCGAGGCAGGGAGCAGAGGGAGCGGAAAGGACCGAGGCGGCGGAACAGCAGGCGGATCGTCATAGGCAGGCGCTGGGGCGTTGGCGGAACATTGTCGCCATGTTAACGCGTGGGCCGCCCCGGCGCAAAGCGATTTACACCCTGCACCGCAGGCTTGGCCAGGTCGCCTTAGCCGCGTGCCGGAATGTTCAGGCCGCGCACCACCGCTGGCCGCGCCACGAAGGCCTCCAGCGCCCGCGCCACATGCGGGAAGTCCTGGAAACCCACCAGGTCGGCGGCTTCATAGAAGCCGATCAGGTTGCGGATCCACGGGAAGGTGGCGATGTCGGCGATGGAGTAGGCGTCGCCGCCCAGCCATTGGCTCTGCGCCAGGCGCTTGTCCATCACGCCCAGCAGGCGCTTGGACTCGTTGACATAGCGGTCGCGCGGACGCTTGTCCTCGTATTCCTTGCCGGCAAAGCGATGGAAGAAGCCCAACTGGCCGAACATCGGGCCCACGCCGCCCATCTGGAACATCACCCACTGGATCACCTGGTAGCGCGCGGCGGCATCGGCGGGGAGGAACTGGCCGGTCTTCTCGGCCAGGTACAGCAGGATCGCGCCCGACTCGAACAGGGGCAGCGGCTGGCCGCCAGGACCATTGGGATCGATGATGGCGGGGATCTTGTTGTTCGGGTTCAGCGACAGGAACTCCGGCGACATCTGGTCATTGGTCTCGAAGCTCACCAGGTGGGCTTCGTAGGGCAGGCCGGTTTCTTCCAGCATGATCGAGACCTTCACGCCATTGGGCGTGGGCAGCGAATAGAGCTGGATGCGGTCAGGGTGCTGGGCCGGCCATTTCTGGTCGATGGCGAAAGAGGACAGGGCGTGGGGCATGAGGGTTTCCTAGGCAGCAGAAAATTGGGGATCGAATTCCTGCGCGAATTTCTCGAACACCTCCACCGTCACCGGACGGCAGAAGAAATACCCCTGGTAGGCATGGCACCCCGCATCGGCCAGGAAGCTGCGCTGGGCGTCGGTTTCCACGCCTTCGGCAATGACGCCCAGGCCCAGGCTCTGGGCCAGGTTGACGATGGTCTTGGCAATCGAGGCGTCGTTGGGGTCGATGAGGACATCGCGCACGAAGGACTGGTCGATTTTAAGCTGATTCAGCGGCAGCCGCTTGAGGTAGGACAGCGAGGAGTAGCCGGTGCCGAAATCGTCCAGCGAAAACTCCACGCCATAGGCCTTCAGGGCAAACATCTTCTGGATGATGTCTTCGACGTTGTCCACCAGCAGGCTTTCGGTCAGCTCCAGCTTGAGGCGGCGCGGATTGGCGCCGGTGCGCTCGATGGTGTCCAGCACCGTCTGCACGAAGTCGGGCTCGCGCAATTGCGGCGCGCTGACGTTGACGGCAATGCTCAGGTCGGCCATCTGCGGGTGCGTAGCCCAGGTGGCCAACTGGCGGCAGGCGGTTTCCAGCACCCAGTTGCCCAGCGAGAGGATCAGACCAGTCTCTTCGGCCAGCGGGATGAAATCGCCCGGCGGCACCATGCCGCGCTGCGGATGCTGCCAGCGCACCAGCACTTCGGCGCCAGTGACGCGACCGCCTTCGACCACCTGCGGCTGGTAGTGCAGCAGCAGTTGGTTGCCGTCGATGGCCTTGCGCAGGCCCGCTTCCAGGGTGGCGCGTTCCAGCACGGCGGTCTGCATGGCCGGGTCGAAGAAGCGCAGGGCGTTGCGGCCGGTTTCCTTGGCCTTGTACATGGCCAGGTCGGCCTGTTTCATGAGCTCATCCACCGAGGCCGCGCGACCCAGGAAGACGGTGGCGCCGATGCTGGCGGTGGTGCGGTATTCGACGTCGTCGAGCTGGTAGGTCGAGCCCAGCGCCGTGAGGATCTTCTCGCCGATGGCGCGGGTCTGGGTGGCCGCTTCCTGCTGCAGTTCGTTGAGGCCTTCGAGCACCACCACGAATTCATCACCGCCTACACGGGCTACGGTATCGTTTTCACGCACATTGGCCAGCAGGCGCTGGGCGACCTGTTTCAGGAGGGTGTCGCCCTTTTCGTGGCCGATGGTGTCGTTCAAGGTCTTGAAGTGATCCAGGTCGATGAACAGCAGGGCCGCGCAGGTCTTGGTGCGCAACGAGAGGGCGATGGCCTGCTTGAGCCGATCCAGCAGCAGGGTGCGGTTGGGCAGGCGGGTCAGGGCGTCGAAGAAGGCCAGCTCGCGGATGCGCTCCTCGGCCAGCTTGCGGTCGCTGATGTCGTGATGGGTGCTCACGTAGTGGGTCACCTGCTGGTCCTTGTTCTTCACGGCCGAGATGGTCAGCCATTCGGGATAGACCTCGCCGTTCTTGCGACGGTCCCAGATCTCGCCCTGCCACTTGCCGAAGCGGCGGATGCTCTCGCGCATCTCCTGGAAGAAAGCCGGACCGTGACGGTCCGAGCGCAGCAGGTTGGGGTGCTTGCCGACGATCTCTTCGGCGCTATAGCCAGTGATCTCGGTGAAGGCCTTGTTCACGCGCAGGATCTTGCTGTTGGCGTCGGTGATGAGCATGCCCTCGCGCGAATCGAAGGCCACTGCCGAGATGCGCAGCTCGGCCTCGATCTGCTTGCGATCGGTGATGTCGCGGCTGCTGGTGCGAAAACCGGTGAAGCGGCCCTGGGCATCATGGATCGGTGCGCACGACAAGGCCAGCCAGAACACCGAGCCATCCTTGCGCACGCAGCGCAGTTCGACGTCTTCACGCTTCTGGCCGTCCATGCAGCGGGCCAGTTCGGCGCGGATGCGCGGCTCGTCTTCAGGGTGGGCAATGGTGCCGATGAAGTCGTCCATGACCAGGCATTCCTCCACCGTGTAGCCGGTGTAGTCCAGCACCGCGTGGTTGATCCAGCGTGGCCGTCCATCCAGGCCCCACCAGACTTCCCAGTTGACGGTGCAATCGGCGATGGCGCGGAACTGTTCTTCGCTGGCGCGCAGCTCGGCCGTCATCTTCTGCGCCAGCCGCACCGCCCGCACCCGGCTCGATACCATCAGCCAGGCCAGCAGGGCCAGGCTCAGGCTCATGGCAATGCCGGTGGTGGCGATGAGGGGTTCGGCATTGCGTCCGAATTGCGCATGGAAGGCGGCGTTGGTGCGCAGCGTCAGGGTCCAGTTGTGGTTGCCCACGACCAGGTATTCATCGGCCGACAGGCGCGTTGCCTGCGGCGCTTCGTCGTGCTGGCGCGACTGGTAGAGCAGGGCCTCTGGCGTAGCCTGTACGCCGTCGTAGAGGGAAAAGACGATGGTGTGCGAATTCTCGCCATAGAGGCTGGCGATGACGTCGCTCATGCGGAAGGTGGCGTGGACCCAGCCGACCAGGCTGGCGCGCCGTTGTGCGATGGTGGTCGGGCGCTGGCCGCGCTCATAGAGCGGCAGGTACATCATGAAGGTGGGATAGCGCTGGCCATCGGCGGCCAGCACCTCGACCTTGCCGGAGATGGTGGCCATGCCGGAATCCCTTGCCTTTTCCATGGCGCTGCGGCGCACCGGATCGGACCACTGGTCAAAGCCGAAGGGCAAGCGGTTGCGCCCCACATAGGGTTCGCGCAGCACGGTCGGGGCATAGGCGCTGCGTTCGCCAGCGGGCAGGATCTGGTAGCCGCCCTCCAGGCCTTGCCGCTCCATGCGCGCCAGATGTGCAGGCAAGGCCGCAGCCGGCACCCATTCTTCCACCGCGATGGCCTGGATGCCGGAGAAATTGGCGTCCAGGTTGAGCGCCTGGACGTAGTCGCGGAACTGGTTGCGGTCGATCGCGCCAGTGGCCGCTACCAGGCCCTGTACGCCATGCAGCATCTGTTCGTAGGACGCCATGCGCTGTTCGATGCGGCTGACCGTCTCGCGCAGCACCGAGGCGAATTGGGTGTGCAGTTCCTTGTTGGCGGCTTCGCGCTCGTGGTTCCAGGCGGTCCAGGTCACACCCAGCCCGGTGACCAGGATCACCAGCGGCAGCAGGATCAGGCGTATCCAGTTCACGGCTTGCTCTGGAACTGAACCATGGAGGCCGCCAGTTCTGCGTTGAAGTATTTCTGGAAGATGCGCAGCACCGTGCCATCGGCCAGCATCCCATCGACCAGGGCGCGCCACTTGTCCTGCTCGGCGGGCGACAAGGCCTTGCGCGACATGATCAGGCCATGCGGCACCGAAGGATCATCGAAGCTGATGATGGTGGTGGCCTCGCGGATGCGCTTTTCCTGGACTACGGGATAGTCGAAGGGCTCCATGATCATGCCCTGGATGCGGTCGAGCAGCAGGGCGTCGTAGAGCGGCTCCAACCCGCCGGCCTGGCTCACGCGATTGCTGGCGGTGAGCTGGTCCACCATGCGGTTGGCGTTGGCGCTGTAGCGAAAGCCACGGATGACGCCCAGCTGGAAACGCTCGTTGCGGGCCACGTCGGCCAGCTTGGTGATGCCGGCGTCCTTGCGCACCAGCAGGTAGTACTTGTTGCTGAAGTACCAGGCGAAAGAGGCGAAGTGGTCACGCTGCGCATTGGTGATGCCCGAGAGGCTGAAGTCGAGCGCGCCGGATTCGATCAGTTGCCAGATGCGCGCACGCGACATCAGGCTGACATTGACCTTGCAGCCGCTGCGCCGGATCAGTTCATCGGCAAAGTCCTTGTCGATGCCGGTGTCGGTCGCCGATGAATAGAGCAGGCCGTGATCGTGCAGCGCCAGCGTATAGGGACGCGAGCAGTCGGGGCCGGATGCGGCAGAAGGGCTTGCGGCCAGGCTGGCGGGGGAGGCAGACAGCGCCAGACTCACTATGGTCGCGCTCGCGCAGACGCGCAGGACGCGCTGGCGAAAGAAATGACTGAAAATACCGCCCCCCAATGGATGCTCAACATTCGGATGCGGCCGGGGCGTGGCGCAACGATGCGTTCGAACCCCTCCGACATCCCTCCCTGAACGGTCGCGTAGCAACCGTTTTTATTCATTTGCTGATTTCCGGACCTGAAGGAGAACTGGTCATGTGGTATGACAACTCTAACCAACAATTGTGCCGGAAGGCGCAACAGCACTGGCTTAGCGCCTGATCAACGTCGGGGGATGTTACCCGAGCACATTCCAATGTGCAACATAATGCGGGGCGCTTTCCACAGCATTTAAGGGAGGTGGGCGCAGGGGCAACTGCGCAGCCGCGCAGCGCTGCAGCGCTGCGCCAGCTCGTCAGTACGTCCGCTACGCCCAGAGCGGCGTAGGCAAGGACGAAGCGCTTCAGATGAACATGCCGCCCGAGACTTCCACGCGCTGGGCATTGATCCAGCCATTGTCCGGTCGCAGCAGCGAGGCAACGGCCGCGCCGATGTCGTCAGGCAGGCCGGCCCGGCCCAGCGCGGTCTGGTTGGCCACGAAGCTGTTGAGTTCGGCATTGTCGCGCACCCGGCCACCGCCGAAGTCGGTTTCGATGGCGCCCGGCGCCACGGTGTTGACGACGATGCCACGCGCGCCGAACTCCTTGGCCATGTAGCGCGTCATGACTTCGATCCCGCCCTTCATGCTGGCGTAGGCCGCATAGCCGGGCAGCGAGAACCGCGCCAGTCCGCTGGAAATGTTGATGATGCGGCCACCCTGCGCCAGCAGCGGCAGCAGCGCCTGGGTCAGGAAGAAGGGGCCCTTGAGATGGACCTTGAAGAGCTCGTCGAAGACCGCCTCGCTGGTTTCCTCGATGGTGGCATGCATGCCTATGCCGCCATTGTTGACCAGGTAGTGGAAGTGCTCGGCCTGCCAGTGCGTCTTGAGCGCCTCGCGCACGGCCTGGGCAAAGGCGGGGAAGCTGGCGCTGTCGGCCAGGTCCAGTCGCAGCGCCACGGCCAGGGCGCCCAGCGCCTGGAGTTCCGCCACGGTCGACTCGGCGGCCTGTTGGTTGCCGACATAGGTGAGGATGACGCCGACGCCATCGCGGGCCAGATGCACGGCTGCGCTCTTGCCCAGGCCGCGGCTGCCGCCGGTGATCAGGGCAATGCGGGGGGCTTGGGTGGGGGTATTCATGTAAGGCTCCTTGGTGTTGGGATGAAGTGATGGACAACGGAGCCCAGTATATTGAGAAGATTTTTCTTAATAAATTTCGTAATTGCTATTAGACTTTTCAATATTCAATAATAATCAGCCATCTACTCCCGGGCAGGATCATGCATCAGCTAGACACCCTCAGGATCTTCCAGCGCGTGGCCGAACTGGCCAGCTTCAGCGGCGCGGCGCGCCAGTTGGGCCTGCCCAATGCCAGCGTGTCGCTGGCCATCCAGCAACTGGAACAGATGCTGGGCACGCGCCTGCTCCAGCGCACCACCCGGCGGGTGCAACTGACCGCCGACGGCGAGGCCTTCTACCGGCGCAGCAGGGAATTGCTGGACGAGTTCGAGTCGCTGCGGGGCATGTTCCACGATGGCGCCCAGGCCTTGACCGGTCGGTTGCGGGTGGACATGTCCAGCGCCATGGCGCGCGAGGTGGTGCTGCCGGCCTTGCCGGGCTTCCTCGAAAAGCATCCGCAACTGGAGATCGAGCTGTCGGCCAGCGACCGCCGCGTGGACCTGGTGGCCGAGGGCTTTGATTGCGTGCTGCGCACCGGCACGCTGGATGATTCCTCGCTGGTGGCCCGTCCCATCGGCCATCTGGTGCAGATCAATTGCGCCAGCCCGGATTACCTGCAGCGTTATGGCACGCCGCAGACGCTGGAGGACCTGGCGCAGCACCGGCTGGTGCATTACCGCCAGGTGCTGGGCGGGCGTTCACCCGGCTGGGAATGGTTCGACGGCCAGCAGACCCGCAGCCTGCCCATGGCCGGCAGCATCACCGTCAACAGCACCGAGACCTATTACGCCGCCTGCCTGGCCGGACTGGGCCTGATCCAGCTGCCGCTGGTGGGCGCGCAGAAGCGGCAGATGCTCGATGGCGGCCACGTGGTCGAGGTGTTGCCGCAATATCGCCCCGCCCCCATGCCGGTGAGCCTGCTCTATGCCAGCCGTCGCCATGTGCCGGCGCGGCTGGCCGCCTTCATGGACTGGCTGCATGCCCTGATCTTCCCGCTGACCGAGGAAGGCGGCCTGACCCGTTGATGCGGCCAGCACGAGCGGACATCAGGCCAGCAGGGTGCGTCCCACCGGTTCGATGCTGACCGTGCCGCGCCCGATCTCGATGACGCGCCCGCCGACGCGGATCGCGCCTTGTTCGGACACGTCCAGATACAGACGGGAAGGGCGCTCCACCGCCGCTCCCTGGTCGATGGCATGGCGCGCCGGCAAGGGGTGGCCATTGGCAAGGAGCCAACCGCCCAGGTTGGCGCAGGCCGAACCGGTGCCCGGGTCTTCGGCTACGCCGCCGCCTTGCTTGGTGAAGAAATAGCGCGACAGCACCTGACCCGGTTCGGCCGGATCGAAGGCGAACAGATAGGCGGTCTTGCGCCCCAGGCTGCTGACCGGCCACTGCTCCAGACGGCTGCTGTCGGGCCGGGCGCGGCGCACCGCCTCGGGCGTCTTCAGCGGCACCAGGAACTGGTCGGCGCCGGTATCGACCCACACCGGATCGCCGGCCAGGTCGCTTTCCTGCAAGCCCAGCAGCGCTGCCGTCTGGGCGCGCGAAAGCGCGGCCGGGGTGGTCCTGGGGCCGCCGGGGCAGGGCGCGGTGAAGGTCCAGATATCGCCGCGCGCCTGCACCGGTACGACCCCGGCCTTGAATTCCAGCGTCAGTGCATCGCCACCGCCCAGCAAGTCGCGCACGACGTGGGCGCTGCCCAGGGTGGGATGGCCGGCGAAGGGCATCTCGTAGCCGGTGGTGAAGATGCGCACCCGCGCATCGGCGACGGTCGAGGGCAGGATGAAGGTGGTCTCGGAGAGATTGAACTGCAGCGCCAGCGCCAGCATGGTGGCGTCATCCAGGCCACGGGCGTCTTCGAACACGCACAGGGGATTGCCGCCGAAGGTCGATTCGGCGAAGACATTGAGCAGGCGATAGGCGTAGGTGGCAGGCATGGAAGTCTCGCAGCGGGTTGATGAGCCTCCGGGAGGCGGTCTTGAGGACGTGGCCACCGAAAGCAGGAAGGCCGATTGTAGCCACGGCTCCCGCAGCAAAACAGATACAGTTCACTCGTCCACGGCGATACAGTCACGGCCCAGCTGTTTGGCGCGGTACAGGCGGCGGTCGGTCTGTTCCAGGAAAGCGATGCGCTGGTCCATGGGCGAGGGCAGTATGGTGGTCACGCCCAGGCTGATGGTGATGTGCTCGGAAATCTGCGATCTGGCGTGCGGGATGGCCGCTTCGTTGATCAGCGCACGGCAGCGCTGGGCCACCTGCAGGGCGGCCTTTTCATCGCACTCGGGCAGGATCAGCACGAACTCTTCGCCGCCATAGCGTGCAAAGAAATCGCGGCTGCGGGTGGCGCTCTGGCTCAACAGCTGCGCTACCTGCCTGAGGCATTCATCGCCACGGATATGGCCGTAATGGTCGTTGTACTGCTTGAAGTAATCGATGTCGAGCATGATCAGCGACAGCGGCGCGCGCGTACTCACCGCATTGGCCCATTCCACCTCCAGCGCTGAATCGAACATGCGGCGATTGGCCACGTTGGTGAGACCATCGCGATAGGACAGCGCCTCCAGCTCCTTCTGCAATTCGATCAGGCGCGCCTCGGTCTTCTTGCGCTCGGTGATGTCGAACATGAAGCCGATGAGCGCATTGGGGCTGCCGTCAGGGTTGCGCACCACGTGCACCACGTCGCGAATCCAGATGTGTTCGCCATCGCGGGTCAGGGCGCGGTAGTCGGCTTCGTGATCGGCGCCGGCCTTGGATTGCGAGATGCAGAAGTTGACCACCGCCTCGCGATCTTCTGCGTGGATGCGCATGGCCCAGTCCTCGGCCGTCTTCCAGCTCTCCGGGGTCCAGCCCAGCAACTGCTCGATCTGCGGGCCGATGTAGGTGAACTGCATGGTGCTCCAGTCGATCTTCCAGGGAATCGCCTTGGTCGATTCCAGCAAGGTCTTGTAGACGGCGCTGTCGGGTTCCATCTGGTCCTGGGTCGGGTTGCTCATGATTCTTCGTGGCGCTTTCGTTGCGGTTCGTTGCGCCTTTGTGGCGCTTTGCTTGTCGTCGGGAAATGCTGTCAGTGCAGCACAAAAAATGTGCCGGCAAGCATAGCGCGCCTTGCTGTCAAAAAGCTGAAGAAGCGGCGCAAACCCTTGCGGGAACTGCTCGGGATTGCTGTGTAGAAAGTTGCTGTAACCCATTTTTCTTCTGCAAACGGGTGGGTCATCGTTTTTTCTTATACCCCTATCCTCATTCGGTATTTCCGGATTCTCCAGCCCTGCGGATAGACTTCAGTCACAGCAGTTTTCGAGACGGAGATTGTTGTGTTGACCGCTACCACGGTCGAAGTGTCTGGCAGTGATGCACCGTACCCGGCGCAGTAATGGCAGACGCTATCTGAAACAAAAATTTTGGAGACAAGCAATGCAGATCCGTTCGGCAGCTGAGCCTGCCGCAGCGACCACGCCTACCGTAGAAGGCGTTGGCGGCTGCGACCAGGCTGCGACCCAAGTGAGCGCTCACTGGCCGGTCCCTTCTCCGGAGTCTTCGGTGTCTTCCGATACTCCTGAAGCGGCCCCCCTTGCGAAAGACGGCTTGCCTACCGTCCTCGCCCCCTCTACCGATGAGGTCCCGCTGGCCCCGGTCAGCCTGGACGACAAATACACCGCCACGACCGGCGCCATCTATCTCTCCGGCATCCAGGCCCTGGTGCGCCTGCCGCTGCTGCAGCAGATCCGCGACCGTGCGGCGGGCCTCAATACGGCCGGTTTCATTTCCGGCTATCGCGGTTCGCCCCTGGGCGGACTGGACGAGGCGCTCTGGCACGCCCAGCCGCATCTGGCGGCGCACCGCGTGAAGTTCCAGCCGGGCGTGAACGAAGACATGGCCGCCACCGCCGTATGGGGGACGCAGCAGGTCAAGCTGATCGGCCCCTCCGACTATGACGGCGTCTACGCCATGTGGTACGGCAAGGGGCCCGGCGTGGACCGCTGCGGCGATGTGTTGAAGCACATGAACCATGCCGGCACCTCGGCCCATGGCGGCGTGCTGCTGGTGGCCGGGGACGACCATGGCGCCTACTCTTCGACGCTGCCGCACCAGTCCGACCACATCTTCTCGGCATCGATGATCCCGATGCTCTATCCCTGCAATGTGCAGGAATACCTGGACCTGGGTCTGCATGGCTGGGCCATGTCGCGCTATTCCGGCTGCGTGGTGGGCTTCAAGGCGCTGGCCGATACGGTCGAGTCGAGCGCCTCGGTGGATGCCGATCCCTTCCGCGTCCAGATCAGGCTGCCCAGCGACTTCGTCATGCCCGAAGGCGGGCTCAATGCACGGCTCTCCACCGACACGCTGGGCGTACAGGCGCGCAAGCAGGAAGCGCTGATGCAGGACTACAAGATCTATGCCGCGCTCGCCTACGCCCGCGCCAATCGCCTCAACCGCGTGATGATCGATAGCCCCAAGGCGCGGCTGGGCATCATCGCCTCCGGCAAATCCTATCTTGATGTGCTGGAAGCCTTGTCCGAACTGGGTATCGACGAAGCCTTTGCGGCCGAGATCGGTCTGCGTCTGTTCAAGGTATCGATGCCCTGGCCGCTGGAACCGGATGGCGTGCGCGAGTTCGCCCAGGGCCTGGACGAAATCCTGGTGGTGGAAGAAAAACGCCAGATGGTCGAGTATCAGCTCAAGGAACAGCTCTACAACTGGCGCGACGATGTGCGCCCGCGCGTGATCGGCAAGTTCGACGAGAAGGGCGAGTGGGTGGCCCCGCGCGGCGAGTGGCTGCTGACTTCCAAGGCCGATTTTTCGGTGGCGCAGATCGCCCGCGTGATCGCCGCGCGCATCGCGCGTTTCCATACCAGCGACCTGATCAAGGCGCGCCTGGCCTTCCTCGACGCCAAGGACGCGGTGCTGTCCAAGGCCGTCAACACACCGCCGCGCCCGGCCTATTACTGCTCAGGCTGCCCGCACAACAGTTCCACCCGGGTGCCCGAAGGCAGCTTCGCGCTGGCCGGCATCGGCTGTCATGTGATGGCCACGGCCATCTATCCCGAATTCAACAAGCTGACCACCCACATGGGCGGCGAGGGCGCGCCCTGGATCGGGCAGGCGCCTTTCTCCAAGGTGCCGCATGTGTTCGCCAACCTGGGCGATGGCACCTATTTCCATTCGGGCTACCTGGCCATCCGCGCCGCCGTCGCGGCCAAGGTCAACATGACCTACAAGATCCTCTACAACGATGCCGTGGCCATGACCGGTGGCCAGCCCGTCGATGGCACGGTGTCGGTGCCGATGATCGCCCAGCAGATGGCCGCTGAAGGCGTGCAGCGCATTGCGCTGGTCTCTGAAGACCCAGGCCGCTACGCCGATCGCAGCAGCCTGCCCGCCGCCGTCACGGTGCATGACCGCAAGGACATGGATGCGGTCCAGCGCGAACTGCGCGAGCTGCCTGGCGTCACCGTCATCATCTATGACCAGACCTGCGCCGCCGAGAAGCGTCGCCGCCGCAAGAAAGGGGAATATCCCGATCCCAACCAGCGGCTCTTCATCAACGCCGCCGTCTGCGAGGGCTGCGGCGATTGCGGCGTGCAATCGAACTGCACCTCCATCCTGCCGCTGGAGACCGATCTGGGACGCAAGCGCGTCATCGACCAGTCTTCCTGCAACAAGGATTATTCCTGCGTGAAGGGCTTCTGCCCCAGCTTCGCGACCGTCACCGGCGGTAAGCTCAGGAAGTCGCGCACCGGCGTCTCCCGGCAGGAAGAGCGGGATGACTTCGGCCCCTTGCCGCAACCGGTCTTGCCGGCCTGCGACACGCCCTTCAACATCCTCATCAATGGCATCGGCGGCACCGGCGTCATCACCATCGGCGCGCTCATGGGCATGGCCGCGCACCTGGAAGGCAAGGGTGCGTCGGTGCTGGACATGACGGGCATGTCGCAAAAGAATGGTTCGGTGACTTCCCACGTGCGCATCGCCGCCCGCCGCGACGCCATCCGCGCCCAGCGCATCGCCACCGGCGAAGCCGATCTGGTGCTGGGTTGCGACATGCTCACTGCGGGCGCCTTCGACGCCATTTCCAAGATGCGGCCCGGTCGCACCCGGGCGGTGGTCAACCTGCACCAGCAACCGCCGGGCCAGTTCGCCAGGAATCCGGACTGGCAATTCCCGGTCGAGGAGGTCAAGGCGCTCATCGTCGAATCGGTGGGCCAGCAGGCCGACTTCATCGACGCTACCCGCCTGGCCACCGCCCTCATGGGCGACTCCATCGCCACCAACCTGTTCATGCTGGGCTATGCCTGGCAGCGCGGCGAACTGCCGTTGACGGAGGCGTCGTTGCTGCGCGCCATCGAGCTCAACGGCGTGGCGGTGCAGGCCAACAAGACGGCCTTTGCCTGGGGCCGCCGCGCCGCCGTCGATCTGGCCAGGGTGGAACAGATCGCCGTGCCGGCGCAACCGGTGCTGCTGCATCTGCCGCAAAGCCTGGACCAGCTCATCAAGCGCCGTGTGCGCCTGCTCACCGACTACCAGGACGCCGCCTATGCCGCCCAGTTCCTGGAAGTGGTGGAGGCCGTGCGTGCCGCCGAGGCCGCGCTGGGCGGCGACAAGCTGGCCACGGCGGTAGCGCGCAATCTCTCCAGGTTGATGGCCTACAAGGATGAATACGAAGTCGCGCGGCTCTATACCAATGGCCAGTTCCAGATGGAACTGGCGCAGCAGTTCGAGGGCGATTTCAGCCTCAGCTTCCATCTCGCGCCACCTCTCTTGGCCCGCAAGGATGGCCAGGGCCATCTGCTCAAGGCGCGCTACGGCGGCTGGATGATGCAGGCCTTCAAGTTGCTGGCGCGCATGAAGGGCTTGCGCGGCGGACTGCTGGACCTGTTCGGCCACACCGAGGAACGGCGCATGGAGCGCGAGCTGATCGTCCAATACCGCCAGCTGGTACTGGATCTGCTGCCGCGCCTGACGGACACCAACCTGGCCACGGCCATCGAGCTGGCGCAATTGCCGGAACAGGTGCGCGGCTACGGTCACGTCAAGCAGAAGGCCGTGCACGCCATGCGCACGCGCCAGCAGCAACTGCTGGCGGTGTTCGCACAGGTCGGCCAGTCAAGGCTGGAAGAGGCGGCCTGAGCCGAGGCTGGCGCGCTGTCGCTGTCAATGTCGCGCCAGTGACAACTGCCCTGCATGAATTCCATTAAGCTACAGGCCACTGGCGGGATACCCTGAGCCCGCAAGGCCAAGTCAAGACAAGACAACGAACAGGAGACAAGCATGGATTTTGAACTGAACCAGGACCAGCTCGCCTTCCAGCAGAGCGCACGCGACTTCGCGGCGGGCGAGATGGCGCCGTTTGCCGCCAAGTGGGACGAGGAGGCGCATTTCCCCCTGGATGTGATTGCCAAGGCGGGCGAGCTGGGCTTCTGCGGGCTCTACACGCCCGAGGAAGATGGCGGCCTGGGCCTCTCGCGCCTGGACGCCACGGTGGTCTTTGAAGAACTGGCGCGGGCCTGTACCTCGACGGCGGCCTACCTCACCATCCACAACATGGTCAGCTGGATGATCGCCAGCTGGGGCCAGCCTTCGCTGAAGGCGCAATGGTGCGAACAGCTGGCGGCGGGCCGCAAGATCGGCTCCTACTGCCTGACCGAACCCGGTTCCGGTTCCGACGCCGCCTCGCTCAAGACCACCGCGCGCCTGGAGGACGATCATTACGTGCTCAACGGTTCCAAGGCCTTCATCTCCGGCGCGGGCAGCACCGACGTGCTGGTGGTGATGGCGCGCACCGGCGGCGAAGGCGCGCGCGGGGTCTCGGCCATCGTGGTGCCGGGCAATGCGCCGGGCGTCAGCTATGGCAAGAAGGAAAGCAAGATGGGCTGGAACAGCCAGCCTACCCGCACCATCAGCTTCGACAACGTCAAGGTGCCGGCCGATCATCTGCTGGGGCAAGAGGGGCAGGGCTTCATCTTTGCCATGAAGGGGCTGGATGGCGGGCGCATCAACATCGCCACCTGTTCGGTGGGCGCGGCCCAGGCGGCGCTGGATGCGGCCCATGCCTACATGAAGGAGCGCAAGCAGTTCGGCCGTCCCATCGCCGATTTCCAGGCGCTGCAATTCAAGCTGGCCGACATGCAGACCGAGCTGGTGGCCGCCCGCCAGATGGTGCGCCTGGCCGCTACCAAGCTGGACGCCGGCTCGCCCGAGGCCACCACCTATTGCGCCATGGCCAAGCGGCTGGCCACCGACCTGGGCTTCCGGGTCTGCAACGAGGCCCTGCAATTGCATGGCGGCTATGGCTACATCCGCGAATACCCGCTGGAGCGCTATTTCCGCGACGTGCGCGTGCACCAGATATTGGAAGGCACCAATGAAATCATGCGCGTCATCATCTCGCGCAAGCTGCTGGACCGCGACAACCTCGACGACATCCGCTGACCTATTGCAAGGAAGAGCATGACCACCTATACCAACCTGAAACTGGAAAAGACCGGCCACACCGCCGTGCTGACCCTGTCCAACCCGCCCGCCAACACCTGGACCCGCGCGGCGCTGGCCGATCTGACGCGGCTGGTCAAGGCGCTCAACGGCGACCGCGATATCTACACCCTGGTCGTGACGGGCGAAGGCGAGAAATTTTTCTCGGCAGGCGCCGACCTGAAACTCTTCGCCGATGGCGACAAGGCCATGGCGCGCGAGATGGCGCGGCGCTTCGGTGAAGCCTTCGAGACCTTGTCGGCGTTTCGCGGCGTCTCCATTGCCGCCATCAATGGCTATGCCATGGGCGGCGGTCTGGAGTGTGCGCTGGCCTGCGACATCCGCATCGCCGAGGAACAGGCGCAGATGGCCTTGCCCGAAGCCGCCGTGGGCTTGCTGCCCTGCGCGGGCGGCACCCAGAACCTGCCCTGGCTGGTGGGCGAAGGCTGGGCCAAGCGCATGATCCTGTGCGGCGAGCGCGTCAATGCCGAGACCGCCCTGCGTATCGGCCTGGTGGAAGAAGTGGTGCCGCGCGGCCAGGCCCGCGAGCGTGCGCTGGCATTGGCGCAGCAGGCGGAAAAGCAGAGCCCGTCGTCGGTGGCGGCCAGCAAGCAGCTGATCCAGGGAGCGCGTCACAATCCCTTGGGCACGATCCTGCAGACCGAACGCGAACTGTTCGTCGATCTCTTCGATACGCAAGACCAGAAGGAAGGTGTTCAGGCCTTCCTCGAAAAGCGCAGTCCGCAATGGAAGAATCAGTAAAAGCCATTGAGCAAGGGCTGACGTTTTCTGCACCATGACCCGGTTTTGACGCCTGAAACCGGGGCCTGGCGCGGTATGCCTGCATGGGCGATCCGCTGCTGGATGAGCGTCGGCGTTTTGTGTTAACGTGGGCGGCTTCGATCACCAGCGAGTCCGCGCATGCCTATCGTCTATCGCACCGACCACCGCATCACGGTGGAGCAATTCATCGATATCCTCTCCCGCACCTCGCTGGGAGAGCGCCGCCCACTGGACGACCGCGCCTGCATGCAGGCCATGGTCGAGCACGGCAACCTCATCGCCACTGCCTGGGACGGCGAGCGCCTCATCGGCGTGGCGCGCTGCGTGACCGATTTCGTCTATGCCTGCTACATGTCGGAACTGGCCGTGGATACCGGCTACCAGCGCCAGGGCATCGGCAAGGAATTGATCCGCCATGCGCGCAGCCGCCTGGGGCCGCGCTGCCGCCTGCGCCTGCTGGCGGCGCCCGAAGCCACCGATTATTACGCCCATATCGGTTTCGCCCACAGCCCGCGCTGCTGGGAGCTGACGCCCGGCCATGAGCTGGTGGACTGAGACCACCTACCACCCTCACTGCATTACATTGCATCCCATGATCCAGATACACCCTTTTTCTTCCGAGCACGCCAGCGGCGTGGTCGATGTCATCCTGCCGATCCAGCAACAGGAGTTCGAGATTCCCATCACTCTGGAGGGGCAGCCCGATCTGAAGGATATTCCCGGTTTCTACCAGAAGGGCCGGGGCAACTTCTGGGTGGCGCTCGATGCGGGCAAGGTGGTCGGGACGATTGCGCTGCTCGACATTGGCAATGAACAAGTGGCGCTGCGCAAGATGTTCGTGGCAGCCAGTCATCGTGGCCGGGAACATGGCACGGCGGCGCGCTTGCTGGAAGGGGCGGTGGCCTGGGCGCGGGCGCAGGGCGTGCGCCAGATCTTTCTCGGCACCACGGCCAAGTTCCTGGCCGCGCACCGCTTCTATGAAAAGAACGGCTTCAGGCAGATCGCGCAGGACGCGCTGCCTGCGGCTTTCCCGGTGATGGTGGTCGATACCCGCTTCTACGCCCTGGACTGCGCCTGAGCGCAGGCAGGGTCAGAGACGACGCTCGCTGTCCACGCCGAAATAGAACCACTCATTGCCCGGCAGCGCGCGCGGGTTGGGGAAGACGATGTAGCCATCGCCGGGCGCCGTCACTGCTGCGCCACCGTGGCGGTGACCGATGAGCTCGCCGGCGCGTACCCGGTCGAAGCTGGCCCATTCGCGCAGGAAGCGGTCCTCGGGATGGTCCATGTCGATCACATCGACCAGCCGGATGATCTCGATGCCTTCGGCAGGCGGCGCCAGCGGCGCCTCGATCATGCCGTGCAGGGCCAGCGTCTGGCGGATCGCCTGATAGGCCACTTCCGGCGCCTGCGGGTCGTCATGCTGCCCGCATTCCAGCGTCACGCCATAGAGGCCCCGACCGCGCGCGTATTCGGTGGTGCCCACGCCATATTGCGTATCCAGCAGATCGGGTGAGACCGCACGGCCTTGCTGGCGGCGGCGCTGCACGCCCCGTACATAGGCGCTCATCCATCCTTCCACCACGCGCTGGCAGCCCAGGTGCGCCACCATGCGCTGCTCGGCGGCGGCAAGGGCGAACGGTTCGACCTCGCCGGTATTGTCCTGCGGGCCCAGCATGGCGAAGGGAACGCCGCCGGTGTGGAAGGAATGCAGGTCCAGCAGCACCTCGTGCTCGTCGATCCAGGGACAGAGCACGTTGCAGATGCGGTCCTCGAAGTTGGCCGGGTCCGGATGCGGGCGCAGGTTGCGGTTGAGGTTGCGCTCGCCCTGGCGCTGATGGCGCGCATAGGCCAGCGGGTTGGTGACCGGCACCAGCGTCAGCAGGCCGCGTGCCAGGTGCAACTGGCCGCTGTCGAGTTCTTGCCGCAGGCGCGTGATGGCTTGCGTACCGCAGGTTTCGTTGCCGTGGACGGCGCCCAGCACCAGCAGGCGCGGACCGGGTTGGAAGGCAGCATACTGGAAGCGTTGCAGGGAAGAGGGCAGCAAGGTGGACATCATCTAAATCATTTACGCAAAACGGACCATCACGATACCCCGGTTCTTCCCCGAGGGCCAGCGCCCCAGCGAGGCGACCTGGATGTCAGCGCAACTGGCCCGACCAACCGGGTGAAGCCGTCGCCGCCACGGCATCGTGCGCGTGCAGGCTCTCGACATGGCTGACCCTGATCGCACAAGCGCCAAAACGCTCCTCCACGGCCTGCCGCAGCCGCCGGGCGGCATCTTCCACGTACATCAGGTTGGCGCCGTTGGCCAGGGCGAAGGCCTGCTCGTCGGCGCGCCGTACAGCGGTCTGCACGGCGGTGCCCAAGGCTTGTTCGGCAGTGTCGATGAGCGCCAGCAAGGGCAGCTCGGCGGTCTCCTGCGCTACCGTGACGCCCAGGTCGGCATAGCTGCGCTGGCTGTGCGGCGTGGCGCGGCTGCCATGGCGCCCCAGCCAGTCCAGCACGGCCGGCTGGGCCATCGTGGTGTGCGGCCCGAACTCGCTGGCAAAGGCTTCCTGCAGCGCTTGCCGCGACAGCGCCGCTGAACAGGGGCAGGTGGAAGAATACGCGATGCGCACCTGCAGCGTCAGTTGCAGACGGTCTTGCTGCAGCTCGGCGGCGAGCGTGAAGGGATAGCTCTTCCATCCCGCCAGCGCTGGCGTGACCAGCGCCGCACGCTGGTGCAGTAGCGCGAAATCCAGCCGCAGCGAGGCGGCGCGCGAACCGCAATCGGCATGGCTGGCGCGCATCTGGTCCAGCAGGGCGTGCAGCGCCGCTGGACTCAGCGTGGCCTGGGCTGCGAATCGGTCCAGCAGTAGGTACAGGCGCGACATGTGGATGCCCTTGGCCTGGGCATGGGGCAGGTCCACCGCGATCTCGGCGCTGGCCGGGACGATCTGGCCGCTGCCCAGGCGTAAGGGCAGGGCGATGCCGCACATGCCGACCCAGTCCAAGGGCAAGGCGATGCTGGCGCGTTCTTCGCGCGCCACGTCGGGCAGGACTGCAGCCATGCTCACCCCCACAGCGGGAAAGGATCGCGCATGCGCGCCCAGCCCAGCGGCCCCTGGGCCATCTCGGCGTCGCTCAGCAGGCAGGCGTCCAGGCGGGCGCGCAGGGCCTCCTGGTCCATGGCCATGCCGATCAAGACCAGTTCCTGGCGGGCGTCGCCGACGTTCTCGTCCCAGTGCGCCAGGATGAAATCGACCGACTCCTGGTCTTGCGGCCACTGTTCGCGCGGCACAGCCGCCCACCATTTGCCGGCCAGCCCGTGCCGGCATACCGCACCGGCCTGCGACCACGAGCCTGCCTGCGTGGGTCGCGAGGCCAGCCAGAAGAAGCCCTTGGAACGGACCACGCCCGGCCATTCGCTGTTGATCAGGTCGAAGAAGCGTTGCGGATGCAAGGGACGGCGCGCCTGCCAGGCAAAGCTGCTGATGCCGTACTGCTCGGTCTCGGGCACGTGCTCGCCGCGCAGTTCCTGCAGCCAGCCGGGAGCCTGGCTGGCCTGCTCGAAGTCGAACAGGCCAGTGTCGAGCACCTGCTCCAGCGCCACCTTGCCGAATTCGGCACGCACGATGCGGGCACGCGGATTGAGCTTGTGCAAGATGGCGTGCAGGCGCTCCAGGTCGTCAGCTACCATCAGGTCCAGCTTGTTGAGCACGATCACGTCGCAGAATTCGATCTGCTCGATCAGCAGGTCCACCACGGTGCGGTTGTCTTCCTCGCCCATCGATTGGCCGCGCTGCTCCAGGCTGTCCTGGGAGCTGTAGTCCTTGAGGAAGTTGAAGGCGTCCACCACCGTCACCATGGTGTCCAGCCGCGCCACGTCCGAGAGGCTGGCGCCATCCTCGTCGGTGAAGGTAAAGGTCTCGGCCACCGGCAATGGTTCGGAGATGCCGGTGGACTCGATGACCAGCTGGTCGAAGCGGCGCTCGCGGGCCAGCTTGCGCACCTCCATGAGCAGGTCTTCGCGCAGGGTGCAGCAGATGCAGCCATTGCTCATCTCCACCAGTTTTTCCTCGGTGCGGGAAAGGTCAGCACCGCCATCGCGCACCAGCGCGGCATCGATGTTGACCTCGGACATGTCATTGACGATGACCGCCACACGGCGGCCCTCACGGTTGTGCAGGATGTGGTTGAGCAGGGTGGTCTTGCCTGCGCCGAGGAAGCCCGAGAGCACAGTCACGGGAAGCCGGCGGTCAGCGGCCTGGCGTTGGGAGGAGGTCATGGCGATGAGCAATGGATGGCAGGAAGGGGGGATTGAACCGGGTGGGCAATCCATTTTTGCAACAGAGTTGCGAATATCTCATAAATGCAACCAAGTTGCAAATAAAGGCGTCGCCTGGTGCTGCGCCGGCCGGCCTTTCGTGCATGTGCTAGCATTGCGCCTCGCAACAAGGAGGTGTCTTACATGTCCCAGATCTTCCCGTACCGGGGAAACGCCGTCATTCCAGAACTCAGGAAACTCGACAACGGTAAATTCATGGCCTGCTTCGTGATTCACGAGGGCAAGGACGGCAGCGGCAAGCTGCGCTACCAGCGCAAGGCGCCCACCAATGAATTCGATACCGAAGACGAGGCCATTGCCTACATCCTCGACTTCTCGGGCGACTGGATCGACGAAAACCCGCTGTAAGCCCAGCCCAGGGGCGCGCGCCCATGGCTGCGCCCACCGTTCTACCGTTGGCAGCAAGGCAAGAGCCGCAGGGGCATCCGGCGGCTCTTTTTCATTGGCGCGGCGACCCCGCTGCGACAAATTGCCGCATTCGCAGCCAGACCGCCAAGACCTACAATGCGCGCTTTCCGTCAGCCAGCCCGCGCGCGCCAGATGCGCCTTCCTTCCATGACCACCCACTCTTTCCAGCCGGCCAGCCAGGCCCAGGCTGCTGCACGCCGGCAAAGCGCCACCGCCTTGCAAGCGCTGCTGCTGCGCATGCATTTTTATATCGGCCTGTTCGTCGGTCCCTTCATCCTGGTGGCGGCGCTGACGGGCACGCTCTATGTGCTCACGCCCCAGATCGAGTCGCACCTGTACGCCACCCAGCTCAGGAATGCCTCACAAGGTCCGACCCAGCCGCTGGCCGCCCAGGTGCAGGCGGCCCAGGCTTTCCTGGGGCCGCAGGCGCGCCTGTTCGCGGTGCGGCCGGCCAAGGGGCAGGGCTGGAATACACGGGTCATGTTCAGCCAGCCTGGCCTGGGCGATTCGGAAAGCCGCGCCATCTTCGTCGATCCGGTGAGCCTGCAGGTGCGTGGCGACCTGATCGTCTATGGCACCAGCGGCGTGCTGCCGCTGCGCACGACGCTGGATTACCTGCATCGCAACCTGATGCTGGGCGAGCTGGGCCGCAACTACAGTGAACTGGCCGCTTCCTGGCTCTGGCTGGGGGCGCTGGGCGGAGTATGGCTGTGGTGGCGCGCTCGCGCCCGTGGCCGCGCGCAGGCTTCGCGCCCCTTGACGGCGCGGCGTCTGCATGCGCTGGTGGGCCTATGGATCGTGATCGGTCTGGTGTTCTTCTCGGCCACCGGCCTGACCTGGTCGCGCTGGGCCGGTGAACGGGTCAACCTGATGCGCGCCCAACTGGGCTGGATCACGCCATCGGTCTCGACCCAGTTGCAGCCGGGCGCACCAGCCATGAGCATGGGCGAGCACGCCGACCATATGGCCGCCCATGGCATGGCGATGGCCATGCCTGCGGTGGATGATCCGGCGCGTTTTGACATGGTGCAGTCGATTGCCCGCGCCGGCGGCATCGACGCGACCGAGATCGAGATCCGCCCGCCGCGCGCGGCGCAGCAAGCCTGGGTGGTGCGCGAGGTGGACCGCTCCTGGCCGACCCAGGTCGATACAGTGGCCATCGATGCCGACCGCATGCGCATCACCAGCCGCGCCGACTTTGCCAGTTTCCCGCTGATCGCCAAGCTGATCCGCTGGGGCGTGGATGCCCATATGGGCGTGCTCTTCGGCGTGGCCAACCAGATCCTGATGGCCGCATTCGGTATCGCCTTGACGGGCCTGATCGCGCTGGGCTACCTGATGTGGTGGCGGCGTCGTCCGGCTGCCGGCGCCAGCCTGGCGCCGCTGTCGGCAGCGTTCATGCAGATGTCGCTGCCCCAGCGCGCCAGCGTGTTGCTGCTGGCGCTCTTGCTGGGCTGGAATCTGCCGCTGATGGGTGCAAGCCTGTTGGTATTCCTGCTGGTGGATGTGATCCGTTATCGGCGCGCAAGGCGCTGAGCAAGCGGATCACGGAGATCACCGAGATCAGGGATCGGTCGCAATCTGGCCGTCGGCCAGTTGTTCGAACCATTCGCTGCCGCGTTGCACGAAGGTCTGCGACGCATCCAGCCCGAAGGCTCTTTCTTCGGCGCGCCAGCCCAGGCGGTGCACCACGATCTGGTGCGCCTCGATCTGCAAGACATTGAAGGAATTGGCCTCGCCCCGGCCCCGGGTCGAGGTGGCCGTTCCTGCCTGCACGACTAGCGCCGAATAGCCGGCGATGCGGTAGCGTGCGGCGCTGCTCATGGCCGAACTGGCATGCACATGACCGGCCAGCAGCAAGTCCGCGCCGCACAGCGCAAAGGCGCGCATGGCTGGCAAGGCCTGGCCGACCAGACCATGGTGCTGCGGCCCGGCCGGCAGGTCGAAGGGGTGGTGGGTGACGATGATCTTGACCAGGTGATCGCCTACCGCTGCCAGTTCACGTCGCGCCAGCTCGATCTGCTGGTCATTGACGCGGCCGTGCTGGATGGTCAGCGCTCGCGCAGTATTGATGCCGACCACGGCGATCTCGTCGTCCACGTACAGCGGCTGCAGATCGGGCGTGATATGGCGCTTGTACTTGCGCAGCGGTTGCAGCATCCGCGCCGCCACGTTGAACAGCGGCACGTCATGATTGCCCGGCACTACCAGTTGGGGCTTGGGCAAGGCATCCAGGAACTGGCGCGCCTGTCGGAACTGGCCGCTGCGTGCGCGCTGGGTGAGGTCGCCCGAGACCACCACCAGGTCGGGCTGCAGCTCGTGGATCTGGGCAATGAGCGGCTCGATGATGGCCGGGTCGGTGCGGCCGAAATGCAGGTCGGAAAGATGGATCACGCGGCGCATCAGGATTCTCCCCACAGCTTGTCCAGCAGGCCGCCTGTCGGCGAGCTTGCCGTCGATGCTGGCGCCTGCGGCACGATCACTTCCAGCGAGGCCGGACGGATACGGTAGGACAGCGGTGTCTGCATCAACTGCACCTCGCCATCGGTGGCCACGCGCATGCGGCGTTTGCGGGTCTCGATGTGGATGTCGGTGGCGGTGAGCATGTCGAAGTCATGGGCTTGGCGCAGGCGTCCGAAGAGCGCATGCAGGGCCAGGCGCAGCAAACCCCAGCGACCTGTGTGGTGGCAGACGTAGAGACTCAGGCAGCCCTCGGTGAGGCTGGAGCGCTTGCCGATGTCCAGGCCGCTCATCAGGTAGGGATTGTTGCCGATGAAGACAAAGGGGGTGCGCCGCCAGTGTTCCTGCCCATCGATGGACAGGCGCACGCGCAGGAAGGGATAGCGCCGCAGCGCGCCCATGGCGGCCCAGGTAAAGGCCAGCCATTTGCCCCGGCCCAGGCGCGCCTGCTGCTTTTCGCGCTCGCGCACGATGTCCGGATACAGCCCCAGGCTGGAATTGTTGATGAAGGCGACGCCATTGACCTCGGCGCTGTCGACCCGCAGCCGGCGCCCGCTGGCGATGTTGGCGATGGCGTCCTCCAGCGTCAGCGGGATGTTGAGGTCCTTGGCAAAGTGGTTCAGCGTTCCCAGCGGCAAGACACCCAGGGCGCTCTGGCAGTGCTGGTCGGCCAGCAGCGTCGATGCGACCGCATTGACGCTGCCATCGCCACCGCCCACGGCCACCACCGGCACCCGGTCACGGACTGCCTGGCGCGCCGTGGCGAGCATGTCCTCGCCGCTGCTGGCCAGGTGCACCGTGGCATTGCGGCCGTGGCGAGCGAATTCTGCGCTGATGTGGGCGGCCAGTTCCTTGGCGTGGCCACCGCCGGCCTTGGCATTGATGACGGCGACCACGTCGGGACGGGCCTGCGGGTGGGGAGGTGAAGGGCTGGTCGTGTTCTGGTCTGGCATCCGCAGCTTGTGAGAGTGGGAAAGTCAGTTGGAGCGTGTGCCGCCGTAATAGTGCCGCTGCAGTGTGAAAACCACCGTGGTCCAGAGCGCGAACCAGGCCGTTCCCAGCAGCATCGCCCCCATAACATCGCTGAGGAAATGCGCGCCCAGATAGACGCGGCTGAAGGCCGTCAGCGCCACCATCAGCAGGGCCGCGCCGATGACGGCCAGTTGCACGCCGCGTTGGCCGCCGCCCAGGCGTCGGCTGAGGGCGTCCGAGAGCGCGGGCTGATTCAGTACATAGGCCGCCACCATGGTGTAGAGCAAGGTCGCGCCGATGGTGTGGCCGCTGGGGAAGCTGTAGCTGTGCAACACCAGCAGGGGATCCTCGAAACTGGGGCGCAGCCGCGCAAACAGATGCTTGAGCAGGTAGTTCAGCAGCATGCCGCCTGGCAACACCAGCAGCAGGTCGATCACCCAAGGCCACTGGCGCGCGCGCACCATGTGGTACAACAGCAGCCCGCCCATCACCAGCACACCGATGGTGCCGTGCAGATGGGTATAGCCCAGCACCAGTTCGGTCAGGGGAGAGAAGGCGCGCTGGTTGAACCAGTCGGCCAGTTGCTGATCCAGGCGCGTGAGCGCGCCGTGGGTATGGACTTCGTAGGCAATGAGCGCGAACAGCAGGGCCGTGGAGAGCACGGCCAACAGACCCGTGCTCAGCGGCAGGCCCAGATGATGGTCACGCGCCAGGCGGGCGCGCAGGAAGCGCTTGAAGGCGCCGGGGGCGGAGAGATGTCGTTCTGTCATCCGCCCATTCTAGCGTCTCCCGCGGGGGATGCGGCAAGGCCGGCTCAGTGCTGGCTAAGGGCTGGTTCAGTTCGCCTCAGGCGCAGGGATCGTTGCCCAGGGCGACGGCGCGCAGGGTCGGCAGGTCGCACAGCTCGACGTCGCGGTGGTTGACCTCAATCACGCCGGTCTTCTTGAAGTTGGTCAGCAGGCGGCTCACGCTTTCCACCGCCAGGCCCAGATAGTTGCCGATTTCCTCGCGCGTCATGCGCAGCTGGAAGCGGGTGGAGGAATAGCCGCGGCTCATGTAGCGGCTGGAGAGATTGAGCAGGAAGGCGGCCATCTTCTGTTGCGCCGTCATGCTGCCCAGGGTCAGCATGACGCGTTGTTCGCGCGAGATCTCCAGGCTCATCATGCGATGGAACTGGCGCAGCAGCGTAGGCATGTCGCGGAACAGGTCTTCCAGGCTGGCAAAGGGGATCTCGCACACTTCGCTGTCTTCCAGCGCCACCGCCTCGCACAGGTGGTGACCGGCGCCGATGGCGTCCATGCCCAACAGTTCGCCGGCCATCTGGAAGCCCGTGATCTGCTGGCCGCCATTGGGATTGTGCTGGAAGGTCTTGAAATGGCCCAGGCGGATGGCGTAGAGCATGTCGAACTTGTCATTGAGGCGATACAGGGTCTCATCGCGCTTGACCTTGCGGCGGCGGTTGATGACCTGTTCCAGCCGCTGCATGTCGCCCTGGTCCAGGCCCATGGGCAGGCACAGCTGGTGCATGCTGCAGGCCGAACAGCTGGCGCGCAGCGCATGCAGGTTGACCGGGGGCGGCGAATGCTTGTGGGTGGAAGCGGGTAGGCTGGACATAACGGTTGGAGTTCCTCTTTGTTGTGGCAGCGTCGGCTGGCCAGGGCTTGGCGTGATGATTTGTGCTTGCACCACAATCTCATGCGGCTGCGCTGCTGTATTTTCTGTCTAGTTTTACCACAATTCCCGCCAAATTGACGCATTGAGCGGGAGGGAGAGTGAAACTTTCATCGGTTCACGCAGATAGGTACTTTTCAGTTACGTGAGAATGTCTTCCTGACAACTGGGAAAAAATGGTCTATTTGACCAGTTTCAACACCTCCCTGAATTGCGCATGGCTGCTCTGTCCCAGCCATTCGTAGGCCACCATCTCCAGCGTCACCGGCACCGCACCGGCGCCGCGCAGGCGCGCGAAGGCAGCGTCGCGGTCGGCCGGGCGGCGCGAACCGCAGGCCTGCAGCAGCGGATAGACCTGGTAGCCGGCTTGCAACAGCGACAACGCGGTCTGCAGCACGCAGATATGCGCCTCGCAGCCGCTGACGATGATCTGCCGCGCCTGCGGCGGCAAGGTGGCTGCCAGTCCATCCGCACAGGCGTTGAAGTGCTGCTTGGCCAGCGTGCTTTCGCACAGCCGGGCGATGTCGGGATGATTGGGGCCGAGCTTGTCCGGCATCTGCTCGGTGGCCAGCACCGGCACACCGAGCAGGCGCGCAATCTCGGCCATGCGCACGGCCTCGGCCAGGACTTGCGGCCCTTCATGGATGGCAGGCAGCAGCTTCTGCTGGAGGTCGACGATCAGCAGGACGGATTGGCGGGCATCGATGAGCATGGGGCCTCTTGGTTGGGCTGCTGGGCTGCCGGCTTGGCAGGAATTGAAGGTGTTGTGTCATTGACGCCAATTGGGCGCGCTCCGACAATTTTTCCATCAAAGACCGTCCGGAGCAAATCGCATGACCATTACCACCTCCACCGCCGTCCCGGCCAGTGCTCCGGATGCTTCCGGCCCGCGCAATGCTCGCGTGCTGGCGCTCTGCCAGGGCTTGTTCACCTGCGCCATCTCGATCGACCTGACCCTGACCGCATTGACCGGCTGGCAACTGGCCCCGGACAAGTCCCTGGCGACCTTGCCCTTTGCCTTGATCACGGTGGCCGGGGCGGTGGTGACCTGGTTTGCCGCCTTCCTGATCCAGCGCCTGGGGCGGCGCTGGTCCTTCGTGCTGGGCGCGGCCAGCTGCTGCGTGGGCGGGCTGGTGTCGGTGTGGTCGGTGTGGCAGGGCCACTTCTGGAGCTTCTGCGCGGGTACGGCGCTGGTGGGGGTGTTCCAGGCATTTGCCCAGTATTACCGCCTGGCCGCCGCCGACGCCGTGCCGGAGGCGGCCAAGAGCCGCGCCATTTCCACCGTGCTGGCCGGCGGTGTCATCGCCGCCCTGGTGGGCCCGGCGCTGGCGGCGTGGAGCAAGGACTGGATTCCGACGGCGCTGTTTGCCGGGGCCTACCTGGTGGTGGCGGCCATGGGCTTGTTGTCGGTGCTGGCCTTGCTGCTGTTCTATCGCGATCAGCCGGTGGCGACGGTGCGCACAGAGATGATGGATGCCGCCCCGGCGCGCGCGCTGGGGCAGATCGTGCGCACCCCGGTCTTCATGGCCTCGGTGGCCAACAACGTGGCCGGTTCCATGGTGATGATGTTCATCATGACCGCAGCACCCCTGGCGGCAGTGGCCTGCCATCATGGCATCGATGACGGCGCCGCCATCATCCAGTGGCACCTGATGGGCATGTATGCGCCATCCTTCTTCGCCGGGCGGCTGGTGCAGCGCGTGGGCCTGGGACCAGTGCTGCTGGCCGGGCTGGCGATGAACCTGGGCTGCGCCGTGGTGGCGATGCTCTCGACGACCCTGCCGGCCTTCTACCTGGCCTTGCTGCTGCTGGGGGTGGGCTGGAATTTCATGTTCGTTGGCGGCACCACGCTGCTGGCGCAGTCCTATACACCCTCGGAGCGGGCCAAGACCCAGGGCTTCTCGGAACTGCTGCGCTATGCCGCCACGGCGCTGGCCACCCTCGGGGCAGGACCCTTGCTGGCGCGCTTTGGCTGGCAGACGCTCAACCTGGCCATCCTGCCGGTGCTGCTGCTGTCGGCCCTGGCCACGCTGCGCTGGATGATGGTGCAGCGGCGCGCCGCCACGCTGCAGCCAGCCGGGCTGCGCTAACATCCTTGCCTGGTCTTCTTTCGCCCATCCCATGAATTCCGTCCACCCGCCACGGCGCGTCGTCTTCCTCGCCTATGCTGGCATGAACCTGCTCGACCTGTCCGGCCCCATGCAGGTGCTGGCCACCACCAATCGCCTGCAGGGCCGCGAAGTCTATCGCCTGCACGTGGTCTCGGCCCAGGGCGAAACCATCCTCACCAGCGCCGGGCTGCCGGTGGGCACGCAATCGCTGCAGGAGATGGACCGGCTGCTGGAGGCCGCGCCGGACTTGCATACGCTGGTTTCGCCGGGCGGCAGCAGCGGCGACCAGTTTCCGCTGGATGCCGCGCTGGTGGCCTGGATACGGCAGCACGCGGAGGCGGCGGTGCGGATCTGTTCAGTCTGCACCGGCGCCTTCCACCTGGCCGAGGCCGGGGTGCTGGATGGCTTGCGCGTGACCACCCACTGGGACTGGGCGCAGGAGTTGCAACGTCGATATCCTGCCTTGCAGGTGGATGCCGACCCGATCTATATCCGCCAGGGGCGCATCTGGACCTCGGCGGGCGTGACGGCCGGCATCGATCTTGCGCTGGCGCTGGTGGAACAGGACCTGGGCCACGCCAGCGCCATCGCCACGGCGCGTCAGCTGGTGATGTTCATCAAGCGCCCCGGAGGGCAGTCGCAGTTCAGTACGCCGCTGGCGACCCAGTCAACCGGGGCCGGGCGCTTTGCCGAGCTGCACGCCTGGATCGCCGCTCACCTGGCCGATGACCTGCGGGTAGAGAACCTGGCGCACCAGGCCGGCATGAGCCCGCGCACGTTTGCCCGCCTGTATGTGGCCGAGACCGGCCGCACGCCAGCGCGCACCGTGGAACTGATGCGACTGGAAGCGGCGCGTCGCGCCCTGGAGGAAACCCGGCTGCCCTTGAAGCGCATCGCCAGCCAGGCCGGCTACGGGGAGGAGCAGAACCTGCGGCGGGTATTCCTGCGCCAGCTGGGCGTGAGCCCGGGCCAATACCGGGAGCGCTTTGCCGCTGCGCCGGCTGCCTTGAGCATGGCTCAGGCAGAACCTGCCGCCGGCTGAGCTTCCAGCGAGCCCAGGTTGGCCAGCGCATCCAGCCACCATGAGAGCGCCGGTCCGGCGCGATGATCCGGCTTGTAGACGCACTGGATCGGCAATTCGGCTCCCTGCGGTGGGTGGTGGATGGTACTGATGCTCACCAGGCGACCTGCGGCGAGGTCTTCCTTGACCACATGCAGGGGCATGTTGCCCCAGCCCATGCCGGCGCGCAGCAACGCGTGCTTGGTGCCCAGGTCGCTCATGCGCCAGGTCAGGCGCGAATGCACCGAGAAATCCTGGCGCGCCGTCAGTTCGCTACGGTCGCTGAGCACCAGCTGGGTCTGCTGCAGCAGCATCTTCTCGGCGATCCTGCCCTTGACCTTGGCCAGTGGATGATGCGGAGCTACCACCGCCACCAGCCGTACGCTGGGCAGGGTGATGCGCATCAGGTTGGGCGGCGTGGTCGGCAAAGTGCCCAGGATGCCCAGCATGGCGCGGCCATCGATGACCCGTTCGGCCACCGCGCCCAGGGCTTCCACCTCCAGCCGCACCGTCACCGCCGGGAAGGCGGCGCGAAAGCGTTGCAGCAAGTCCACCAGGCAATCCAGCGGAAAGAACACGTCCACCGCCAGCGCCATCTCCAGTTCCTGCCCGCGCGCATAGGAACTGGCCCTGACCTGCAGCGAATCCACATGGTCCAGCACCTGGCGGGCATCGGCCAGCAGCGCCTCGCCGGGCGCGGTGAGCTGCGGCCGGTAGCCGCTGCGGTCGAACAGCAACAGCCCCAACTGCTCTTCCAGCGAGGCAATGGCATAGCTGACCGCCGACTGCGCCCGCGCCAGCTTGCGGGCAGCCGCCAGGAAACTGCCGCTGTCGGCCACTTGCACGAAGACCCGCAACTGATCCAGGGAAAGACGCTCGATATTCATGGGATGGGCCCGCAGGGGAGGAAGTGGAGGGGAAAATGAAACTATATCTAAAAATCAGATCATGATTATAAAAAGATAATCAGTTTTATGTTGGAAGAAACTTGCCTATTCTGTCGTCACTGGCTGCAGCAAAACGCAAATGCAAGCGCGCAAACATGAAGCCGGGGGCCATGCAACACATCAATACATGGCAAGGCAGATGAACAAGAACACTTACCAAGACATTCACACCCAACATTGAGAGGCTCACCATGATCACCCACTACTCCACCTATCGTATCGGCCGCGTCCTGCTGGCTTCGCTGTTCGTCATTTCCGGCATCTTCAAGATCATCGGCTTTGCCGGCACCGTGGGCTACTTCGGCAGCCTGGGCCTGCCGCTGCCGACCCTGGCGGTGCTGGTCACGATCCTGGTCGAGGTCGGCGGCGGCCTGCTGCTGATGACCGGCCGGGGCGTGCGCCCGGTCTCGCTGGTGATCGCCCTCTTTACGGTGGGCGCAACCCTCTCGGCCCACCATTTCTGGACGCTGGAAGGCGCCGCCGCCCAGGGCCAGATGATCCACTTCCTCAAGAACGTGGCCCTGATCGGCGCCTTGCTGCTGGTTTCCTCCATCGACCCGGAAGCCCAGCCTGAGCAGGCCCGCTGATCTGAAGCGGCAGTTCTGATCCACCGAATTCACCGCAGCAACCGAATCAACCGCTCCCGCCCAAGAGGCGGGAGCCAGCAAGGAGAATGAAGATGAGCACCTCCCTCTATACCCGCCAGATCGAACGCCTGGTCAACGGCATCCCCACCCAGGATGGCGCTGGCGTGAGCCTCACCCGCGTGTTGACCCACGACCTGCAGCGCCGCCTGGACCCCTTCCTGATGCTGGACGCTTTCCATTCCGACGAACCCAGCGATTACCTGGCCGGTTTCCCCGACCATCCGCACCGTGGCTTCGAGACCGTGACCTACATGTTGGCCGGACGCATGCGCCATCGCGACAACGCCGGCAACGAAGGCCTGCTGGAGCCAGGCGGCATGCAATGGATGACCGCCGGACGCGGGCTGGTGCATTCGGAACTGCCGGAGCAGGAAAACGGCCTCATGAGCGGCTTCCAGCTCTGGGTCAACCTGGCCGGCAAGGACAAGATGACCGAGCCGGGTTACCAGGACATCCCGGCAGCCGGCATTCCGGAGACCTCCCCGCAACCGGGCGTGCAGGTGCGCGTGCTGGCCGGGAGCGCCTTTGGCACTGACGGTGCGATCCGCCGCGAGACCACCGAGCCGCTCTACCTGGACCTGGCGCTGGAAGCGGGCACCACGCTGGAGCTGCCGATCCCGGCCACGCACAATGCTTTTCTCTACGTGTATGAAGGCGCCCTGGCAGTGGGAGGAGCCGATGGCGAAACCCGCCCGGCCGAGGCGGGACGCATGGCCGTGCTGTCCAATGTCCCTGGTTCGGCGGGTGTGACGGTGCGCGCCGAGCAGGCCAGCCACTTCCTGCTCATCGCCGGCAAGCCGCTCAATGAGCCCATTGCGCAGTGGGGACCGTTCGTGATGAATACCCGCGAGCAGGTCGAGCAGGCCATCGATGATTTCCGCGCAGGCCGCTTCTGAAAATGCCTTAGCATTTCCGCGACCTTCAGCGCTGCCGCGCACTTGAATCCAGGCGGGCGTCTCCCTGACGTCCCGCCTCACCAGGAGAACACCATGAGCAACATCCGCCACAAGATCCACGGCCTGACCCGTGACATCGGCTTCCCCGTGCGCCGCCTGCTGCCGGCAGCCGCTGCCCGCACCGTCGGTCCCTTCGTCTTCTTCGATCACATGGGGCCGGTGGAATTCGACGCTGGCACCACCGAAGGGGATGTGCGCCCGCATCCTCACATCGGCCTGGCCACCGTCACCTACCTGTTCTCCGGCGCGATGATGCACCGTGACAGCCTGGGGGTGGTCCAGCGCATCACCCCCGGTGCGGTGAACTGGATGGCGGCAGGGCGCGGCATCGTCCATTCCGAGCGCATTCCCGACGATATCCGCGAGCAGAAGGTGCCGGTGCACGGCCTGCAGATGTGGGTGGCCTTGCCGGCCGAGCAGGAGGACGGCGCACCGCTGTTCCACCACTATGCGGCCGACGAGATGCCCGATACAGTGGTCGGCGGTGCGCGCCTGCATGTGCTGGCCGGCTCGGCCTTTGGCGTGAGCTCACCGGTGCAGACCGCCAGCCCCACGCTCTATGTGGCCGGCAGCACCACGGATGGCGCTACGCTGGAGATCGCCGCCGAGGTGCAGGAGCGCGCCGTCTACGTGGTACGTGGCGAGGTGAGCCTGGATGGCGAGCGGCTGGAAGCCGGTACCCTGGCGATCCTGGAGCCGGGTGCGGCGGTGACTTTGCAGGCCGAGGGCGAGACCGTCTTCATGATCCTGGGCGGCGCGCCGCTGGATGGCCCGCGCTTTGTGTGGTGGAACTTCGTCTCGACCTCGCGGGACAAGATCGAGGCGGCCAAGCAGGCCTGGAATGCGCGCGACAAGTCGGTCTTCCCCGATATCCCGGGTGAGAGCGAGTGGATTCCGCTGCCGGCGCACTGAACGGTCCATACGCCGGCTTGAAGTAAAAACGCCTGCCGCATTTATTGCGGCAGGCGTTTTGTTGTTACTACTATGTCGCCGGCTGCGGCGCTCAGAGCAGACCGATGATGCGCCCCATTTCAGTGATGTAGGGGCTGTCCCGCAGGACCTGGTTCTCGATGCTGTCGGCAGCGCGGCGCAGGGCGTGCCAGGAGTCGCGCACCGATTCCTCGTGCGGTTGGGCATGGCTCAGGTGCTGCCGCAGGCGGGCGATGTCTTCGCGCAGTTGTTCGGCTTCGGCACTGCCGGCGGGCAGCTTTTCCAGTTCGGTCTCGAACTGGCCGACCATGTCCAGCAGGCGCTGGTGGTCGAAACGCGGGGTTTGCGCAGGCTCGCTCATAGATTCTCCTTCGGTGATTGACCGGCGTCCATCATAGGCGCATTGGCGCCGGTGCGGCAAAAAAAGCGGCCGGGGTTTGCCCGGCATCAAGTTCTCCTGTTTGGTTGCAGAGGGTCGCACTAAGTTCCAGCGCCGGCAGCCGCCTAGGCTTTGTTACACTGGCGGCTGTTTTTGCGCGCGGCGCACCCTGCGCCGCCATTGCTGATCCTGATTCATGACTCCACACGACGATTCCCTGGCCTGGCTCACCTGGCAGACTGGCTCCACCCAACAGCAGCTGCGCTGGCATTCCGAGGCCGGCAATCCGCCTCCCAAGCGGGTGCAGGAGGCTGATGACCAGATCGCCGCCGATACCGCCTACAAGCTTGCCTGCGAAGGTTGCGGCCTGCTCTGGCGGGGCGACTTCCAGAACGCCCGCCAGTTGCTGCAAGCGCTGGGCCGGCGCATCGACAAGGCGCGTGAACGCGCCCTGGCCAAGGCCAAGGACAAGCCCGCTGCTGGCGTCGCTGCCGGGGCAGGTGCGGCGGCCCAGGCCTTCCATCAGCATCGCCAGATGCAGGCCCAGCGCGCCCGCATCCTGGGCATGCTGCTCATCCCGGTCGAGCCCGGCTTCGTGGTGCCGCTGCGGCGCGCACCGGATCTCCAGGCAGCCTGCCGCGAAGCCTATGCACCGGCCCTGGCCGATACCGCCTTCGCGGTCTCGCTGCGGGAACTGCAAGGCCTGATCGGTGCGCATGAATGGCGCAAGAAGGGCGTCGAGATCGGCGCGCTGGGTGCGCGCATCCATCCCTGGTATGGCGTGTTCTCGCCGGTGCGCGGCGAGTATGTGGACCTGGTGGCGCAGGCCGCCTTGCCGTCCACGGAACAGGCCTTCGATATCGGCGTGGGCAGCGGCGTGCTCTCGGCGGTGCTGGCGCGGCGCGGCGTGCGCAAGATCGTGGCCACCGACATGGACCCGCGCGCACTGGCCTGCGCCCGGCAGAACCTGCAGCAGCTGGGCCTGCATCAGCAGGTGCAGTTGCAAGAGGCCGATCTCTTCCCCGAGGGCCGGGCGCCGCTGGTGGTGTGCAATCCACCGTGGCTGCCGGCGCGTCCCAGCTCGCCCATCGAACATGCGGTCTATGACCCGGACAACCGCATGCTGCTGGGTTTCCTCAACGGTCTGGCGCAGCATCTCACGCCGCAGGGGGAGGGCTGGCTGATCATGTCCGACTTTGCTGAACACCTGGGCCTGCGCGAGCCCGGCATGCTGGCCGAGGCCATCGCCAAGGCCGGCCTGGTAGTGGCGGGACGGCATGACATCAAGCCGCGCCACGGCAAGGCCGTCGATCGCGACGATCCCCTGCATGCCGCCCGCAGCAAGGAAACCACCACCCTGTGGCGCTTGCGCGCCCAGGCCTGACCAGAGATTCCCGTCCGTCCAGGAGCCGCTCATGACATCGTCCCGCCTGTTTGCCCTCCTCCTGTGTGCGCTTGCGCTGCCGGCGACCGCCCAGGTCACCACACGCGACCTCGGCGGCCATTACGGCACGCACCAGCAGGCCGTGCCGGTCCCGGTGCCCGTTCCGGTGCCGGACACCTTCAATCGCAACGCAGCGCCCAGCGAACCCATCACCACCAGTGGCAACAGCTGCACCTGCCAGGTGGCCGAGACCAGCGGCGGCGCCTGCATGATCTTCCTGCGCACCAATGCGGCGGACTGGATCGCCAGCAACGCGCCGCAGACGCCGCTGCGTTCCTCGGCCAGCGGACGCTACTACGATGCCCCCTTTGCCCTGGCCGCCAGCGCCTGCGCCGGGCGCAAGGTTGCACCTGGCGGTATCAAGGTGCATTGGCTGGATCGCCGCAGCGCCATCCTGGAATGGAAGTAATCCTGCTTCAGACCGCCACGGCCGGCGCTTGCCAGGCCGGGAAATCCAGCACCACTGCGAAGTGGCCCACCGGCAGATAGGCAAAGCGCAGTTCGCCGCCGTGGGCGCGCATGACTTCTTCGACGATGGACAGCCCCAGGCTGGCCCCCATGCGCTGCTCGCCACGCGGCGAGAAGGGCTTGCGCAGGCGTTCCCAGTCGGCCGCCGGAATGCCTGGACCATCGTCGATGAAGCGCAGCCAGTGGCGCTGGCCGTCGCTTTCCAGGCGTACCTGCAACAGGCCGGGCGCGCCATATTGCAGGGCGTTGTCGAGGATGTTCTTGATCGCCTCGCCCAGGCTGATGGCGTCGCCCCGGATCAGGCAGGGCAGCGGCGGCACGTCCAGTGACAGATCGTGGGGTGTGCGGTTGCGGTTGGAGAGCACTTCCGTCATCTGCGAACGCACCAGTTCGCCCAGGTCGATACGCGCCTGCAGGCTGCTGTCATTGCGATGCTGGACCATGGCGTGGTTGATCAACTGGTTCACCAGCGCGCCCAGGTTGCGGGTGCGCTCGCGCAAGAGCGTCAGGTGGCGCTGGCGCTTTTCCTCGTTGTCTTCCGTGGCCAGCAATTCCATCTGGGCCACCAGCGCGGTCACGGGCGTGCGCAATTGATGGGCGGCGTCGCCGATGACGCGGCGCATGGTCGTGCGATGCACCGCCAGCCGCTGCATGAAGGCATTGATGGCCGAGACCAGTGCATGCGTTTCCGCCGGCACGGTCAGCACCAGTGGCGAGAGGTCGTTGAGATCGCGTTCGCGGATGGCCGCTTCGATACGTGTTAACGGGGCCAGCGCCTGGTAGAGCGTAAACATCGCCGCCACCAGCGTGAGCACGCTCATGGCCACGATCACCACCAGCGCCCGGCTGCCCAGGCTCTGGGCGAAGGACATGCGGGCGTTATTGGTCTGCGCCAGCACGATCACGGCCCAGGGATGCGGACCCGCTACCGGCATGCGGCGGCCGATGATGGCCATGCGCACCGGCGTGCCCAGGTATTGGCCGTCACGCAGCAGCGGCCCCTGTTCCAGCTCCTGCCAGGGAATCTCGGGGCGGAATTCGGCATCGCCGGCGATGACCCGGCCACGCGGATCGAACACCGCATAGATGGCATGGTCGCCAGTGCCCAGCATGGACAGCGCCGCCAGGGGCACATCGACATTGACCTCGCCATGGTCGTACCAGGTGTTTTCGGCGATCTGCAAGGCGCTGCCGGCCAGGATGCGGTCGTAGGCTTCGCGCGCGGCGAACTGGGTGGAAATCCAGATGGCGATCAGCAGCGCCGCCGCGCTCACCAGCAGCACCGCGCCCACCCGGGTGACCAGGCGGGTGTAGAGCGAACGCCCGGCAATGACGTGTTGCGTACGGCCCGGCATCAGTGCAGCGCACTGGTGTTGGCGGCCGCGCCGGACTCGGCCTGGTTATGCAGCACCAGCTGGTAGCCCAGTCCGCGCAGGGTGCGGATTTCAAAGGCGGCCGCTGCCAGCTTCTTGCGCAGGCGCGCCACGTATTGCTCCACGCTGTTGGCGCTGGGATTGTCATCGACCGTGAAGAGCCGGTCCATCAATTCATCCTTGTTGAAGATGCGGCCAGGACGGGCGGCGATGATTTCCAGCAGCGTCACCTCGCGCCGGGTCAGCTCGATGGGCTGGCCGTCCAGGGTGGCGCTGCGGCTCTTGCGGTCGATCGACAGGTTGGCGCAGTGCAGCAGGTTGGTCGATTCGCCGCCGCTGCGGCGCAGCAGTACGCGGATGCGGGCATCGAGTTCGCGGAAATCGAAGGGCTTGACTAGGTAGTCGTCCGCGCCCAGGTCCAGGGCGCGCACCCGCTCCTCGATCTCGGCGCAGGCGGTCAGCATCAGCACCGGCGTATGTTGTCCGCGCGTGCGCAGTTGCTGCAGCAGGCTGAAGCCGTCCTGCTGCGGCAGCATCACGTCCAGGATCAGCAGGTCATAGGATTCGGAGAGGCGGCGGCTGGCTTGTGCGCCATTGCTTTCCCATTCCACGGTATGGCCGATGCGGTTGAGGTGGGTGACGATGGCCTCGGCCACGTCGGCAGTGTCTTCGACCAGCAGGATGCGCATGGGGATCTCCGTTGTTGTTGCGATGCCGCAGCTGTGGGCGCTGCTTGGGCAGGCGCCATTGTATGCCCTAACCATAACGGAAAAACAAGCGTCAGGATTTAGTCAGATTCGTTACAGCTTCGCGGCCTAGCATCCTCTCCAACATAAATCCTATAAATCATTTGGAGACTTGCATGAGCGACCATGCCCAAGGTGCGTCGAGCATCGACCCATCGCGCCCGCTGCTGGAAATCGACCGTGTCACCCTGCAATACAAGACCACCGATTCGTTGGTGACGGCCACGCAAAGCGTGAGCTTCAATGTCCATCCGGGCGACCGCTACATCCTGCTGGGCCCCTCGGGCTGCGGCAAATCCACCTTGTTGAAGGCCATCGGCGGTTACCTGCAGCCGACCTCGGGTGCGATCCGGCTCAAGGGCAGGGAAGTGCACGAGCCCGGTCCGGACCGCATGATGGTGTTCCAGGAATTCGACCAGCTGCTGCCCTGGAAGACCGTGCGCCAGAACGTCGAATTCGCGCTGCACGCCAGTGGCCGCCTGCAAGGCCGTGCCGCCGCCGAGCGTGCCGAGTACTACATCAGCAAGGTCGGCCTGGCCAAGTTCATCGACAGCTATCCGCACATGCTCTCCGGCGGCATGAAGCAGCGCGTCTCCATCGCCCGTGGCATGGCCATGGAGCCGGATGTGCTGCTCATGGACGAACCCTTCGCCGCCCTCGATGCCCTGACCCGCCGCAAGATGCAAGACGAGCTGCTGCGCCTGTGGGACGACACCCAATTCACGGTGCTCTTCGTGACCCACTCGATTGAAGAAGCGATCCGCGTGGGCACCCGTATCCTGCTGCTGACACCCCATCCCGGCCAGGTCCGCGCCGAACTCAACAGCATCGATCCGTCCCAGCTTGGCACGGCTGCCCAGGCCGAGCTGGAAACCCGCATCAACGACATGCTGTTCGCCCATCACTGAGCCGCGCCGGAGACCTCATCATGCACACCAATCTGCCCTTCGTCCGCCCGGAAATTCTGGTGGACCCCAATCCCAATGCCACCGCTGAAGTCCAGCGCCCGTTGTCGGCCTTCGAATCGCTCTACCGCATGGGCTGGCTGCGCAAGACCGTGATCCTGCTGGTGCTGGCGGCGATCTGGGAAGTCTATGGCCGCTGGCTGGACAATGCCTTGCTCTTCCCCAGCTTCAGCGAGACGGTGCAAGCCTTCCTCTCCGGCATCGGCAGCGGCGTGCTGCTGGAGCGCGCGGCGGTATCGATGCAGACGCTGCTGGTCGGCTATGGCCTGGGCATCCTGCTGGCCGGGCTGCTGACCACGGTAGCCATCAGCTCGCGCATCGGCAATGACCTGCTGGAAACCCTGACCTCCATGTTCAACCCGCTGCCGGCCATTGCGCTGTTGCCGCTGGCGCTGATCTGGTTCGGCCTGGGCACCGGCAGCATCATCTTCGTGCTGGTGCACTCGGTGCTGTGGGCGGTGGCGTTGAACACCCATGGCGGCTTTCGCGCTGTTTCCAACACGCTGCGCATGGTGGGCCAGAACTATGGACTGCGTCGCTTCTCGCTGGTGAAATCCATCCTCATTCCGGCTGCCTTCCCGAGCATCCTCACGGGTCTCAAGGTGGGCTGGGCCTTTGCCTGGCGTACGCTGATCGCAGCCGAACTGGTCTTTGGCGTGTCCTCCGGCGCGGGTGGCCTGGGCTGGTACATCTTCGAAAACCGCAACCAGCTGGAAACGGCCAATGTGTTCTCGGGGCTGTTCTTCGTGATCATCATCGGCCTGGTGGTCGAGAACCTCATCTTCGCCCAGATCGAAAAGCGCACCATCCGCCGCTGGGGCATGCAGCACTGAGCCGTCGGGCCTTGTCTGCAGACAAGGTCCGCGCGAGCCATACATCAATATCCAACAATCCATACAAGACCGATAAACTGACGACCTTCAGGAGACAACAATGCAACGACGTACCTTTACCAGCCTGATGTTGGCCAGCGCCCTGGCGCTGTCCGGTGTAGCGGGCACGGCCCACGCCGAAGCCCAGGAAGTGCGCATCTCGCACGGCTATGGCCTGCTGTACCTGCCGCTGATGGTGATCCGCGACCAGAATCTGGTGGAAAAGCACGCCAAGGCCATGGGCCTGGGTGAGGTCAAGACCAAGTGGGTGCTGCTCGATGGCGGCAACGTCATCAATGACGCCATGCTGGCCGGCAACCTCGACATTGCCGGCACCGGTGCGCCGGGCTTCGTGACGCTGTGGTCCAAGGCGCATGGCATCCCGCGTTCGGAAGTGGTGGGCCTGGGTGCGCTGTCGACTTCGCCGCTCTGGCTCAACACCAACAACCCCAACGTCAAGTCGCTGAAGGACTTCACGCCCAAGGACAAGATCGCCATCCCCGGCATCAAGACCTCGCTGTCGGCGGTGCTGCTGCAGATGGCCGCCGCCAAGACCTTCGGCATCGAGAACTACGCCAAGCTGGACCCGCTGACGGTAAGCCTGTCGCACCCGGAAGCGATGGCCTCGCTGGTCTCGGGCAAGACCGAGATCACCGCGCACTTCACCTCGCCGCCGTTCTCCTACCAGGAAGCCAAGGCCCCCGGCATTACCCGCGTGTTGAATTCCACCGACGTGCTGGGCCATATCACCATCGACGTGGTCTTTGCGCTGAAGTCCTTTACCGACAAGAACCCCAAGCTGACCCAGGCCTTCATGGCCGCGCAGGAAGAGGCCAACGCCTACATCGCCAAGAACCGCAAGGGTGCGGCCGAGATCTTCCTGCGCGTGTCCAAGCTGAAGCTGCCGCAGGAGGAAGTGGAACAGATGCTGGCTGACCCTGGCACCGAGTTCACCTCGACACCGGTGGACATCATGCAATACGTGATCTTCATGAGCAAAGCCGGCACCATCAAGACCAAGCCGGCGGTGTGGCATGAGATGTTCGTGCCGGCGTTCAAGGAGCGCAAGGGGAGCTGAACGCAGATCTGCGACAGCCTGCGGTGCAGGCCGCAGCTGTCGTATCATGGGGCATCTTTGTCTGACGTACCGTTCTTATGCGTGAGAATCAGGCCCTCCACTGGATCATCGATGAAGACCGCCTCTTCACCGACATGGCCGACTCCCCCGACAATCCCTGCACCGCTTGCGGCGGTTGCTGCGCACATTTCCGGGTGTCCTTCTATTGCGGCGAGCTCAGCGATGGGCTCGGCGGCATGGTCCCGGTGGAACTGACCAGCAAGGTCAACGACAGCCTGGCCTGCATGAAAGGCACCGAACACGGCCATGGCCGCTGCATTGCGCTGGTAGGTGAACTGGGACAGCCGGGCGTGGGCTGCAGCATCTATCCTCGGCGGCCCAGCACCTGCCGCGAATTCTCTCCCTGGGAGGCCGATGGCCGTCCCAATCCCGAATGCCAGCAGCGACGCCAGGCCCTGGGCTTGCCGGCGCTGGCTGCCTTGCCGCCGGAACAGGCTGCGCCCGGACTGCCGGCCTGAGCCGCTACTGCGGCGCGGCTTGCTGGCACAACGCCATCAGCGCATCGCCCAGTGATTCCGGCCGTCCCTCGAAGAGCCTCTGCAATGCGCGCGGATCGGCCAGGTGCGCATACAGCGCACTACGCGCCGGATAGTCGGTGGCCATGCGCACGGCGGCCTGGATGTAGTCGTCCAGCGTGGCGGCAATGGTCCAGTCGGGCAGCCCGACGCGGCGGAACAGGCCCTCGTCGATGCGCTCGAAGACTTCCGGCCCGGTCTTGCAGACTCCCGGCAAGCCCACCGTGAAGGCGTCGATGATGCCGTTGGTATTGCCGAAGGGAATAGGCGAGAGGAACATGTCGCACTGGTTGAAGATCGACAGGTATTGCTGGTAAGGCTGGTGCGCATAGACCTGCGCGCTGGGCACGTAGCGCAGGATCAGCCGTTGCAGCTGCGGATACAGCAAGCCCTGCGCCTGTCCCACCAGGAAGTGCAGGCGCACTTGTCGGCCCGGCTGGCCTCCGGGTGGATTGGCCGCCAGCGCCACGATCTGCTGGCAAGCTATCAGGAAGCGCGGATTGAGCTTCATCGTCGTGGCGGCGATGGCCACATGCACCTCTGGCCGGTCACTGCGCTCCCGTGGCGGGATCTCGAACGGGAGCGCCGAGGGCCGGTAGGGCTGACCGTCAGCCGGCAGACGCAGCAATTGCTCGCTGAAGCAGGCGGGGTCGCCGACAAAGTCTTCTTCCACACTGATGTAGTCGATGTGCGGTGAATGCGTGGTGGCCGGATGACCGAGCCCGGCCACCTGCAACGGGGCCAGCCGCAGGTTGGCGGCGAACATGGTGAGCGGGAACATCCCCACGCTGGGCATGTAGAACACCCGGGGCTGACGTTCGCGGGCGATATCGCGCAATTTCCGGATGCTGCCGATCAGGTCGGAGGGCTTGCCCAGGTCGATGAATTCATCGAAGACGGCGCGCCCCAGCGCATCGGTATTGGCCTCGAAGCCCAGGCCCACCAGATGGAAATGCCGCCGCGCCGCTTCCATCGTCTTGGAGTGGGTGCGGTAGATCGAATGTCCGCCGGAAAACCATTCCACCAGCACCAGCATGATGGGCTTGCCCTCCACGCGTGCGGCGCCATCCTGGTCCAGGTCGTCCAGGCCTTCACTGCGCAGGGTCTTCTGCAGCAGGTGATTGATCGCGCCCTTGATGCGGTGCCGCTGCGGCAGGTCGGCGTAGCTGCAATGCATGTAGACGTCGTGCAGCACCGCCACCGGCAGGCCGGCCAGCGAATCGAGCTGTTGCAGTCGATCCGGCAGCCAGCCCAGCAGCGCTTCACGCTTGGAGTGGGCGGCGGGTGTGCCCAGGAAGCGGGGCGACATCAGCGCCAGGAACAGCGCCGCTGCCAACAGTGGGTTCTGTGCCCACAGCATCTCCACATCCAGGGGCAGCTCCGATTCGGGCGAGTAGAGCAGGCAGAACTTGACCAGGTCCAGTGGCTTGACCTCCACCGTTTGCGCCTGCGGCCCGCCCGGATTGAGCGCGCGCAGGATGTGGTCGGCATGGATGAAGGGACTGGCCGCGAAGAGCGAGGCCAGCCAGCGCTGGAAATGGATGAGCTGGCCGAAGCCATCCGGGCTGATGTGGAAGCTGGGGTCCGAGAACAGGGCCGAGATGGCGCTGGTGATGCGGGCCAGGATGTGCTGCTCCAGCGCCGCCGCCGGCACGGCTGGCGAGACCGACAACGGGAATTGCCCGGTCAGTTGACCGTAATGCCGGTCGATCAGGGCCAGCAGCCTGACCAGCTCGCGCGCAGCGGCTTCGTGCTGGCGGGCGTAGCAGAGGTACTCGAAGTTATCGAGGGAAAACGCGGGGGCAGGGCTGGCCGTCATGGCGTGGTCTCGTCGTCAACAGAGGGGCAGGGCGCATTGTGCCGCGTCGGCGCGCGGCCGGCCAGCATTACTCAGCCGCAGCGGCCAGGGGCGCATGGCCGGGGAAGATCCTGCCGACCGCCTCGGGACGTCCGAAGAGCCGCTCCGCGCCATGGGCCGCGCCGGGAATCAGGCGTTGTTCGTGGCGCACCGGGCGCTGCCATCGCTGCGCCAGAAACTGCTCGTAAGCCATGTAGGCGAGCTGGCGCGCCACCCGGCTGGCGCCCTGCAGCGCTGCGGCGCAGCTGCGGTCCAGGAAGCGGTGCTGCGGATCGGTATCGCGCTGACCCACCATGTAGCGCACGTCGCGCCCGGCATAGCGGGCGAACAGCCGGGGGCCGTCCAGGTCTTGCCGGGCCAGGTAGGGCGGCGCTTGCTGCAGGCCATAGCGATAGTCGTCGTAGTCCGGGCAGGCCGCCGCCTTGGGACGCGCAAAGCCGCTGCCGTCGGGACGCTCCGGGCTGACATACAGATACGAGGAGGGGCTGGACACCACATAGCGCAGGTGGATGTTGCGCTGTTGCAAGGCTTCGTCCAGGCTGTTCAACATTGCGTAGCGTTGCATCAGTTGCGCGCCGGCGGAGTGGCCGATGAGCACGACCTCGCGCAGGGCCGGAAAGCGCCCGGCATCGGCCAGCCAGCGCAACAGGTCGTCCAGTGCCTGAAAACTCGTTATTCCGGTCACGCCGTCCTTTGAGGCTTCGCCCTGCATCCAGGCATCGCCCGCCCATAGCGCCATCTGCGCCGAGGCCCCGCTGTCTCTGGCGGTCATGAAGCGTGGAGCCAGCAGCAGGGTGGTGGCCGGTGACAGCTGCGCGGCCGTCAGCAGGCGCTGGCCGATGGCGAAGTAATCGTCGGCATTGCGCTTGATCCCGTGGACGATCACGACCGCGCGCTGTAGCGCGGCAGGCGGGTGGCTCAGGTCGGCATTGGCGTAGAGCGTAAGGGTGTAGGGCGTGGGGCCGGGCAGGGTGAGTTGCTGGGTGGCCGGGGCGGCGCTGGCGGAGCGGGCCGTGATCGCCGTCAGCATCATGAGCGCCACGAACAGCGTGACCAAGGGCAGGACAGGCAGCGAACGCAAGCGAGAGAGGATCATGGCGGGTGGCGGGTGGGCATGCACATGCATGGCCCGGCAATATAGCCCGAAAACCGGGCCGTGCTCAATGCCGCGTGCGCGCCTGCAGCATGGCCGAGGGCGTCTGGCCGAACAGCTTCTTGTAGTCGCAGGAGAACTGGCTGAAATTGGCAAAACCCCAGGCTGCGGCGATGTCGCCGATGCTGCCCACGGCCTGGCGGCCATCGCCATGGCACAGGGCGCGGCGCACCCCGTTCAGGCGCAGCGAGCGCAGGTAGCTCATGGGGCTCATGCCCAGCACATCTTCGAAGCAGTATTGCAGCGTGCGACGGCTCACATGGACCGCCTCGCACAGCATGGGGACGGTGACCGGGCTGTCCTGGTGGGCCATGGCGAACTCGCGGGCGTCATTGACGATGCGGCGGCGGCGCAGGAAGCTGGCGCCGGCCTCGGCCTCGATCTCGCCCTCATCCAGCATGGCCAGCAGCGCCACCAGTACGGCCTCCTGGCGCAGTTGCAGCGCCGCATGCGCGCCGCTGTCCTCGCCAGCCATGGCCAGCAGGGCCGCTATCTGCTGGCGGCAATCCGCCAGCCCGCCATGATCGACCTTGAGCAGTTCGGCCTGGCCCAGTCGCTGCCAGTCCGGCTGGCAGCCCAGTCGTGCAGCGTTGGCCTGCAAGGCGTCGCGCTGGACCACGATGCCGTAGATCTCATGCGCATCCGGCGTGACCAGTTCGAATTCGCAGGCGCCTGGGCGGGTCATCACCACATCCTCGCCGACCTGGCGGCCATTGATGCGCATGCCCGTGGTGCGCGCCTCGATGCCGAACCAGTAGGCGTCCGGCCACACCTGGCACGACTGGCGCACCGCCCGGCTGCTGGCTTCGCGGAAGATCTGCAGGCCATCGCTTTGCCACTCTTGCAATACGCCTTCGAAACTGCCGCAGGTGATCTGGTCGTAGCGCTGCTCCCAGTCCGTCAGGTTGTGGGCATGCTCATCCACGTCACGCGCAACGACGGTGCGCAATGCCCGCTGAACGGGCGTGGCAGGTGTGTCAGGCTGGGACAGTAGGGAAGAGGACATGGACGGACTCCTTGATCGACCAGCGGCCCGCAAGCCGCGCAGTTTTGCCGAATTTCGATAACGCCGCCGAAATCGCCGTTGCTATATTGCGTCGCTAGGGCAGCGTATTGGCCGATATCTAGCAAGCGCCATGCCCACCAGCTCTACAGTGGCTGCCACCAAGCGGCCTGTCCTTCGCGCCAACAGGAGAATCCGATGAATGCAAGCTCTTCAGGGCAAGGCCATACGCTCAAGCCCGTCCTGTCCACCCTGCAGCTCTGGGCCATTGCGGTCGGGCTGGTGATTTCGGGTGAATACTTCGGCTGGAGCTATGGCTGGGCCAGCGCCGGCACGCTGGGCTTCACGGTGACGGCGCTGTTCATCGCCGCCATGTATGCCACCTTCATTTTCAGCTTCACCGAACTGACCACCTCCATTCCGCATGCCGGCGGACCGTTTGCCTACAGCAAGCGCGCCTTCGGGCCGGTTGGCGGCTATCTGGCCGGGGCGGCCACGCTGATCGAATTCGTCTTTGCGCCGCCGGCCATTGCGCTGGCTATCGGCGCCTATCTCAATGTGCAGTTCCCCAACATCGACCCCAAGCTGGCGGCGCTGGGTGCTTACCTGGTGTTCATGACGCTCAACATCGTCGGTGTCCAGATCGCGGCCACCTTTGAACTCTGCGTGACCCTGCTGGCGATCTTTGAATTGCTGGTCTTCATGGGTGTGGTGGCGCCGGGCTTCTCGCTGGCCAATTTCACCAAGGGCGGCTGGTCGGGCAGCGACGGCTTCAGCCTGGCTGCGGTGCCGGGCATGTTCGCGGCGATCCCGTTTGCGATCTGGTTCTTCCTGGCCATCGAAGGCGTGGCCATGGCCGCCGAAGAAGCCAAGGACCCACGGCGCTCCATTCCCATCGCCTACATCACCGGCATTCTCACGCTGGTCGTGCTGGCCATTGGCGTGATGCTCTTTGCCGGCGGTGCGGGCGACTGGACCAAGCTGGCCAACATCAATGATCCGCTGCCGCAGGCCATGAAGCTGATCGTCGGCGAGAACAGCAACTGGTTGCACATGCTGGTCTGGCTGGGCCTGTTCGGGCTGGTGGCGTCTTTCCACGGCATCATCCTGGGTTACTCGCGCCAGATCTTTGCGCTGGCCCGCGAAGGTTACCTGCCGACCTATTTCGCCCGTGTCCATCCGCGTTTCAAGACGCCGCACCGGGCCATCCTGGCCGGTGGCGTGGTGGGCATCGCCGCCATCTACAGCGATGAACTGATCAAGATCGGCGGCCAGACCCTGACCGCCAATATCGTCACCATGTCGGTGTTCGGCGCGATCCTGATGTACATCCTCTCGATGCTCTCGCTGTTCCGTCTGCGCCGCGCCGAGGCTGGCCTGGAGCGGCCCTTCCGCGCGCCGCTGTACCCGTATTTCCCGGCCTTCGCCTTGTTCGGCGCACTGGTCTGCATGGCGACCATGATCTATTACAACCCGCTGATCTTCGGCATCTTCGTGGCGCTGCTGGGGCTGGGATATCTGTGCTACCTTGCCTTGGCGCGCCAGCGCTCCGGACGCGGCTTGCTGGCCTGAAGCGGGCCGGGGCGCTACAGGTTTTCAGGGAGGTGCAGATCATGGCTACACATCGTTTTCGTCACAGCATGGGGAGCGCCAGCTACGCCTTTGGCGATCTCAAGGAGCTGATGGCCAAGGCCAGCCCATTGCGATCAGGCGACCTGCTGGCCGGCGTGGCGGCGGGCAGCGCCGAGGAGCGCGCCATTGCGCAGATGGCGCTGGCCGAGCTGCCGCTGAAGACTTTCCTCGAAGAGCCGCTGATCCCTTACGAAGAGGACGAGGTCACGCGGCTCATCCTGGACAGCCATGACCGTGCCGCCTTCGCTCCGGTGGCGCATCTGACCGTAGGCGACTTGCGCAACTGGCTGCTGGCTGACGACACCGACAGCGCGGTGCTGGCGGCTGTCGCACCGGGGATCACGCCGGAGATGGCCGCAGCGGTGTCCAAGATCATGCGCAACCAGGACCTGATCCTGGTGGCCACGAAGTGCCGCGTGGTCACGGCCTTTCGCAATACCATCGGCCTGCCGGGCCGGCTCTCTACCCGCCTGCAGCCCAATCACCCCACCGATGACGCCAGCGGCATCGCCGCCAGCATGCTCGATGGCCTGCTATACGGCAATGGCGATGCCGTCATCGGCATCAATCCCGCCACTGACAATGTGCCGCAGGTGGTCAAGCTGGTCGGGATGATGGCCGACGTGATTGCGCGCTACGAGATTCCCACCCAATCCTGCGTGCTGACCCACGTCACCAATACGATTGCGGCCATTGAGCGCGGCGCACCGGTGGACTTGGTGTTCCAGTCCATTGCCGGGACCGAGGCGGCCAATCGCGGCTTTGGCATCGACCTGGCCATCCTGGGTGAGGCGCGCGAGGCGGCGCTGTCCCTGAAGCGCGGCACGGTGGGCGACAACGTCATGTATTTCGAAACCGGCCAGGGCAGCGCGCTGTCGGCCAACGCCCATCACGGCATCGACCAGCAGACCTGCGAAGCGCGCGCCTATGCGGTGGCGCGCGCCTTCAAGCCGCTGCTGGTCAATACCGTGGTCGGCTTCATCGGGCCGGAATATCTCTACGATGGCAAGCAGATCATCCGCGCAGGCCTCGAAGACCATTTCTGCGCCAAGCTGCTGGGCCTGCCCATGGGTTGCGATGTCTGCTACACCAACCATGCCGAGGCCGACCAGAACGACATGGACGTGCTGCTGACCCTGCTGGGCGTGGCCGGCTGCACCTTCGTCATGGGCATCCCCGGATCGGACGACATCATGCTCAACTACCAGACCACGTCCTTCCACGATGCGCTGTATGCTCGGCGTGTGCTGGGTTCGCGGCCAGCGCCGGAGTTCGAGGACTGGCTGCACCGGATGCAGATCTTCAACCCCGGTGGCGAGCATCAGGCGTTTCGCCTGCATGCCGACATGCCGCCTGGTTTCCGCGAGGCCTTGCTACGCCTGCAATGACCATGGACGAAAAGAACATTTCCCCCCGATGTGCAGAAAACGCCAGCCCCGGTGCCGAAACGGTCACGGCCAATCCCTGGGAAGCGTTGCGTCGTTTCACCGCTGCCCGCATTGCTTTGGGGCGCAGCGGCGTGAGCTTGCCGACGCAGCCGCAGCTGGCCTTCCAGCTGGCGCATGCGCAGGCGCGCGACGCGGTGCATCTGCCGCTGGATGTGGCCGCGCTGAAGGCGCAGTTGCAGGAGCAGGGTATCTGCGCCGCGCAAGAAATACTGGATGTGCAAAGCGCCGCAGCGGATCGGCTGGTCTACCTGCAGCGGCCTGACTATGGTCGCAAGCTGTCGGAACCATCGCGCCGGCAGCTGCTTGAACATTTCGGCACCGAGCCGCAGCGCCGCTACGATGTGGGCTTTGTGATTGCCGATGGACTGTCGGCATTGGCCATTGTGCGCAATGCCGCTCCCTTCCTGGCCGAGCTGATGAAGCGTATCGCGCCGGAGGGATGGTCGATGGCGCCGCCGGTGATCGTGCAGCAGGGACGGGTCGCGGTGGCCGATGAGATCGGCGAGTTGCTGGGCGTGAAGCTGGTGGTGATCCTGATCGGCGAGCGGCCCGGACTGAGTTCGCCCGACAGCATGGGCCTGTATCTGACCTGGATGCCCGCACGCGGACTCACCGACGCCAGCCGCAATTGCATCTCCAATGTGCGCCCGGAAGGCCTGCCCTATCCGGAAGCGGCCTACAAGCTGCATTACCTGATGGCGCAGGCGCACCAGCGCAGTCTGTCGGGCGTGGCCTTGAAGGATGAGACGGACAGTGAGGGGGAGGCGCTGGATGTGCGGCGCAATTTCCTGCTCGGCGACGCCTGAAGTCGCAGTCGCAGTCTCAGTCTCAGTCGCGGATTGCGACAGGACCATGCCTCGATAACCGTTCGGACTGAGTAGCGGCTTTGCCGCGTATCGAAGATTCTCCGTCGGTGCGTCTTCGATACGCCGCACTGGTGCGGCTACTCAGTCCGAACGGGAGTCAAGGCATTGGCGGCGGCTGGTCCTGCAGGCAAGCCCCGCCAAAGCAAAAAGGCCGCGAACTTGCATTCGCGGCCTTTTCGTTTTGCTGCAGGGAGGGCAATCAATGACTCACTTACCCTCCCGCACCGGTCAATACCTTACAGCGTTTCCAGCGTCTGGTTCAGCGTGCTGCTCGGACGCATCACGGCGAAGGTCTTCTCGCGATCCGGCAGGTAGTAACCGCCGATATCAACCTGCTTGCCCTGCACCGAGTTCAGCTCTTCGACGATCTTCTGCTCGTTCTCGGCCAGTGCCTTGGCCAGCGGGGCGAACTGCTTGGCCAGCTCGGCGTCGTCCTTCTGCGCGGCCAGTTCCTGCGCCCAGTACAGGGCCAGGTAGAAGTGGCTGCCGCGGTTGTCCAGCTCACCGGTCTTGGGCGAGGGCGACTTGTTGTTGTCCAGCAGCTTGCCGGTGGCAGCGTCCAGGGTCTTGGCCAGGATCTTGGCGCGGGCGTTGCCGGTCTTGATGCCCACTTCCTCGATGGACACGGCCAGGGCCAGGAACTCGCCCAGCGAATCCCAGCGCAGGTGGTTTTCACCGACCAGCTGTTGCACGTGCTTGGGGGCCGAGCCGCCGGCGCCGGTTTCGAACATGCCGCCGCCGGCCATCAGCGGGACGATCGACAGCATCTTGGCCGAGGTGCCCAGTTCCATGATGGGGAACAGGTCGGTCAGGTAGTCGCGCAGGATGTTGCCGGTGACCGAGATGGTGTCCAGGCCGCGGATGACGCGTTCCAGGGTGTAACGCATGGCGCGCACTTGCGACATGATCTGGATGTCGGCGCCGGTCAGGTCGTGATCCTTCAGGTAGGTGTTGACCTTCTTGATCAGTTCGGCTTCGTGCGGACGGTACGGGTCCAGCCAGAACACGGCCGGCATGCCGGAGAGGCGGGCGCGGGTCACGGCCAGCTTGACCCAGTCACGCACCGCTGCGTCCTTGACCTGGCACATGCGCCAGATGTCGCCTTCTTCCACGTTCTGCTCCAGCAGCACCTGGCCGTCCAGGGTGACGATGCGGGCCACGCCGGCTTGGGCGATTTCGAAGGTCTTGTCGTGCGAACCGTATTCCTCGGCCTTCTGGGCCATCAGGCCGACGTTGGGCACGGTGCCCATGGTGGTCGGGTCGAAGGCGCCGTTGGTCTTGCAGAAGTTGATCATCTCCTGGTAGATGCGGGCGAAGGTCGACTCCGGCAGCAGGGCCTTGGTGTCTTCGGTCTTGCCGGCGGCGTTCCACATCTTGCCGCCTGCGCGGATCATGGCCGGCATGGAGGCGTCGACGATCACGTCGTTGGGGGCGTGCAGGTTGGTGATGCCCTTGGCGGAGTCCACCATGGCCAGGCGCGGGCGCTTGGCTTCATCGGCCTTCAGGTCGGCCAGCACTTCGGCCTTCTTGTCTTCGGGCAGGGTGTTGATCTTTTCGTAGACGCCGGACATGCCGTTGTTCGGGTTCACGCCGATCTCGGCGAACAGCTTGGCGTGCTTGGTGAAGGTGTCCTTGTAGTAGGTGCGCACGGCGTGACCGAAGACGATCGGGTGCGAGACCTTCATCATGGTGGCCTTGACGTGCACCGACAGCAGCAGGTCGGTGTCGAAGGCGTCCTGCATCTGTTCTTCGTAGTAGGCGCACAGGGCCTTCTTGCTCATGAACATGCTGTCGATGATTTCACCGGCCTGCAGCGAGATCTTCGGCTTCAGGACGATGGTTTCGCCGGACTTGGTGACCAGGTCCATCTTGACGTCCACGGCCTTGTCCAGGGTCAGGCTCTTTTCGCCGGCGTAGAAGTCGCCGCCGTGCATGTGCGCCACGTGCGTGCGCGAGGCCATGGACCACTTGGCCATCGAGTGCGGGTGCTTGCGGGCGTAGTTCTTCACGGCGTTGGGCGCGCGACGGTCGGAGTTGCCTTCGCGCAGGACCGGGTTCACGGCGCTGCCGGTGACCTTGGCGTAGCGCTTCTGCAGGGCCTTTTCTTCTTCGGTGGTGGGGTTTTCCGGGTAGTCGGGCAGCTTGTAGCCGCGCGACTGCAGTTCACGGATGGCCGCTTGCAGCTGCAGGATCGAGGCGCTGATGTTGGGCAGCTTGATGATGTTGGCGTCCGGGCTCTGGGTCAGTGCGCCCAGTGCGGCCAGGTTGTCGGGGACTTTCTGTTCATCGGTGAGGTACTCCGGGAATTCAGCCAGGATACGCGCAGCCACCGAGATATCGCTTTCGACGACGTCGATGCCAGCCGCGGCGGTGAACTTCTTGACGATGGGCAAGAGCGAGTGGGTCGCCAGATAGGGTGCCTCGTCGGTCAGCGTATAGATGATGGTCGGGTTGCCAGTAGTCACGATGATGTCCTTGCGTTGGTGTGTTGATGTGCTTTGGTGCGATCCCCGCAGCGCCGGATGGGCGGCCCCGGCTCTTGTCGGCCTGGACGCGCGCCACCTCCTTGTCGGCTTGCTGCGTGGAAATTCGTCTCCCGGGGCGGCATGGCTGGCGTACTGCTGCCAGAGGGCCGCGGCAAAAAACAGCGGTAGTTTACTCCTAAGCGGGAGGAAATGCTTCAACTCTTATATAAGACTTGAAGAAATTTTTGTATTTCCCTTGATTGCCTGGGCCTCGCTTTGGCCTTTTCCTGGGTTCTATTAACCTTTTTGGTTTAATCACCTATCAGGTTAGAATCGTCATGGAGAAGCATACCGCCCACTGCAAGCTGCCCGTGGTCAGGAAACTGATCGAAGCAGGGAAGGTAAAAGCGACCGCTACCGCCTTCCAGGGCGCGAGGGCGTGCGGCATCGGGGACCTTGATGGCATCTGCGCGGTGATCCTGGGGCTCAGGCCCTGTGACTTCCATAAAAGCATGACGACCCACGCCGACCATCGCGTCTGGCAGGATGTCTACCACGCCAGGCTGCACAATGGCATGGTGGCTTATCTCAAGCTCAGCGTGGTCGACGACGTGCTGGTGGTTTCCTTCAAGGAGCTTTGAAAAATGAAATGTCCTTGCTGCGGCGCAGCCGAACTGGTCCACGAAACACGTGACCTGCCCTATACCTACAAGGGCGAAAGCACTCTCATTGCACAGGTGAAGGGGGACTTCTGTCCTGCCTGCGGCGAAGTCCTGCTCGATCGGGAGCATGGCGACCGCTACAGCGAACTGATCGGGCAATTCCAGCGCAAGGTGAATGCGGCCTACGTCGACCCCGCCTACATAGCCCGGGTCCGGCGCAAGCTCGATCTCGACCAGCGCGAGGCAGGCGAGCTCTTCGGCGGCGGCGTCAATGCTTTTTCCCGCTACGAGAACGGCAAGACCAAGCCGCCGCTCTCACTGGTCAAGCTGTTCAGGTTGCTGGACCGGCATCCCGACCTGCTGGACGAAATCCGCGCCGCCTGAGCTTGCCAGACGCGCATGGCAGCGTGATTGGATAAAAAAAGGCCGCAGCTCAAGCTGCGGCCCGTTCAATAGCCAGTGCAACGCCAGTACAACAACCGTATTCAGGCCGTCGCCGCCTGTCGCGCCGCCTTGTTGCGGTACAGGATCAGCGTGGCGATCAGGCCGCACACGGCGGCCGTGCTCATCCAGATGCCTGGCGCGGCCTTGTCATGGGTGTACTCGATCAGGCCGGTCGCAATGGCCGGGGTGAAACCGCCGAAGACGGCCGTGGCCAGGCTGTAGGCCAGCGAGAAGCCCGCAGTGCGCACATCGGCCGGCATCACTTCGGTCAGGGCCACCACCATGGCGCCGTTGTAGCTGGCATAGAGGAAGGAGAGCCACAGTTCCACGATCAGCATCTTGGCGAAGGTGGCGTCATGCACCAGCCAGTTCACGGCCGGGTAGGCGGTCAGGATGGTCAGCACGGTGAAGGTCACCAGCAGCGGGCGACGGCCGATGCGGTCCGACAGCGCGCCCATGATGGGCAGCCAGATGAAGTTGGACAGGCCCACGCACAGGGTCACGATCAGGCTGGCCTCGGTGGAGAGCTTCAGGACGTTCTTGCCGAAGGTCGGGGTGTAGACCGTGATCAGGTAGAACGACACGGTGGTCATCGACACCAGCATCATCCCGGCGATCACCAGCTTCCAGTTCTCGATCATGGAGCGGAAGATCTGGCCAGTGCTGGGACGATGCTTGCGGCGCATGAACTCTTCGGTTTCCTGCAGCGAACGGCGGATCACGAACAGCACCGGCACGATCAGGCAGCCGATGAAGAAGGGAATGCGCCAGCCCCAGTCACCGACCTGAGCCGGTGTCAGGTTGGTCGAGAGCGCATAGCCGATGGCTGCGGCCACGATGATGGCCACCTGCTGGCTGGCCGACTGCCAGCTCACATAGAAGCCCTTGTTGCCGGGCGTAGCCATCTCGGCCAGGTAGACCGACACACCGCCCAGTTCCACGCCGGCCGAGAAGCCCTGCAGCAGGCGGCCGATCAGCACCAGCAGCGGAGCCAGTGCGCCGATGGTGGCGTAGGAGGGCACAAAGGCGATGAGCATGGTGCCCAGCGCCATCAGCGCCAGGGTCACGATCAGGCCCTGGCGACGGCCCACGCGGTCCACGTAGGCGCCCAGGATGATGGCGCCCAGCGGACGCATCAGGAAACCTGCGCCGAAGGTCATGAAGGTCAGCATCAGCGAGGCGAATTCATTGTCGCTGGGGAAGAAGGCCTTCGAGATATGGGTTGCGTAGAAACCGAACAGGAAGAAATCGAACATTTCCATGAAGTTGCCGCTGGTCACGCGCAGCACGGTGGAAAACTTCGATTGCGAAGCTGTGGATGTAGTCATGATAAGTGCCTCATTATGTGTTGGGCGGACCGTGTTGATTCCGGTCTTGCGCCTGTCTCGTCCTGCCATCGCGGCAGGTTTTGTCAGGATCTTTTTTTAATGGGAAAGCTATTGCGCCGCCGATTCTAGTCCCGAATCGGGGCGGACGGACGGCTTGGCCAGGGGAGTGACGCAAATATCGGTTTTTTCGATAGCTGGATGAAAGCTTCGGGCGCCGGCCAGCCATCCAGCGGGCTGTTTGTCCCATCCCTGCGTTGCGTCAATGCCGTCGCCGGCCCGATCTGTTGCAATGCCGCATGGATCCTCTCGATCCCGTGCCGCGAACCAGGAGAATGATTGCATGAAGACCGCCGTATTCAGCGCCCGCCGCTACGACCAGACCTTGCTCGCCCGCGCCAATGCCGCCCATGGGCACGAACTGGTGTTCCTCCAGGATCGCCTCGATGCCGGCACCGCCCAGTTGGCTGCCGGCTGCGAAGCGGTCGCAGCCTTCGTCAATGACGATCTGGGCGGCATCGTCCTGGAGAAGCTGGCAGAACTGGGCGTGCGCTTTGTCACCACCCGTTCCACCGGCTTCAACCACATCGATGTGGCCGCCGCCCGGGCGCTGGGACTGACGGTGGCGCGGGTGGCGGACTATTCCCCGTATTCGGTGGCCGAATTTGCCGTCGGCCTGCTGCAGGCGGTCAACCGCAAGATCGCCCGTGCCAGCATGCGGACCCGGGAAGGCAATTTCGAGCTGGATGGCTTGATGGGCGTGGACCTGCATGGCAAGACCGTGGGGGTGATCGGCACCGGCAAGATCGGTGTCCTGTTCGCCCGCATCATGGCCGGTTTCGGTTGCCAGATACTGGGCAGCGACGTCCATCGCAATCCCGATTTCGAAACTCTGGGCGGGCGCTACGTGGAGCGCGCCGAACTGTTCGCGGCCAGCGACGTGATCTCGCTGCATTGCCCGCTCACCGAGGCCACGCGCTATCTGGTCAACGCCCAGTCGCTGGCGCTGGCCAAGCCGGGCTGCATCCTGGTCAACACCAGCCGGGGCGGCTTGGTCGATACCGAAGCCGCCATCGCGGCCCTCAAGAGTGGACGCCTGCGCGGCCTGGCCATCGATGTCTATGAGCAGGAGGCCAGCCTGTTCTTCCAGGACCTGTCTTCGACCATCATCACCGATGACGTCATCCAGCGCCTGGTGTCCTTCCCCAATGTCATCGTCACCGGTCATCAGGCTTTCTTCACCGAAGAAGCCATCGGCCAGATCATGCAGACCACCATCGAGAACCTGAGCGCCTTCGCCGCTGGCCACAGCCTGGGCGAGCGCCTGGTGGCCTGATCAGGCGCCGCCGGCGCGGCGCTCGAAGAGCGAATGCAGTTGTTCGCCGATGCGGGGCTTCAGGTGGGCATGCACCCTTTGGATGATCAGCTCGGCATCGGCCGGGCCATAGGTATCGGCCAGTTGCCGGTGCATGTCGAAGTGCAGGTAGAGCAGGCCGCGCAGGCTCTGGAAGGCCGTCGGATGGGGCTCGCCGCAGACTTGTTCGTTGTTGTCCATGACCTGGTTGAGAATGCCCGGATCAAACAGCCGCACCTGGCAGATCACGGCGTGGCGCACGATTTCCATGTCCAGTGCTTCCAGTTCCTGGCTCAACTCATCGGGGGTGTGGCGCTGGGCGCTCAGTTTCTCGGTCATGGTCGTCTTTCGGCGGGAGGAGGGGGAGTGCACAGCCTACCATTTGCTGCGCCGCCGAAAGTTGTCGAAGATCAATGATTGCCTGATCCGGCGTAGGTCTTCGCGCAAAACGTGCAGACTATCCGGAACAACTTGCTGCATGGCAGCGCACCCGGCGCCGCCATGCAGGCTCAGAGTCAGGCTGCTTCCACCATCGGGTAGAACTCCCGGTTCTCGCGTCCGATGCGGTCGAACAAGGTCTTCAGGACCCGGTTGGCGTCGGCGCGGAAATGTTCCGGTTGTTCGGCGATGCGCTGGGCATCGTTCCACTGGCGTGAAAACTGGCCGTACTGCGCCGCGATGTCGGCCATCTCTTGCTGGTACTGCTGGGCCTTGGCAGCCAACGCCGGATCGGCTTTCTGCAGCGCCGGATAGAGATAGCGGTCTTCCACCGACAGGTGCAGCTTGATCAACGAGCTCATGGCGATCACTTCGCGCGCGATCGCGGCCGCCTGGGCGGCGATGCCTTGCGCGCTCAGGCGCTTGAGCTGCTGTACGTGGCGGATGATGTCGGCATGTTCGCGGCGATATTTGTCCAGGTTCATCGTGGGTGGTCCTCTCTTGTTGGTCTGCTTGTCAGGTCTCGCTGCGCCTCAGTCCAGCGACGCGGCCGGACCGAAGAATTCGTAGCGGCTCTGCGCGGCCGGTACGCCCAGTTCGGCCAATTGGCGCTTGATGGCCTTCATGAAGGACTTGGGGCCGACGAAGTAGGCGTCCAGGTCCGGATTTCCAGGCAGCCACTGCTGCAGCAGCGAGCGCTCGATCAGCCCGGTGGCATGCGGCGCAGCGTCGCCTTGGCGCGGCTGCTCGTAGCAGAAGCGCACCTGCAGCTGCGGATGGCGCGCCGCCAGTTCTTCCAGCTGGCGGCGGAAGACGTGTACGCCGCCATGGCGCGCCGCGTGGATGAAGTGGATGGGGCGGCCCGACGGCAGGGCGGCGGCCAGCATGGACATCATCGGCGTGATGCCAACGCCACCGCTGATGAGCGCAAGCGGCTTGTCGCTGGCCGTCAGGGTGAACTCGCCAGCCGGCGGGAACAGTTCGACCACCGAGCCGACGTGGATCTGGTCATGCAACTGGCGCGAGACCTTGCCGCCCAGTTCGCGCTTGACGCTGATGCGGTATTGCGGCGGCTGGCCAGCCTGGCGCAGCAGGGCCGAGAGTGAATACTGGCGACGCTGTTCCTCGCCATCGACCACCATGCGCAGGCCGATGTACTGGCCCGGCTCGAAGTCAAGCAGTTCACCGCCGTCTTGCGGCACGAAATGGAAAGAGGTGATCTCTTCGCTCTCGGCTACCTTGCGGCTGACGATGAAGTTGCGCGCACCGCTCCAGCCGCCGGGGGCCTGGGCCTTGGCCTCGTATTGCTGGCGTTCGGCGCCGATGAGGATGTCGGCCAGCTGGCCATAGGCGGCGGCCCAGGCGTCGATGACCGCATCGGTGGCGATCTCGGCGCCCAGCACTTCGCGGATGGCGCGCAAGAGGCAATCGCCGACCATGGGATAGTGTTCCGGCAGCACCTGCACGGCGACATGCTTGTTGATGATCTGCGCGGCCAGCGGGCCCAGTTCTTCCAGGCGGTCGATATGGCGCGCATACATCAGCACGCCATTGGCCAGCGCACGCGGTTGGTCGCCGCTGGCCTGGTGGGCGCGGTTGAACAGGGGGCGCACCTGCGGATAGTCGCGCATGAGCATCTGGTAGAAATGAGTGGTCAGCGCCTCGCCGCCCGATTCGAGCAGGGGAACGGTGGACTTGACGATGGCGAGTTGGGCGTCGGTGAGCATGGCAGGCCTTTCTTGGCAGCTAGTGTGGAGAATCCGGCATTCCGGTCTGTCTTCTCCATTACAAGAGGCGTGCCAAGTTGAGAGTCTTTAAGAATCAATGACTTGGATAACAACTGAGTATTTATGACACGTGTCATAATGACCGTATTCAGTTTGAAGGTAGTCAGTATGACCTCAAGAACATTGCTCGACGCCCTGGTGCCGCTGGTAGCCGATCTCTCCCGCGAGATCGATGACCGGGAGCGCTATCGGCGACTGCTGCAGAGCCTGCGAATGCTCTTTCCTTGCGATGCGGCGGCGCTGTTGCGGCTGCAGGGGGAGGTGCTGGTGCCGCTGGCCATCGATGGACTGTCCAGCGACACGCTGGGACGGCGCTTTCGCATTGCCGAACACCCGCGCTTCGGCATCTTGCTGGGCAATGCCGCACCGACGCGCTTCGCCGCCGATTCACCGTTGCCCGATCCCTACGACGGGCTGGTCGATGGTCTCAACGACCAGCATTCGGGCGAGCTGGAGGTGCACGACTGCATGGGGTGCGCACTGACCGTCAATGGGCGCGCCTGGGGCCTGATGACGCTGGACGCGCTGGGGCGGGGGCGCTTCGACAGCGTGGACATTGACTCGCTGCAAGCCTTTGCCGCCTTGGCGGCGGCCACCGTCAATGTGGCCGAACGCATCAGCGATCTGGCGCAGGCGGGGCAGCAGGCCCAGCAGCGCGCCGAGGCCTACCGGCTGGGTCTGGAACAGAGCCAGGGCAAGCGCGAGCTTATCGGGCAGAGTCCGGCGCATCGGCAACTGATGCAGGAAATCGGCATGGCCGCCCCCAGCGACATGACCGTGCTGGTGGCCGGCGAGACCGGTACCGGCAAGGAACTGGTGGCCCATGCCCTGCATGCGGCCTCGCCGCGCGCCCACAAGCCCATGATCAGCCTGAACTGCGCCGCCTTGCCCGATACTTTGGTCGAGAGTGAGCTGTTCGGGCATGTCCGCGGGGCGTTTTCCGGCGCGGTGGCCGACCGCCGTGGCAAGTTCGAGATGGCCGATGGCGGCACGCTCTTTCTCGATGAAGTCGGCGAGTTGCCGCTGGCGGTGCAGGCCAAGCTGCTGCGGGTACTGCAGAGCGGACAGTTGCAGCGGGTCGGGTCGGACCGGGAGCACAGGGTCGATGTGCGCCTCATCGCAGCCACCAACCGCGACCTCGCCGACGAGGTCAAGCGCGGCCATTTCCGGGCCGACTTCTACCATCGCCTGTCGGTATTTCCCATCCGCGTGCCACCGCTGCGCGAGCGCGGACGCGATATCCTGCTGCTGGCGGGTTACTTCCTGGAACAGAACCGGGCGCGGCTGGGCCTGTCCAGCCTGCGCTTGTCCGCCGATGCGCAGCGCGCCTTGCTGGACTATGCCTGGCCCGGCAACATCCGCGAACTGGAACACCTGATCGGACGCAGCGCCTTGCGTTCGCTGGCAACACACCGCACCCGGCCCGCCATCCTGACGCTGGATGCGGCAGCGCTGGAGTTGCATGCGCCGTCTCTGGCGCCGGCCGCTGCGGCCGAGCCCCGGCTGCTCCCCGAGCAGATCCCGTCAGATACTGGCGGCTCCCTGCGCGACGCGTTGGAGCGCTATGAACGCCAATTGGTCAGTGCGGCCCTGCAGCGCCATGGGGGCAATCTGGCCGCAACCGCACGCGAACTGGGGGTGGACAGGGCCAACCTGAACCGTCTGGCCAAGCGCCTGGGATTGCGGTGAGGGCCGATACGGTGCAGGGAGACGGAAGGGGAGGAGTAGAAGGAGCAAAGGAGCCAGGATCAGGACCTGCATGAACAGGCCGCGACCCTGGCCAAGGCTGAACGGATTCTGGTCAGCCTTGCTGCGGCTCGCCGTCCACCTCAGCCAGCTGGCCGCGAATGCGGATGGCGGTGAGGTGACGGGCCGCAGCGGCGTCGTCGTTGACGTGTTGCAGGTCTTCGGTGACGCCGGCTGCGGCTTGCGCCGGGTTGAGTTGGTCGTTCTGGGCGAGCTGGCCCTGGTTGAGTTGCGACATGACGATCTCCAAGCGATGAAAATCCCGAGCACGTAGCCAGCAAGCACTGCATCCCTCAAGGAGTTGCAGCCGGCGACGCGGGCAGTTCGACAGACCCGCCATTTGCAATGATTGTAATCGTTCAGGTTGCACTGCAACAGGTAGCGCCTGGCTGATGTTTCTGTAGGAATGCCGGCGACGTCGGCGATCAGCGGCATTGTGACGCAGCAAGCTTTCCGGTCTGCATGCTGCGTTGCAGGGCAGCGGGGCAAGGCGGCGCGTCGTCGCTGCTTTTCCTACCTCCAGTGTGGGCGCGCACCGATACCCGGCATGGATGGATGTTCATAGGCTCAAGCCTCAGTGCGGTGAAGGTCTGATCCCTTCACCTTTCTCGTTCACCTTCCATCCAACAGCAAGGAGTCCAGCATGAATGAACGCAAGCTCGACAATTCCAACACCTACAAGATCATCGAAGTCGTCGGCAGCTCACCCAACAGCAGCGACGAGGCCATCCGCAACGCCTTGGCTGACGTGGTCAAGACCGTCAAGCACGTGGACTGGTTCGAAGTGATCCAGTGCCGGGGACATGTGGACAATGGCAGCATCGGCCATTTCCAGGTCGGACTGAAAATCGGCTTCCGGGTCGAAGCGTGATCCTAAGCCTGATCCTTCATGCGCCTCACCTGACGCCGCACGCTACTGCCGAGGGATAGCAGCGGTCAATGAAGCCTGCGCTCAGCACTTGGCAAGGTTCAATTGGCCCGGTTCCGTGAAGGCGGCTACAGTGAGCCCTGTTGCAGCGCCTGCGGGTGCAGGGCTGCCAGAGGCCGGGTGGCGCGTCATGCGCTGCAGCACGCCGGCCCCATCAGCCTGGCTTTCTTCTCCGTTGTTACCGTTGTTGGTCCACCCCGCGTGCCCGCTTTTGCAGGGCCCACCTCGCGCTGCCTTTCGCCGCAGTGCAACAGTAGGATTCATCCTACGCCATCTCAGGCCGCTGTCCGATAGTGGCTGCGCATTCTGATCCGTATAACGTCAATCATCGGCGCTCAAAAGACAAGACCGTCCAGTCAAACAGAACAAGAAGGACATGTCTTCGCACCGGTCGCACGGATCAAGTCGTGACGGCTGGCGAAGACGCAAGTCGATGCGACGAGCCAAGGGTGCTTTCCATCTCAGGTGCTTTCACACAAATTAGGGGTCCATCTTGCAAGCTCGAGTTCTGTTAGTCAGCTCGGAGGCCGTGCCGCTCGTCAAGACCGGTGGGCTGGCCGACGTGATCACCGCGCTGGCGGTATCGCTGCGCAAAGCTGGCATCGACGCCAGCATCCTCCTGCCCGCTTATCCGGAAGCAGTCCGCCACCTCGGCCATACCGAGCAGATCGCCCTGAAGCACGGCCTGCCCGGCGGCGCTGGTCGCCTGTTGCGCGGCATCATCCCCGGCACCGATGTGCCGGCCCTGCTGCTGGACACGGCGCGCTTCCGCCAGCGCGGCGCCAATCCCTACCTCGACACGGATGGTGCCGAATTCAGCGACAACGCCGTCTGCTTCGCCGATCTCTCGCACGCCGCCGTGGCCATCTGCGCCGGCGAAACCAGCCTGCCGGCGCCGCATGTGGTGCATGCCAACGACTGGCACGCCGGCCTGATTCCCTGCCTGTTGAAGCTGCGCGGGCTGGACCATATCGGCACCATGCTGACCATCCACAACCTGGCCTTCCAGGGCAACTTTGCGCTGGCGTCGGCCGAACAGATCGGCATCCCCCAGCACCTGCTGACTGGCGACGGCGTCGAATACTGGGGCAAGCTGTCCTTCCTGAAGGCCGGCATCCGCTTCTCCGACTGCGTCTCTACCGTGAGCCGCAACTATGCCCACGAGATCATGACCCCGCGTTTCGGTTGCGGCATGGACGGCATCCTTTCCTTCCGCAAGCTGGACCTGCGCGCCATTCCCAACGCCATCGATGTCGCGCTGTGGAATCCTGCCGATGATCCCCTGATCGCCCGCAACTTCAGCGTCGGCAACATGAAGGGCAAGGCCGCCTGCAAGCGCGACCTGCAAAAGCTCTTCGGCCTGCCGGTCGATCCCTTCGCGCCCGTCATGGGCATGGGCAGCCGCCTGTCGCACCAGAAGATGGCCGATGTGGTCATCGAAGCGCTGCCGGGCATCATGGAGCGCCATCCCCGCATGCAGATGGTGGTGCTGGGCTGCGGCGACCACGACTACGAAAAATCCTTGCTGGCGCTGGCGCAGCGCTACGCCGGCCGCATCGCCGTACACATCGGTTACGACGAACGCCGCGCCCATGCGCTGCACGCCGGCAGCGACATGCTGCTGCACCCGACCCGCTTCGAGCCGTTCGGTCTCACGCCCCTGTATGCGATGCGTTACGGCGCCATCCCCATCGGCTCGCGCGTGGGCGGCCTGGTCGATACGGTCTGCGACGCTGATCTGGATGCCGAACGCGCCACCGGCGTGCTCTTCGACGGCGACCGCGCAAGCGACATGGAAGCTGCTGTCGAGCGCGCCTTCGCCTTGTATGCAGACAACGAGCGCTGGCAATCCATGCAACGCAACGCCATGAGCATCGACTGCGACTGGGCCGGTCCGACACGCGCCTATATCGACGCCTATGCCCATGTGGCCGACATGGCCGTGCGGCCCTTGTTTGCTCCGCGTCCGCAGCCGCTCGAACGTCCCGCCGTGCAGCATGACCGCATGGTGCGCCCGGCAGCGGCCATTGCCGCGGCGCTGGCCAGCGTGGTGGGGGTTCCTGCCGCCGTCGCCGCCGCCTGATCCCATGCGCCCGACACCACGGGCGCTTTTTGTATTGCCCCCTCCTGCGCCGCCGATGGCGCAGCAGGGCAGCTATTGGCCGGCGCATTCTCACGCGGTGCGCCGGTGCGTGATTCTCGATGCTTCGATCAACAGTGATAACAACAACAGGAGTGTGCATGTCCGGCATGTCTGTCATGGCGTATAGGGCTTCCGTGGATTCCCCGGAGGCTCCCTCCGACGCCAGCTTTGCGCCCCCCTCGTCTGCCTCGCCGGCGGACTCCGTCCACCCCCTCGAAACCACCGCGCTGTCCCTCTCCTTGGAAGAGCAGGGCATGCTGGAAGCCTTGCTGACCGGCCGGCTGGCCCAGCCATTCGATCTGCTCGGCCCACGTTATGCCAGCGCCAAGGGTGATGGCGCTGCGGTGCGCTGCTTCCATCCCGGCGCCGAAGCGGTACGCGTGCGCTGCCGCCACAGCGGCGTGCTGCTGGCCGAACTGCAGCAGTACCCGGTCCATGGCCAGCCCAGCGGTTTCTTCAGCGCTCTCGTGCCCGGCCTCGAGCAGCGCCGCCACGAGGTCCCCTATGTGCTGGAAACGGACTGGCGCATCCCCGATGGCAGCCGCAGTGTGCAGTCCACCGAAGATCCTTATGCCTTCGGCCTGCTGCTGGGCGAGCTCGACCTGCATCTGCTGCAGGAGGGGCGACACCGCCAGCTGGCCGATTGCCTGGGCGCGCGTCCGATGGAGATCGACGGCGTCCCCGGCACCCGCTTTGCGGTCTGGGCGCCCAATGCCGAGCGCGTCTCGGTGGTGGGCGACTTCAACCAGTGGGATGGCCGCCGTCATGTGATGCGCCTGCGCCATGAACCGGGCGTGTGGGAATTGTTCATTCCGCGCATCGGTCCCGGCGACGTCTACAAGTACGAGATTCGTGGCCGCGACGGTGTGTTGCTGCCACTGAAGGCCGATCCGGTGGCGCGCGCCACCGAGCCGCCGCCCGCCACCGCGTCGGTGGTGGCCGATGCCCGTCCCTACGTCTGGCAAGACCAGCAATGGATGGCCGAGCGCGCCCGGCGCCAGTCGCTGTCGGCTCCCATGTCCATCTACGAAGTCCATCCCGCCTCCTGGCGGCGCGTGCCCGAGCAGGACCATCGCAACCTGACCTGGGATGAACTGGCCGACCAGTTGATCCCCTATGTGGTCGGCATGGGCTTCACCCATATCGAACTGATGCCGGTGATGGAGCATCCCTTCGGCGGTTCCTGGGGCTACCAGCCCATCAGCATGTTTGCGCCCAGCGCGCGCTTCGGCAAGCCCGAGCGCTTTGCCGCCTTCGTCGATCGCTGCCACCAGGCGGGCATCGGCGTGCTGCTGGACTGGGTGCCGGCGCATTTCCCCAGCGACCAGCACGGCCTGGCGCAGTTCGACGGCACCGCCCTCTACGAGCACGCCGATCCGCGCGAAGGCTTCCACCAGGACTGGAACACGCTCATCTTCAATCTCGGCCGCAATGAAGTGCGCGGCTTCCTGATCGCCAGCGCCCTGGAATGGCTGGAGCATTTCCACGTCGATGGGCTGCGCGTGGATGCCGTGGCCTCCATGCTCTACCGCGACTACAGCCGCAAGGAAGGCGAGTGGGTCCCCAATATCCATGGCGGGCGCGAGAACCTGGAGGCCGTCGCCTTCCTGCGCGAACTCAATACCGTGGTGGCGCAGCGCTGCCCGGGCGCCCTCATGATTGCCGAGGAATCCACTTCCTGGCCCGGTGTGACGGCGCCGGTCAAGGAGGAGGGCGATCATCACGGCCTGGGCTTCAACTACAAGTGGAACATGGGCTGGATGAACGACACCCTGCGCTACATGCAGCATGACCCGCTGTTCCGCCGTTACCACCATCACGACATGACTTTCGGTCTCTTGTATGGATTCTCCGAAAACTTCATCTTGCCGATATCGCACGATGAGGTGGTCCACGGCAAGCGGGCGCTGCTCAACAAGATGCCGGGCGACCAATGGCGGCGCTTTGCCAATGTGCGCGCCTACTTCGGTTTCATGTGGACCCATCCGGGCAAGAAGCTCCTGTTCATGGGTAGCGAGTTCGGCCAGCCCGATGAGTTCGACCACGACAAGTCGCCTTACTGGCATCTGCTGGACGAGCACGGCGGCCATCCGGCCGAACACCGCCAGTTGCGCCAGCTGGTCGGCGACCTGAACCGACTGTACTGCAGCGAACCCGCGCTGCACCAGCGCGATTGCCGCGCCGATGGCTTCTCCTGGGCGGTGGGCGATGACAGCGTCAACAGCGTGCTGGCCTATTTCCGCTATGCCGATGAAGGACCGCCGGTGCTGGTGGTGGTCAATCTCACCCCGGTGCCGCGCGTGAACTACCGCATCGGCGTGCCGTCCATCGCGCCCGGACACCACGGCGTCTGGCGCGAAGTCCTCAATACCGACGCTGGCCTCTATGGCGGCAGCAACCACGGCAACCTGGGCGCAGTCCAGGTGCAGGAGCTGGCCTGGCACGGCCATGCGGCCTCCATCGAGCTGACCTTGCCGCCCCTGTCCACCCTGATCCTGCGTAGAGAGTCCTGAGATGAGTGTTGCCTTTCCCGATCGCCTGATGCCAGGCTTGCCCTATCCACTGGGCGCCAGCTCCGATGGCCTGGGCGTCAATTTCGCCGTGTTTTCCGCCCATGCCACCCGCATGGATCTGTGCCTGTTTGATCCTTCCGGCAAGCGCGAGCTCAAGCGTATCGCCTTGCCGGAATGTACCGACGAGGTGTGGCATGGCTACATGCCCGGCGCTGCGCCGGGGCTGGTCTATGGCTTCCGCGCCCACGGGCCGTACGAGCCCAACAAGGGCCATCGCTTCAACCCCAACAAGCTCTTGCTCGACCCCTATGCCAAGCGCCTGGTAGGCCAGGTACGCTGGACCGACGCCTTGTATGGATACCGCCTGCATTCGCCCCGTGCCGACCTGTCCTTCGACCGCCGCGACAGCGCCGCGGCCATGCCCAAGGCCATGGTCACCGAAGACGCCTTCGTCTGGGAGCACGACCGCCTGCCGCAGGTGCCGTGGAACAAGACTGTGATCTACGAGGCCCACGTCAAGGGCATCTCGCGCCTGCGCGAGGACCTGCTGCCGCACGAACGCGGCACCTTTGCCGCCCTGGCCGATCCGGGCTTCATCGACCACCTGCTGCGCCTGGGCGTGACCACGCTGGAACTCATGCCGGTGCATGCCTTCCTGCAGGACAGCTTCCTGGTCGAGCGCGGCCTGCACAACTACTGGGGCTACAGCACGCTGTCCTATTTCGCCCCGGAACCGTCCTACCTCTCCATGGGCGACCCCAACGAACTGCGCATGGCCGTACGCCGCCTGCACAGCGCCGGCATCGAAGTCATCCTGGACGTGGTCTACAACCACACCAGCTGCGGCAGCGAGCTGGGCCCCACGCTGTCCTTCCGGGGCCTGGACAATGCCAGCTACTTCCGCCTGCTGCCCGGCCAGGAGCGTTACCACATCAACGACACCGGCTGCGGCAATACCCTGAACCTGTCGCATCCGCGCGTGCTGCAGATGGTGCTGGATTCGCTGCGCTACTGGGCGCAGTCCTTCCATATCGATGGCTTCCGTTTCGATCTCGGCTCGACGCTGGGCCGCGAGCCGCATGGCTTCGATCCGGGCTCGGGCTTCTTCGATGCGCTGCTGCAAGACCCGGTGCTGTCGCGCCTGAAGCTCATCTCCGAACCTTGGGACATCGGCCCCGGCGGCTATCAGTTGGGCAATCATCCGGCCCGCTTTGGCGAATGGAATGACAAGTTCCGCGACGACATGCGCAAGTTCTGGAAGGGGGACGAAGCCATGCGCGGCGCCTTCGCCCAACGCATGATGGGCTCGGCCGAACTGTTCGAGCATCATCGCCGCAAACCCTGGGCCAGCGTCAACTTCATCGCCTCCCATGACGGCTTTACGCTGCGCGACCTGGTCAGCTACAACGGCAAGCACAACGAGGCCAACGGCGAGAACAACAACGACGGTCACAATGACAATGCCAGCTATAACTGGGGCGAGGAGGGGCCGACCGAAGACGCCGCCATCCTTGCCACCCGGGCCTGCGTACAGCGCGCCATGCTGGCCTCGACGCTGCTGGCGCAGGGCACACCGATGCTGCTGGCCGGAGACGAATTCCACCGCAGCCAGGGCGGCAACAACAATGCCTATTGCCAGGACAACGAGATTTCCTGGGTCAACTGGGATCAGGCTCGCTCGCCCGCAGGCGCGGCCCTGAGCGCCTTCGTGGGCCGGGTCACGGCCATCCGGCGCGACTTCGAGGTGCTGCGCGCCAGCTACTTCCTGCACGGCAGCCAGATGGTGGCCGACGGGCTGCCGGATGTGGCCTGGTTCGACGAAGCGGCGCGCCCGGTCTCCAGCGAAGACTGGAACAACCCGGTGGCCCGCGCCATCACGCTGCAACTGGCTGGCAATCCCCAGGAATCGCACAAGCAGCTCAGTTCGCGCCTGCACGACGCTAGCCAGAGCGAGAGCCCCGCCGAAGCGGCCGAGGCTACGCCCGATGTGCTGATGATCTTCGTCAATGCCGGCCATGAAGCCATCGACTTCCATTTCCCCCGCACCGAGGGGGATTACCACCTGCTGCTCGATACCGCTCAGGACACCGGCATCCCGACCGGCGAGGACGTGCGTCTGATCCTGCCCGGCAGCGCCACCGTGCCGGTGCCCGCGCACAGCCTGCAGGTCTTTGCCAACCGGCCCCTGCACCTGGCTTCGGCCATCTATCCGCTGGCGGCCAACGAATGGATTGCCCGTAACGAATGGGGAGAACGCCCATGAGCGCCCGCTTTTCCTGGAACCTGCCCTTTGGCGCGCAGGTCACCGAACCTGGCCGCGTACGGTTTCGCGTCTGGGCGCCTGGCGCGCGCAGCGTCGCCGTCGACATCACCGGACGTGGCCGCCTGCCCATGGACGCCGAGCCGCAAGGCTGGTTCGCGCTGGAGACCGCCTGTGATCCTGGCGCGACCTATCGCTATGTGTTCGACACCATCAGCCAGGGCGAGCTCGTCGCCCCCGACCCCGCCTCGCGCGGGCAGGCTGGCGATGTCTTCGATCCCAGCCTGGTGGTTGATGCGCAGGCCTACGTCTGGCAATACCCGCAGTGGCGCGGCCGGCCCTGGGAAGAGACGGTGCTCTACGAACTCCATCCCGGCGCCATGGGCGGCTTCGCCGGCATCCGGCAACGCCTGGCCGAGCTGGCCGAACTGGGCATCACGGCCATCGAGCTCATGCCGGTGGCCGAATTCCCCGGCGCGCACAACTGGGGCTATGACGGCGTGCTGCCCTTTGCCCCCGACGCCAGCTATGGCACGCCCGAGCAATTGAAGGCCCTGATCGATACCGCCCATGGGCTGGGCATGATGGTCTTCCTCGATGTGGTCTACAACCACTTCGGCCCGGATGGCAATTACCTCCACGCTTACGCGCCCGAATTCTTCCGCCAGGACATGCAGACGCTCTGGGGCGCGACCATCGATTTCCGCCGCCCGGAAGTGGATGACTTCTTCACCCAGAATGCGCTGTATTGGTTGCAGGAATATCGCTTCGACGGCCTGCGCCTGGACGCCGTGCACGCCATCTGCGAGCCGGCCTGGCTGGAAAGGCTGGGCCAGCGCATCCGCACCGACATCGGCGGACAGCGCCACGTCCATCTGGTGCTGGAACATGATGGCAATGCCGCCCACCTGCTGGGCCACGGCCATCCTCCTGATGATGGCCGCAGCAGCCATGTCTATGACGCCCAGTGGAACGACGATGCCCACCACGTCCTGCATGTGCTGCTGACCGGCGAAGACAGCGGCTACTACGCCGCCTACGCCGAGGAGCCTGCGGCCAAGCTGGCGCGCTGCCTGCAGCAGGGTTTCGTCTACCAGGGCGAGGTCTCGCGGTATTCGGGCGAGCCGCGCGGCGAGCCCAGCGCCGACTTGCCGCCCACGGCCTTTGTCAACTTCCTGCAGAACCACGACCAGATCGGCAACCGCGCCTTCGGCGAGCGCCTCACCGTGCTGGCCCATCCGCTGGCCCTGCATGCGGCGCAGGCGCTGATCCTCTTGGCGCCACAGGTGCCGATGCTGTTCATGGGCGAGGAATTCTGCGCCGTGCAACCCTTCCTGTACTTCACCAGCCATCGTGACGAGGCGCTGGTCAAGGCGGTGAGGGAAGGGCGGCGACGCGAGTTCGCCCGCTTCCCGCAGTTCGCCGACCCGGCGCTGCTGGAGAAGATTCCCGATCCCAACAGCTTCGCCACCTTTGTCTCATCCATCCCCGAGCCCGGCCCCGCGCCGGGCTCGGCGGCCTGCCTGCGCCGCGTGGCCGAACTGCTGCACATCCGCAAGCTGCACATCGCCCCCTACCTGCGCGGGGCACGGGCGCTGGAAGCCCGCGCCATCGGCCCCAAGGCCGTGCATGCGCGCTGGCGGCTGTCCAACGGCAGCGTGCTCAACATCACCGTCAACCTGGCCGAGCAGGCCCTGGAAGAATCGCTGGACCAACTGGCCCAGAGCGCCGGGGCCGACGTCCTCTTCGACAGCGGCGGCGCGCTCGAGGCACTGGCTGAAGGTCGCTTCCCCGGTCACGCCATCCTGGCCTTGCGCGAACCTGCCGGCGCGGGGAGGGCAGCATGAGCAGCGCCGCCCTGCAAGCCGACCCGGTCAAGGCGCCCAGGTCCTCCAATGGCGCCAATGCTCCGGCAGGCGAGGACGACCTGACCCGCCTGGCCCGCCATGCCGGCATTGCCATCCACTGGACCGACGCCTACGACCAGCCGCAAGTCGTTGGCGAGGACGCCTTGCGCGCCATCCTGGCGGCCCTGGGCCTGCCGTGCGCGACGCCGGGCGATTGCCGCGACAGCCTGGCGCAGCTGGAGCAGGAACAGGCAGTGGGCTACCTGCCGCCGCTGCTGACCGGCGTGCAGCACCAGCCGGTGCCCTTGCCCATGCATTCGCATCTGCACGGGCAATCCTGCCGGCTGGAGCTGGAGAACGGCGCCAGGCTGATGCTGCTGATCTCTTCTGACCTGAACGCACCGCCGACCTTGCCGCCCATCGCGGTACCGGGCTATCACCGCTTGCTGGTGGCCGGCCACATCCTCACCCTGGCCATCGCACCGGCGCGCTGCTACACCATTGCCGACGCGCTGGGCGAGCAAGCGGATGCTCGCGGCTGGGCGCTGGCCGCGCAGGTCTATGGCCTGCGCAGCGACAGCCTCAAGCCGGCCCGCAAGGTCTATGGCGATGGCGGTATCGGCCACTTCGGCGCGCTCGCCGCGCTGGCCCCGCTGGCCAGCCAATATGGCGCCGCCGCGCTGGCCATGTCGCCGGTGCATGCCATGTTCACCGCCGATCCGGGCCGCAGCAGCCCGTATTCGCCTTCCAGCCGCCTGTTTCTCAATCCCTTGCTGATCGACCCCGCCGCCATCCTGGGCGAGGCGGCCCAGGCGCAAGTGCTGGCCGAAGGCGGCTCCGAGATGATCGCCGCGCACGAACGCCTGCAGGGCGCGCCGCTGGTGGACTGGGCGCGCGCCGGGGCGCACCGCCTGGCGCTATTGCGCCGCCTGCATGCGCTGTTTCGCACCGAGCACGGTGCTGACCCCACCCAGACCGCCGCCTTTGCCGCCTTCCAGTCCCAAGGCGGCGCGGCCTTGCGCGCGCATGCGCTCTACGAGGCCTACAGCAACTGGCTCGGGCAGCAGGGCGCGCCCGGCTATTGCGACTGGCGGCAGTGGGGCGCGGCGGCCCAGCATCCCGATACCCCGGAGATGAACAACTTCGCCGCCGACCATGCCGGCGAGATCGAATTCCACCTGTTCCTGCAATGGCAGGCCACGCGCCAGCTGGCGCATGCCCAGCAATGCGCGCGCGAGAGCGGCATGCCCATCGGCCTCATCGCCGACCTGGCCGTGGGCGCGGACAATGGCGGCAGCCAGGCCTGGAGCCACCAGGGCGAGATCGCCGCCGGGCTGACCGTGGGCGCACCGCCTGACCGGCTGGCGCCGCTGGGCCAGAACTGGGGATTGGGCGCGTTTTCGCCGCTGGCGCTGCGGCGCACCGGCTACCAGGCCTATCTGGCGATGCTGCGGGCCTGCATGGCCCAGGGCGGCGGCGTGCGCATCGATCACGTGCTGGGCCTGAACCGCCTATGGCTGGTGCCGCAGGGGCTGGGCGCGCAGGCAGGCGCTTACGTAGCCTATCCGCAGCAGGACATGTTGCGTCTGATCGCGCTGGAGTCCTGGCGGCACCGCGCCGTGGTCATCGGCGAAGACCTGGGGACCGTGCCCCCGGGCTTTGACCGGGATCTGGCGGAGTCTGGCGTGGCCGGCATCCGCGTGCTCTGGTTCCAGCGCGACAAAGAGGGCTTCCTGCCGCCTGCGGAATGGTCCGCCCAGGCCATCGGCGTGACCACCACGCATGACCTGCCCACCGTGGCAGGCTGGTGGACCGGCGCCGACATCGCCTGGCGGCATCGCCTGGGCCAGCTCGAAGAAGGACGCGCCGCCGCCGAAGGCCAGCGCGCCAAGGAGCGTGACCAGCTCTGGCAGGCCTTGGTGGAGCAGGGCTGGGCCAGTGGTCCGGTCCCGCAGATCAGCGCGGCAGAGGCCGAAGACCTGGCCCAGCAGGCCTTGCCGCCTGTACCCGAAGAATGCGCCATCGCCGTCGATGCCGCCCTGGAATTCGTCGCCGCCACGCCCGCGCCGCTGGCCGTGGTGCCGGTGGAAGACATCCTGGGCCTGGTGCAGCAGCCCAACCTGCCGGGCCTGACGGAGCCGCATCCCAACTGGCGACGCCGCCTGCCCGACGATACCCCGCAACTGTTTGCCTCCTATGCCGCCCGGGCGCGGCTGGAGCGGCTGCGCCGCGTGCGCGGCTACACCCCCAAGGAAACCTGATGCCTCACCAGCCCGACCCCGAGCAAGCCGCTCCCCCTGTCTCCAGTGCCGCGCCGCTGATCCGCGCCACGGCGCGCTTGCAGTTGCATCGAGAGTTCAATTTCGCCCAGGCCGCCGAGGTAGTGGACTACTACCAGCGCCTCGGGGTGAGCCACCTGTATGTCTCGCCCATCCTGACCGCCCGGCCAGGCTCCACGCACGGCTACGACGTGGCCGACGCCAGCCGTATCAATCCCGAACTGGGCGGCGAGCCCGGCCTGCGCCAGCTGGTGCAGCGCCTGCGTGCGGCTGGCATGGGGCTGCTGGTCGATATCGTGCCCAATCACATGGCAGTAGGCCGTCACAATCCCTGGTGGCAGGACGTGCTGCGCTGGGGCCGGGAGAGCCCGCACGCGCTCTGGTTCGACATCGACTGGGACAGCGCCGATGACGCCTTGAAGGGCAAGGTCTTGCTGCCTTTCCTGGGCCAGCCCTATGCCGAGGCGCTGGAGGCGGGTGAACTGGTGCTGTGCCTGGACGCCGATTCTGGTGAACTGTATGTGGAGCACTACGAACACCGCTTCCCCCTGGCCGCGCCGGATCACGCCCTGGTGCTGGAGACCGCCGGCAGTGAGCGGCTGGCCGAGGTGATTGCCGCCTTCCGCAAAACGATGCCGCAGACCTGCAGCGCCGCCTACGGGCTCTTGCGTGACCGGGCGCGGGATCCCGAGGCCCTGGCCGATATCGATGCGGCGCTGGCCGGTTTCAGCGCCGCCCAGCCGCATGGCCGCAGCGCCTTGCATCAGTTGCTGGAGCGCCAGCACTACCGGCTGGCCTGCTGGCGCAATGCCGCCGATGAAATCAACTGGCGGCGTTTCTTCGAAGTCAGTGAACTGGTGGGCATGCGGGTAGAACGGGACGACGTCTTCGAAGCCATGCACGCCGAACTCTTCCGCCTCTATGCCGAGGGCCTCATCGACGGCCTGCGCCTGGATCATATCGACGGTCTCACCGATCCGGCGGCTTACTGCCTGCGCCTGCGACAGCGCTTGCGCAGCCTGCGCCCCGGCCATGAACCCTATATCGTGGCCGAGAAGATCCTGGCCGGTGACGAAGCACTGCCTGCCGCCTGGCAGCTCGACGGCAGCACCGGCTACGAATTCATGGAACAGTGCGCCGCCGTGTTGCACGACGGCGATGGCGAACCGGTGCTGGACGACCTGTGGCGCGATATCGTGGCCGAGCTTGGCTCCGGCGCTGGTTCCCGCGCTGGTTCCGATTCCAGCGCCAGCCAGGACTGCATGCAAGTGCATGGTCCGGCCGAGCTGTGTCATTTCCCGGCTATCGTGCAGCAGGCGCGGCGCAGCTTCCTGACACGCAATTTTGCTGCCGAATTCAACGCCCTGACGCACTGCCTGCACCAGCTCGCCCGCAGCGCCGTCACCACCCGCGACCTCTCGCTGATGTCGGTGCGGCGCTGCGTGGCTGAGCTGCTGGTGCACTTTCCGGTGTACCGCACCTATGCCACCGAAGAGGGCATGCCCGCGCTGGAACGCGAACTGCTGGCGCGCACCGCCCAGGCCGCCGCCGCCAGGCTGCATCCCGCAGATCATCCCACCCTGCATGTGGTGGAAGGCTGGCTGGGCGGCGATCTCCTGCTGCCCGCCGGACAGGAGCCGCGCCGCGCCCTGCAACTGCGCGCCATCGCGCGCTTCCAGCAACTGACGCCGCCGCTGACGGCCAAGTCGATGGAAGACACCGCCTTCTACCGCTATGGACGTCTGCTCTCGCGCAACGAGGTCGGTGCCGAGCCGGCGCAACTGGCGCTATCGATCGCCCATTTCCACCAGCTGGCGGCGCGCCGCGCAGCCCAGACGCCGGCCAGTCTGCTGGCCACCGGCACCCATGATCACAAGCGTGGCGAAGATGCTCGCATGCGCCTGGCTGCGCTCTCGGAAATCCCCGAGGAATGGGCCACGGTAGTGCGTCACTGGCGCACGCTGAACGCGCCCATCGTGGCCGCCACCGCAGGTGCCGAAGGCGGCATCGACGCCGCCGATGAATACATGCTCTACCAGAGCCTGGTGGGCGTGTGGCCCGACGGCATGCGCGCCGGCGACGATGACCTCAGCGCACTGGAAGACCTGGCTGCGCGCGTGATCGCCTGGCAGCGCAAGGCCTTGCGCGAAGCCAAGCGCCGCAGCGACTGGATCGCCCCGCAAGAATCCTACGAAGCCGCCTGCGAGCGCTTCACCCGGGCATTGCTGTGCGATCCTGGCCTGGATGCGCGCCATCATCCCTTCCTCACCGGGCTGGAAGAATTCGTGCGCCGCCTGGCCCCGCTGGGCGCCATCAACAGCCTCTCCCAGACCATGCTCAAGCTGACCATGCCGGGCGTGCCCGACTTCTACCAGGGCAGCGAGCTGTGGGACCTGAGCATGGTCGATCCCGATAACCGTCGTCCGGTGGATTTCGACTTGCGCCAGCGCCGCCTGGCCGACGCCATGAGCCGCCCGGTGTCGCTGCGCCAGTGGCAGAGCGGCGGCGCCAAGCAGCAACTGATCCATGCGGTCTTGCAGCACCGGCGCGCGCATGCGCAGCTGTATGCGCAGGGCCAATACGTCCCCCTGTCCACGCACGGCAAGCTGGCGCGACACGTGATCGCCTTTGCGCGGCTGTTGCCGGCCTCGGACGGTGCGCAAGGGCAGGGCTGGCAGGCCACCGTGGTGGTCTGTACCCGCCTGGCCGCGCATCTGCTGGCCTTTGACGGCGCGCGTGACGAAGCGCTGCCGCTGGTCTCCGCCGAAGTCTGGGGCGACACCCGCATCGTCCTGCCGGCACAGCTCTCGCATGCGCAGGGAGAGGGGCTGCGGCAATGGCGCAGCGTCCTGACCAGCGGCGCCGGGCCGCTGGAAGAATGCGCCATGCCCGACGGCGAGCGAGGCGGCAGCATGACCGTGAGCGAGATATTGGGCAGCCTGCCGGTGGAGTTGCTGGAGTTGCGGATCAGTTGAGCGGGAGCTTGCGTATCACGTGGTTGAAGTGCGGGAGGACGCGATGTCCCTCGTATTTCCTGATCAGGCTGGCACAGGCGTTTAACATGCAGCTTCAGCCGTATTGCCGCATACGCTTCCAGGTCAGCTCGGCGATGCTGAGGAAGCGATGGACGGTGAAGCCGCCATGGCTGCTGGGCCGGCTCGCTCCGCTCTCGCTGCCCGTGCGCGCCGCTGCCGCCTGTGCGGCGGCGGATATCCGGACCTGGGAGGAGGGCAGCGCCTGCGTGCGGGTCATGAAACGGTCCACGGTCACGCCTCTGGGCGTGGGCCTTGGCGGCGTCTGCAGCGCCGACGCGACGGGCAATGGTCTGATGCTCATGACAGTCTCCCTTCTCGATGTAGGCGTTTCACCGAGACTAGCCCGTCATCGAGGCCGTTGGGCGTCAATTTGCTGACATCCACCCCTTTTGATCCATCCAGCAAAACATGAATGCGGCGCAGCAAAGAAGAGCCGGGTGCGGGTGTTGCAATCACACCGCATAGCGCTTCGGACCACCCGCCCCCTACGATGCAGAATGCGCCGCAGGGCGAAGGATACCTGTCGGGAAAGGCCGACATTGCGGTGCAGCAATTGCCGTTTTTCCTACAGGGAAATGGGCCGCCGTCCTATCCCGGCCGGCGCGCTTGCGCCGCTAACATCCTTGCAGTCCTGCGTGCCGCCCGGCAAGACTGCTGGCCGCGCCGCGCATGTCTTTCGACCCCGGATGGCCGCCTGTGCAAGCAGACATTCCACTGCCTTGCGCTGCGCAGGAAGCGCTGATGCAGCGCATCAGGAATTCATCAGGAATGGCCGGCGCATGTCGCTGCCGCATCCGTTTCCTGATCTTGCCTGCGTCCCCGGCCACCAGCACAAGGAGCTGCCTTCATGACCACGTTGCCCGCCGCCGATCTGCAATTGCCTCTGTTTGTCTATGCCCAGCGCGAGTCGCTGACCGGAAAGAGTGCATGGCGGTCCCTGCAGGAACACTACCGTGACCGTGCCCGCCATTTCCAGCTTTCGCGCCTGTTCGCCGCCGATGACAAGCGCGGCGAGTCGCTCACCGCCGAGGCCGTGGGCATCTATCTCGACTATTCCAAGAACCTGGTCACCTCCGAGACCATGGCCCTGCTGATGCAACTGGCCCGCCAGTGCGGCCTGCCTGATCGCATCGAGGCCATGTTCCGGGGCGATCGCATCAACCTGACCGAGAATCGCTCGGTGCTGCACACCGCTTTGCGCAAGCCGGCCAGCGAACGTCTGGTGGTCGATGACCAGGACGTGGTGGCCGAGGTCCAGCAGGTGCTGCGCCGCATGGAGGGCTTTGCCCGCCAGGTGCGCAGCGGCCAGTGGCTGGGGCATACCGGCCTGCCCATCCGTCATGTGGTCAACATCGGCATCGGCGGCTCCGATCTGGGGCCGATGATGGCCTATGAGGCCCTGCGCCCCTACAGCCACGACGACCTGACGCTGCATTTCGTCTCCGACGTGGATGGCGCCGCCATGCTCGATACGGTCCGTGGTCTGCCCGCCGAGCAGACCCTCTTCATCGTCTGCTCCAAGACCTTCACCACCCTGGAAACCATCACCAACGCCACCGCCGCACGTGCCTGGCTGGTGCAGCAACTGGAAGCCGAAGAAGCGGTGGCGCGCCACTTCGTGGGCGTGACCACCAATATCGAGGAGGCGCAGCGCTTCGGCATCGATGCGGACAACATGTTCGGTTTCTGGGACTGGGTCGGTGGGCGCTATTCGATGACCAGCGCTATCGGCCTCTCCACCATGGTCGCCATCGGGCCGGAACATTTCCGCGCGATGCTGGATGGCTTCCACGCCATGGATGAGCATTTCCGCAGCGCGCCGCTGGAGAGCAACCTGCCGGTCATCCTCGGCATGCTCACGGTCTGGTACACCAACTTCTTCGGCGCGGCCAGCCAGGCGGTGCTGCCCTACAGCCAGCACCTCAAGCGCCTGCCGGCCTATCTGCAGCAACTCACCATGGAAAGCAACGGCAAGCACATCACCGTCAATGGCGAGCCGGTGGACTACCAGACCTCGCCGGTCTACTGGGGCGACAACGGCATCAACGGCCAGCATTCGTTCTACCAGATGCTGCACCAAGGGACGCAACTGGTGCCGTGCGACTTCATCGGTCTATGCCAGCCGCAGCAGGCGCTAGGCCAGCAGCATGAACTGCTCATGGCCAACATGTTCGCGCAATCCGAGGCGCTGGCCTTCGGCAAGGATGCCGATCAGGTGCGCCAGGAGGGCACGCCCGAGGCGCTGGTGCCGCATCGCGTCTTCGAGGGCAATCGTCCCAGCAACAGCATGCTGCTGCAACAGCTCACGCCCTACAGCCTGGGCACGCTGGTGGCGCTGTACGAGCACAGCGTCTTCACCCAGGGTGTGGTCTGGAACATCGATTCCTTCGATCAGTGGGGCGTGGAGCTGGGCAAGCAACTGGCCAAGCGCACCGCGCGTGAATTGATGGACCACCAGCAGCCGCTGCATCACGACAGTTCCACCAATGCGCTGATCCGGCGCTACCGGGCTTGCAGCACGGCAGCGCCGTCGCAGCACCAGCCTGCCTGAGCCCCGCGCGCCTGGATCCAGGCGTCCCAACCAGGAGTCACCCATGAGCACCATCATCGCCGCCCGCTTCGACCTCCAGGAAGACGCCAGTCGCGCCGTAGAGGCGCTGGTGGAGGCGGGCTATCCGCGTGAGGGCATCAGCAGCTTCTTCGTCAATCCGGCCGGCCAGCATGACCGCTTCGCCGTGGGCGGCGACCGCGACAAGTCGCCTGGCGCTGAAGATACCGGTCGGGGCGCTGCTGCGGGCGTGGCTGCTGGCGCGACCGCAGGGGCCGCAGCCGGCTTGGCTGCTGCTCCAGTGACCGGGCCGCTGGGTCCGGCACTCGGCGGACTGGTCGGCGGCCACGTCGGCGGTCTGGTGGGCAGCCTGGGGGCAACCGATGAGCATAGCGTGCCGCGCCGCGCTGCCGGGATGCTGGTGGCCGTGCAGGTGAGCGACCAGCAGGCCGAGCAAAGGGCGGTGGATTGTCTGCGCAGTCTGCATCCGGAAGACATCGAGCGCGCCCAGGGCCAGATACGTGCTGGTGACTGGGACGACTTCGATCCGCTGGCCGCGCCGACTTGGATACAGCCGCCCGTGAGTTAAGCCAACCGCAGGAGAGCTGATGAACTGGCCCGGAGCCTGTGCTACCGGGCCTTGTTGCGTTTACGCCCTGACAATTGCGTATCGGAACATGTCGGAGCATGTTGGCGGATGATTGCGTGGACTGTTTGTGAGTTTATAATCGTACGTAATAATCACTTACCGGATCATTACGCGGGCTAGCCTCACCGTGGGCAAGAAGGCAACAGCCTCACCGCAGGCTAGTGGCGCGGTTCGCACCAGGCAGTAGAGAACAATATCCAAGGGGGCGCTGCGTGAGCAGGGCTGGGCGTCGTAACGACCATCATGAAGCGGGCGTACGCAGATGAGATTGCTGACCAAGGGCTTGCTGATCGTGGCCATTCCTGGCCTGTTTGAAATCGTGTTGCTGGCCGCGCTCTTCAAGTCGCAGGCCGATGCCGCCGACGCCGAGCGCTGGGCGGCGCATTCGGCCGAGGTGATCAACAAGGCGGCCGACGTGCGCGAACCGCTGTTGCTGGAGTCGGCGCGCATTCGCAACGCCATCATCATCGATGATCCCACCCCGATCAGCCGGCCAGAGCTCTGGACCGACCTGGAAATCAAGCTGGGCGATCTGGCCCGGCTGGTGTCCGACAACCCCGAACAGAGTCGCAGCGTGCAGGCCTTGCGGCAGCTGGTCGATCAATTCCGCGTCTGGGCCGACAGCGCCCGCGAGCGCATGCAACGTGGCCAGCGCGATGAACTGGTGCGGCAATTGCGTGACGAGCAGGGGCCGCACCGGCTCTCGGACTTCCTCAATCGCCTGGACGGCTTCCTCAACGAGGAGCGCCATCTGGGCAGCCTGCGCAACCAGGCGCTGCAATCGGCCCGGCAGACCCAGACGGCCTGGCTCATTGCGGCCGTCATCGGTTCCATCCTGACGGCGGCGCTGGCCTCGGTGGCCTTCACGCGCAGCATCAGTGGCCGCATCTCGGTGCTCATCGTCAATGCGCGTCGCCTGGCCGATGGCCTGCCGCTGGCGGCGCGGGTGAAGGGGCATGACGAGATCTCCCTGCTCGACGACGCCTTGCATCGCAGCAGCGAACGTCTGCAGGAAGCCTCGCAGCAGTCGGAGCAGTATCGCAGTCAGTTGGAGCGGCGCGCCCGCGAGCTCACCGACGTCAATGCCGACCTGTTGCAGCAGACCCAGGATAACGAGATGTTCATCTACAGCGTCTCGCACGACCTGCGCTCGCCGCTGGTGAACCTGCAAGGTTTCAGCAAGGAGATCGGCCACGCCACCACGGATTTGCTCAGCGCGGTACAGGCGCTGCCGGTGCCGGAGGCCGACAAGGCCAAGCTGCGCAGCGTAGTGGCTGACGACATCCAGCCGGCGCTGCGCTTCATCCAGAACGCCGTCACCCGCTCGGCAGGCATCATCGACTCCATGCTGCGGCTCTCGCGCGCGGGTCGCGTGGAATACCAGCCGGTGATGCTGGACATGAACGTGATCGCCCAGCGCATCGTCGCGGCCATGAGCGGCAGCATCCGCGACAAGGGCGCGGTGGTGGAGGTGGCCCCCGAGCTGCCGCCGGCCTTTGGCGACCCGACCGCCATCGAGCAGGTGCTGGGCAACCTGGTGGGCAATGCCGTGAACTATCTGGACCCGGCGCGCCCGGGCCGCATCACCATCAACCATCTGCGCGAAGAAGGCGGCGCGGCCACCGGCCCCGAGACCAATGTCTATGTGGTGCGCGACAATGGCCTGGGCATCCCGCCGGCCTACATGCACAAGATGTTCATCGCCTTCCAGCGCCTGCACGGCAATGCCGCGCCGGGCGAGGGGATCGGTCTGGCGCTGGTCAAGCGCGTGGTGGAGCGGCATGGCGGCCGCATCTGGGTGGAGTCCACCGAGGGCCAGGGCAGCAGCTTCTACGTCGCCTTGCCGGCCCGTCCGCCGGCGCCGGTCTGACCCGCATCCCAAGATCCATAGCCAACGAGGAGAATCGCATGGCCACAGAACAGAGCGTCAATATCATCCTGGTGGAAGACGACGACGGTCATGCCGTCCTGGTAGAGAAGAACCTGCGCCGCGCCGGCCTGGTCAACGGCTTCGTGCGCCTGCGCGATGGCCAGGAGGCGCTGGATTACCTGTTCGACCCGCAGCGCTCTCGCACCGAGCTGCAACAGCTGGTGGTGCTGCTGGACGTGAACATGCCGCGCGTGAACGGTGTGGAAGTGCTGCGCCGCCTGAAGGCCGATCCGACCCTCTCGGCCATTCCGGTGATCATGCTCACTACCACCGATGACCCGCGCGAGATCGGGCGCTGCTATGAATACGGTTGCAATGTCTACATCACCAAACCGGTGGAATATGAGGATTTCATCGAGGCCATCCGTCGGCTCGGCTTCTTCCTTCAGGTGGTCAAGCTGCCAGCGCTGGCAGCCGCCCAGAAGGGGCCTGAGCAGCCATGAGCGAAAGGGCTGCCCACATCCTGATCCTCGAAGATGACGAAGGCCTGCTGGCGCTGGCCTCACGCGTACTGACCCGGCGCAGCTACCGCGTCACGGCAGTCGCCGATGCCCAGGCGGCGCGCCTGGCCGTGGATGCGGAGCAGCCGGATGTGCTCATCGTCGATTACAACCTCCAGAGTCCCGATACCGGGCTGGACTTCTTCCGCAGCCTGCGTGCAGCGGGACTGGAGACGCCGGCCATCATGGTCTCGGGCGTGTCGGACGAATTGCGCATCATCGAAGCCCTGCGCGCCGGGGTGGCCGATGTCTTGCCCAAGACCAGCGACTACCTGGACCATTTGCCCGAGGCGGTGGCGCGGGTGCTGGAAGCGCAGCGCGCTGCACGCAGGCAAGCCGACAGTGTGGCGCGGCTCAAGGATGAATTCGTCGCTACGCTCTCCCATGAACTGCGTACGCCGCTCAACGCCATTGTCGGCTGGACCCAGTACCTGCTCAATGATCACTCCGATGCCGACCGGCTGGTCAAGGGGCTGCAGGTCATCGAACGCAATGCCCGCCTGCAGGCGCAGATGGTGGAAGACCTGCTGGACATGAGCCGCATGCTGGCCGGCAAGCTGCGCCTGGAAACGCGGCCGATGGACCTGGCCAGCGTGGCTGAGCAGGCCATTGCCGCGGCGCGTCCGGCGGCCGAGGCGCGACAGATCGAGTTGCATCCTGTGCTGGGCAAGGGCGGGGTGATCCTGGGGGACTCGGCGCGCCTGCAGCAGGTGGTGTGGAACCTGCTGATGAACGCCATCAAGTTCACGCCCCGCCAGGGGCGCGTGAGCCTGTCGCTGCGCCAGCACGATGACACGGTGGAGCTGGAGGTCAGCGACAACGGACGCGGCATCAAGGGTGAATTCCTGGGCAGCGTGTTCGATCGCTTCACCCAGGAAGATGTCAGCACTGGCAGCACCGGCAGCACCGCCAGTGGGCTGGGGCTGGGCCTGGCCATTGCGCGCCACCTGGTGGAGCTGCATGGCGGTCAGATCCGCGCCGCCAGCGCTGGTCCCGGCATGGGAGCGGCCTTTACCGTGACCCTGCCATTGGCCGCCGCCGGGTCCGGCACCGGGTCCGGCGCCAGCATCAGCGAAACGCCGCCGGCCTGAAGGCGGGCCTGACTTGGCCTGGCTCAGTCAGCCAGGATGGGCAGGGTGACGGTAAAGGTGATGATGTTGTTGTCGCAGCTGACCGCGATCTTGCCGCCATGGCCGTGGACGATCTCGCTGACGATGTACAGCCCCAGCCCCAGGCCCCGCGTATTGCGCTGGTTGCCCAGCGATTCCTTCTTGTAGGGCTTGAAGAGATTGCTGCGCACCGCCTCGGGAATGGCCGGACCGTGGTTGGAGACGGCGATGGTGAGCACGTCCTCGCGGCGGAACACGATGAGCGTGGAGGGCTTGCCGATTTCGCCGTGGTGGCGCGTGTTGGAGATCAGGTTGGAGACGACCTGGCTGATGCGGTCACCGTCGAGCGCGATCTCGCCGCAGTCTTCGGCTTCGAGGATGATCTCGTTGTCCGGATAGGCCATGCGGGCTTCATTGACGATTTCGCTGACCATCTTGCGCACGTCTACGGGACGGCGCTGGATGTCGAGTCCCATGCCGCTTTGCAGGCGGCTGATGTCCAGCACCTGCGAGATCAGGCGATGCATGCGGCTGGAAGAGGACGAGATGCGCTTGCTCAGGTTGGAGCTCGAGGGCGAATGCTCGCGCACCTCGATCATGCGCGCGGCCATCATGATCGCCTGCAGCGGATCGCGCAGGTCATGGCCCAGCGTGGCCAGCAGGGTTTCGCGGGCGCGCTTGACCAGGTTCTCATTGGTCAGCGCCACTTCCTGCAGGTCCAGCCGCAACTGGCTGGCCACCTCGGTCTGGGTCTTTTCCCAGGGCAGGCTCTTGCCGCGCACGGTTTCCTTCCAGACGGCGAAGGAGCCGCGCGGCGTGAGGCGCGGACCGAGCGGGCCGATACTGTATTTCTTTTCCGGATTGCCGCCCCAGCGCACGTCTTCCACCTGTTCATTGCGGAACCAGAAGGCATAGCCGTTCTGTTCACGGTAGAAGCGCACCGCCAGCACGCCGCAGATATCGCCCAGCGCCGCCTTCAGATCGGGGACGTCGGCGCCCAGCGAGCTGGTGGAAAAGAGGTCTGCGCTGTGGTGTTCATTGAGCCAGTTGATCAGCGCGTTGACGCCCTCGCGCGAAGGCGCCTTGCCGAAGACCTGGGTCTTGCGGTCCAGCGTGACCGCGCCGCCATGCGCATTCATCAGGTGCAGGAAGCTCTCGGGGGCGCTCGAGAGGGCCAGCACCAGGTCTTCGCGGTCGGTCACCTGGGCCGCGATCTCGCGCCGCAGCGCGGTGCTCTCCTCGAGCGCACGCGCCCGCTCGGCGTTGAGATTGCGCTCCACCAGCGCACTGACGAATTGCGCCAGCAACTGGCAGGACATGCGCACCGCGTGCGGGACCAGGTGCGGGCTCATGTGGTGGCAGGCGATCAGGCCCCAGAGCCGTTCGCCGATGACGATGGACAGGCTCATCGAGGCGCCCACGCCCATGTTGCTCAGGTATTCGATATGCACTGGCGAGACGCTGCGCAGGATGCCATGGCTCAGGTCCAGCGCCCGCCCGGTCAGCGGGTTCAGGTCGGGCTGCAGCGGCACGGTGGGCGCGCCCACGTCGGCGATCAGGCGGATCGGGTTGATCACGTACAGACGCCGCGCCTGGGCCGGGATATCGCTGGCCGGGTAGCGCTGGCCGAGGAAGGATTCGAGGTCCTCGCGGCGATGTTCGGCCACCACTTCGCCGCTGTCGTCATGCAGAAAACGATAGGCCATCACGCGGTCAAAGCCAGTGATGCGGGCGATCTCGTCCACGGCCAGGCTGAGCAGGTCGGCCACCGTCTGCTGGCGCTGGATGCGCTGGATGGCCTGGTGGGCGGCCAGGGCGAAGCTGTCCAGCGCGGCGGCGTCGGTCGGGCGGCGTTCGAATTCGGCGATGAGCACGCCCTCGGACTTGTGCGTGACCAGGTCGAACACGCCTGCGGGCAACACCAGCATGCGTGCGTCGACATAGCCGTAGCGGTCTTCCAGCGCGGCCTGGATGACGGCGCGGGCGCTGGCGTCCAGATGGGCCTCGTCAAGCGCCCGGCCCACTTCGGGCAGCGGACCCAGCAGCGCGCTGGCATTGGCGCTGCCGCTGGCCAGCGTGCCATCCGGCGCAAAGCACAGCAGGGCGCCATGATTCTGGATGGAACCGGGAATGTGGATCGGTTCGCTATCGCAGTTGCTCAGGTCGACAGTGCGGTGGCGGCCTTCATGGTACGGGTTGCTCATGCATTACTTTCTTCCCGATGCCTGCCATTACGGGGCGTCGAATTGTCGCCGCGCAAGAAGCGCCGGCGAGCGTTGGAGGGTGACCAGTGAAGGGGCGGAAGGACAAGTCCGATGGGTCAACGCGATCAGCCGGGGCGCCGGCCAGGTGGTTGATTGTGCCTGTCCTTGTTTAGGAAAGTCCCATTATAGGCGGCGTCTTCGTTTTGTGCTTGATAGTTAACAATTCAATGAGAGTCCCGGGTCTTCGCGGCGGTCCGCACCGTCTCGCCGGCGCTGCTCAAGGCTGCTTAGGGCAGGAAACTTCCCTGTTGTCCTACAAATCAATCCGATGGCGTCCGATAGGACTCATCCATGGTGCGGCCCTAAGATCCTGATACTCGCAGAAACCATCCGCCTGGCAGGTACCAGGAGGAGGCGGCGCGGTGGCGCCGTGCGATGAGAGAACACGCTGTCCATTCATCTGATCGTGTATCCGTTCAGGGGTCGGCTTGCTCCGGCAGGCTCTTCCAGTTTGCCCGGACGTGGCTACAATGAATTGGTCGAATGGCGCAGCAGATCGAATGGACAGGGAGCCAATCAGTATGCCGTCGATGATGCACAGGGAAAGAATCGATCGCAGTGCCGGCCAGACTACGCCGCTGGCGCAGCAGTGGAATTGCCGGCCCCGGCCGGTCAGCACCGCGAACGGACGACAAACCGTCAAGCTGACGTTGCCAGCAGCCCGGCGCACGCATTGCGCGCCGGTTTTTTGAGCAGGGTAGCCTCATGGACAAATCTGATTCCACCCATTCTTCGGGCCTGCACATTGCCATCCCGCAGGGCGACTGGGCAGCCTATCGCGACCACATCGCCAGCCAGGCGGCGGCCGAGCAGGCTCATCCGCATGCTCATGCGCAAGCCGTTGATGAAGCGCAGGCGGTATTGCCGCAGGACACGGCCGGTCAACCCTTGCATGGCGAGGAAGACGTGTTGGCGTACCGGCGCCGTTGCGCGCGCGCCTATATCGGTATGAACGGCCGTCTGGGCGGACGTGCCTACCGTCCCAACGAACCGGTGATCCTGACCCAGGAAGCAGTGCAGGAACTGGCTGAGCTGAACCGTCTGCTGCGCGAGGAACGTGCGCAGAAGAAACGTACGCTCTGAGCATGCGGGCCGGCGCAGGCCCGCACGATGAGAACAAGGCACGAGGCATGCTTGTGCGCCAGATGCTTACCGTATAATCGGGCGCCATTGCGCGCTGTCCGGTGGGTCCGCACCCGCCAGGCAGCACAGGCAGCACAGGCCAATTGCAGGCGCAACCCAGGGGATGCGTCGGTACCGGGCGGCAGCGCCGGTCACCGGCCAATCGCGCACAACAACGATGGGACAGGTGCAGGCAGAACCGGGCCGCTGGCAATTGCGCAGCCTGCCCGGGTGATTGCGCGCCATGCTCAAGGCTAGGCTAAAAGGTAAGTTTCACGACATGGCAGATTTTTCTTGGTTGCGTGGTGCAGGTCCGGCCGCGCAGATCCTCACCGCATCCGACTGGACCGACAGTGCGCTGGGTGCGCCGGCGCAGTGGTCGCCCATGCTGCGCGCCACGCTCAACCAGATCCTGCTCTCGCCCACGCCCAGCCTGCTGGTCTGGGGAGGCGCACGGTCGATGCTCTACAACGACGCCTTCGCCGCCTGTCTGGGTAGCGCCCATCCGGCCGCCTTTGGCGCGCCGCTCACCACCATCGCTGGCTGGCCGGGGACCGACGCCGAGTCCGCCGGGCGTCTGCAGTCGGCTGTGCTGGCCAGCGTTGCCGGAGCGCCGCAGCAGGCCGAGTGCCTGGCCTTGCTGGCGCCGCCGCAGGCCGCCACGGCGCGCTGGGACCTCTCCTGCGTACCGCTGTGGGACCTCGATGAAGCGGCGCAGGCCCAGGCCAGCGGTGTGCTCTGTACTTTCCTGCGCGCCAGCGGCGTGCAGACAGCCCTGCTCCATACCGATCTGCTGAGCGACCTGATGGAGCAATCGCCCAGCTTCAAGGCAGTGGTGCGCGGCCCCGAGCATGTCTTCGAACGTGTCAACAGCGCCTATTTCAAACTCTTCGGCGACCGTCCGGTGATTGGCCAGCCTGCGCGCGCGGCCTTGCCCGAACTGCTGGACGAGAACCTGTTCGCGCTGCTGGACCGGGTCTACCAGACCGGCCAGGCCTATACCGAGCGCGGTGCCCGCCTGTTCCTGCGACGCGGGGTGGACAGCCACTTTGACGGCGCGGTGCTCGACTTCGTCTTCCAGCCCATCAAGAACGCCGAGGGCAAGGTCGATGGCATCTTCATCGAAGGCAATGACGTCACCGAGCGCATGCTTGCCGAAGAGCGGCTGCGCATCGTCGACCGCGCCGGCGAGATCGGCATCTTCGAGTGGTTCCCTGACTCCGGCCGGCTGGCGGTGTCGGATCGCTTCCGCCGCCTGTGGGGGTTGCCCGCCGAAGGTGAGGTCACCGCGGCGCAATTGGTGGGGATGATAGACGAGCAATTCCATCCCAACCTGGGTACCGCGCGCATCAAGGAAGGCGGACCGCGCAATCCGCTCGAATACACCGAATACCATATCACCCGTCCCGATGGCCAGCAGCGCTGGCTGGCCCGCAAGGGCGAGGTGGTGCAGGACGATCCGCGCACCGGCTCCCGCTATGTGGGCGTGAGCTTCGACGTCACTGCGCGCAAGCTCATGGAACAGGCACTGGCCGCTTCCGAAGCCAGCGTGCGCGCCAACAACGCCTTCGTGCGACAGTTGCTCGATTCCACCGACCAGGGTTTCTTCTCCATCGACAGCGCGGGCATCATTACGCTGTGCAATGCGGCCTTCCTGCATCTGCTGGGTTATGCCGCCGAGAAGGATGTGCTGGGACGACCCATCCACGACGTGATCCTGCAGCCCCCCGAGGAGGCGCAGTCCCGCACCGGCTGCGCGGTCTTGCGCGCCGCCCGCGAAGGCGTGAGCGCCCACGTGGACAGCGAGAATTTCCTGCGCGTGGATGGCACCAGCTTCCCGGTGCAGTACCAGACCCACCCGGTCTGGCAGGACGGCCAGTTGCAGGGGGCGCTCTGTACCTTCGTGGACCTGACCGAGCGGCGGCGCGGCCTGCAGGCCTTGTCGTGGAGTGAAAACCGGCTGCGCGCGATCTTCAACCAGGCCTCGGTGTGCTTTTCCGAGATGGACCTGCAGGGCCGCTATCTGCGCGTGAACCAGGCGCTGTGCCGCATGCTCGGACGCAGCGAGGAGCAGATGCTGGGCATGACCCTGGCCGACGTGACTCATCCGGACGATGTGCCGATGAACATGTCGCTGTTCAACCGCTGCATCGAGGATGGCCGCTCCTTCACGCTGGAAAAGCGCTACCTGCGTCCGGATGGCTCGACCTTCTGGGTCTCCAGCGACATCAGCCGCATCGTCGACAGCGAGGGCCGGCCGCAGGCCATGATCGCTGTCTCGACCGATATCACGGAACGCCGTCGTGCCGAGGAGGCGCTGCGCGAACTCAATGACACGCTGGAGCAGCGCGTGGTCGAGGAAATCCTTGAGCGCAGCCGCGCCGAAGCGGCGCTGCGCCAGATGCAGAAGATGGAAGCGGTGGGCCAGCTTACCGGTGGCGTGGCGCATGATTTCAACAATGTGCTGCAGATCATCGGTGGCAACCTGCAATTGCTGCAGTCCGATCCCCGCCTGGACGAGCGCAGCCGCCAGCGCGTGCGCATCGCCATCGGCGCGGTCGATCGTGGCGCCAAGCTGTCCTCGCAGTTGCTGGCCTTTGCGCGCCGACAGCCCTTGCAGCCGCGTAGCATCAACCTCGAACGCGTGGTGCAGAACATGGATGACCTGCTGCGCCGCGCCGTGGGCGAGAACATCGATATCTCTACCCGCGTGGCGCATGACCTGTGGAATACCATGCTCGACCCCAACCAGGTCGAGAACCTCATCATCAACACCGCCATCAACGCCCGCGACGCCATGCCCAGCGGTGGACGGCTGACGGTGCAGATCGACAATGTGCGCCTGGAAGACCCGGGCTTTCTCTCGCAGGCTGACCTGGCCCCGGGCGAATACGTGGAACTGCAGATTTCCGACAACGGTGCGGGCATGTCGCCGGAGGTGCGCGATCGCGCCTTCGAACCCTTCTTCACTACCAAGCTGGAAGGCGAGGGGACCGGCCTGGGCCTGTCCATGGCCTATGGCTTCGTCAAGCAGAGCAAGGGGCATATCAGCATCCACAGCGAGCAGGGCAAGGGCACCACGATCCGGATCTATTTCCCGCGCTGCCTGGAAGAAGAGGTGCGCATCGACGACGCGCGCGACCTCACCGTGCATGGCGGCGACGAGACCATCCTGGTGGTGGAGGATGATCCCAATCTGCAACTGACCGTGATTGATACCCTGTCTTCGCTCGGCTATCGCGTGCTCAAGGCCGACAATGGCGAGCGGGCGCTGGAGATCCTGCAGAGCGGTATGCCCATCGACCTGGTGTTTACCGACGTGGTCATGCCTGGCAGCGTGCCCGTTACCGAACTGGCGCAGCAGGCGCGCCGGCTGGTGCCCAATATCGAGATCCTCTTCACCTCCGGCTACCCGCGCGACACCATCGTCCACGAAGGACGGCTGGACGCCGGCGTGGAGCTGCTCTCCAAGCCTTATCGGATCAACCAGCTGGCCCAGCGCATCCGTCAGATGCTGTCCAACCGGGCGCATCGGGTGGAGCTGGCGCAAGTGACCCGCGAACGTGACCAGGCCGCCGCCTCGGCCACCATCCATGTGCTGCCGCGCGTCGAACGGGAGCCTCTCGCGCAGGCCGATCCGTTCGCGCGTGAAGCCCATGGCGCGGGCGGCGCGAGCGCAGCGCTGCCGCTGCCAGCCGAGCCGCATCCTGAACCCCAGGAGGACGCCAGCGGACTGCGTCTGCTGGTGGTGGAAGACAACATCGATTCACAGCAACTGGTCTGCGAACTGCTGGAAACCCTGGGCCACCAGGCGCGCGGCGTCATCAGTGGCGAAGAGGCGCTACTGGCGCTGGAGGAGCAGGGCTTCGACGTGCTCTTTACGGATGTGAACCTGCCCGGCATGTCCGGGGTGGAACTGGCCAAGGCGGCGCTAGTCCGTTTCCCCAGCCTGGCGGTGATCTTCGCTTCCGGCTACGGAACGATGGTGACGCGCAATGTGGGGTTCGCCGCGCATGCATTGCCCAAGCCTTACGATATCGACCAGTTGCAGGAAATTCTCGACAAGATCGCAGCAGACTGAAGTTTTTTGCTTGGAACAGGGCCGCCAGTCTTCCCGGACTGGCGGCTTTTTTCATGCGGCGGGCGGTAACGTGGGAGGGGAAGCTGAAGCGCGAGGTTTCTTTTTTGCGACATATTCCATAAAATGAATGGGAATTATTATTGTTCCTATTATTTGGTATAAACGTGATGGTTGACAGCAGGCCAACAGGTCAGTTGGCGGCCTCACGCGCCCCGGTATCCACCCTCCAATCAGCCCTTCAGCAACTCGGCACATCGGCCAGGTCCATCTCATGCGCGCTACGCTCGTTCTTCTCCATCGCTGGTTCGGCCTGGCCGCTGCGGTGTTTCTCTTCATTGCCGGCCTGACCGGCGCAGTCATTTCCTGGGATCACGAGCTCGACGCCTGGCTCAATCCCCAGCTCTTCGACGCCCGCAGCGCCACCCAGCCAGGCGCCGGTGCGCCCATGCCCGGGCTGGAACTGGCGCGCCGGGTGGAACAGGCCGAGCCAAAGCTGCGCGTGACCTATGTGCTGACCCAGGCCGAGCCCGGCCACACCATCGGCATGATGGTCGAGCCGCGCATGGACCCGGCCACCGGCAAGCTCTATACGCTGGACTACAACCAGATCGCCGTGGACCCGGTCACCGCCGAGATCCAGGGCCGCCGCATGTGGGGGGCGATCTCGCTGTCGCGGGAGAATCTCTTGCCCTTCCTCTACAAGCTGCACTACACCATGCACCTGCCGGACCTGGGCGGGATGGAGACCGGCATCCTCTTCATGGGCATCATCGGCATCGTGTGGGCGCTGGATTGCCTGATCGCGCTCTACCTGTCCTTTCCCAACTGGCGCAGCTGGCGCAAGTCCTTGGCGTTCCGCTGGCGCGATGGCGGTCACAAGCTCAACTTCGACCTGCATCGCTCCGGCGGCGTGTGGGTCTGGGGCTTGCTGCTGATCCTGGCGGTCACGTCGGTGTCGATGAACCTGGAACGCCAGGTAATGCGGCCGCTGCTGCAGACCCTCTCCACGCTCACGCCCAGCCCCTTCGACACCCGTACCCCGACCGCCCCCGAGAAGGTGGCCGAACCGCGCATCAGCCGCGAGCAGGCGGTGGCGCTGGGTCAGGCGCAGGCACGCAAGATGGGACTGACCGAGCCGGTGGGCGGGGTGTTCTATTCGGGCATGTTCGGCGTCTATGGCGTGGGTTACTTCCAGCCCGGCAACGATCATGGCGATGTCGGCCTGGGCAATGCCTGGCTTTACTTCGACGCCAACAGCGGCGCTTACGAGGGCGGCAAGATCCCGGGGCGGGGCAGCGCCGGGGATATCTTCCTGCAGGCGCAGTTCCCGCTGCATTCGGGACGCATCCTGGGCTTGCCGGGACGCATCCTGATCTCCTTCATGGGAGCGCTGGTGGCCATGCTGTCGGTGACGGGCGTGATCATCTGGGTGCGCAAGCGCAAGGCGCGGCTGCAGCAGCGCGAGCGCACGGCCGCCCAAAAGACACCGGCCCGCGAGGGGCCGGTAGCGGAACTGCAGTAGGGCGCGGCGGCCCTGCTTCAGGGGTCAGTGGGCCATGAGCACGGGCAGGGTCATGGTCTTGAGGATGGTCAGGGTCACGCCGCCCAGCAGCACTTCACGGAAGCGGGTGTGGCCGTAGCCGCCCATGACCAGCAGGTCCGAGCCCTTGTCGGCGGCCAGCGAAAGCAGGGCGTTGCCGATGTCCAGCGGGGTCTGTTCCTGCGCCACTTCCACTGTCACGCCATGGCGCGCCAGGTACAGGGCGATATCGGCGCCGGGCTGTTCGCCATGGGTGCCCAGGCGCTTGTCGGAATTGAAGATCACCACCGTCACGTTGTCCGCCTGGCGCAGCAGCGGCAGGGCGGCGGTGATGGCGCGGGTCGATTCCATGCTGCCGTCCCAGGCGACCAGGGCGTTCTTGCCGACCTGCTTGAATTCACCGGCGCTGGGGATGATCAGCACCGGGCGGGGCGAATTGAGCATCACGTATTCGGGCAGGTCGGTGAGGAAGCTGTCGTCGGCATCGTCCAGGTCGGCCTGGCTGACCACCACCAGGTCGGCATAGCGCGCCTGCAGGGCCAGGCCGCCTTCGGCATCGTCATCGACGAAGCGCTTTTCGCAGGAGGGCACGCCGACGCTGTTGGCGATCTTGTCGAAGTTTTCCAGCGCCGCCAGGGCGCGGTCGCGGAAGCCATCCATCTGTGCGGCGACATAGGCTGCGCCTTCGATGGTGATGAAGCTGGAGATGCCACTGACGGCGCTGCCGATCAGGTGCGCCTGCTGGGCGCGCGCCAGTTCGGCGGCGATACGGATGCGCTGGGCAGCGTGACGTGACTGGTCGACATGGACCAGGATCGACTTGTAGCTCATGGTAGCTCCTCGGGGTGTTGGGATGGAAAGGCGTCCGCGACCGGATGCCATGGCTTCAGACTAGGCCTGCGTGCGGCCCTCGTCCAGCGCAAAACCGGGCGCAATTGACACATGTCAAGCACAGCCGGCTTGCCCGCCGCGCCGCTTGTTCCAGCGCAGCAATGATGCGATCAGGCTGGCTGGGGTATGCTTGTGGGCTTTGATCCCCCGGCCTCGCTGCAACGAGGCAACGAGAACACCATGTCTTCCATCTTCCATCTCGCCTATCACGTGCGCGACCTCGACGCCGCCCGCCGTTTCTATTGCGACCTGCTGGGTTGCCAGGAGGGGCGCAGCACCGATACCTGGGTCGATATCGATTTCTTCGGCCATCAGCTCTCGCTGCATCTGGGCGAACCCTTTGCGGTGAGCAACACCGGCAAGGTCGGTCATCACATGGTGCCCATGCCGCACCTGGGCGTGATCCTGCCGATGCCGCAATGGCAGGCCCTGGCCGACCGCCTCAGCGCCAGCGGAGAGGTGCAGTTCGTGCTGGCGCCGCAGATCCGCTTCGCCGGCGAGCCGGGCGAGCAGGCCACCATGTTCTTTTGCGATCCCTCGGGCAATCCCATCGAGGTCAAGGGCTTTGCCGATCTCCAGCAGGTCTACGCCCGATGAGTGCGCTCGCCCCCATTTCCCCCATCGCCTTCGTCAGCCAGGCCGGCGCCAGCGAAGTGCAGCAGTGGATCAGCGCGCTGCAGGCCGCCATGCCGGAAGAACGCATCCTGCCCTTCGAGCAGCTGGACGCCGATCAGCTCGCGCAATGCCGCGTGGCCATCGTCGCCAATCCCGATCCGGCCCAGCTCAAGCGCATGCCGCAATTGCTGTGGGTGCATAGCGTATGGGCCGGGGTCGAGCGCCTGGTCGCCGATCTTGGTCAGAGCGATCTGCAACTCACGCGCCTGGTCGATCCGCGCCTGGCCGCCACCATGGCCGAAGCAGTGCTGGCCTGGACGCTCTACCTGCATCGCGACATGCCCCTCTATGCGTGCCGCCAGCGCGAACATCACTGGGAGGCGCAGCCCTATGTGCTGCCCGAGCAGCGCCGCGTCAGCCTGCTGGGCCTGGGGGCGCTGGGCGAGGCTGCCGCGGCGGTGCTGCGCCAGGCGCGCTTTGCCGTCAGCGGCTGGAGCCGCAGCCCGCGTGCGGTGGAGTCTGTGCAGACTTTCCATGGGCCGGCGGGCTTGGCGCAGATGCTGGCACAGACCGATATCCTGGTCTGCCTGTTGCCGCTCACGGCCGAGACCCGTGGCCTGATCGATGCCGCTCATCTGGCCATGCTGCCGCCGCAGGCGCAACTGATCAATTTTGCCCGCGGGCCCATCATCGACGATGCCGCGCTGAAGGCGGCGCTGGACGCCGGCCAGCTCCGGCATGCGGTGCTGGACGTGTTTGCCGTGGAGCCCTTGCCGCCCGAGGCCTGGCCGTGGAGCCATCCGGCCGTGACGGTGCTGCCGCATTGCTCCGCACCCACCGACCGGCAGACGGCCTCGGCCATCGTGGCCGGCAATATCCGGCGTTACCGCCACAGCGGGGAGATTGCCGCCAACGTCGATCTGCGGCGCGGCTACTGAGCTAAGCCTGCCTGCGCGTTATTGGCGGGCGATGGTGAAGCCGATGCTGTTGACACCCTCTTTGCTGGAGGCAAAGGCGCGTCCGCCATGCATGCGCGCCACCGCCTTGACGATGGCCAGACCCAGCCCGTGGCCATGGCTGCCGTTGATGTCCTGGCGGGCGCTGTCGACCCGGTAGAAACGGTCGAACAGGCGCGGCAGGTGATGTTCGTCGATGGTCTTGCCGGGGTTGCTCACGGCCACCCGCACGGTCTCTTCCTGGCAGGCGATGTCGATGCGCAGCAGCGCGCCTTCGGGCGAATGCTGGATGGCGTTCTGGATCAGGTTGGTCAGGGCGCGCTTGAAGAGCGCCGTCTCCATCATCGCCGTGGCTTCGGTATCGCCGGCGACTTCGATGCGCATGCCGCTGTCGTCGAGCACGAACTCGAAGAAATCCACCGTCTTCTGGACCTCGTCGGCTACCCGCGCCGGCACCCGCGCCGTGGCCGCTTCGCCCTGGTCGGAACGGGCCAGGAAGAGCATGTCGTTGACGATGGAACGGATGCGGTCCAGTTCTTCCAGGTTCGATTGCAGCACGTCCTTGAATTCCCCGGCGCTGCGCTCGCGCGCCAGCGCCACCTGGGTTTCGCCGATCAGGTTGGCCAGCGGCGTGCGCAGTTCGTGGGCGACGTCGGCGTTGAAGGCTTCCAGCTGGGTGTAGGCGTCTTCGATGCGATCGAGCGCGCCATTGAAGGCCAGCGCCAGCACCGACAGTTCCTGCGGCATGGCCTCTACCGGCATGCGCGCGGAGAGCCTGCGCGGCGAGAAACTCTGCGCCCGGTCCGACATCTGGCGCAGGGGCGCCAGGCCGGCGCGGGCGATCCAGTAGCTGGAGATTACCGCCAGCACGATGCCCAGGAGGGAAAACACCGAGGTCGCCAGGAGGAAGGTGCGGCGCATCTCGAAATAGGGTTCGCCATCCACCCCGACGGTGACGTCCACGGCGGGCCGCTCCTCGAAGGCGGGCAGGGTGCGCGTCATGATGTGCAGCGGATAACGGCGACCGGGCAGGTGCAGGCGGCCTACCGAGTTGCCCTCATCAGCGCGGATGGCCTGCGGCGCCAGGCGGCTCAGGTCGCCGTAGGTAAAGCGGGCGTCGCTGCTGGAAATCCAGAACGAGACATGCTGGTCGGCCTGCGACAGCGTGGCCAGCTTGGCTTGCACCCGGCCCCAGCGTTCGGTATTGCCGGCGCGGGCGATCTGGTAGCTGATGTCGTTGAGCGTGGTGACCAGGCCGTCGCGCTCGTGACGCAGCAGCTCGCCCTTGAGCACGGTGTAGAGCACCATGCCGGTGAGCGCAAAGATCAGCAGCGCCGAGGCCGCCGACATCCACACCAGCCGCGCCGTGATCGATTGCCGCAGTGGCAGCCAGCGCAGGCGCACTGCGTCCTCGCCAGCCTCAGTCATCGCTGCTGTCGGCCGTGGCGCGCGGCTCCAGCACATAGCCCATGCCGCGCACGGTATGCAGCAGCTTCTGCTCGAAGGGCGCATCGATCTTGGCGCGCAGGCGCTTGATGGCGACCTCGACCACATTGGTATTGCTGTCGAAATTCATGTCCCAGACCAGTTCGGCAATGGCGGTCTTGGAAAGGATCTCGCCCTGGCGGCGCGCCATCACGGCCAGCAAGGCAAATTCCTTGGCGGTGAGGTCGATGCGCAGCCCACCGCGGAAGGCCTTGCGCGAGAGCAGGTCGATCTGCAGGTCGCCGATGCGCAGCTGCGCCGGTTCCTGGGCGCGGCCGCGTCGCGTCAGGGCCTGCAGCCGGGCCAGCAGTTCGAGGAAAGAGAAGGGCTTGATCAGGTAGTCATCCGCGCCGTCATGCAGACCCTTGATGCGGTCTTCCACGCTGTCGCGCGCGGTCAGCATGATCACCGGCGTCTCCTTGACCTTGCGCAGCGCCCGCAGCACCGAGAAGCCGTCGATGCCGGGCAGCATGACGTCCAGCACGATCACGTCGTAATCATGTTCGATGGCCAGGTGCTGGCCATCCACCCCATTGGCGGCCAGGTCCACGGCGCAGCCCTGCTCGGTGAGGCCCTTGCAGAGGTACTCGGACATCTTTTGCTCGTCTTCGACTATCAGAATCTTCATGCGGTCTCCAGCGGCCCTGCCAGGACTGGTTTGCCCGGCGGTGGCCCATGCGGGATTCTACCTTCCCGCTGTGTTGTGTTGCATGGGCATGTTCACCCCTGCGGATTGGCCAGCCGCGCCGCCTTGCGCGCCAGGCGTGCTTCTTTCTTGCGCATGTACCAGTAGTGGGCGCGGTCCAGGTAGAGATAGACCACCGGGGTGGTGAACAGGGTCAGCGCCTGCGACAGGATCAGGCCGCCTACCATGGCATAGCCCAGCGGGCGGCGCAGCTCGGAGCCGGCGCCGTGGCCCAGCATCAGCGGCAGGCCCGACAGCAGGGCGCACATGGTGGTCATCATGATGGGGCGGAAGCGCAGCAGGCAGGCCTGGTAGATCGCTTCTTCCGGCTTCATGCCCTGGCTGCGCTCGGCGGTGAGGGCAAAGTCGATCATCATGATGCCGTTCTTCTTGACGATGCCGATGAGCAGGATGATGCCGATGAGGGCAATGACCGAGAGGTCATAGCCGCCCGCCATCAGGATCAGCAGCGCGCCCACGCCCGCCGAGGGCAGGGTGGAGAGGATGGTCAGCGGATGGATGTAGCTCTCGTAGAGCAGGCCCAGCACGATGTAGACCGCAATCAGCGCCGCTGCGATCAGGTAGGGCTGGGACGAGAGCGAGTCGCCGAAGGCCTTGGCCGTGCCCTGGAAGTTGCCCACCAGGGTCTGCGGCACGCCCATCTCGTCCTTGGTCTTCTGGATCACATCGACGGCTTCGCCCAGCGAGACCCCCTTGGCCAGATTGAAGGAAATCGTCACCGCCGGGAACTGGCTCTGGTGGCTGATGGACAGGTAGGAGGTCTTGCTGGTGTCGATCTTCACGAAGGTCGATAGCGGCACCTGCTGGCCGGTCAGGGGCGAGGTCAGGTAGAGCTTGTCGAACAGCGCCGGGTCTTTCTGCAGGGCCGGTGTCACTTCCAGGATCACGCGGTAGCTGTTGATCTGGGTGAAGTACTGGGCCACCTGGCGCTGGCCGATGGCGTCATAGATGGTGGCGTCGATCAGTGATGGCGAGATGCCGAAGCTGGAGGCGCGTGCGCGGTCGATGGTGATCACCGCAGCGGCGGCCTGGTTCTGCTGGTCGGAGGCCACGTCAGTGAGTTGCGGCAATTGGCGGAAGCGTTCCAGCATGCGCGGCGCCCAGACGTTGAGTTCATCCAGGTCGGTATCGGTGATGGTGTACTGGTACTGGGTGCGCGAGAGGCGGCCACCGACGTTGATGTCCTGGCTGGCCTGCATGAACAGGTTCACGCCCTCGATCCTCGCCACCTTGGGACGCAGCCGGGCGATGATCTCGTCGGCGTTGGTGGTGCGTCCCTGGTCCTTGGGTTTCAGGGCGATGAAGAACTGGCCGGTGTTGAAGGTGGTCGCGCCCGCGCTCATGGCAAAGCCGATCACGTCCGGGTCCTGGCGCACCACGTCGGCCACCTTCAGCAGGCGCTCGTGCATGGCGGCCGAGGACGTGTCCTGCGCCGATTCGGCAAAGCCGACGATGACGCCATTGTCCTGCTGCGGGAAGAAGCCCTTGGGGATGAAGATGAACAGCACGACCGTCAGCGCCACCGTGGCCAGGAAGCTCATCAGGGTGATGAACTGGTGCTTCATCACCACATCCAGGCCGCGCTTGTAGCCGGCCAGCATGGCGTCGAAGCAGCGTTCGAACCATTGATACAGCTTGCCATGGCGCTGGCCATGCTCGTTCTTCAGGAAGCGCGAGCACAGCATGGGCGTCAGCGTCAGTGAGATGATGACCGACACGGCAATGGTCAGCGTCACCGTGACGGCAAACTCGCGGAACAGCCGGCCCACGATGCCCCCCATCAACAGCAGCGGGATGAACACCGCCACCAGCGAGACCGAGATCGAGATGATGGTAAATCCGATCTCGCCCGCACCCTTCAAGGCCGCCTCCAGCGGCGTCATGCCTTCTTCGACGTAGCGGTAGATGTTTTCCAGCATGACGATGGCGTCATCGACCACGAAGCCCACGGCAATGGTCAGCGCCATCAGCGAAAGATTGTCCAGGCTATAGCCCACCACATACATCACCCCGGCCGTGCCCATGATGGCCAGCGGCACGGTCACCGAGGGGATCAGCGTGGCGGCCACGTTGCGCAGGAACACGAAGATCACCATCACCACCAGCGCAATGGTCAGCACCAGGGTGAACTCCACGTCTTCCACCGAGGCGCGGATGGTCTGGGTGCGGTCGATGAGCGTATTGACATGGATGGCTGCGGGAATGGCTGCCCGCAGGCGCGGCATGGCGGCCTTGATGCGGCCGACCGTCTCGATCACGTTGGCGCCGGGCTGCTTGGTGATGGCCAGCACGATGGAGCGGCCATTGGTGATGGTGTGGTCGGCGGTGTTGGCCGCGCCGGCGAAGGCCCAGGCGGCGATCTTGTTGTTCTCCGGTCCGTCCACGGCGATGCCGATGTCCTTGACGCGGATCGGCGCGCCATTGCGCCAGGCCAGGACCATGTCATTCCATTGCTCGGCCTTGAGCAACTGGTCGTTGGTATAGACGGTGAAGGCCTGGCGCGCACCGTCAACGGTGCCCTTGGGCTGGTTCACAGTGGTGGTGGCGATGACGCCGCGGATGTCTTCCAGGCTCAGTCCCAGGGTGGCCATCTTGGCCGGATCGACCTGGATGCGCACGGCCGGCTTTTGCTGGCCATTGACGTTGACCAGGCCCACGCCCGAGATCTGCGAGATCTGCTGGGCCAGGATGTTGTCGGCATAGTCGTTGACCACCGTCAGCGGCAGCGCCTCGGACTGCACCGACATGATCATGATGGGCGAATCAGCCGGATTGATCTTGCGGAAGGTCGGCGGATTGGGCAGGTTGGACGGCAATTGCCCGGTGGAGGCATTGATGGCCGCCTGCACATCCAGCGCGGCGGCGTCGATGTTACGGTTCAGGTCGAACTGCAGCGTGATCTGGGTGGTGCCCAGCGTGCTCTGCGAGGTCATCTGCGAGAGTCCGGCGATGAGCGAGAACTGGCGCTCCAGCGGCTGGGCCACGTTGGAGGCCATGGTCTCGGGGCTGCCCCCGGGCAGTTGCGCGGTGACCTGGATGGTGGGGAAGTCCACCTGCGGCAGCGGCGCCACCGGCAGCAGCGGCCACACCGCCACGCCCACCAGCAGGATGGCGATGGCCAGCAGCGTGGTGCCGATGGGGCGCTTGATGAAGGCGGCAGAGACGCTCACTTGGCGTTTCCTTTCGCCTTGGCCTCGGCATTGGCCGTGCTCGCCTTGGCCGGCTGCGGCTTGCTCTCGACGATGCGGCTGCCGGGCTTGAGCTTGTACTGGCCGTCGATGACTACCCGCTGGCCCGCTTGCACCGCGTTGCCGGCGGCCAGCACGGCGATGCCGTCCTGGATGCGCTCGACCTTGACCGGCTGCATCCTGGCCTTGTCTTCCTGGTCGATGGCGTAGACGTAGGTGCCTTGCTGGTTGCGCTGGATGGCGGCCGCCGGCACGGTGAGGGCGTCGCCGTGGCTGCGCATCTGCAGGCGGGCGTTGACGTACTGGCCTGGCCAGAGCTTGTGGTCGGCATTGTCGAAGCGCGCCTTCAACTGCACCGTGCCGTTGGTGGTGTTGATCTGGTTGTCCAGCAGGACCAGCTTGCCGGTGGCCAGCACTTCCTGCGAGTCGCGCGCATAGGCGCTCACCTGGAGCGGCTGCTGGTGAGCGCGCTGGGCGCGGTTGATACCGGCCACGGCTTCTTCGGGCAAGGTGAAGACCAGGGTGATCGGATCGATCTGGTTGATCACCACCAGTCCGTTGGCGTCCGTGGCATGCACGATGTTGCCCGGATCGACCAGGCGCGCGCCGACGCGGCCCGAGATCGGCGCATTGATGCTGGTATAGCTCAATTGCACCTTGGCATAGGCCACCTGGGCCTCGTCGGTCTTGACGGCCGCTTCCAGCTGCGCCACCAGGGCCTTTTGCGTATCGAGCTGCTGCTGGGTGGCGGCATCCTGGCTGCGCAGGGTGGTATAGCGTTGCAGGTCCAGCCGGGCGTTCAGCAGCGTGGCGCTGTCCTTGGCGCGCTGCGCCTCGGCCTGGGCCAGTTGCGCCTGCAGCGCGCGCGCATCGATCTGGGCCAGCAACTGGCCTTTCTTGACGTCTTCGCCTTCCTGGAAGCCGACCTTTTCCAGTTGGCCATCGATGCGTGTCTTGACCACGACGCTGGCATTGGCCGTGACCGTGCCGACGCCCGCCAGGTACTGCGGCAAGTCGCGTTCCTGCACGCTGGCCAGGGTCACGGAAACGGGCGGCGGCGCCTTGGCCTGGGGTTGGTCGGCGGCGCTGGCGCGCTGCAGGTAGGTCCAGCCGCCGATGCTGGCCATCAGCAGCGCTGCGGCCAGTGCGATGGCCAGTTTGGAACGCTGGGCAGTGGTGGGTGAGGTGCTCATGCCTGAAACTCGTCCTGAAATGTTTGCGAGGAAATGCGGATTCGACAACGCCGGCGGCTGGATTCAGGGCGCATCCCGTCCAGCCTGCCAGCCGCCTCCGGTGGCCTTGATCAGCGCGACGCTGGCCACCAGCTGGCGGCCCAGCAGGGTCACGGCATTGCGCTGGTTGCTCAGCGACGTGGCCTGGGTCGTCACCACCGACAGATAGGTGACGGTGCCGGCTTCGTACTGGCGCATGGCCAGCCGTTCGGCCAGTTGCGCCGACTGCACGGCCTGGGCCTGGACGGCGCTTTCCTGGTCCAGCACGCGCAGGGTGGAGAGCTTGTCTTCCACCTCTTGCAGGCCGCCCAGCACGGTCTGCTTGTATTGCGCCACGGCCGCATCGTAGGCTGCCACGGCGGCATCATTGCGGGCACTGCGGGCGCCGCCGTCGAAGAGAGTCTCGGCCAGCGCCGATCCCAGTGACCAGACGCGGCTGGGGGTGTTGAACAGGTTGGCAAAGGCCAGGCTGTTGTAGCCGCCGCTGGCCGACAGCGTCAGCGTGGGGAAATAGGCGGCGCGGGCCACGCCGATATTGGCGTTGGCCGCTGCGGCCAGACGTTCGGCATTGGCAATGTCGGGACGGCGCTCCAGCAGTTCCGAGGGCAGGCCCACCGGAATCTGCGGCAGGCTGCCTTGCAGGCGCGCGGCATTGGCGTCGATGGCGCTGTCGCTGGCAGTGGCCGGCGGCAGGGCGGGCAGGCTGAACTGCGCGGGCGCTTTGCCTATCAGCATGGCGATGGCGTGCTCGAGCTGGTTACGGGTGTCGTCGAGGTCGATCAGCTGCGCCTGGGCGGCGCGCAACTGGGTTTCGGCCTGGGCCACGTCCGAGCGCAGGGCGGTGCCGGCTTCGTACTGGTGCGTAGTCAGTTGCAGCGAACGGGTATAGGCGGCCACGGTGCGGCGGTAGAGGTCTTTTTGCAGGTCGGTTACGCGCAATTGCAGGTAGTCCTGCGCCAGCGTGGCCTGGATGGACAGGCGCGCCGCCGCCAGGCTGGCCGCGCTGGCCTGGGCATTGGCATCACCCGCTTCGGCGCCGCGCCGGATACGGCCCCAGAGGTCGGCTTCCCAGGAGGCGTTCAGGCCAGCGCTGTAGCTGTTGCCCAGCCTTTGCACGCCATTGGTCTTGGTCTGCGCGCGGCTCGCGCCGGCCTGTGCGCCAACGGTCGGCCAGAGGCTGGCGCGAGCCACTTCGGCGGTGGCCTGGGCCTGGCGGTACTGGGCGGCGGCCTGCTGGATGGTCTGGTTGGCGGCGTTGGCCTGGTCCATCAGCGCATTGAGGACCGGATCGCCATAGGCTTCCCACCAGGGCTGGTGGTCATCGATCTGGCGCGGCGCGGCCAGCTTCCAGGGGCCGGTTTCCTTGTAGGCCTGCGGCAGGTCCAGCGCCGGGCGCGCGTAATCAGGGCCGACGGCGCAACCGCCCAGCAGCGCGGCCAGCACCAGTGCCGTCATTCCCCTCGTGGCGCGGAAGGGGAGATATTGTGTGGAGTGCGTGAAATGACGGGAACTGAGGCTGGCTGCGACGCGGCGGAACGGGACGACCATAAGGCTCACGATGATGGCTTGCGGATGAAAGGCGGACCATCAGGCCACGCCCCCGGCGCAACGGCATCGGTCCCTGATGTTATACGCCATCAATGTAATCGTTGCCGCTCGACGCGAGGCTGACATCCAGATGACAATTCTGTCAGTTAAGGCCAGCATCTCCGTTTTGAATTGAGGGGCGACCTGGTTTAGCATGGGCGTGGATCAGACTTTGAGCGACACACCCACATGAAATCGACCCTCAAGAAGCTGCTGGCGGACAACAAGGGCCTGCTGGCCTTCATCGCCCTGATGGTGATGTTCCGTAGCGCCATTGCCGACTACAACGTCGTGCCCAGCGGTTCCATGCTGCCCACGGTGCAGATCGGCGACCGCATCCTGGTCGACAAGATGGCCTACGACCTGCGCCTGCCGCTGACCCATATCAGCCTCCTGCGCCTGGGCGAGCCGCAGCGCGGCGACATCGTCACCATCGATTCGCGCCAGGCCGGCGAGCTGCTGGTCAAGCGCATCGTCGGCCTGCCGGGCGATGTGGTGGAGCTGCGCGATAACGTCCTGTTCATCAACGGCCAGCCGGCCCACTACCATCCCGCCGCCGAAGCGCCGGAAGCCGGCGACGGCAGCGATCAGGCGGCCTATCGCGACGAGCGCTATGGCGCCATGGAGCATGCGGTGCGCCTGTCGGAGGCCCATCCCAGCCTGCACAGCAGCTACGGCCCGGTGGTGGTGCCGCCAGGCCATTACATGATGCTGGGTGACAACCGCGACAACAGCATGGATTCGCGCTACTTCGGCTTTTTTGCCCGTGATGAACTGATGGGGCGCACTCGCCGCATCGCCTTTTCCCTCGACGCCGAGCGCGGCTATCGGCCTCGTCTGGAGCGCTTTGGCCAGCTACTGGACGGTACGCCGCCGCGCCAGTGAGAGAACCACCTGGTTGTTTTGCATAAAGATTCACAATTTTTTTGTCACATATGCTCAAGTTGTCGTAAAGCATGCCGTAACCAGCTTCAGATAACAGGCAATTGCCGTCTGGAGCACATCATTTCTCTCACCTTCATCTCTGATCCGGCCACCGGTCGCCGCAGGAATGCCGTCAGCCATGACGCCATCCTCGATGCCACTTATGTGATGCTCGAGGAGATCGGCTTCGACAAGCTCTCCCTGGAGGGCGTGGCTGCACGCGCGGGCGTTGGCAAGGCCACCATCTATCGCTGGTGGCCCAACAAGAGCGCCCTGGCCATGGAAGCCCTGCTGCGGGCCGTGGAACCGATGCCCCCCATCGGCGACAGCGGTTGCTCCCGCACCGATATCGAACTGCACATGCTGCAACTGTCCCAACTGTTGCGCGGCAAGTCGGGCCGAGTGGTGCGCGAGATGATCGCGCTGGCGCAGTTCGAGCCGGAGAGCAAACGCATCTTCAACGACAATTATCTGGAACCGCGCCGTCTGGCGCTGGTGAGCGTCTTGCGCCGCGGCGCCCAACGCGGTGAGTTCAGGGAGGATGCCGACCTGAGCCTGGTCTTCGATCTGCTGTATGCCCCCTTGCTGCAGCGGCTCCTGACGGGCCAGGGCGATATCGACGAGCGTCAGGTCCAGGCCCAACTGAACCTGGTGCTGGGGAGCATCACCCTGCCAAGCTTGATGGACACTTAGTAAAATTTCGATCCAACAATCGTAAATTTTGTTGAGTACAGGATAATTTGCACCTAGAATCCGAGACGAAACGTATCGTATCGGTCTGGGAAGGCGTGCTTTTGTCATAAAAACAAGCAGTTTGTCGCCTTGCGCGGCGCTGCCTTGATTGCCGCAAAATGCGAGCCGTACATCCCCGCCCTTCCTCTCGCCTGCGCTTGCGCAGGCGTCTTGCTTTCCATACCTTGCGTTGATCCAACCAGAAAGGCCCGTCTTTCCGTCAGGGGAGATGGGCAGAGATTGTCGTGCTGCACTTGGGCGTCGTCATGACGGCAGTGCGGCAATCCAGGGGCAAACAAATCCAAGTGCAAGGGGGAAATATGCACGGCAAAGCGGTGCAGGGATGCACGGGCAGCGCAGGCGAGGGGCCGCAGGCCGGCTTGCCCAAGGGAGCTTGTCGCCACCGACAGACGCGGCGTTGGTGTCTGGCGGGCGTGGTGGGAATTCCGGTGCTGTTGTCCTTTCTATGGCAGCAGTTCGCCGCTGCCCGCAGCGGCGACGAATGGCTCTATGCCTATCATGTCTGCGGTTGCCGCGAGGTGCTCGCTTTCTGGGTAAACGATTTTGTCTGGACCCAGATGATCTGGCTGCCCGGCAACACGTTGTTCCTGCTGATCTGGGGCGCGCTGGCGGTCAAGCTGTGGGGCGACAAGCGCCGCAGCCGCTGACAGCGGACAAGACAGCGACGCAGGCTCATCCCGCAATATGGGCCAGCAGCGGCAGGTGGTCCGACGCCACCCTGGCCAGTGCGGAACGATGCACTGCCACGCGCTGCAGGCGCTGGCGCGGACTGATCCAGATGCGGTCCAGGGCGAACACCGGCCAGCGCGAGGGGAAGGTAGGCGGTGCGGGAGCCGCCTCGAAATGCCCGATCAGCCAGCGCAAGGTGCGCCCCCACATGAACCATTCATTGACGTCACCCATCAGGATCACCGGCGCTTCATTGGTATCGAAGGCCTGCAGCAGGCGCTGGATCTGGGCGCGCCGTTCGGCGGGCTTGAGCCCCAGATGCGTGGCCACCACACGCAGCAACTGGCCACGGCAGTCGATGTCGGCATCAAGCGCACCGCGCGGCTCGCGGCTGCCGAAGGACAGGTCGATGCTCTGCGTGGCCAGGATAGGATAGCGGCTCAGCACCGCATTGCCATAGCGCCGCGCGGGGCTTTCCATGGTCGGCCCTTCCACCGCGAACATCCCGGTGTGCTCGCGCAGCAGCGCCAGCACATCGACCTGATCCGCCCCGCCCAGCGGCACTTCCTGCAGCGCCACCACATCGGCCTTGAGCTCGTCGAGCACGGCCGCCACGCGCTCGGGCGCGAACCGCCCGTCGGTGCCGACGGCGCCGTGGATGTTGTAGGTGGCTACCGTGAGCGGCCACGGATCGCGCCCCGGCAAGGGCGCGTCCGCGCTGAGCACCAGTTCGGTATCGGCGGGGGCGGGCGCGGTCTGGCGCTCGGACAGGCGGGCGCTACGCATCAGGCCTGGCGCACCTTGACGGCAGCCTCACCCTGGCGCGCACTAGTCGATGCGCCCTTGCCCTGGCGTTGTGCGGCTGCGCGGCCACGCTCCTGGCCGCGCGGACGGAACAGCTTCTGCAGCCCGAAGGCCACCAGCATCAGCGCGACCGTGACGGCCACCAGCACCAGCACCGTCTCCAGGCTGGGATGGCGGATCGCCTCGGCCAGGTTGTGCGAGAACACCACCGTGAGCACGATCCCGGGCGACATGCCCAAGAGCGTACCCAGCAGGTAATCGCGCAGGCGCAGGTGTGAAGCGCCCGCCACCACATTGACGATGGTGAAGGGCGCGATCGGCAAGAGCCGCACCACGGCCATGGCCGCGATGCCGCGCTGGGCAAAGCGGCGGCTCAGGTTGTTGACGCGCGGGCCCAGCAGGTCGCGCAAGGCGTCGTGCCCCAGCCAGTGGCCCACGCCAAAGCCCAACAGGGCGCTCAATCCCACGCCGACGGCCGCATACAAGCCACCGTTGAGCGGCCCGAAGACCACCCCGGCAACGGCAATCAGTACCGTGATTGGCACCATCAGCATGCCCGCCACCACGAAGGTGGTCATGACGATCAGCGGACTGAAGGGGAGTTTGTCGACGCTGCGGGCCAGCGCGATCAGCGAATTGAGGTTGATCCATTCACGCAGCGGAGTAAAGCGCCAGGCCAGCGCGAAGGCCACCAGCAGCACCGCCAGCACACCCAGGCCGATCATGCGGCGGGGCACCGGTTTGCGGGCGCTGCGCGGCACGTAGGCATCGACGATTTCGTCGGGGCTGATGGGGCGCTCGGGATCGAAGACGGCGTTGTCCTGGGTCAGTGCATCCAGTTCCGGGATCAGGCGCGGGTCCAGCGGGCGCAAGCTGCGCGCTTCCGGCCGGGTCAGCGCATCGATGGCGGCGTGCAAACGCCCGGTCTGGGTCATGGCCTGCTGCACCGCCTGCGCTGGCACACCCAGGTGCTCGCCCAAGAGCCGGTTGCGCAGGGTGGCGATGACCTGCCGCACTTCGGCTTGCTTGGCGGCGTCGCCCTGGACCTCGATGCTGAGATTGCATTCGGTGTCGAAGCCCATGGAGCGATTGCTCATATTGGCCGAGCCCACCGAAAAGAGGCGATCGTCCATGGCAAAGACCTTGCTGTGGACATTGAGGCAGCAATCGTCTTCCAGTCCGGGCAGGTGCGGGCAATACATCTGGTAGCGCGGCTCGGCCTGCTCACCCTGGTCCGCCAGCGCCGCCTTGAGGCGATGGTGGATGCGTGCGCGCAAGGCGCCCATGGTGGCCTGCTCCAGCCAGCCGCTCTGGGTGCGGGGAGAGATCACGGCCACCTCCGGTCCGTCCGGCTCGCGCAGCCGCGCACCGAGGGCTTCGGCCAGTACGTTGGAGGTGAAGTACTGGTTCTCGAAGAACAGGTGCTGGCGCGCCTCGGCGATGGCGTCGAGATACAGTTCGCGCACTTCGTAGACGCCGGGCCGGTCTTCATAGGCCGGCTCGGTGCGCGAAATGCCGATCATCACATCCTGCAGATCAGGGACAAAGGCGGGCGGCCAGGGATCGCTGGTCGCTAGGGTGGACTCGGCGGCGTTGGCGCGTGCGTCGGTAGTTTCGGTATTTTTCTCCGCGCTCTTTTCGGCATACCCCGCTAGCGCCCAGCGCCGTCGCGCCAGTACGCCCATCGCGCGCGCGACCTCGCCGTCGGCCATGGCCTGCACGTCATGGAAGGGCGCGTAAGGGCGATCATCGGGATCGCGCCGCAGCGGATGATCGGGCAGGTGTTCCTGGTTGTCCCAGCGGCAGCGCGTCAGGTCCAGGCCGCCGACAAAGGCCAACTGGTCATCGATGACCACGATCTTCTGGTGATGCGAAGCACCTACCGGGTGGCGGGCGTCAGTGCGGAAATGCAGGCGCTTGTTGCGCGGGCGTCCGGGCTTTCTGGCCATCATCCACTCGCGCTCCAGCGCGTAGAGCATGGCGTAGTCCCAGTTGAGCACGCGGATATGCAGATCCGGCTGGCGCTCCACCAGCGCATGCAGCAGGTCGCCCAGTTGCGCCGGCAGACCGTCGTCGCTGCCCTGGGGCGTGAGGACGGTGCGGCTGTCGATGTCCCAGCCCAGGATGTAGACGCTGCGGCGCGCCTTCACCAACGCCTGGCGCAGCGCGCTGAAGTAGTCGGCGGCATCGATGAGCAACCGGAAACGGTCGGCATGGGCCAGCCGCCAGCAGTTGTGGCCAGGTTGCAGCAGGCCTGTGGCCGGTGCATCCGGTTGGGCGGGAGTGGATGACATGCTGCCTCCGGAGTCCATGTTGTTCTTCTCTCTATGTCTCTATGGCTGAGCCGTTCAGGGCTTGCCTACCGACAGTGGATGCTCTTCGCTGGCGGGCGGCGCACCCGCCTGGTCGGACTGGGGCTTGAGGCCGTCGTGCGGCAGGGCCTGCGGCTTGCTCTTGTCCAGTGCGGTTTCGGCGGCCTGGCTGGTGTCTTCAGGAAGGGGAATGGTTTGGCTCATGCGGGCTCCTTGGTCGGTCATTGGGGCGGCTGGCCATTGGACGCCATCAGTCCGCCATCGACCGGCAGATTGACGCCGTTCACGAAGCTGGCGTCGGGGCTGGCCAGGAAGGTGATCACTGCGGCGATCTCCAGCGGATCGGCGCCGCGTCCCAGGGCGATGCGTTCGGCGAACTTGTCCAGCAGAGCGGGATCGTCGGCCATATCGGCAGTCATGGCGGTGTGGGTCAGGCTGGGGCAGACCGCATTGATGCGCACGCCCTTGCGACCGAAGTCCAGCGCCATGGCGCGGGTGAGGTTGCAGACCGCGCCCTTGGAAGCGTTGTAGGCGCTCAGGTTCCAGTCGGCCGCCAGCCCCGACACGGAGGCTACGTTGACGATGCAGCCGCGGGTCTTTTCCAGGTGGGGCAGGGCTTCGCGCGCGCCGTAGAAGACCCCGTTGACGTTGGTGGCCTGAACGCGGTGCCAGTCTTCCGGGCTGACCTCGGTCACATTGCCCTCGGCGAATACGCCGGCATCGCTGACCAGCACATCGAGCTGGCCGAAGCGTTCGATGGCAAAGTCCACCAGCTGGCGCACCTGCTCATGATGAGAAACATCGGTTTCACGGGCGGCGGTGCGCTCGGGCGGAAGACTGTCAAAGACCTTGCCCAGCACGGCGGCGTCGCGGTCGGCCAGCAGCACGCGGGCGCCCTCGTCGGAGAACCGGCGCGCCGTGGCTTCGCCGATGCCGGAGGCAGCGCCCGTGACGATGACGACCTTGCCCTCAAAGCGTTGCAGACGGGATGGATTCAAAGCGGGCATGGGCAACTCCTGGCTATACGATCAAGCCCTCACGATAGAGCTTGCTGGGCGCCCGTCCCATCGGACAGCCTCGCAAGCTGCTGTAGGAAGATGCTGTCGCTGCAAAGGCATTCCCGTTGAATGGAAAGCGCCCGCCAGCAGGCAAATGCGAGCCCTCATTTTCCGTGAAGGAACAGTCACGGATTGTCACGCAGCAGTAATACTTGAGTGCAACAATTCGCCCCGCATCCAGACCGGCTGACCATTTGTTCACGTTCCCGGGAAGAACGTGAACCGGCGCCGGACGCCGCCAACCCAAGGGGAACTCCATGACCATCCGCATGCGTATCACGCTACTGGTGATACTTACCTTCATCGCTATCGCCGGTATTGGCGGCTACGCGATGTACCAGTCCCGCAGCAGCGCTGTCGAGGTGCGCTCGGTCACCGAGGGCGTCATGCCCAGCGTGCTGGCGTCGGCCGACCTGATGGGGCAACTGAAGGATGTGCAACTGGCGGCCATGGTGATGGTCACCGAGAACGACAACCAACTGGTGGCGCAAGAAAACGAAAAGCTGGCCGAGAAGAAGGCCGTGCTGGAAAAGGCCCTGGCCGCGCAGGCGCAGCAGGCTGAAGGGGTGGCCCAGCGCGGCCTGATCGAGCAGGCCAAGGAAAGCCTGGACAACTACTTCGGCGCCATCGATACCACTGCCAAGTTCAAGCTGGCCGGCAAGAACGAGATCGCCCAGGCGCAGTTCTTCGGCGGCGTGATGCAGTACCAGACTGAGCTCGAAGGCATCGTCAACACCCTGCGCATCGAGAAGAACCGCTTCAAGGACAATGCCATTGCCTCGCTCAACGGCAAGCTGGCCCAGACCACCACCACCATCAGCATCGTCACGGTCATGGCGGTGCTGCTGCTGGGCGGCATCGGCTTCCTGCTGTACCGCCAGATCACTGGTCCCATCAGCCGCATGGCCGCCATGATGGGCGAGATCGCCACCAGCCAGGACTTCACCCGCCGCCTGCCGGTGCAGCGCATGGATGAAGTGGGCCATTCCATCGTCGCCTTCAACGGCATGGTCGAAAAGATCGAGGAAGCCTCGGCCCAGGTGCGCCAGAAGACCGCCGACATGCAGGCCATGCTGCAGAACATCCCGCAGGGCATCCTCACCATCGTCGAGGGCAACCGCATTCACCCGGAATATTCGGCCTTCCTGGAAACCGTCTTCGAGACCACCGACATTGCCGGTCGCGACGTGATGGAACTGGTGTTTGCCGACACCCAGCTGGGCGCCGATACGCTGTCGCAGATCGAAGCCATCGGTGGCGCCTGCATCGGCGAAGACGTGATGAACTTCGAATTCAATGCGCACCTGATGGTGGGCGAGATCGAAAAGACCATGGCCGACGGCAGCAAGAAGATCCTCGACCTGTCCTGGTCGCCCATCACCGACGAGGCCGATACGGTGATCCGTCTGATGCTGTGTGTGCGCGACGTGACCGAGCTGCGCCAGCTGGCCGCCGAAGCCAACGAGCAGAAGCGCGAACTGGAAATGATCGGTGAGATTCTGGCCGTGGCGCCGTCCAAGTTTGCCGAGTTCATCGGCAGCGCACGCCGCTTCCTGGACGAGAACGAGCAGATCGTCCACCAGAACCCGGAAGCCACCGCCTTCGCCATCGCCAAGCTGTTCCGCAACATGCATACCATCAAGGGCAATGGCCGCACCTACGGCCTGCTGCATCTGGCCAACGTGGTCCACCACACCGAACAGCACTACGACGACCTGCGCCATCCCGCCAGCGGCGCCGTCTGGAACCAGGAAGAGCTGCTGCGCCAGCTGGCCCAGGTGCGCGAGACCATCGACCGTTACGCCCGTATCAATGACGTCACCCTTGGCCGTGGCGTGGCTGCAGCCGGCGAGCAGACCCTGCCTGGCTATGCGCGCCACGTCATGACCATCGACCGCAAGCATATCGAGCAAAGCCTGGAACGCCTGGAAAACGTCAACACCGCCAACCTGCATGAACTGGTGGCCGTGCGCAACGACGTGCGCCGCACCCTGCGCCTGCTCGGCACCGAGACCATCCAGGATGTGCTGGCCCCGGTCACCGATTCTCTGCCGGCCCTGGCCGCCGATCTGGGCAAGGCTGCCCCGGTGGTGCAGATCGAGGACAATGGCTACGTGGTCCACAGTTTTGCCGCGCCGCTGTTGCAGAACGTATTCATGCACCTGATCCGCAACGCCATGGACCATGGCCTGGAAGGCAGCGAAGAGCGTCTGGCCAAGGGCAAGCCCGAGGCCGGCACCATCAAGCTGGAAATGGGCGTGATGGAAGACATGTTCCAGATGGCCCTGTCCGACGATGGCCGCGGCCTGGCGCTGGAACGGGTGCGTCAGATCGGTATCGAGAAACACCTGATCACGGTGGACCAGGCCCTGTCGGACGCCGAGATCGCTCGCCTGATCCTGCAACCGGGCTTCTCCACCCGCAGCGAAGTGACTGAGGTCTCGGGCCGTGGTGTGGGCATGGATGCGGTGCTGGACTTCGTCACCCGCGAACATGGGCAGATCGAGATCCGCTTCACCGATACCGAAGAGGGCGCGCCTTTCCGCCCCTTCCAGATCATCGTGATGCTGCCTGAGAACGTCGCCGTGGAAGTCGAGGGCATCGATGTGCCTTATCCGATGGCCGGCCAGGAAACCATCCAGCCCGTGGTGCTGCCGCAGGGTGGCGACTCGCAGGTGGCCTGAGGCCTGGCGCCATCGTCCCAACAACCGTCGTCACGAACAAGTCTGAACATGGTCAACGCAATACTCCTGGTGGTGCTGGGCGCCGTACTGGCTGGCCTGCCGCTGTCCCTGCTGTGGCTGCGCCAGCAACGGCGCGCGCAGCGCCTGATCGATGCCGGGCAGCTGGAACTGGTGCGCCAGCAGGCCCAGGAAGCGCTGGCCAGGCAAGAGCAGCAGATCCAGGCGCATGAGCAACAGGCCCAGCAGGAGCGGCTGTCGGCCCAGCGGCTGCTGGAGGAAATGCGGCACGAGAGCGAAACGATGATAGGGCAGTTGCAAAGCCAGCAATCGGACAGTTTCTCCCGCGTGAAAGAGAACTGCGACGCCTCCCAGGACACCATCGCCAAGCTGCTCGGCCTGGTGCGCACCTTCGAGCGCTGGCACGACGACATGAACGTGCTCATCGCCCACAACCGCGACATGCACCGCATGAACGACGAGTTCGCCCTCATCGTCAATCAGGTCATCATCGTGGCGCTCAACGCCTCCATCGAAGCCGCCCGCGCTGGCGCACATGGACGCGGCTTCGCCGTGGTGGCGCAGGAAGTGCGCGACCTGGCGCAGCGCGCCGAGAAGCTCTCCAAGAGCTATCGCGCCAACCTCTACCAGAACGACCTCATCACCACCACCACCTTCCAGGACCTGCAGGCGGGCGGCAAGATGATCATGGGCGCAGTCATCGGCCTGGACCTGATCAACAAGAAGACCAGGGACACCCTGGCCGAAGCGGCATGAGCGCCAACGAGATGGATGAGGTGCATGCCGTGACCGCCGCCGCCGCCCAGGCAGTGCAGGAAGAGCGCGTCTCCGCCGCCGCACGCGACGGTCTGGACGTGCTGCTGCAGCAGGCGCTGCGTAGCAGCCTGGTGCCCAGCGGATGCCAGGCGGCGTTCGAGGTGCTGGACGACATCAGCCATGTGCAAGAGAAGAAGATGGTGGTGCTGACCATCTCTTCCTACCTGTTCCGTCTGGTGGTGATGTTCCATTTCACTGCCGATGCCGCGACCCGGGCGCACTTTGCACGCCTGCACAATGTGGCGGCGGCCGAGATGAGCGAGCAGGCGCTGCTGGACGCCATTGCCGAATGCGGCAACCTGTGCTGCGGGATCTTCAACCGTGAGTTGGGACGCTACTTCCCGCACCTGGGCATGTCCACGCCCAACGTCATTGACCGCCAGTGTGCGGCCTATCTGCAAAAACTCAACTGCGCGCACCTCCGGCATTTCGCCATCGACCTGGCCGAACTGCCGGAGTCGCCGCGCTTTCACGTCAGCCTGTGCGTGTCGGCCTACGCCCCGTTGGACTTCGCCGTGGCGGCCGAGGAGCAGGTAGACACTACCGGCGAGCTGGAACTTTTCTAGCCGCTGTCGACATCAACGATTTCCGGGGGGGGGTAGATCCGATATGGACGCGCGCGCAAGCCAAGAACACAGCACCATTACCAGCAAGATGCTGGTGGTGGACAAGGACGCCGATTGCTATGACACCATCAAGTCATTCTGCGAGCGCCATCATCTGGTGGGACTGAAGGCGCATGAAGAACACATCATGGCGGTCTTGCGCAGCAACGTCGACCTGGGCGGGATCATGCTTTCCGAGCGCCTGGCCGGGCTGGGCGAGGGCGCGCGCGGCCTGGCGCGGCGCATCCGCGAGGTGCGTCCCGAGTTGCCGATCTTCCTGCGCCGCCGCCGCGAAAGCGCCGACCAGCCGCTGGATGCGCGCGAGAGCGAACTGTTCAGCGCCGTCTACCGGATCGAAGAGATCGACGCCCTGGCACCGGCGCTGACGGCGGCCATCTTCAGCCAGCAATATCCCAACGCCCTGGTGCGCGGCATCGCCGAGATCAGTCGCATGGTGCTGGAGAACCAGTTCCCCGGCATGAGCGTGGAGATCGACCAGCCTTATCTGGTGCGCGACCGCATCATCTTCGGCGAGGTGTTTACGCTCATTCCGCTGGAGAGCAGCTGGTGCCGCGGCTACATGATGCTGCAGGCCGAGCAGAAGACGCTGCAGGCGCTTACCGCCGACGAGTCGGACGACTTCCGTGACCTCAACAACGCCCTGGGCGAGCTGACCAACCTGATCTGGGGCTGGTTCAAGAACCGCTTCATCAACCAGAGCCAGCCCATTCATCAGCTGAGCCAGGTGCCCATCATCATCAACCACCAGCATCGCTACATCTCCTTTGGATCGGACGATGCGCAGCTGTGCTTCAAGTACGTGCTGCGCCGCGCGGATGGCGCGCCGCTGGTGTTGTTGCAGCGCTTTATCTTCAACCTGTCGTGGTCACCCGAGGATTTCACGGAAAACCAGACCTCGGTGGAAGAACTGTTCGAGTCCGGCGAACTGGAGCTGTTCTGAGCTCCCGGTGGCGGGTTCGATCGCAAGCGTTTATTCCCCCCAATGCAGTACCTCCCCCTATTGAAAGAGAATCAAGATGGCACAAATCCTGGTAGTGGACGATTCGAGCACGGTGCGCGCCGAAGTAGGCGACTTCCTCAAAAAGAACGGCCTGGACGTCGCCCTGGCCGTGGATGGCCGTGACGGCCTCAGCAAGCTCAAGGGCGACCCCGCCATCAAGCTGGTGGTCTCCGACGTGAACATGCCCAACATGGATGGCCTGACCATGGCCGAGAAGATCCGCAGCGAACTGGGCAACGCCAGCGTGAACATCATCATGCTGACCACCGAGAACTCGCCCATCATGAAGGAACGCGGCAAGGCCGCCGGCATCAAGGGCTGGATCGTGAAGCCGTTCAAGGGGGAGGCGGTCCTGCCGACCTTCAAGAAGCTGGTGGGGGCTTGAGACCCATCCCTGCACATTCGGGCAGGATGATGCGAAAACGGCCTGTTAAGCAGGCCGTTTTTGCGTCTGTGCCTATGTCGCGCACAGATTTCCTGATTAAATAACGCAACATCTGTTGGGCCATGGGGTGGCCCAGGCGACACGCCTGCCAGGCAGGTGGACCCTCAGCCTGCGAATGGCGAACAAACGGGAGATCGAGCGATATGCCTACACTTAAACCGGGTACCTTCCTGCCCACCTCCGCCGAAGACGCGGAGATCACCGCGGCGGCACTGGCCGATCCCGATGCGCAGCCATTGAGTCCGCTCCAGTTGGCACAGTTGCGCCCCCTGCGGGAAAACGACAGGCCCGACGGCAGATGCTTGACTCAAAGCTCCTGAAGCACCAGTTCAAAGCAGATCAACACCGGATTGCAGCCTCGCGCCAACACGCCCTCGCAGACCTGGCCCTGCGGATTGATCAAGCCGATCTCCAGGCGCGCGCGGCCTTGGCGGACTTCGCCCGCGCGGATCAGGATCTCGGTGGCGCGATCTTCCAGCACTCGGCCATCGTCGAATTCGGCGCCGATGATGCTGCCCACGCTCCCGCGCACGATGGCGTTGGCCATCCCATGTTCCGCGCAGGCGGCTTCGACGGCCATGGTCAGATCCTGGTCCGGACGAATGCGGGCCAGCACCACGCGTTTGCCTGTGCTGGTGACGGCCTGCTCGGCGAGCCGGGTAGGGTAGAACAGCGTGAAATTGGTTTCCGGATCATAGCGGGTGGCCATGGTGGCGTCGTGCAGGCCCCAGGCCTGCGCGGGGGTGTCTGCGCCGACCAGGGTCTTTTCCATCATCAGGTGTCCGCCCTGGCGCTGCCCCTGACGGTCGCGCCAGACCGCATGGCAATGCACGAAGGGTTCGCCGTCCTTGCGGCCATAGGTGGCGCAGGCATAGTCGATGAGCGTGCCTTCTTCCATGGCCTGCGGCGCGCTGTAGAAGGCGGCGTGCTGGTCATCCACCGCCAGGGCGGGCATGAGGAAGTGCAACTGGGAGATGGCCAATTGGCCGAAGCGCACGGTGCCGCCCTCCAGGCCAGCGCGGGACAGGGGAATGCTGATCGCATCGCGCAGGTTGCGGCCCGCCTCCAGCGTGAAATCGAGCTGCATGGCCGGGCCGGCCAGTGAAACGATGCGTTGCGGATCGGGGGCGCCAGGGTGGCGCACGGTGCGGCTGAAGCGTGGGGCTGCTTGCATGGAGTCTCCTGGGCAGGGCGATCTGCGGTCTACGATCTTTCGCGGCGGCGGTCTTGGCAGGTCGCCGGCTTGTCGTTTGTTAGGGATAGCGGGAATTATCGCGCTTTGGCGCAGGGCGTGCTGGTGAATGTTTTTGCATCACGCCGCAACATTATTCAGAACGACGGGGCGTGGTCAGCCCTCTGTCAGACCATTGTGCAAAGATCTCGAGGGGAGCGGCGCTCGGCTCCAGCGTCAGGGGGCGCTTGCCGGGGCGGGCGTCACGCAGACAAGACCATCACAATGACTAGAACCCATTTCATAAATAGGCGTGAGTGCGAGCGAGTCCCGTTTGGGATGAAGTGCAAGGCGCGAATTTGGGTCAAGACTGGGCGTCTTGACCCAAATTCGTAACGCAGCAATTCGCCCAAACGGGCCGCTCCCTCCGGGTTCTGCCCAGAAAGGGCGCTGGCGGCGTTGCGCTCCTTGCGTGTGGCACCGCCACACGACGCGTCGCGCGCCTTGCCAGCGCCCTTTCTGGGCAGAACGCATCTCACGCTTATTTATGAAATGGGTTCTACAAGATGAAGATCAAGATCGTCGCCGTATTGCTGCTGGGGTGTCTCCTGCAGAATCCATCGTGGGCTGTCGAACCGCCGCTGAACAAGGCCTTGCGTGAAGAAGTCATCATGATTCCTTCAGGAACGGGAATCTTCTCCGTCAAGCTCGAGACCACCCTGTTCAGGCCGCCGGGGGAGGGGCCATTTCCGCTGCTGATCATCAACCACGGCAAATCGCCTGGCAATCCGGCTTTCCAGCCGCGTGGCCGTGGCGTGGTGATGGCCACCGAGTTCGTGCGGCGCGGCTATGCCGTCCTGCTGCCGATGCGCAAGGGGTTTTCCAAGTCCGGCGGGATGTACGTGGACGGCGGCTGCAACATCCGCGGCAATGGCGAGGCCCAGGCCGACGATCTCCAGGCGGCGCTGGACTATGCGCGCCAGCAAGCCTGGGTGGACAAGGACCGGGTCATCATCATGGGCCAGTCGCATGGCGGCCTGACCACGATGGCCTTTGGCGAGCGTAATCCGCCGGGTGTGCGGGCCCTGCTCAATTTTGCCGGGGGCTTGCGCTACGACGCCACCGGTTGCATCTGGAAATCGGCCTTGGTCGATGCCTTTGGCGTCTTTGGCAGCCGCACCCGCATTCCCAGTCTCTGGTTCTACGGCGAGAACGACAGCTATTTCAATCCCGAACTGGCGGCCCGCATGTATGAGGCGTACACCAAGGCGGGCGGCCCGGCCACGCTGGTGGCCTTCGGCCCCTTCAAGAGCGACGCCCATGGCATGAGCGGCAGCCGCGACGGCATTCCCATCTGGTGGCCGCCCACGGAGGCGCTGCTCAAGCAGGTCGGCATGCCCACCGAAAAGACCGTCAGGCTCACCGGGGAGCTGCCCAGCAGCGGTTATGCCAATCTGGAAGACAGCGCGGCGGTGCCTTACCTGAACGAGAAAACCCGTGCGCTGTATGAGAAGTTTATCGCCATGCGCTCGCCACGGGCGTTTGCGATCTCCCCGTCCAACCACGTAGGCTGGGCCGTGAATGGCGAGAATCCTTCAGAACGGGCCTTGCAGAACTGCCAGAAGAATTCGCCCGAGCCCTGCGCCCTCTACGTCATCAATGACGATGTGGTCTGGGTCAAGCCGGAAGACGGCGCCAGTCCGGTTGCCGCCTCTGGAAAACTTCCCTGAGCGTCCTTATTTCTGGCGCTGGCCGAGGTCGTTGTCCTGTTCTGGCGGTACTGCGGAGAGCTTGCGCCGGTAGCCACCTACTTCGCCGATCCGCAGGCCCTTGGGCAGCAAGCCCAGCTTGGCCTGGCCGACGCGCTGGGCATGATAGATGCCGGTGTGGCCTGAGAACAGATAGGCGACCACGCAGGCCAGCGCGGCAAAGGGCCCGATCTGGGGACCAAACAGTTCGATGGCCATGATGGTGGAGGCCAGCGGCGTGTTGGCCGCGCCGGCGAAGACCGCCACGAAACCGATCCCGGCCAGCAGCGGGAAGGGCAGATGCAGCAGTGGCGCTAGCGCATTGCCCAGGGTCGCGCCGATGTAGAACAGGGGCGTGACTTCGCCTCCCTTGAAACCGGTCCCCAGCGAGGTCACCGTAAAGACCATCTTGCCCAGGAAGTCCCAGGGCGCCAGCGGTTGCTGGAAGGCGTCGACGATCACGGGAATGCCCAGGCCGATGTAGCGGTGGGTACCGACCGCCCATACCGCTACGGCGACAATGAGGCCGCCGATGAACGGGCGCAGCGGCGCATAGCTGACATGGCGTTTCATGAAGGCCGACAGGCTGTGGGTGCTGTTGGCAAAGAGCATCCCCGCCAGGCCGAACACCACGCCAGCGGCAATCACCGCAGCCACGCTCCACAGCGCCATGGGGGCGCTGGCGTTCATGGCGTAGTGGGTATGGTGCACGCCCCAGGCCAGACCGACCTGGTCGGCGGCGATGGCGGCGACGAAGCAGGGGAAGATGGCCTCATAGCGCATGCGCCCGATGGCCAGCACCTCCAGTCCGAAGATGGCGCCTGCCATGGGCGTGCCGAAGACCGAGGAAAAGCCCGCGCTGATGCCCGCCATGAGCAGGATGCGCCTGTCCTCCGGGCGCAGCCGCAGGAGGTGGGTGAGCTGGTCGGCCAGCGCGCCGCCCATCTGCACGGCCGTGCCTTCACGTCCGACCGATGCGCCGAAGAGGTGCGAGGCCACGGTGCCCAGCAATACCAGCGGGGCCATGCGCAGCGGGATCACCTTGCGCGGATCGTGGATTTCATCGATGAGCAGGTTGTTGCCGGCCTCGACCGGCTTGCCGGTATGCAGGTACAGCCAGCCCACCGCAAAGCCGCCCAGAGGCAGCAGCCAGATGATCCAGGCGTGGCTCTCGCGCCAGTGGGTGGCCCAGTCCAGTGCGAAGAGGAAGAAGGCCGAAGCGGAGCCCGCCAGCGCGGCGATCAGGCAGGCAATCAGCGTCCATTTGCCGATGTAGGGCAGCAGGTAGAGCTGTTCCGGATAATTGTGATTTTTCATGTGACCAGGTATCGGGTGGATCTTCCTGGAACACGGGGCGGGAAAGCTACAGGCGAATACCTACAGCCCCGGGTTGCCAGGTCACTGTAGGCATCATCAGCCCCAAGCTGAACTTGGTGGCGGTTGAGGAGGAATGCCATCTCCTGCTGCGCAATGGTAGCAAGTTTGCCGAATAGGGACAACTTTGTGCTCACGGCGATGGACGTTCTGGCGATTGATCGGGGAGATGCAGGAACGTAATGTCACATTTCTCTTCCAATGCCTGAAGCGCGCTCCGGCACGGGGCGGCCATCACGATAAGGGCAAGTCGATGAACACCTTTCATTGCGACAATTGCGGCGCGCAGGTCTTCTTCGAGAATACCGTCTGCGGGAGCTGTGGCTGGATGCTCGGCTATCAGCCCGAGCTGCAGTCCATCACCAGTTTTTCCGCGCTGGAGACGCCGCTAGCCGAGAGCGGCGCAGATCCCGAGCAGGCAGCGCAGCCAGGACCAGGCCGCTGGCGCAGCGTCCGGCCGGAAAATGAGGGCAGGGTGTTCAAGCAATGCCTGAACTACTGGCGCGAGAACATCTGCAACTGGATGCTCGACGAGCAGGAAACGCATGAGCTATGCGCCTCCTGCCGCCTCACCCGGGTCATCCCGACGCTGGACGAGGGCAACAACCGCGTCCTCTGGAGCCGGCTGGAGACGGCCAAGCGGCGGTTGCTGCACACGCTGTGGACCCTGCGCCTGCAGCCAGCGCCGAAGATGGAGGACGAGCAGTCCGGGCTGGCCTTCGAGTTCCTGCAGGACCTGCCGCATGGCGAGCGCGTGCTGACCGGGCATGCCGATGGCGTCATCACCATCAACATCGCCGAGGCCGATCCGGCCTACCGTGAACAGGCGCGCGAGCAGATGGCCGAACCCTATCGCACGCTGCTGGGGCATTTCCGTCACGAGAGCGGGCATTACTACTTTGACCGGCTGATCGCTGGCAGCGCCTGGCTGGAGCCGTTTCGCCAGCGCTTCGGCGATGAGCGGGAAGATTACGGCGTGGCGCTGCAGAAGCATTACGACAACGGCCCGCGCGCGGACTGGGAGGAGCAGTTCGTTAGTGCCTATGCCAGCAGTCATCCCTGGGAGGACTGGGCCGAGACCTGGGCGCATTACCTGCACATGTTCGATACGCTGGAGACCGCCTATGCCTGCGGGGTGCAGCTGCGGCCGCGCCATGCCGGCGAGCAGAAGCTGGTGATTGCGTCGCCGCCGGCGGCGACGGACTCCTTTGATGAGCTGGCGCGGGAGTGGTTTGCGTTGACCTACGTACTCAACAGTCTCTCGCGCAGCATCGGCATGCCGGATTCCTATCCCTTCACGCTGTCGACTCCGGTGCTGGAAAAGCTGCGTTTCGTCCACGACGTGGTCAATGGCGCCAGCCCTGCGCCGGCCGCGTCGTAAGCCGTCCGATCATGCCGGAAAAGAAAAACCCGGGAGCGCACCCCCGGGTTTTGTCGGCTAGGCCGGCTCGACAGCCGGCCCGGTGCTGTTGAGGCGTCAGTCGTCACGCGCCTCCAGCGCACGGTTCAGGCTCAGCGCGGCCAGCGAGCCGACTGCGCCGGAGAGCAGGTAGAAGCTCACGTAAGCCATGCCGAAGTGAGCCGACAGGCCCAGCGCCACCAGCGGAGCGAAACCGGCGCCGACCAGCCAGGCCAGATCGGAGGTCAGGGCGGCGCCGGTGTAGCGATAGCGGGCCTTGAAGTTGGCCGTCACCGCGCCGGCAGCCTGGCCGTAGGACAGGCCCAGCAGGGCGAAGCCGATCAGGATGAAGGTGTTCTGGCCGGCTTCGCCGCCATTCATCAGGGTCGGGACGAAGGCCGAGAGGATGGCGATGAGCAGGGCCATCGAACCCAGCGTATTGCGGCGACCGAAGCGGTCGGCGATCAGGCCGGAGATCACGATGCCCACCGCCATGATCAGGCCGCCCCAGATCTGCACCACCAGGAAATCGGTGGCCTCGCGCAGCGAATACAGTTTGATCCAGGACAGCGGGAACACCGTCACCAGGTGGAACAGCGCATAGCTGGCCAGCGCCGCCAGGGCGCCGATGATGATGTTGCGACCCTGGGTGGTGGCCAGCTCGACCACGCCGGCCGGCTCCAGCTCGCGCTCATCGAGCAGCTTGGCGTATTCCGGGGCCGACACCAGGCGCAGGCGCGAGAACAGGGCGACCACGTTGATGGCAAAGGCCACATAGAAGGGATAACGCCAGCCCCATTCAAGGAAATCCGCCGGGGTCAGGCTGGAGAGCATGTAGGCAAACAGGCTGGCCGCCACCACGAAGCCCAGCGGTGCGCCCAGCTGGCCCAGCGCAGCGTACCAGCCGCGCTTGTGCTGCGGAGCGTTCATCGCCAGCAACGAAGGCAGCCCATCCCAGGCCCCGCCCAGCGCCAGGCCTTGACCAACCCGCAACAGCGAGAGCAAGATGATGGCCCAGATACCGATGTGTTCAAAAGTTGGCAATAATGCAATGCCCGCAGTCGAAAAGCCGAGCATGAACAACGCCAGCGTCAGTTTCACCTCTCGGCCGTAGTGCTTTTGTATCGCCATGAAGATGGTCGTCCCGATGGGGCGGGCCAGGAAGGCGAAGGCGAAGATCACGAAGGCGTAGAGCGTGCCTTCCAGCTTGGGTTCGTTGGGGAAGAATACCGCCGGGAACACCAGCACCGAAGCTAGTGCATAGACGAAGAAATCGAAGTATTCGGACGCTCGTCCGATGACCACGCCAACCGCGATCTCACCGGGTTCGATCTTGCCGTGGTCGTGGGCAGTGGAAGGGTGGGTGGAGTGCGGGCCGGAGTCGCCCGAACCTTGAGCGTTGTGGATGCTGGTGCTTGCCATGGCTTTGTCTCCCACTGTTAGAGGTTTAGTCGCAGTACGTGCTACATATCCCAACCTGCCAGGTGGCAGCTAACAGGGTGGGACAAAACGTCCAATCGCCAACACACTTTATTGGCGTTACATTACCACGCTCTGATACATACGACTGGAATTTTCCTTCATGGTTTCTCAAATCCTCCGTCGCGGACTGCTCCTGCTTCCTGCGCTTCTGTTGGCTGGGTGCAACACCGTCGTGATGAATCCCTCCGGCGACATCGCTAACCAGCAAGCGCGCCTGATCGTCATCTCGACCGCGCTGATGCTGCTCATCATCGTCCCGGTGATCATCCTGACGCTGCTGTTCGCATGGCGTTATCGCAAGAGCAACACTTCCGCTCCCTACGAGCCGGATTGGGATCACTCGACCCGTCTGGAGCTGGTCATCTGGGGCGCACCCCTGCTGATCATCATCGCCCTGGGCCTGCTGACCTGGATCACCACCCACACCCTGGACCCGTACCGTCCGCTCTCGCGCATCGACGCCGAGCGCCCGCTGTCGCCCCAGGTCAAGCCGCTGGTGGTGGAAGTGGTGGCGCTGGACTGGAAGTGGCTGTTCATCTATCCGGAACAAGGCATCGCTACTGTCAATGAGTTGGCCGCGCCGGTGGATGTTCCCATCCAGTTCAAGATTACTGCCTCCAACGTGATGAATTCCTTCTACATCCCGGCACTGGCAGGCCAGATCTACGCCATGCCGAGCATGGAAACCAAGCTGCACGCCGTCATCAACAAGGCCGGCGAATATGAAGGCTTCTCGGCCAACTACAGCGGCGCCGGTTTCTCGCACATGCGCTTCAAGTTCCACGGCCTGGACCAGGCTGGTTTCGACGCCTGGGTGCAGAAGGCCAAGGCCGATTCGAGCAAGCTGGACCGCGCCGAGTACCTGAAGCTGGAACAGCCGAGCGAACGTGAGCCTGCCCGCCTGATCGGCAGCATCGAGCCCAATCTGTTCCACGCCATCGTGAACCGCTGCGTGGCTCCCAACACGGTTTGCATGGACAAGATGATGGCCACCGACCTGAACGTGAAACCGGGCCAGCAAAAGGCCGAATGATTGCCTTGCCTGGTAGCCGTATCAGCGCAGCAGAACACCGCTGCGCCCCCATTTCCTTTTTCCCCGGGAAGTAAAGATGTCTGACAATTTTGACCTGATAAAGCTGATCTTCGGTCGCCTCAGTCTGGAAGCGATTCCATACCATGAGCCGATCCTGCTCGGCACCTTCGCCATGGTGGCGCTGGGCGGCATAGTGGTACTGGGCCTGCTCACCAAATATCGCCTGTGGGGCATGCTCTGGCGCGACTGGTTCACCAGTATCGACCACAAGCGCATCGGCATCATGTACATCGTGCTGGCCATCGTCATGCTGCTGCGTGGCTTTGCCGACGCGGTGATGATGCGCGCGCAGCAGGCCATCGCCTTCGGCGACAACGCCGGCTTCCTGCCGCCGCACCACTATGACCAGGTGTTCACCGCCCACGGCGTGATCATGATCTTCTTCGTGGCCATGCCTCTGGTGACCGGTCTGATGAACTACGTCGTGCCCCTGCAGATCGGTGCGCGCGACGTCGCCTTCCCGTTCCTGAACAACTTCAGCTTCTGGATGACCACCTTCGGCGCACTGCTGGTGATGGCCTCGCTGTTCGTGGGCGAATTCGCCCGCACCGGCTGGCTGGCCTACCCGCCGCTGTCGGGCATCCTGTACAGCCCTGACGTGGGGGTGGACTACTACATCTGGGCCTTGCAGGTGGCCGGGGTAGGGACATTGCTATCAGGGATCAACCTGGTGGTGACCATCGTCAAGATGCGCGCCCCGGGCATGAACATGATGAAGATGCCGGTCTTCACCTGGACCTCGCTGTGCACCAACATCCTGATCGTGGCCGCCTTCCCGGTGCTGACCGCCGTGCTGGCCATGCTGTCCCTGGACCGCGTCTTCGGCACCAACTTCTTCACCAACGACATGGGCGGCAACGCCATGATGTACGTGAACCTGATCTGGATCTGGGGCCACCCCGAGGTCTACATCCTGGTGCTGCCGGCCTTCGGCATCTTCTCTGAGATCGTCTCGACCTTCAGCGGCAAGCGCCTGTTCGGCTACACCTCCATGGTCTACGCGACCGTGGTGATCACCATCCTGTCCTACCTGGTGTGGCTGCACCACTTCTTCACCATGGGTTCGGGCGCCAGCGTGAACTCGTTCTTCGGCATCACCACGATGATCATCTCGATCCCGACCGGCGCCAAGATCTTCAACTGGCTCTTCACGATGTACCGTGGCCGCATCCGCTTCGAAGTCCCCATGCTGTGGACCATCGGCTTCATGGTGACCTTCGTCATCGGCGGCATGACCGGCGTGCTGCTGGCCGTTCCCCCGGCTGACTTCGTGCTGCACAACTCGCTGTTCCTGATCGCCCACTTCCACAACGTCATCATCGGCGGCGTGGTGTTCGGCATGTTCGCCGGCATCAACTTCTGGTTCCCGAAGGCCTTCGGCTTCAAGCTCAATGAGTTCTGGGGCAAGTGCTCGTTCTGGTTCTGGCTGGTCGGCTTCTACCTGGCCTTCATGCCCCTGTACGTGCTGGGCCTGATGGGCGTGACCCGCCGCATGAGCCACTTCGATGATCCGTCGCTGCAGATCTGGTTCGTGATCGCAGCGCTGGGTGCTGGCCTGATCGCCCTGGGCATCGGTTCCTTCATCATCCAGATCGCTGTCTCCATCCGCGACCGCAAGAAGCTGGCCGATGTGACCGGCGACCCGTGGAACGGCCGTACCCTGGAATGGTCGACTTCCTCGCCGCCGCCTGCCTACAACTTCGCCTTCACCCCGGTCGTGCATGACAACGACGCCTGGGCTGACATGAAGAAGAACAAGTATCAGCGTCCGCTGGGCGACTTCGTGGAAATCCACATGCCCAAGAACACCGGTGCCGGCTTCATCATCGCTGCGCTGTCGGCAGTGCTGGGCTTCGCCCTGATCTGGCACATGTGGCTGCCGGCTGTGGCGACCTTCGTTGTTCTGGTTGCCGCCACCATCATCCACACCTTTAATTACAACCGCGACTACTACATCCCGGCCGACGAAGTCGTCCGCGTCGAAGCAGAGCGCACACGTCTGTTGAATAGCCATGTCTGAAGCAATCAACCACACGGCCGACGCGACGCCTAGCTCGCGCTATTTCGTCCGCCATCACCATCCGGAGAACGGCACCCTGCTGGGCTTCTGGATCTACCTGATGAGCGATTGCCTGATCTTCGCCTGCCTGTTTGCGTGCTACGCCGTCCTGGGCCGCAACTACGCAGGCGGTCCGACCGGCGCCGAGCTGTTCGACCTGCCGCTGGTGGCGCTGAACACCGCGCTGCTGTTGCTGTCGTCGATCACCTACGGTTTTGCCATGCTGGCCATGCAGGCCAAGAAGCAGCAGAACACCATCTTCTGGCTGATCATCACGGGTCTGTTGGGCGCTGGCTTCATCTACTTCGAACTCTATGAGTTCCTGCACCTGATCCACGAAGGCGCGGGCCCGACCCGTAGCGGCTTCCTGACCTCGTTCTTCGCGCTGGTCGGCACCCACGGCCTGCACGTGACCTTCGGCATCATCTGGCTGGTCGTGCTGCTGTTCCAGATCAACAAGCACGGTCTGACCGAAGCCAACGGCCGCCGCCTGATGTGCCTGTCCATGTTCTGGCACTTCCTGGACGTGGTCTGGATCGGCGTCTTCACCTTTGTCTATCTGATGGGAGTCCTGCCATGAGCCGCGGCCACCAAGAACACCCGGCCCGTCCGATGGGCCACCACGACGACCATGGCCACGGTCATGGTCATGGCGACCACGCCGCCCACGGCACGATGAAGGATTACGTCACCGGCTTCGTGCTGGCCGTGATCCTCACCGCGATCCCGTTCTGGCTGGTGATGAACAAGTCCATCTCCAGCTCGGCGACCATGGGCATCGTGCTGCTGGCCTTCGCGGCTGTGCAGATCGTGGTCCACATCAAGTACTTCCTGCACATGAACGGCAAGTCCGAAGGCGGCTGGAACATGCTGGCGATGATCTTCACCATCGTCATCGTGGTCATCACGCTGGCCGGTTCGCTGTGGGTCATGTACCACCTGAACCACAACATGATGCCGACCATGTCGCCGGAAAACATGCCCACCGAGACGGTTCCCCAGTCGATGCAGGGCATGCAGGGTATGCAACATAGCGCGCCCCAATCGAAATGAGCCAGACGCCAATCAATGGCGTGAAGCAAGGCAAAGAAAGCGGGGCGGCGCCAGCCGTCCCGGTATCCCGCACAAAGGCCAGCCTGCTGTTGCTGACCCTCTTGGCGGGATTTTTCTTTCTGGTCTTCGCGGCGCTAGGAAGCTGGCAGGTCTATCGCCTGCAATGGAAGCTGGACCTGATCGCCAAGGTTGACGCCCGCGTGCACGCTGCTCCCGTGGCTCCTCCGGGCCCGGCCCTGTGGCCGCAAGTCTCTGCGGAGCGCGATGAATATAAGCGCGTGGTCCTCGCCGGCCGCTATCTCTACAGCAAGACCGTGGCCGTGCAGGCCAGCACCGACCTGGGCAGCGGCGCGTGGCTGCTCACGCCCCTGCAATTGGCCGATGGCGAGGTAGTGCTGGTCAATCGCGGATTCGTCGGCGTCTCGCCGCTCAAGCTGTCCGAGGCCAGCCTCACCGACGCACCGGCAGGCCAGAACGCGGAAGTCACCGGGCTGTTGCGCATGAGCGAGCCCAAGGGCGGCTTCCTGCGCAGCAATGATGCGGCCCAGAACCGCTGGTATTCCCGCGATGTCCAGGCGATTGCCCAGGCCAAGGGACTGACCTCGGTGGCGCCGTACTTCGTCGATGCGGACAAGGCCTCAGCCGAGGCCAACGCCGCCGTCGCGCCGGATGCGCAAAAACCGGTCGGCGGACTGACCGTGATCGCCTTCCACAACAGCCATCTGATCTACGCGCTGACCTGGTACGCGCTGGCCCTGATGTCGCTGGGCGCGGGCTATTGGCTCATCCGTGACGAGCGGCGCTGGCGCGAGCGCATCCGCCAAGCGCAGTCGCGGGACTGATCGGCATGACCGCAGCCGATACCGTGGCCAAGCGCAGGACGCTGAGGGAACGCTGGCAGCGCCTGCGCCAGGGCGAGCAGAACCCGGCCGGCCACCAGAACATGCTGCTGCTGATCCAGCTGCGCTGGCTGGCGGTGCTGGGCCAGGTGTCCACCATCGCCTTCGTGGTGCTGGTGTTCGACCTGCACCTGCCGCTGCCGCACATGCTGGAAGTGCTGTCCTGCCTGGTGGCCTTCAACATCGCCAGCCACCTGCGCTGGCACGAGCGGCGCATCGCCACCAATGCCGAGCTGTTCCTGGCCTTGCTGGTGGATGTGGCGGTGCTGACCTTGCAGCTCTATCTCAGCGGCGGCATCACCAATCCCTTCGCCTTCCTGTACCTGATGCAGATCATCCTCTCGGCCGTGCTGCTCAAGCCCTGGTCGAGCTGGGCCATCGTGGGCGTGACCATGCTCTGCCTGGCCGGGCTGGCGCTGTTCTCCGAGCCGCTGGCGCTGCCGCCTGACCACAATGCGGGGCTGCTGAGCCTGTACGTGGAAGGCACGCTGATCTGCTTCCTGCTCAATGCCGGGCTGATGGTGTTCTTCATCACCCGCATCAGCAGCAACCTGCGCGCCGGCGACGCCTTGCTGGCCGACCTGCGCCAGCGCGCCGCCGAAGAAGATCACATCGTGCGCATGGGCTTGCTCGCCTCGGGCGCCGCTCACGAGCTGGGCACGCCTCTGGCCACGGTGTCGGTGATTCTGGGCGACTGGAAGCGCATGCCCGAGATCAGCCAGCGCCAGGACATGCTGGACGACATCGCCGAAATGGAAGCGCAACTGCAGCGCTGCAAATCCATCGTCAGCGGCGTGCTGCTGTCAGCCGGGCAGGCACGTGGCGAGTCTTCCATCAAGACCACCCTCAACACCTTCCTCGACAGCGTCGCCGAGGACTGGCGCAAGAGCCGTCCGGTAGCGGTGTTCGATTACCAGAACCTGATCGGGCAAGACCTGCCGGTGGCCTTCGACTCGGCCATCAAGCAGATGCTGGGCAATGTGCTGGACAATGCCTTCGAGGTCTCGCCGCACTGGCTGTCGCTGGAAGTACGGCGGGAAGGGGGCTTGCTGCTCATGGAGGTATCCGACCAGGGGCCGGGCTTCCCCGAATGGATGATCAACCAGATCGGCAAGCCCTACCAGTCCACCAAGGGCAAGCCGGGGCGCGGCCTGGGCCTGTTCTTCGTGGTCAACGTCGCGCGCAAGCTGGGCGGACGGGTCTGGGCCAGCAACCTGCCCGGTGCGGGCGCACGCGTGACGCTGGAGCTGCCGCTGTCGGCCATCAGCCTGGAAGCCGACGCGCCCACCGTCGCCGGCAGCGTGACGCCGGATTTTCCGACCGGGGCTTGATGTGCCGCAAGCCAGGCCTGACACGCCTTTGACGCGAATCATTTCCTTTTTCTTCTGATGGCGGCAATGCCCGGGGCCGTCTCGCCTTACAATAGCGCCTTGGGAAAGTAGAAGAAATAGGGAATGCAACATGCCGGCTGATCGCCTGCTTCTGATCATCGAGGATGACGCCGCCTTCGCACGCACCTTGGGGCGCTCGTTCGAACGCCGGGGCTACACCGTCCTGCTTGCCGCCAGCCAGGAAGAGGCGGCCCAGCACCTCCAGCAACACCGTCCAGGTTATGCCGTGGTCGACCTCAAGCTGGGCGGCAACGCCTCCGGTCTGGCCTGCGTGCAGATGCTGCACGCCCATGACGAAGACATGCTCATCGTCGTGCTGACCGGCTTTGCCAGCATCACCACGGCGGTCGAGGCCATCAAGCTGGGCGCTTGCCAATACCTGGCCAAACCCTCCAATACCGACGACATCGAAGCCGCCTTCGGCCACGTGGCCGGGGTCTCCGAGGTCGAGTTGCCGGCGCGCGCCACCTCCATCAAGACCCTGGAATGGGAGCGCATCCACGAGGTACTGGTGGACACCGACTTCAACATCTCCGAGACCGCACGGCGGCTGGGCATGCATAGACGCACCCTGGCGCGCAAGCTGGAAAAGCAGCGCGTCAAGTAAGCCGACGCAGACCCGAATGCGGGCCGGACAGGCCAGTGCCCCAGCGGTTATCATTACGCCCGTCCTCGGGCTGCGCTGTCCGGGCCATCTCACCAGAAGGGAATGACGTGAACCAGTTCAACTTCCAGCGCGGCCTGCTATGGGTTTCGGCCGCCGCTCTGCTAGCCATGGGCAGCGCCGCTGCGCGCGCCCAGGACACCATCAGGATCGGCGAGATCAACAGCTACAAGGCCCAGCCGGCCTTCCTGGAGCCGTACCGCCGGGGCTGGGAAATGGCCCTCGACGAAATCAATGCCGGCGGCGGCGTGCTGGGCAAGAAGCTGGAAGTCATCGCCCGCGACGACAACGGCAACCCCGGCGATTCGGTGCGCGTGGCCGAGGAATTGATGGCGCGCGAGCGCGTCGCCTTGCTGTTTGGCGGTTTTCTCTCCAATACCGGCCTGGCGCTGACCGATTACGCCAAGCAGCACAAGGTCTTCTTCCTCGCCGCCGAACCGCTGACCGACAAGATCGTCTGGCAGAACGGCAACAAGTACACCTACCGCCTGCGCCCCTCGACCTCCATGCTGGTCGCCTCGGTGGTCAAGGAAGCGGTCAAGCTGAAGAAGAAGCGCTGGGCCATCGTCTATCCCAACTATGAATACGGCCAGTCCGCCGTCGCCAGCTTCAAGACCCTGATGAAGCAGGCCCAGCCGGACGTGGAGTTCGTCGCCGAACAGGCGCCGCCGCTGGGCAAGATCGATGCTGGCGCGGTCACCCAGGCGCTGGCCGACGCCAAGCCGGACGCCATCTTCAATGCGCTCTTCGCTGCCGACCTCGGCAAGTTCGTGCGCGAAGGCAATACCCGCGGGCTGTTCGAGCAGGTGGACGTGGTCTCGTTGCTGACGGGCGAGCCCGAGTATCTCGATCCCCTCAAGGGCGAAGCGCCGCAGAACTGGATCGTCACCGGCTATCCCTGGTATGCGATCAACACGCCCGAGCACAAGAAGTTCGTCGAGGCCTATCGCAAGAAATTCAATGACTATCCGCGCAATGGTTCCCTGGTGGGCTATAGCGCGCTGATGTCCATTGCCGCCGGCATCCGCAAGGCCGGCAGCACCGACGCCGACCGTCTGGCCGCCGCCTTCTCCGGCCTGAAGGTGGAAACGCCGGTGGCCGCCATTGTCTACCGCCCGCAGGACCATCAATCCACCCTGGGCGCATTCGTGGGCCGCACCGGCCTCAAGGATGGCCGTGGCGTCATGACCAGCTTCACCTATGTCGATGGCGCGGCGCTGCAGTTGCCCGATGCCGAGGTGAAGAAGCTGCGTGCGCCGGACTGAGGTGCGCCCGTGATGCGCCACGCCCGCCGCCTGCTGGACTGAGTTCATGACGCTTGCCAGCCTCGCCGTCCAGCTGCTCAATGGCCTGGCCGACGCCTCTGCCATGTTCATGGTCGCGGCCGGCCTGTCGCTGATCTTCGGCGTCACGCGCATCGTCAACTTCGCCCACGGTTCCTTCTACATGCTGGGCCTGTACCTGGCCTACAGCCTGGTGGACCGGCTGGGCGCAACGCCCTTGGGTTTCTGGATGGCGCTGCTGCTGGCGGCCTTGTTGGTGGCCGCGCTGGGGGCGCTGGTCGAGCTGGCCATACTGCGCCGCATCTATCGCGCGCCCGAACTGTTCCAGCTGCTGGCCACCTTTGCGCTGGTGCTGGTGATCAAGGATGCGGCGCTCTGGTATTGGGGGCCGGAAGACCTGTTCGGGCCGCGCGCACCAGGCCTCTCTGGTGCGGTACAGGTGCTGGGGCGGCGTCTGCCACAGTATGACCTGCTGCTCATGGCCATCGGTCCGCTGGTGTTTGCGCTGCTGTGGCTGCTGCTCAACCGCACCCGCTGGGGCACACTCATCCGCGCCGCCACCCAGGACCGCGAGATGCTGGGCGCACTGGGCGTGAACCAGGCCTGGCTCTTCACCGGCGTGTTTGCGCTGGGCTGCTTTCTGGCGGGCCTGGGCGGTGCACTGCAGGGACCGCGTCTGCCGGCCAACCTGGCGCTCGATCTCGATACCATCGGAACGGCCTTCGTGGTGGTGGTGGTCGGCGGCATGGGTTCCATCGGCGGCGCTTTCGCAGCGGCCGTGCTGATCGCCGAGGTCAAGGCGCTGTGCATTGCCTTGGGCACGGTCTCGTGCTTCGGTATCGAACTCTCGCTGTCGCGGTTGACGCTGGTGGCCGAATTCCTGGTGATGGCGGTGATCCTGGTCGTGCGGCCCTGGGGGCTGCTGGGCAAGCCGCTGGCGCTGGTGCGCGCCGCCAGCCACCATGAAGCGCCGCTGCGCTCAGCCAGCCGGCGTGAGCGCTGGGCCGCCATGGTGCTGCTGGCAGGGCTGCTGGCCTTGCCCCTGCTGGCCGGGCGTTTCCCTTATCTGCCGGTCCTGATGGTGGAAATCCTGGTGGCCGTGCTGTTTGCCGCCAGCCTGCATTTCCTGATGGGGCCGGGCGGCATGGTGTCCTTCGGTCATGCTGCCTACTTCGGCCTGGGCGCGTACGCCGCCGCCCTGGTCACGCTGCGCCTGCAATGGCCGATGCCGCTGGCCATGCTGGCCGGGGCCGGTACGGCCATGCTGGCGGCGCTGCTGTTCGGCTGGTTCTGCGTGCGTCTGTCCGGCGTCTACCTGGCCATGCTGACGCTGGCCTTTGCGCAGATCGTCTGGGCCGCCCTCTATCAATGGGATGACCTCACAGGCGGCAGCAATGGGCTGGTCGGATTGCGTACGGCCGCCGCGCTGGCCTCGCCGCTGGCCTACTACTACCTGGCGCTGCTGTGCAGCGCGCTGGGCGTCTACCTGCTGCGGCGGGTGATCCATGCGCCGTTCGGACTGGCCTTGCGCGCCGCACGCGATGCCTCGGGGCGTGCACAGGCGCTGGGCATGGATGTGCGCGCCTTGCAATGGGGCGGCTTTGCATTGGCAGGCCTCTTCTGCGGGCTGGCCGGGGTGCTGTTCGCTTTTTCCAAGGGCAGCATCTCGCCCGAAGTCGCCGGCGTGAACCGCTCGGTGGATGGCCTGGTGATGGTCCTGCTGGGTGGCGTGCAAAGCCTGGTGGGACCGCTGCTGGGCGCCTCCGTGTTCACCTGGCTGCAAGATCTGGTGGCGCGCGAGACCGACTATTGGCGCGCCTTGCTGGGCGGTGTGATCCTGTTGTTGGTGCTGCTCCTGCCGGGCGGCCTGGCCGGTGCCTGGCGCAGGGCCGCCCGGCCAGGGGAGGGCGCATGAGCCTCCTGCAGGTACAGCAGTTGTCCAAATCCTTCGGCGGCGTGGCCGCGCTCGAGGATCTTTCCTTCGCGCTGCCGGCCGGTCAGATGCTGGCGTTGATCGGTCCCAATGGTGCGGGCAAGTCAACCTGCTTCAACCTGATCAACGGCCAGCTACGTCCGGATCGCGGCGAGGTGCTGCTGGACGGGCAGTCCATCACCGGGCTGGATGCGCGTCGCATCTGGCGTCGCGGCGTGGGCCGCACCTTCCAGGTATCGGCCGCCTTCAGTTCCATGACGGTGCTGCAAAGCGTGCAGGCCGCCTTGCTCTCGCATCATCGCCGGCTGTGGCAGCTCTGGCGTCCGGCTGACTCCCAGTTCCGCCAGGAAGCCATGGACCTGCTCGACCAGGTCGGCATGGCCGCCCAGGCCCAGCGCGCTTGCGCCGTGCTGGCCTACGGCGACATCAAGCGGGTCGAACTGGCCATGGCGCTGTCCAATGCACCGCGTCTGTTGCTCATGGATGAACCCACTGCCGGCATGGCCGCGCAGGAAAGGCAAGCGCTCATGGCGCTCACGCGCAGGCTGGTCAACGAGCGCGGGATTGCCGTGCTGTTTACCGAACACAGCATGGATGTGGTGTTCGCCCATGCCGACCGCATCCTGGTGCTGGCGCGCGGCCAACTGGTGGCCGATGGCGCGCCTGCCGCCGTGCGCGCCGATGCCCGGGTGCGCGAACTCTATTTCGGCACTGGCGCCAGTTTCGGAGGGGCGGCATGAGTCAGTGCCTGTTGCAGGTGCAAGGCCTGCATGCGTGGTATGCCGACGCCCACATACTCTTCGGCCTGAACCTGGAGATCCGCGCAGGCGAAGTGGTGGCGCTCATGGGGCGCAATGGCGCAGGCAAGTCCACCACGCTGAAGGCCTTGATGGGCCTGCTGGAGCGCCGCCAAGGACAGGTCCGTCTGGAAGGACGCGACATCGGCAAGCTCGCACCGCATCAGCGCGCACGGCTGGGACTGGGCTATGTGCCGGAAGACCGCCGCATCTTCACCGAACTGAGCGTGCTGGAAAACCTCGAGACCGGCCGCCAGCCGCCGCGTCGCGGTGCGCCGCACTGGACGCCGCAGGCCTTGTTCGAGCTCTTTCCCAACCTCGGCGCGATGCCGCAGCGCCCCGGCGGGCGCATGAGCGGAGGCGAGCAGCAGATGCTCACCATTGCCCGCACGCTCATGGGCAATCCGCGCCTGCTGTTGCTGGATGAGCCTTCCGAGGGCGTGGCGCCGGTGATCGTCGAGCAGATGGCGGTGATGATTCAAGAGCTCAAGCGCAGCGGCATCGCCATCCTGCTGTGCGAACAGAATCTGCACTTCGCCAGCCTGGTCTGCGACCGCGCCTATCTGCTCGATCAAGGCCGTATCGTGGCCGAGGGCACGCCCGCGAGCCTCCAAGCTCATCAGCAGCAATCCGGCCTCTGACAAGGCTTGCGCAAAGATGTAACAAAGCGCTCGCCCAGCTGTTGCATTTACGCGGGAACCGCTGAGCATGATCCTGTCCAACTGGCTATAACGCTCGCTCCACCTTGCCCTACGGCATGCGAGCTCAGCCATACGGAGAAGACCACCATGCCCAGCTCATCCAGCAGTTCCGCCAGCCAGTCCCACATGACGGCGCAGGAAGCCAGTGACAATTACACCGACGCCGGCGTGCGCAATGACCTGGCCAAGGTCGCCGTCGGTAACGACATCAACGACATCTTCTTTGCGGCCGTCGAGATGACACGCATGCCGATGATCGTGTCCGACCCCAATCGTCCGGACAACCCCATCGTCTTCGTCAACAATGCCTTCATCAACATGACCGGCTACAGCCGCGCGGAAGTGGTGGGCAAGAATTGCCGCTTCCTGCAAGGTCCGGAGACCGATCGTTCGGTCGTGGCCGAGGTACGGCGGGCGGTGGCGGAGCGGCGCGAGATCGCAACAGAACTGTTGAACTATCGCAAGAACGGTTCGACCTTCTGGAATGCGCTGTTCATCTCGCCGGTCTATGACCAGCAGGGCAACCTGAAGTATTTCTTCAGCTCCCAGCTCGACATCAGCCGCCGCCGCGACGCCGAGCAGGCGCTGGGGCAGGCGCGCAAGATGGAGGCGCTGGGCCAGTTGACCGGCGGCATTGCCCACGACTTCAACAACCTGCTGCAAGTCATCACCGGCTATCTGGACATGATCAACCTCGCCCTGCGCAGCGACAAGCCCGACCTGACCCGGGTGGCGCGCAGCGCCGACAGCATCCGCAAGGCCTCCGGCAAGGCCGCCATGCTGACCCAGCAGTTGCTGGCCTTCGCCCGCAAGCAGCGCCTGGAAGGCCGCACCATCAACCTCAACTCGCTCACCGAGGGCTTCACGGACCTGGTCACGCGCACCCTGGGTGGCGACATCACGGTACACACCGAACTGGCCCGGGGACTCTGGAACTGCCGTCTTGATCCGACCCAGATGGAGGTGGCGCTCTTGAACGTGCTCATCAATGCCCGCGACGCCATGAATGGCCGTGGCCGCGTGCGCATCCGTACCGCCAATGAAGATCTGGCCGATCCGGACCGGGCGGTGCAGCTGGGCCTCAAGGAAGGCCTGTATGTGTCCATCGCCATCAGCGACGATGGCCCCGGCATCGCGCCTGACATCCTGCCGCGCGTGATGGACCCGTTCTTTACCACCAAGGACGAGGGCAAGGGCACCGGCCTGGGCCTGTCGATGGTGTATGGTTTCGTGAAGCAGTCGGGCGGCTCGGTGCGCATCACCTCCGGGGCCGAGGGCGGCACCACGGTGACCATCTATTTCCCGGCCACGCAGGACCAGGTCGGCGGCGGCTTCGACTACGACAACCGCACCCAGAGCCAGGGCGGACAGGAACATATCCTGGTCGTGGATGACCGCCTGGAAGTGGCCGAGCTGGCGCAGACGATGCTGGAAAGCCTGGGCTATCGCGTGAGCATGGTCAACTCGCCGGCCGAAGCGCTGCAACTGATCCGCGCCGGCCGTCCGGTGGACCTGCTGTTTACCGATCTGATCATGCCGGGCAGCATGAACGGTGTGGTGCTGGCGCGAGAAGCCAAGCGCATGTTGCCCACGATCAAGGTATTATTGACTACCGGTTACGCTAGCGAGTCATTGGAGCGGCACGGCGCGGATGGTGAGTTTCCCGTCCTCGACAAGCCTTATCGCCATGACGAGCTGGCCCGCAAGATCCGCATTGTCCTCGACGGCGCCACTGGCGTGAGCTGAAAATTCCAACAACAAGCCGTCTGTCGGACCCCACCCCCCATTACCCTCCAAGGGGAGCCGCACCATGGAACTGGAACACCTGCTGGCCAGGGCGCACTCCCTGGCCTATCGCATCTGCGCCGAATTCAACGGCCAGCCGCTGCCCGACGATCAGCGCGCCTGCGCCGTCATCGGCTGCCTCACCGTGGCCCAGCAGCATCACTGCGCCATCGGCATCCTGCTGCGTCAGGAGATGCCCGTCAACTCCTCGGCCTTTGCCCTGGTGCGCGAGCAGATCGCTACCGTCTTCAACGCCCTCTGGCTGTGGTATTGCGCCAGCACCGAGGAGGTGCAACGCTTCATGGCGCACGGCAGCGGCAAGAGCCTGCACCAGCTGGTGGCCCAGGTCGATGGCCTCCTGGCCAACAGTCCCACGGCTGAAGCGGCGATCCTGCGCGGCCACTCGGCGCAGTTGAGCGATTTTGTCTTCGCCGGCGAGCCGCGCATCCGGCATTGGCTCGACATTAATGAGGTCGATGCCCTCTATTCGGAAGAGACGGTCGGCCAACTGGTCGCGTTATCCAACTCCATGGCCGAACTGGGACTGGCCAGCTATCGCACCGTCTACAACAAGCACATCACCAGCACGCATGAAGAGCCCGGCGCATTGCGCCGGCTGGACGCGGCGGGCTAGCCCGTCTTGTCGATCAGTGCAGTGGGCAACAGGCGGGCCGCCGCCTGTTGCGCGCTCATCCCGGGCTGCCAGGGCAAGCGGCCAAGCAAGGGCGCCTGCAATCTTGTCTGCAGGCTCTGCACCATGGCCTCCATACAAGCCTCTGCCGGATCGATCTCGTTGGCCACCCAGCCCAGCAGCACCAAGCCCCGCGCGGCGATCGCCTGTTGCGTCAGCAGGGCATGGTTGATGCAGCCCAGCCGCATCCCCACCACCAGCACCACCGGCAAGCCCAGCCTGGCCACCAGGTCGTCGGTATTGTGCCTGGCATCCAGTGGCACCATGAAGCCGCCCGCACCCTCGACGATCACGCAGTCGCTGACCGCGCGGAGGTGCGCATGGCAGGCCGCCAGGTGTTCCAGTTCGATGGTCACGCCTTCCTCGGACGCAGCGATATGCGGGGCCGTCGCCCGCCGCAGCAGGTAGGGATTGACCCACTGCGGCGGGACCTGCACATTGGTCTGCGCCTGCAGCGCCAGCACATCCTCGTTGCACCAGCGCTGGCCGTCATGGAAGGCGCCGGAGGCCACCGGCTTCATGCCCACGCAACGCAGACCATGCGCCACATGCAGATGCACCAGCGCCGAAGCCACCAGGGTCTTGCCCACGCCGGTGTCGGTGCCGGTGACGAAGATGCCCTCGTGCCTGGCGCGATATGCACGATAGGCACGATACGTCGTATACGCCGCCGTGTTCACAGGGCCTCCATCGTGGCGGCGAAGGCGGCGTGCAACTGGCGTCCCAGCCAGTGCGCCTGTTCTTCATCGAGCAGATAGGGCGGCATCAGGTAGAGGCTGGTCCCGATGGGGCGCACCAGCACTTCGCGCTGCGCCGCTTCGGCGGCCATCCGGCGCGAGAAGGCCGCAGCGGCCGAGCCCTCCAGCACGGCGTCGCAGGCCCAGATCATGCCGCGCTGGCGCACATGGCGCACCCGCTCGTCCTGCGCCAGCGGCTGCAAGGCCGCCGCCAGCACCGGGGCGAAGGCGCGATTGCGTTCCAGCACAGCGTCTTCGGCAAAGATGGCCAGCGTGGCCAGGGCGGCGCGGCAGGCCAGCGGATTGCCCGTGTAGGAGTGCGAATGCAGGAAACCGCGCCGCACATCGTCGTCATAGAAGGCCTGGTAGATGGCCTCGCTGCTCATGACCAGCGACAAGGGCAGGTAGCCGCCGCTGATGCCCTTGGACAGGCACAGCAGGTCGGGCCAGACGCCCGCCTGTTCGCAGGCAAAGAAGCTGCCGGTGCGGCCGCAGCCGACGGCGATCTCGTCAGCGATCAGGTGGGCGCCGTAGCGGTCGCACAGGTGGCGCAGGCCGCGTATGTAAGCCGGATCATGCATGGCCATGCCAGCGGCACACTGCACCAGCGGTTCCACGATGAGGGCGGCGATGCGTCCCTGGCGCTGCTGCAGGATACGTTCCACATCGTCCAGCGCCCGCGCGGCCACTTCCTGGGCGCTCTCGCCGGGGGCAGCCTGGCGCGCATCGGGGGAGGCCGCCACATGGGCCGGGCGCAGCAGGCTTTCATAGGCTGAGCGGAACAGGGGCGTATCGGTGACGCCCAGCGCGCCCACGGTCTCGCCGTGGTAGCCGCCGGCGATGCAGATGAATTCGTTCTTGTCTGGCTGACCGCCATTGCGCCATGCATGCACGCTCATCTTCAGCGCGATCTCCACCGCCGAGGCGCCATCGGAGGCGTAGAAGCAATGTCCCAGCGCCTGCCCGGTCAGCGCCGCCAACTGCTCGGACAGCGCCACCACCGGCTCATGGGTGAAGCCGGCCAGCATGGCGTGTTCCAGCTGGCCCAGCTGTTCGACCAGGGCGGCATTGATGCGCGCATTGGTGTGGCCGAACAGGTTGACCCACCAGGAACTGATGGCGTCCAGATAGCGCCGGCCTTCGCTGTCATGCAGCCAGAGGCCATGGGCGCGCGTGATGGCAATGGGCGGCACGCTTTCATGACGGCGCATCTGGGTGCAGGGATGCCAGACGCTGCGCAGGCTGCGCGCCACCAGGGAGGACCAGGGGGCGCTCATGCCATCACCTGTTCGGCCTGCACCAGCGCCTCGATCAGTTGCGCCACCTGTTCCTCGGTATGCAGCGCCGACAGGCTGATGCGCAGTCGCGCCGTCATCCTCGGCACGGTGGGCGGACAGATCGCCGGCACCCAGATCCCTTGCTCGCGCAGTTGCTGCATCAAGGCGCGGGCGCGGGCATTGTCGCCGATGATGAGGGGCTGGATGGGCGTCTGCGAAGGCAGCAATTGCCACGACAGCCCGGCCAGTCCCTTGCGCAGCTGGGCCACTAGGGCGCGCAGGTGGGTGCGACGCCATTCATCGGCGGCGATCACGGCCAGGCTGGCGGTAGCCGCCGCCGCCAGCGCCGGGGGATGAGCGGTGGTGAACATGTAGGTACGGGCGCGCTGCATGATCCATGCAAGCAGGTCCCGGTCGCCCGCCACGAAAGCACCTGCCACACCGGCCGCCTTGCCCAGCGTCCCCATGCACAGCACATGCGGGGCGCGCACGCCGGCATGGGCCAGGCTGCCGCGCCCCTGCGGTCCCAGCACGCCAAAGCCGTGGGCGTCATCGACCAGCAGCCAGGCGCCGTGGCGCGCGCAGACCTCGGCCAGCTCGGCCAGCGGCGCCTGATCGCCATCCATGCTGAAGACAGCGTCGGTCACCACCAGCTTGCGGCCACTGCCGCAGCGGGCCAGCACCTGGTCCAGGCGCTGGGTGTCGTTGTGGGGAAATACCTTCAGGCTGGCCCCGGACAAACGCGCGCCATCGATCAGCGAAGCGTGGCTGAGGCGATCCACCACGACGGTGTCGCCGGCGCCGACCAGTGCGCCGATGACGCCCATATTGGCCATGTAGCCACTGCCAAAACCCAGCGCTGCCGGCAGGCCCGTAAAGTCGGCCAGCGCGCGTTCCAGCGTCTCGTGCGCTGCGCTGTGGCCGCTGATCAGGGCCGAGGCTGCCGCGCCCATGCCGTATTGGCCCAGCGCGGTCACGGCGGCTGCGGTGATGGCCGGGTGATTGGCCAGCCCCAGGTAATCATTGCTGCAAAAGGACAGGTAGGGACGCGCCTCTACCGTCAATAGCGGGCCTTGCGCACTGCTGACGGTGCGCCGGGTGCGCAGCAGGCTCTGGCGCGTCAGTTCATCGAGTTGTTCGTGAAAGTCATGCATGGTGATTCCTTGTGAATACCACCGGCAGGCGGGCCAGCGCCCGGTAGGCGGGATTGTCCTGCCAGACCGGCGCCGCCGTGTCCAGCGCCAGGGTGGGCAGGCGGCGCATGAGCGCGGTGAAGGCGATCTCGGCTTCCATCTGCGTCAATGCCGCGCCCAGGCAGACATGCGGTCCCTGGCCAAAGGACAAGTGCATGCCCTGATCGCGGCGGATGTCGAAGTCCTGCGGCTGGCGATAGCGCTTGGCATCGTGATTGGCCAGCCCGATGTGCAGGATGGCCAGGTCACCGCGCGCCAGGGTCTGGCCGTCCAGCTGCACCGGCGCCAGCAGGCGGCGGCCGGTGTATTGCACCGGGCTGTCATGGCGCAGCATCTCGCGGATGGCGCTGCGCAGCCAGTGCGGCTCGGACTGGAGCAGCCGCCATTGCTCCGGATGGCGTAACAGCGCCAGCAGGCCATTGCCCAGCAGGTTGCGGGTGGTCTCGTAGCCGGCGAAGAGCAGGGTGCTGCATTGGGCCAGCAGTTCGACCTGGTTGATTTGCGCTTGCTGGCGGGCCTGCAGCAACTGCGCCAGCAGGCTGTGCGGCGGCAGTGTCTGTCCCTGCTCCTGCTCCAGCGTGGTGCTGAAGAAGTCGCACAGGGCCTGCATCGCGTGTTGCGCTGCCAGGGTCTGGGCGGCGTCGGGCGTGGGACTGCCGATGAAGGCCGCCAGATCGGCAGCCCAATCGATGAAGGCCGGCGGCACTGCGCCGGGCAGGCCCATCAGCCGGGCGATGGCCAGCGCCGGCAGGGGGCGGGCAAAGCGGCTGATGAAGTCGAATCCGCGATGGGACTGCGGGTCGCGCAGGATGTCGTCGATCAACTGCTGGGCGATGGCTTCGATGGCCGGGGCTTGCAGGGCCAACTGGGCCGGCTTGAAGCCGGGATTGAGCACGCCGCGCAGGCGACGATGCGCGCGGCCATCCAGAAACAGCAGCGAGCGCGAGAACAGCCGCTTGAAACGGCGCTCGGCAGCGCTGTCCCCCTGCTTGTCGCCAAGGCCGCTATTGATCCAGCGCGCCGCTCGCCGCACCGAAAAGCGCGGATCGCGCAGCGCCTCCGCCACTTGCTCATGCCCGCTGATGACCCAGGCCCCGCCGCAGTGCGCGGTGCTCCACTGCACTGCCATCAGGCGCTGGCAGCGGCGGCCTGCAGGCCCAGGCGCGCCAACAGGTCCAGGTCCGAGGACACCGGCGCATTCGGTGTGGTCAGCAGCTTGCTGCCCAGGAAGATGGAGTTGGCGCCGGCGGCAAAGCAGAGCGCCTGGGTCGCATCGCTCATGCTTTCGCGCCCGGCCGACAGGCGGATCACTGCGTGGGGAAGGGCGATGCGGGCCACCGCGACGGTGCGCACGAATTCGAATTCATCCAGGGCCGGCACGTCTTGCAAGGGAGTCCCGGCAATCGGCACTAGATGGTTGATCGGCACCGATTGCGGCGGCACCGGCAGCGCCGCCAGCTGCGCGATGAGGCCGGCGCGCTGGGCGCGGGTCTCGCCCATGCCGATGATGCCGCCGCAGCAGACGCTCAATCCCGCCAGTTGCACGCGCTCCAGCGTGTCGAGCCGGTCCTGGTAGCTGCGGGTGGAGATGACCTGGCCGTAGAAGTCCGGGGCGGTATCGAGGTTGTGGTTGTAGTAGTCCAGGCCGGCTTCTTTCAAGGCCTCGGCCTGGGCCTGTTCCAGCATGCCCAGGGTCATGCAGGTTTCCAGGCCCAATGCGCGCACCTGGCTGACCATCTCGGTGAGCGCAGGCATGTCACGCTCCTTGGGATTGCGCCAGGCTGCGCCCATGCAGAAGCGGGTGGCGCCCTGGTCGCGGGCGGCGCGGGCGGCCTGCACCACCTCCTCGACGTCCATGAGCTTGCCGGCCGGCACGCCGGCCTCCTTGTGATGGGCCGATTGCGCGCAGTAGCCGCAATCCTCGGCGCAGCCGCCGGTCTTGATCGACAAGAGGCTGGAGAGCTGCACCTGGTTGGCCGGGTGGTGCTGGCGATGCACGGTCTGGGCCTGGTACAGCAGATCGAGGAAGGGCAGTTCGAACAGCGCCGCCACTGCGTCACGGCGTGCGCCGTCCGTGCTGGCGGGGCGGTGGAAGTGCAGCGGCGCGCTGGTCTGGCCGGCGGGGACGGAAGGGCAGTGGCTCATCGATAAAATCCAGAACGTGAGGGAAAAGGCTTAGAATTTCGTTCCGGCGGATTCTATCTTCGGCCAAATTCTTTTAACAATTTCTTTTTTTATAGATTATCTATAAATGAGCGAGCTCAACAACGTCCCTTCCAGCACCGTAGATCGCATTGCCGAGGTCCTGCGCCTGCGCATCATCCGGGGCGAAATCGCAGGCGGGGCGGCGCTGCGGCAGGATCATGTGGCCCAGGAATTCCAGTCCAGCCATGTCCCCGTGCGGGAGGCATTCCGACAACTGGAGGCGGAGGGATTGGTGCTGACTTTGCCCCGTCGCGGGGTGCGGGTGACGATGGTGGACCGGGCCACCGTGAAGGAAAACGCCGAGATGCGCGGTTCACTGGAAATCCTGGCGCTGCGCCACAGCGCCCGCAAGTTCGGCGCCGAGCACATTGCGCGCCTGGAGCAGGCCCATGCCGCCTGCGCCGCCGCCGGCTCGCTGGTGGAGTGGGACGCCGCCAACAACCTGTTCCACGACATCCTCTCCAGCGAATGCGGCATGCCGCGTCTGTTGGCGGTGCTGAAGCAACTGCAGCTGACCAATTCGCGCTACCTGTTCTCGACCGGCTTCAAACGCGGCTGGCAGCCCCGTTCCGACCACGACCACGCCCTCATCATCGAGGCCCTCAAGGAGCGCAAGATCGACCGCGCCGTGCAATTGCTAAGCATGCACATTGGCACCATGGAGCGGGTGGGCTTTGTGGCGGGCTGAGGCGCGCTTCAGGCCGCCTGGGCGGCTTGCGCGGCCTGGGCAGCTTCGGGCTGCTGGCGGCGCTGTTGCTGCACGAACTGCGAGGGCGGCAGGCCGACATGGCGGCTGAAGGCCACGCTGAAGGTGGAGGCCGAGCTGTAGCCCACCTGTAGCGCCACTTCCGCGATGCTGCCCTCGGCGCGCAGCAGCAGGCGCTTGGCCAGCGCCATGCGCCAGGCCAACAGGTAATCCATGGGCGTGAGTCCGACTTCGCGGCGGAAACGCTCGAAGAAGGACGAGCGCGACAAGGCCGCCACCCGCGCCAGGCGCGGCACGTTCCAGTCCTGCGCCGGCTGCGCATGCAGGGCGCGGATCGCCTGAGCCAGCCGCACATCGGCCAGTCCGCGCAGCAGGCCGGGCGAGGCGGCGACCGTGGGATCGTTGCTGGAGCGCAGGACTTCGATCAGCAGCACTTCCAGCAGCCGCGCCAGCACCACCTCACGCGCCGGTCGCTGGGCGCGCGATTCGTCTCCCACCAGTTGTACCAGCGTGGCCAGCCTTGTATGGGCGCGCACCACGACCAGGTCAGGCAACAAGGACACCAGCAGCACCGAATCGGGCGACTCGAAGACGCAGTGACCCGCCACCAGCTGCACTTCCGCCGGGCCTCCCGGCGTACCCAGGTGATAGCGACCATCTGGCAACAACGGTGGCGGATTGCTCTCGTCAAGCAGGGTAGCGTCGTTTGTATGCAAGCTGGTCAATGCAAATCCATGCAAAGCCGGCGCCAGCACGAAATCCCCCGCTTCCAGCAGGATCGCCGGGCCCGCAGCGGGCTCGAGGCGGCAGCTGCCGTCCAGCACGGCGCAGTAGAAGGCCAGTTCCGGTCGGGAACGTTGCACCCGCCACGCGCCGCTGCCTTGCACGTACTTGGTGTAGCGCGCAGCGGGCTGGAGCAGGGTGACGACTTCGGCAAGGGGATCGGTGGGTTCAGACATGCTTGGACGATGGCAAATGAAATGCGGACTTTTGATTGTAGCAAGTCCGGAGCGTCCCGACTATGCTTGGCCTTGTTCTCACCCCCACACAAGGATGCTCACCATGAAGACCATTTTCATTACCGGCTGTTCGTCCGGCTTCGGCCTGGAAATTGCTCGCTACTTCCTGCAACGTGACTGGAAGGTCATCGCCACCATGCGCACGCCGCGTCACGACCTGCTGCCGGCCTCGCCGCATCTGCGCATCCTGCCCCTGGATGTGGTCGATGCCGACAGCATCCAGGCCGCCGTCGAGGCCGCCGGTCCCGTCGATGTGCTGGTCAACAATGCCGGCATCGGCAACCTGGGTGCGCTGGAAGCGCAGCCGATGGCGCAGGTGCGCGAGCTCTTCGAGACCAATACCCTGGGCAGCATCGCCATGACCCAGGCCTTCATCCCGCAGATGCGCGCCCGTGGGCAGGGTATGGTGATCAATGTGACCTCCTCGGTCACGCTGCGCTCGCTGCCGCTGCTGGCGGTCTACACCGCCAGCAAGGCCGCCATCAATGCCTTTACCGAATCACTGGCGCTGGAACTGGCCCCGCTGGGCGTGCAGGTCCGGCTGGTGCTGCCAGGGCGCTCGCCGCAGACGCGGTTTGCCGAGAATGCCCGGGCGCGCATGGAAGCTTCGGTGCCCGAGCCCTATGCCGCGCTGGCGGCACAGGTCTTTGAGAATTTCCAGGCAGCCACTCAACTGACCTATGCCGAGGACGTGGCCGAGGCGGTCTGGCAGGCCGCCAACGACCCCAACGCACCCATGCGCATCCCTGCCGGTGAAGATGCGCGGGAATGGGCGAAGGCTGGCTAGCGCTAGCTATAGCTAGAACCCATTTCATAAATAGGCGTGAGTGCGAGCGAGTCCCGTTTGGGATGAAGTGCAAGGCGCGAATTTGGGTCAAGACTGGGCGTCTTGACCCAAATTCGTAACGCAGCAATTCGCCCAAACGGGCCGCTCCCTCCGGGTTCTGCCCAGAAAGGGCGCTGGCGGCGTTGCGCTCCTTGCGTGTGGCACCGCCACACGACGCGTCGCGCGCCTTGCCAGCGCCCTTTCTGGGCAGAACGCATCTCACGCCTATTTATGAAATGGGTTCTAGTTAGAGCTCAGTGGCCATCCGGTGCAGCATCTCCGCCGTCTCGGTCGGGCGCGAGAGGAAAGGTGAATGGTCGCTGGCCAGCTCCTTGATGCGGCTGCAGCCGGAGCGGGCCGCCATCACCCTTTGCAGGACCGGATCGACGGCGCGGTCGCGGGTGCAGACGATGTAGCTCTTGGGCAGCTTGCCATAGGCTTGCTCGGACAGTTGCACCGGCGTGGTCATCGGCGCCATAGCCTGCGAACGGAACTGCGGCGCGGCCCACTGGGCCACGGCGTAAGGGGCGTCCTGCATGAAGGTCTCCACCCGAGCGGATGGGGGCGTGTCGGCGGCGATGGCGTCGTGCGCCAGCGCCACCGGCGAGGGCAGGCGCGCAGGCGCGAGCTCGGACAGCGAGCTCAGCGAGTCGCCGTTGACGGGCACGTAGGCGCACAGGTAGATGATGCGCGCCAGGCTGTCGGCGGCCTTCTCGGCGGCGGCGGTGACGGCGATCCCGCCCATGCTGTGGCCCACCAGCGTGACGCGTTTGCCGATGGCCTTGATGGCTTGCACGATGGCGTCGGCGTACAGGGATAGGGTGACCTGGTCCTGCGGCGTAGCGTCCGCGCCACTGCCGGGCAGGTCGATGCTGTGGACTTCGTGGCCGCGCATGGTCAGCTCGGCCGAGACGGCCGGCCACACCCATTTGCCTTGCCAGGCACCGTGGATCAAGAGGAAATTGGCCATGAGTGATGTAGGGAGATGAATGGAGATGAATGGAGGTGAATGAGTTTGTATGGATTTGTGTTTGCTGCAAATCCATACTAGCATTCACATCTGGGAGCAACAATCCAGATAACATCCATACAAGCGTCAGCGCAACGCACTCACTCTCCGGTATCCACGTGGACCCATCCGCACTTTCCCTGGCCTGGGCAGGCCGCTTTGCCGCCAATGGCGGGCCGCGCTATCTGCAGATCGTCGGCTTCATGGAGCAGGCCATCTCCGACGAACGGCTGCGCCCCGGCGACCGCCTGCCGCCGCAGCGGCAACTGGCCGAGCACCTCAAGGTCGACCTCACCACGGTCACGCGCGCCTATGGCGAAGCGCGCCGTCGCCATCTGCTGGAGGCGCGCGGCTCGGCTGGCACCTTCGTGGCTGCGCCCAAGGTGGACCTGAGCCAGTTGATCGACCTGTCGATGAACATCCCGCCGCCGCCGGCCGGCATCGATTTGAATGACCTGCTGCGCCAGGGGATGTCGCAAGTACTGATCCACAGCGACGCTGACCTGCTGATGACCTATCACCTGGGCGGCGGCGGCAGTGCCGACCGCGCCGCCGGGGCGATGTGGATGCAAGCCATGCTGGGCCCGGTGGATGAGGCGCGGGTGCTGGCCTGTCCGGGCGCGCAGTCGGCGCTGGCGGCGCTGGTGCTGTCCCAGACCCGGCCGGGCGAAGTGATCCTGGCCGAACCGCTGGCCTATCCGGGCCTCTTGACGGTGGCGGCGCACCTGGGCCGGCGCGTCGTGGCGGTGGAGGTGGACGACGAGGGCATGCGCCCCGATCTGCTCATGACCATGGCGCGGCGGCACCAGGCGCGTCTGGTCTATCTCAACCCGACGCTGCAGAACCCCACCACCCGCACCATGCCGGCCACGCGCCGGGCCGAGATCGCGGCGCTGGCCACACGGCTGGACCTGCGCATCATCGAGGATGATCCCTACTGGCGCTTTGCCGCCCATGCGCCCAGGCCGCTGGCGCACTATGCGCCGCAGCATGTGTTCTATGTCTCGACCTTGTCCAAGTGCCTGTTGCCGGGCTTGCGTACGGCCTATGTGCTCATGCCGGAGGGGCAGGCGCAGGAAGAGGTGCTGGGCGCCTTGCGCTCCTTCGTGCTGATGTCCACGCCGCTGATGACGGCCTTGTCCACCCAATGGATACATGACGGCACCGCAGCGACCCTGCTGGAAGGCATCCGCACTGAAGCCCGGGCGCGCCACGAACTGGCCTTGCGCACGCTGGGCGGAGCAGGGCTCTCTGCGGGCGGCGGCATCCACCTGTGGAAGGCGCTGCCGGCCCACTGGCAGGGGCAGGAATTCGTGCTCAAGGCGCGCCAGGCCGGGCTCAACGTGGTGTCGCAGAGCAGTTTCGCCGTGCCGCAAGACGGCCGCGAGCCGGGCGCGGACAGCGGTGGGCAGGGGGCTTGCATCCGCATTTCGCTGGGGCGTTCGCGCAGCCGCTTCGAGCTGGTCAACGCGCTGCGCCGGCTGATGGAACTGGCGCAGCGCCGCAGCCCGCGCGAAGTGGTGGTCTGAGCCTGACGTTCAGCGCGTCATCGAGGGCGCCAGCAGGCCATTCATGGCGTCGCTGACGATGAGCGCGGGCAGGGAGGTGCGGTCATTGCTGACGATGACGGTGTCCTTCTCGACATCGCCGGGCAGGCTCAACTGGCCGATGTAGCTGCAATCGTCGCTGCAGGTGTAGCGCAGCACGGTCTGGCCGCGCACGGCTTCGAGGATGTACTGGCCGTGCTCCATGCCGTAGTAGCGCACACCCACCAGCTGGCGCTCGGGTGTATGGGGATCTTCATAGAAATACTGGCCGCGTTCCACCCGCACATAATGCGGCCACGGTGAGGTGCCCGGCGGCGCAATGGCGGCAAGCTGGGAGGCGTTGAGCCCCAGTTGCAGCGGTGGCTGCGGTGACTGCTTGAGAACCGCTGCCTCGGGACGGTTCACTGCCTGCGCAGCGTCCTTGGGAGCGCGGTGGGCCAGTGCCGGAGCCGGGTCCGAAGCTGAAGCAGCGTTTGCCTGCGCCTGCAGTTCAATGCTGCGGCGCTGGTACCATTCCAGCAGGCAACTGCGGTCGCGACAATGCTGCTCACGCCAGCGCCAGTGCAGGTCGGCATCGGCGCGCCAGGCCCGCTTGTCGGGGGCGCCCGCGCGCGCCTGGCGGAACAGCACACCGAGGCGGTCGTCCAGGGCCGACAACTGCGGGTCCGCGCAGATCATCTTTTCATTGGACGAGCCGGCCTTGGCGCAATCGAAACTGGCCGCTCGCGTGGAGTGCCAGGCCAGCGCAGACAAAGCGGTGAACGTGAGCAGGGCCGAGTAGCGGGCAAGAGTATGCATGGCGATACCATCCGTATTGCGAGAAAGCGATGGGCGTGAGCATGGCACTGGGCGTGCGCGGCCAAAACGCAGATAAGAACCGGAATTTTTTTAAAATCTTTGCACCTGCAAAAGTGTGTTCGGCGTTCTTAACATCCGCGCCACGCAGACCCTGGCGCATCCAAGTAGAATCGCGCTCTTGAACAAGCAAACGAGTACCGTCCTCCCCATGCAGGAGCCTTCCCAGCAACTGGACCTGCGCCCCGGCGAGCGGGCCGGCTTCATTCTCACGCGGCACTGGCGCGATACGCCGGCCGGCGTGGAAATCGAGCTCTGGCTGGCCACCGATGCCGGCGCGCAATGCCTGCGCCTGCCGCCGCAGCAGGCGGTGGCCTTCGTACCGCAAAGCGAGCAGGCGCGCGTGCAGGACCTGTTGCGGGGTGTGGCCGGGATCGAACTGAAGTCGCTGGATGCGCTCAAGGATTTCAGCCAGCGCCCGGTGATGGGACTGTATGCCCGTCACTATCGCCAGTTGCTGCGGCTGGAAAAGCAGTTGGTGGCCGCCGGGATCAGCGTCTACGAGGCCGACATCCGCCCGCCCGAGCGCTACCTGATGGAGCGCTTCATCAATGCACCGGTAGCCTTCAGCGGCGAGGACGACGGTCACGGGGTGCTGTGCCAGGCGCGCCTGCGGCCCCTGCCGGGCTATCGCCCGCCGTTGCGGCTGGCCTCGCTGGACATCGAGACCAGCTGGCAGGGCGAACTCTATTCGATTGCCATCGAGGGTTGCGGCCAGCGCACCGTCTATACCCTGGCGCCGGCCAGCGGGGCGGTGCAGGCGGTGGATTTCGCGCTGCACTTCTGCGACTCGCGGCGCGAGCTGATCGAAGCGCTCAATGCCTGGATGGCCCGCCACGACCCCGACGCCATCATTGGCTGGAACCTGATCCAGTTCGACCTCAACGTCTTGCAGAAGCAGGCTGACAAATACCAGACCCGCCTGCTATTGGGTCGCGCCGCGCAGCCGCTGGAATGGCGCAAGCACGGCCTGCGCGCCGGCCATCTGCTGGTCAGCGCACCGGGACGGCTGGTCATCGACGGCATCGAGAGCCTGCGTTCGGCCTTCTGGAATTTTCCCTCGTTCAGCCTCGAGAATGTGGCGCAGACGCTGCTGGGCGAGGGCAAGGCCATCGCTACGCCTTACCAGCGCATGGACGAGATCGACCGCATGTTCGCCGAGGACCGGGCGGCCCTGGCGACCTACAACCTCAAGGATTGCGAACTGGTCACGCGCATCTTCGCCGTCACCGACATCCTCTCCTTCCTGCTGGAGCGCGCCAGCGTGACCGGCTTGCCGGCCGACCGCAGCGGCGGCTCGGTGGCGGCCTTCACCCATCTCTATCTGCCGCAATTGCACCGCAAGGGCTACGTCGCCCCCAACCTGGGCGACGCCGAGGCGCTGGCCAGCCCGGGCGGCTTCGTGATGGATTCGCGCTCGGGGCTGTACGATTCGGTCATCGTGCTGGACTACAAGAGCCTGTATCCCAGCATCATCCGCAGCTTCCTGATCGATCCGGCCGGGCTGGTCGATGGCACCCTCAATGAAAGCGAAGCGCAGACCGTGCCCGGCTTCAATGGGGCGCGCTTCTCGCGCCGCAGCCACAGCCTGCCGGCCATCATCGAACAGATCTGGCAGGCCCGCGAACAGGCCAAGGCGCAGGGCAACAAGCCCTTGCAACAGGCGCTGAAGATCATCATGAATTCCTTCTACGGCGTGCTGGGTTCGACCGGCTGCCGTTTCTTCGATTCACGGCTGGCCTCGTCGATCACCCGGCGCGGCCACGAGATCATGCATCGCACCCGCCAACTGATCGAAGAGCAGGGCTATGAAGTCATCTATGGCGATACCGATTCCACCTTCGTCTGGCTGCGCAGCGCCCACAGCGACGAAGAGGCGCGCAGCATCGGCCTGGCCCTGACCAGCCGCATCAACGACTGGTGGCGCCTCCACCTGCACCAGCAATATGGGCTGGAGAGCGCGCTGGAGCTACAGTACGAGGTGCATTACCAGCGCTTCCTCATGCCCACCGTGCGGGGTTCGGACACCGGCAGCAAGAAGCGCTACGCCGGTTACGTCCGCACCGCCGAGGGCGAGGACAAGGTGACCTACAAGGGGCTGGAGACGGTGCGCACCGACTGGACGCCGCTGGCCCAGCGCTTCCAGCAGGAGCTGTACCTGCGCATCTTCCGGGGCGAAGCGTATCGGGATTACGTGAGGTCGTACGTGGCCGAGCTCCTGGCCGGACGGCTCGACGAACTGCTGGTCTACCGCAAGCGCCTGCGCCGCCAGCTCGACCACTACGAAAAGAACGTGCCGCCCCATGTGCGCGCCGCACGCATGGCGGATCAGGTCAACCAGGATGATGGACGTCCACTGCAATACCAGCAAGGTGGCTGGATCACCTACGTGATGACCACCGCCGGCCCCGAACCGCTGGAAAAGCGCAGCGCCGCCATCGACTACGGTCATTACCTGGAGCGCCAGCTGGCGCCGGTGGCCGACGCCATCCTGGTGTTCGTGGGCGACAGCTTTGCCGCGCTCACCTCGCCGCAGCAGGAATTGTTCTGATGCGCGTGACCCAAAGCAAAAGGGCCGGATTCATCGAATCCAGCCCCTTGCGTGAATAGCTGAAATGCAGTTGTGCAGCCGGTATCAGCGCAGCGGTGTATCCGAGTCGCGCAGGTTGCGGCGCACGCGTACCGGTACGGGCTTGAGCTCAGGCTGGCGATAGACGCGCAGCCAGATGTAGAGGCCGAACGCCAGCGCGCCGGTCACCAGATAAAGTGCGTAGAAAGCCACGGCGTAGCTACCGTAGTGCAGCAAGCTTTGGATGACGTCCATTTTTCCCTCTCACGGATAAGACCAGATTCGATGGCCTCATCCTATTCCCCAAGTGAAAGGCCAGATATCAGGGTTTTTCTGATGTACCGGCCTGACAACGATGCGGCTTCCCTCAAAGCCGGCATCGCGCCGTATTCCCGAACAGCAATTGTGCATCCTTCCAATACAGATTGCCATTGATAAATGTCAATCTGTGGCGGCCTTGCACCTCAGGGATGCGCCGCCGGCTGGGCCAGCGTCGCCGGTACTTGCAGATGATGCAAGAGCTTGCCGACCATGACGATCACGGTCAGGCCGACCACGCAGAAAAAGCCCGCCAGCGGGGTCAGGCTGTGGATGGAGACGAAACCGGCCAGCCCCATCATCGCCGCCGACACCAGCAGCAGGGCAAAGCCCAGGATGGCGCTGGTCAATCCGGCAATGTGCGGGAAGATGGAATTGCCCTTGGCCATCAGGGTGGGATACATGGCCCCGGCGCACAAGGCCATCACCAGCACCGGCGCGCACAGGGTCCAGACCGTCAGGCCCACCGACAGCGCCAGCAACAGCATGACGAAGGCCGCGCCCGTCATCACCCTGGCGCCCAGGCGCAGGCGTTGCTCGGCAGTGGGCAGGCGGCGGTGCGTGATGCGGTTCGAGATGCCGCCCAGGAAATACATCATGCCGATGGCCAGTGCCAGGTAGCCGAAGAAGGTCGGCGGCTGGTGCAGGGTGTTCTGGACCATGAAGGGACCGACGATGTTGAACACCAGCAGGATGCTGTAGCACAGGCCCTGCGCCAGGAAGCAGCTCTGGAACACCGGGCTGGCCAGCACCATGCGGGCGTTGCGCACCAGCGTGGCCGGATGCAGCCGCACCGGCTGGGCCAGCGTCTCGCGATAGCGCCACAGCACTGCCCACATGCCCAGCGAATAGACCAGCAGGAAGACCAGGCAGGAACGCCAGCCAAAGGCTTCCTGCAGGTGTGCGCCGATCACCGGCGCGATGATCGGCGCCAGGCCCCAGGCGATGGCCATGTAGGTGTAGGCATGCACCAGCGCCTGGCCGGCGAAGGAGTCGGTGATGATGGCCTTGGCCAGCAGGTTGGTGGCGGCGATGCCAAAGCCCTGCAGCACCCGCGCCGCCACGAAGGTCTCCAGGTTGGGCGCGGCCAGGGAGAGCACGCATCCCAGCGAGAACAGGCCCAGCCCCAGCGCCAGGATGCGCTTGCGTCCATAGGCGTCGGCCAGCGGGCCGAAGACCAGTTGGCCGAAGGCATAGGCGATCAGGTAAGCCGTCACGCTGGACTGGATGGCCTGGGCCGAGGTGGCGTAATCGATGGCCATCTCCGGCAGCGCCGGCACGTACAGGTCGATGGCCAACTGGCCGGCCGACGCAAAGGCGCAGATCAGGAACAGCAGGAAGCGCGGGTGATTGGGCGGATGCTTGGGGGAAGGCGGGACGATGGGGGCGATGGGGCTCATGGCGGACTGCAAGAAGGGGTACTGCCGAGTTGGCAAAGGGCCCTATTTTGACGGTAGACGCGCTTTTCTGCTGGCGGCAGGCCAAAAACGGCCAGAGCAGGGGCGCTGGGGTCTATGCTTTTTGGACAATTGCTAGAAGATATTCGATGTATTTTTCAAAATAATTCGAGTTCAAATCGCAATACCTCTATACCCATCTTCATTCCGGCCTCAGCGACGTATCGTTAGCGCGCGCAGCATGAGCAGCAGTCCCACCTTCCATCCAGACATCGGGGCTGCCTTCCAGGAATAGGTCAAGGTGAAGTGGCATGTCGATATTGCATCGTTTTTCCGTGCGTCAGGCACTGCGGGGGCTGGTGGCGCTGGTAGCCGTTCTGGTGGTGATGTGGGGAACGGCGACGGTATATGCCGAGCGCGCCCGGCAGGCGCTGGCGCAAGCGCAGGAGGCGCGCTTCACCGCCCTGGCGCTGGCCGCGGAGTTCCGCCAGGGCGTCGACGATCTCGCCCAACTGGCGCGTAGCTACGTGGTAAGCGGCGAAGCCCGCCTGCTCGAGCAGCACCAGGCGGTGCTGGACATCCGCGACGGCCAGCGCGCCCGGCCCCAGCAGTATGGGCGGGCCTATTGGGACCTGATCGGCGCCGATGGCCAGCCGCCCCGCCCAGACAGCACGGTCGCCGTCTCCTTGCGCAAGCTGATGGAGCAGGCCGGCTACAGCCCGGCTGAACTGGCCCGGCTGGACGAGGCCTGGCTCATGTCCGACGCCCTGGCCAGCACAGAGCGCCGGGCCATGCAAGAGATGCAGGGGGATGCCGCCGCGCGCGGGCCGGCGCAACAGATGCTTCATGGCGACGGCTACCAGTTGCACAGGACTTCGATCCTGCAGGCCTTTGACGACATGGTCGGCCTGCTGGAACAGCGCACGGCGCGTGAAGTCGCGCTGGCGCAGCTGCTGGCGCAGCGCCTGGCCTGGCTCAGTACGCTCCTGGCCGCGGCGGTGGTGGTGATCCTGGCGGTGAGCCTGCGGCTGCTCTACCGGGGCAGCGCCGGTCCGCTCGTACAGGCCACCAGCATGCTGGCGCAACTGGCGCGCGGCGACCTCAGCGACAGCGCTCCGGTGCGCGCCCGGGGGCAAGTCGCGGCCTTGCTCGATGCGCTGCAACGCCTGCGCAAGGCCATCGTGCGCCTGGTCAAGGGTGTGCATGCAGGCGCGGCGGCGATCCAGAAGGCCGCTGGCGACATGGCCGCCGGGACCGAGCACGTGGTCGCGCGCACCGAGGAGCAGGCCCAGGCGCTGCTGCAGGCCGCCGCATCGATGCAGCAATTGGCCGGCACCGTACAGCAGCACACCGCCCACACCCACCAAGCCAGCCGGCTGGCCAAGCGGGCCTGCGAGGTGGTGCGGCGCAGTGCGGCAGAGGTGGAACAGGTGGCGTCGGCGATGGCGGCCATCAAGGCCTCATCGGCACGCATCACCGATCTGGGCGGCCTGATCGACAGCATCGCCGTACAAAGCAAGCTGCTGGGCGCGAGCGCCTCCCTGGCCGGCTGTGGCAATGGCGCGGGAGGACGCACACTGAGCAGCGTGGCGCAAGAGGTGAGCGCCCTGGCGCAGCGCACGGCCAGCGCCGCCGCCGAGGTCAAGAGTCTTACCGAAACCGCCTTGCAGCAGATCCAGAACGGTAGCCGCAAGGCCGTGCAGGCCGAAGGCGCCATGCGCGAAGCGGTCTATAGCGTGGAGCGGGTCAGCCAGTTGATCGGCCAGATCGCCGAGGTCAACCTGGAGCAGACCTCGGGCATCGACCAGGTGGTGCAGGTGCTCAGGCAGGTGCAAGTGCTGACCCAGCAGAACGGCCTGTTGCTGCGGCAGACGACTTCGGCCGCGCGCGCCCTGAACGAGCAGACCGAGCAACTGACCCAGGCCGCCGCCGAATTCAGGCTGGAGGCCGGCTATGAAGATGGATGCATGGTCATCGACATGCCGGCCTGAGGCGCTCAATAGCGGGCGTCGTGCGGTTTGCGATCATGCGGCCAGTCCTTCACCTTGGCGGCAAAGTCCGGGCGCGGCTGGTGCGTAAAGAACTCGGCCACGTCCAGGGCTTCCTGATCTGACAATCCACCCTGGCCCAGGGGGAACCGGGCATGGAAGGCAATCGGCATGTTGCGCTTGACGAAGGCCGCCGCCGTGTAGGTGCGGGCCATGCCTGCGCCGATGTTGAAGGAGTCTTCCCCCCACAGCGGCGGATAGACCCACTGGCCGGCATCGTTCTTCACGCCTTCGCCCTGCTTGCCATGGCACAGCGCGCACTGCGCGGCGTAAAGGCGCTGGCCATTGACCGGATCGGGCGTCAGGCGCGGGTTGATCTTGCCCATGCCGCGTCCGGCCACCTTGTCGTCGGGCCGGGTTGCGCGGCGCATCCAGTCGAAGTAGGCGAGCATGGCCTTCATCTCTTCGCCCTCCGGTGGCAGCGGCCTGCCATTCATCGAGCGCTGGAAACAGCCATTGATGCGTTCCTGCAGGGTGATCACGCGCCCGGCGCGCGGGGCATAGGAGGGGAAGAAGGCCGATACCCCGACATAGGGGGAGCCGTCGGCCACGGTGCCGGCGTTGAGGTGGCAACTGGCACAATTGAGCGCGTTGCCGACATGGCCGGGCAACATCTGCCGGGTCTCGATGTTAAGTCGCGCGCCCTGGACCAGCTGGCTGGCATTTTTTTCGCTGAGCATGTCGGCCAGGCGCGGCGTAACGAAGCTGCTAGCCTCCCCGGCGGGACCGGCGACCTGAGCGCGCATACGCCTGACCTGGGCGGGCGTGATTGCGCCGTCGCTGCGTTGGCCCCAGCGGGCGCGGGCGAAGCTGAGTATTTCGGCGATCTCCTGGTCGCTGAGCGCGGCGAAGGAAGGCATGGTCAGCGCATGGGGGCGGCTCTGCGTCTGCGGGGCGCGCCAGCCGGTGAGCATGATGTGGATCAGCGAAGAAGGCTCGGCCGATTGCAGTGCAGGATTGCCGGCCAAGGTCGGGAAGACGTCTTTCACGCCCGCGCCGTCGGCGCGATGGCAGTCCGCACAGAACTGCGCATAGGCTAGTCCGCCGCGTGTGCTCCAGAGCGGGTCTGGCCCGCCAGCCTGCGGGCCGGCCGGCTTGGCTGCAGCATTGTTGGTTGCTGGCATCTGCATGGGCAGCTCGCGCTGGGCGCGCGGCAGCGAGGCCAGATAGATGCCGATGGCCTCGAGGTCTGCATCGGTGAGGTATTGCGTGCTGTGCTGGACCACATCGACCATATTGCCCGCCACCGAACCGAAACGGTTGGCGCCGGTCTTGAGCAGTTGCGCCACGTCTTCAGGCTGCCATAGCCCGCGCAGGCTCAGGGCGCGCCAGTTTTCGACGGTTTCGCCGGACAGGAACAGTGCGCCATTCCTGTCGGCCTCGCTCATGGCTTTTTCCTGGAAGCCGATGCCGCGCGGCGTATGGCAGGCGCCGCAGTGACCCAGGCCCTGGACGATATAGGCGCCGCGATTCCATTGCGGGCTCTTGCTGAGGTCGGCCTGGAAGGGGGTGGCATCGAGGAAGGCCATGTTCCACAAGGCCATGCCCCAGCGCTGATTGAAGGGAAAGGACATGCCCAGCGGCGCATTGGCCTGCTCGACCGGCTGCACGCCTTGCATCAGGTAGAGATACAGCGAGCGCATGTCCGGCTCTGACATCTTGGCGTAGGAGGGGTAGGGCATGGCCGGATAGAGGCGATGACCATCGGCTGCCACTCCCTCGCGCATGACACGGTCAAATTGTTCGTAGGTGTAGCCGCCGATGCCGGTCTTGCGGTCCGGCGTGATGTTGGTGGAATACAGGACGCCGAAGGGCGTTTCCAGCGCCAGGCCGCCGGCCATGGGTTTGCTGCGGTCCTTGGTGTGGCAGGCCACGCAATCGCCCAGGCGGGCTACGTAGCGGCCGCGTTGCACTTGCTCGCGAACGGCTGGATCGAGCGCGCGCTGCAGCGTGTCGGGGAGGTCGTCGATGAGGGTATTGGCAGGCGGCGCCGCCAGGGCAGGTGCAGCCGCCGCCAGAACCAGCGAGGCTGGCAGCAGCCAACGGATGACCCGGCGCAGACAAGAATGGGGAAGCTTCATGATGGTCACAGGAAATGCGTCATGGAAATGGCTCCATTGAAACACTCCTGTCGCGCCGCGATGACCGGCTTCCCGACCTCGGAATTGACCTGCCTCAAATGCGGGAAAGTCGTTTCCGGCGTGGTTTTGCGGGCTTCCAAAAGGAGCCCCGCGCCAGCCTATTTCTGGCGTGGTCCGCGCAGGGATATGCGCTGCAGCAGGGGCATGCGGTCGAAGAACTGGTGCCACAGCGCGCCCAGCACATGCAGGCCGACCAGGAAGTAGACGGCATTGCCCATGAACTCGTGGAATTCCTTGATCGGTCCGCGCAGGGCCATGTCCTTGGCCAGGATCACCGGCAGGGTCATGCCGAAGAAGACCACGTCGCGCCCGCCGGCCTGGGTGAAGAGGATGCCGGTGACCGGCAGGCCGATCATGACGGCATACAGCAGCAGGTGGACCGCCGTAGCGCCCCAGCGCTGCACGCGCGGCAGCGCCAGTTCCGGCGGCGCGCCAAAGGCCTTGCGCGCCAGCAGGCGCAGCACCACCAGGATCAGCACCAGCTGGCCCGCATGCATATGCACCGTACGCAGCAGATCGCGCAGCGGATCGCCCTTGGGAATGTCGTCACGGTATTCGATGGTGGCCAGCGCCACGACGAAGAGCAGGAAGATCACCCAGTGCAGGATGACCGACAGGGGATGGTAGCGGCTGGATGGGAACGCAGAGGATGTGGCGGGAGTAGCGGGAGTAGAGGGATTCATTGTGCTTTACCTGAGGTGGACATCGGTGCCGACATGGTAAGCGCAAAAACTTAGTGCAGGCTTAGCGTTGATCAAGAAAGCGGGACGTAGGCACCGCCTCAGGCCGCCGGAATGAGCAGGCGCACCCGCAGGCCCGACTGCTGCGCCGGGTCGGCGGTCTCCAGACGCAGCGTGACACCCAGCCGCCTGGCAATGCTCTGCACGATGGCCAGGCCCAGTCCGGAACCCTGGCCGGAGGGATCGATCCGGTAGAACGGCTGGAACACCCGTTCACGCTCGCTGGCGGCGATGCCGGGACCGGTATCGCAGATCTCCAGCGCGACCCATTGCGCATGGCGCTCCATGCGCAGGCTGACAGCACCGCCTGCGGGCGTGTAGGCAATGGCGTTGTCGATCAGGTTGCGCAACAGCTGGGCCAGCTCCTGCGGCTGGGTCAGCACGCAGGCGTCGCGCTCGCTGTCCACGCCCAGGTCGATCTGCTTGCATTGGGCCAAGGGCAGCAGTTCTTCGATCACTTCGCGCAGCACCTCATGCAGGCTGCACGGCTGCAGGGCCGCGCCAGCGGGCGTCTGCGCCCGGGCCAGCGCCAGCAGTTGCGTCACCAGCTGGCGGGCGCGCTGCAGGCCCGTTTCCAGCCGCGTCAGCCGTTCGCGCGCGGTCTCGGACATGGGCGCCTGGCCCAGGCGTTCGGCCTGCAGGGACAGGGCGGTCAGGGGCGTGCGCAGTTCGTGGGCGGCATCGGCCACAAAGCGGCGCTGTGCGGCCATGCCCGCCTCGACCCGGGCCAGGAGGCCATTGATGGCGGCCACGAAGGCCTGGACCTCGCGCGGCAGCAGGCGCTCGGCGATGGGCTGGAGGTCGTCTTCGCGGCGGCTGTCGATCTCCTGGCGCAGCGCCTGCAAGGGCGCGAACAGGCGTTTGATGATGCGTTGCACGGCCAGCAACAGCAAAGGGGCCAGCACCACGAAGGGCAACAGGGCGCGCCAGGCGCTGCGCTGGGCGATGTGCTGGCGCAGGTCGGTTTCCTGGGCCAGCGCCAGGCGCTTGCCGTTGGGCAGGGCTTGGACGTAGACGCGGAAATACTCATGGTGCAGCAGCAGGGTATGGAAGCCTTCGGCGAGGTCGGCCGGCAAGGGCAGCGGGGCTGCGTCTGTCGGCGGGTCGCCCGGGTCCGGCAGCCACTGCACGGTCACGCGCGAGTCGTGCTCATCGCCGGCCGCGGCCATGCCAGCGCCGTCCAGTGAGAGTGCCGCACCGCTGTGCTTGAGCAGCGCGCCCACCTGCATGAGCAGATCGTCCTGGCTGCGGATGGAATCGCGATAAGCGGTGACGAATCCGAAACCGCCCGCGCCCACGGCCACCACCAGGATGGCCGCGGTCAAGGCCAGCGACAGCTGGGCCTGCAGGGAACGCTTCATGACGCCCGCTGGACCAGCCATCCCATGCCCCTGACGTTCTTGATGGCTTCCTTGTCCAGTTTCCGGCGCAGCGAATGGATCAGGAATTCGACCGCATTGCTTTCGACTTCCTCGCCCCAGCCATAGAGTTTTTCTTCCAGTTCGGCGCGCGAGAGGATGGCGCCAGGACGGCCCATGAGCGCGCGCAGCAAGGCGAACTCGCGGGCCGACAAGGGGACGGGGGGAGCATCGTGCCAGCAGGCGGTCTTGGCGGCCAGGTCGAGCGTGATCTGGCCATTGGACAACTGGTCGCTGGCCACGCCCGAACGGCGTCGCAGCACGGCGCGCAGGCGCGCCAGCAATTCACCGATGGCAAAGGGTTTGAGCAGGTAGTCGTCAGCCCCGGCGTCGAGCCCGCCGATGCGGTCCTGGACACCGTCGCGGGCGGTGATGACCAGGACCGGCAGCAGGGAATGGGTGCGCAACTGGCGCAGCACGGCCAGGCCATCGGCGCCGGGCAAGCCTAGGTCCAGCAGCAGCGCGTCGTATTGCTGCTGCGCCAGCGCCAGCAGGGCGGCGTCGCCAGCGCGGACCCAGTCGGCGGCGTAGCCGTTGTCCTTCAGGGCGCAACGCACTTCTTCGCCGATCATGGCGTCATCTTCGACCAACAGTATTCTCATTGTCGCGCCTTGCCAGGCAGCTTGTGCCGATGGCGCTAGAGTCTAAGGCAAAACGGTGCAAGACAGAAGGAAAGTGCTGCGGGAAGGAAAGAGGCGGGCAGGGCGGAAATGCAGACGAGTCCCCCCCGAGCTGCCGGCCATGCGCTGTGCTGGCCAGTCTTCCCCCCTCCAGGGTGACTCATCTACGGCGCTGATTCTATCTGGGGATGATGCAAATGAAACTAGTCCATTTGGACTGCTTGTGCCGCCTGGCAACAGCGTGACCAGCGGCGGCGCAGACGTGGCTGGTGCTGTGCAAACCTGCAGCCGCAATGTTGTGCCGGTTGTCAAAAGTCACTTACGGCCATAAAATGAGAATTATTATTATTTAAGCCCTGCCTTCCACGCCGCCATGCCAGTGCCGCACACCGTCCACGCCCAGCGCTTCCATACGCTCTACAGCGAGCATCATGGCTGGCTGCAGCAATGGCTGCGACGACGCGTGGGCAGCAGTTTCGACGCCGCCGACCTGGCCCAGGACACCTTCCTGCGCGTGCTGGGCAAGCCGGGTGCGCTGGATGGGGTGCGCGAGCCGCGCGCCTGGCTCAGCCGCATCGCCCATGGCTTGGTGGTGGACAAGCTGCGCCGTGAAGAGGTCGAGCGCACCTGCCTGGAAGCCATTGCCCATCTGCCCGAGCCGGAAGCGGTCTCGCCAGAGGCGCGCCTGATCCTGGTGGAAGCCTTGTGCATGATCGACGCCCTGCTCGAAGGACTGGGTGAACGTGCTCGCCAGGCTTTCCTGCTCTCGCGGCTGGACGAAATGAGCTATCCGGAGATCGCCCGTCACCTGGGCGTATCACTCAGTAGCGTGGAAAAATACATGGCCGCGGCGATCCGCCATTGCTACCTGATGCGGCAGTCGCTGCAGGCGGCCTGATTCCTGCCGCGCCCGTCTCATGCCCTCCAACTCCGTCCCCCTCGAGGATCCCGTACTGGACCAGGCCATTGCCTGGCTGGTGAAACTGCGCGCCTTTCCCGGCGACGCGTCCGCCGATCCTGAACTGCAAGCCCGCATCGCCGCCTGGTGTGCGGCCGATCCCCGCCATGAGCAGGTCTGGTCGGAACTCATGGCCTCCGAAGCGCAATTCCAGCGGCTGGTGGCCTTGCCGGTGCCGGCCTCCCAATGGCACGGTCCTCTCAAGCGCCTGAACCAGCGGCGCCAGCACAGCCAGTCGCGACGTCGCTGGATGGGCAATGCCGTGCTCGGCCTGGGCGCGATTGCGCTGGGAGCAGTGGCGGCCCGCCAGGCGGGACTGTTCGATGGGCTGGACGGCTCCTCCTACGCCACCCGCACCGGCGACCAGCGCCAACTGCGCCTGGGCGATGGCACTGCCCTGGCGCTCAATACCAGCTCGTCGGTCCAGCTGCGCTTTGATGACACGCGCCGGCTGCTGCTGTTGCGTCAGGGCGAGATCTTCATCGATACCGGCGCCGACACCCAATGGCCGCATCACCGCCCGTTCTGGGTGCAAACCGCCAACGCCCGGCTGCAGGCGCTGGGTACCCGCTTCGACGTGCGCCAGCACGACGATGGCACGCAACTGACCGTCGTCGAGGGCCGGGTGGCGGTTCATGTGGCGGGGGCGGATCCGCTGGTGGCGCAGCCCGGCGAGATCGTCGACATCCACGCCGATGGCAGGCTGGTGCGACGCGCCGCGCGCGAGTCCGCCATGGACCCCACGGCCTGGCTGGAGCAAAGCCTGGTGGTGCGCCAGATGCGGCTGGCCGACGTAGTGGCGCAACTGGCGCGCTATCGCAGCGGCTGGCTGCAATGCGATCCGGCGGTGGCTGATTTGCAGGTGTCGGGCGTGTTCCAGCTGCAAGACACCGATGTGGCGCTGGAGGCCTTGGCCCAGGCCTTGCCGCTGACCATCGAACGGCACACGCGCTTGTGGGTGCGGGTAGCCGCGGCCGGGCGCAGCCTGTAAACGCTCGCCAGGCCCACGACGGATGGGCTATGATGCGCTCTCGCATCCCGCCCTGGTCCCTCTGTTATCGCTGCGCGCCTTCCTTTGTCCATGTCTTCGTCTTCCGATTCTCCCTCACCCTGGGACAGCGCCGTGACCTGGGTGATGCGCGAGCACGAGCAGACCCTGCTGGCGCCGGCCGACCAGCAGGCGCTGGAACAGTGGCTTGCGGCCGACCCGGCGCATCGCGCTGCCTATCGCGAGGCGACTTCGCTGTGGCTGGCGCTGGGTTTTCTGCCGTCGCCCGGCGAGCGCAGCTGAAGCTTGCGCGCGGCGCGCTTCTTCCACCACACCACCACCCCCGTCACCGTCAACAGGCTCACCGCGCCGCCCACCAGGACCAGCAGGATGCGCCAGGGCAGGCCGAACACATGCCCCATGTGCAGCGCGCCTAGCCAGTTGCTGAAAGTATTGCCATTGCGATCACCCACCGGCAGCCAGTGGCCGAGGATCTTGCCGGTGCGCGCATCGATGCGCAGGCCCGTATTGCCGACATCGGCGCGCAGATCGGCGTTGCTGTGGACCAGGTAGATGTAGACGCCACGCCGTCGGTCGAAACCAAGCTTCTCTTCGAAATCGATCACCAGACCGCGCTGTCGGGCAAAGCCGTCCATGGTCCGGCGCGCCAGTGCGTGCGCCTCGGGCCAGGACTGGGGTGGGCCGGACAGCGCTTGCGGCAGGGGCGGGCCAGGTCGCCAGCTGGTATCGAAGCTCAGGATTCGGGACATCACCGGCAGGTAGATCTGGTCGCGCAGGTTCAGCATCACGCTGGACCAGGCAAAGAGCAGCAACATGACCCAGCACCAGAGGCCGAAGGCGCGGTGCAGGTCCAGGTTGACGCGATAGACGCCCGCTCGCCACTTGATTAGCCACGCCGGCTTCCACTTGACCAGGAAGGGGCGCGCACGCGGCCAGGTGAGGATCATGCCGACGAAGCAGTCCAGCGTCCACAGCAGTCCCACCGTCCCCAGCAGCAGCGCGCCCGGGACGCGCGGCAAGGCCAGCGAGTGATGCAGCTTGAAGAGGAAAGGCATCAGATCGCTGGGCTTGAGGCTGATCTTGTCGCGGTCGCGCATGCCCTGGACCACGCCGGTATAGGGATTGACCAGGATTTCGTCATAGCCCAGCCGGTAAGGCTTGCCCGTGGCCGGATCGGTGGCGGGATCGGCCTGGAAGCTGACCGTGCGTCCTGGCCGGGCATGCAGGACCAACTGGCTGATATGGACTTGCGGCCCCATTGCCTGCGCCACCTTTTCGCGCAGCAGGTAGGGGTCCATCATGGCCTGCGATGACTGTCCCGGCGCAGGCTGGGCCAGTTGCAGCTGCGGGGCTAGCCAGGCGTCCAGTTCATCTTCGAACACCAGCAGGCTCCCGGTCAGGCTGGTCACGATCAGGAAGAAGGCCATGCCCAGCCCGGTCCAGCGGTGCAGCAAGACCAGCGCGTGGCGGCTGGGCGCATGGCGGACCAGCCAGTCCCGCAGGCCGCGCAGAGTGCTTGCCATGGATGCTCAGCGCGACCAGGCCAGCGGATGGCGCGGTGCGCAGACGCGGGAACGGGGTGGATTGCAGGTTCTTGCCGTCATGGTCGAGATCGGATGGCCCAGGGAAGAAACGCCGGAGGCCCGGCGTGCGCGGGATGGCCCGTTCTTGGTAGACGAATGGGAGGGGCTTTTGTTTAGTGGCGATCCTGCAATTGTCTGGATTGCCATCAGGAAACGCCTGATGGCGACAGCACGGCGTTCCTCCTATCTTCTCCTTTACAAGAAAAGGGAGGAGACAGCATGTGTACCAACGCCATGCGCATCGCCAGACGTCATCTGGCGATCATCGTGCAACTGGCCGACATGGCCGAGCGGGGTGAACCCGTGGACGAACTGGTGCGCGCGACCGTCCGCAACTGCCTGCTGGCCATGCAGAGCACAGGAACGGACGCGGCCGAAGCGGCCGAGATCCTCGAACACCTGCTACAGCAGGAACTGTCCCATCTGGAAGACGGCCACGAACAGGCACGCAAGCTGCTCGATGCCGCGCACTGGCACGCCGAATACCTCACCGTCGCCCGCGCTAGCGACAAGGCCGGGCAAGCGCACCGGCCCTAGCGCTTGAGCATCCATTCGTGCGCCGGGTCATTGTGGAAATGCCAGCTCCTGGTCGGCCCGGCCATCACGTTGAGGTAGTAGCTCTCATAGCCATGCGGCACCACCACCGGGTGATAGCCGCGCGGCACCATCACCACGTCATGATCCTCGACCGCCATGGATTCGTCCAGGCTGCGGTCATCCACGTATACCCGCTGGAAGGCAAAGCCCTGCGCCGGATTGAGCCGGTGGTAATAGGTTTCTTCGAGAAAGCTCTCCTGGGGCAGGTTGTCGGTATCGTGCTTGTGCGGCGGATAGCTGGAGGAATGCCCGCCCGGCGTGCGCACCTCGACCACCAGCAGGTGATCGGCGGCGACACTCTGCGGCAGGATATCGCTGACGTAACGCGTATTGCTGCCTTCGCCCCGCACCGATTGCGTCACCGCCTCGGGGCCGATCAGGCGCGGCGGCAGCGCGCCGAAACCCGGTGCGCTGCACAGGGCCACTTCGGCGTCGCTGTCGGCGGTGATGACGAGCCTGTGATGATGGGGAACATAGACCGAAGCAGCCGGCACGTCATCGAAGACGCTGCGGCGCTGGCCGATTTCACGCCACTGGCTGGCACCGGCCTGCACGCTGATCACACCGGCCAGGATCACCACACAGTATTCGCGGTCGCCGGTATCGAGCGCGAGCTGTTCGCCGCGCGCCAGTCGATGGGCGCTGAAGCCGACGTAGCGCCAGCCCGCCGATTGCGGCGTGACCTGGACGATATCGCGGCCACTGCGATGGGCTTTGACGAGCAGGCTCATGCGGCCTCCTGCAGGCTGCCGTTCTCGATGGCCGCGACCAGCGCCGACAGGTAGCGATAGCCCATCTGCGCATAGCGATAGCTGGGCGCGACCGCCGGGTCTTGCTCCGCTTCCACGACCAGCCAGCCACGGTATCCACGTCGATACAGCAATTGCAGCAGCGGCGCGAAATCGATAGCGCCGTCACCCGGCACCGTGAACGCGCCATTGATGACCGCCTGCAGGAAGCTCCAGTCGCGGTTGCGCGCCAGCTTCACCACGGCCGGCCGCACGTCCTTGCAATGCACATGGCAGACACGGTCGAGGTGGCGCTGCAGTACCGCCAGCGGATCGCCGCCGGCAAAGGCGATGTGCCCGCTGTCGAAGAGCAGGCCGACTTCCTCGCCGGTCAAGGCCATCAGCTTGTCGAGATCTTCGGGAGTTTCGACATAGGCCCCCATGTGGTGGTGATAGGCCAGCCGCACCCCGCGCTGGAGCAGATGGCGGGCGAACTGGTCGAGGCGCTGCGCATAGCCCTGCCAGGCCGCTTCGCTGGTAAAGCGCGGGCGCTGGTACAGCGGCGTGGGCGCGCCCTGGATGGAATCGGCCACCTCGCCATAGACCATGACCTGGGCGCCATTGGCGGCCAGCAGGGTCAGGTGCGCTTCGACGGCGGCGATTTCTTCTTCCACCGAGCGCGTGGCCAACTGGCCGGAATACCAGCCCGAGACACACTCCAGCTGATACTTGCCCAGCACGGCGCGCAAGGCCTCGGGCTGGCGCGGGAACTTGTTGCCCAGCTCGAAGCCGCGATAGCCGATCTCCGCGCCCTCCGAGAGTGCCTGTTCCAGGGGTGTTTCCCCGCCCAGCGAGGGCAGGTCGTCATTCATCCAGGAGATGGGATTGATACCGATCTTGACGTTGAAGGGTGTTGCCACGATGTCCTCTCTGCGCACGATGCGCACGAATGCGGATATTGTTGCTGATGTTCAGACCGATTGCGTCTGGCGGGCCTGCTCGTACTGGCTGCGCGCCTGTTGCACCTGGGCGCGGGGCGATACTTCCGGCACCGCCACTTCCCACCAGCAGCCGCCATCGTCGGTAGTGCGGCTGGCATCGGTGTCGATGCAGACCAGGTAGCTGCGATCGGCGGCGCGTGCCCGGTGCAGGGCCGCTTCCAGTTCGGTGATGGTCTTGACGTTCTCGCCCAGGGCCCCGAGGGAGCGCGCATGCGCCGCGAAATCGATGGCCGGCGCGCCCGGCCCGGCCTGCAGGCAATCGACCAGCATGTTGTTGAAGGGCGCGCCGCCGCAGGCCTGTTGCAGCCGGTTGATGCAGCCATAGCCGCGATTGTCCAGCACCACCACGATGAGCTTGGCGCCCAGCATGACCGACGTGGCCAGCTCCGAATTCATCATCAGGTAACTGCCATCGCCGACGATGACGATCACTTCCCGTTGCGGCTGCGCCAGCTTCACCCCCAGGCCGCCGGCCACTTCATAGCCCATGCAGGAATAACCGTATTCGACGTGGTAAGCACCCGGACGGCCCGCCCGCCAGAGCTTGTGCAGTTCGGCCGGCAAGGTGCCGGCGGCGCAGACGACGATGTCCTGGCTGGGCGAGTCCGCTACCGAGCGCTGGATCGCGCCGATGACCTCGCCGTCATAGGGCAACCGTCCCCCAGTATCGGTCTGGCCGGTGATCTGCGCCACGCGTTCGCGCCAGCCCTGCGCCAGCGTATGGGCGCGCGCATGCCATTCGGGCGCGCTGCGCCAACCCTCCAGGGCATGTGACAAGGCCTCCAGCCCCAGGCCGGCGTCGGCCTGCAGGGCGAGGCCGCGCCATTTGTGCGCATCCATGGCGTTGACGTTGAGGTTGAGCAAGCGGGCCTGGGCAAACAGGGTATGCGAACCCGTCGTGAAATCCTGCAGTCGGGTGCCCACGGCAATGACCACATCGGCTTCTTGCGCCAGCGCATTGGCCGCTGGCGATCCGGTCACACCGATCGCGCCCATCTGCAAGGCGTGCGACCAGGGCAGGGCGCTCTTGCCGGCCTGGGTCTCGGCCACCGGCACACCGTGCTGTTCGGCGAAGCGCCGCAAGTGCTCGCAGGCATTGCCGTAGAGCACACCGCCGCCGGCAATGAGCAGCGGCTGGCGCGCCTGGCGCAGCAGGGCCACCGCGTCTTCCAGCTCCTGCGCGGCGGGTGCCTGCGCCCGGGGGACGATCACCCGCGGCGAGAAGAAATCCAGCGGATAGTCGAAGGCCATGGTCTGCACGTCCTGCGGCAGCGCCAGCGTGACCGGCCCGCACTGCGCCGGATCGGTCAGCACCTGGATGGCGCGCGGCAAGGCGCTGAGCAACTGTTCCGGATAGCAGATGCGGTCGAACAGGCGCGACAGCGGGCGGAAGGCATCGTTGACCGACAGGCCGGGATCATGGAAGTCTTCCAGCTGTTGCAGCACCGGATCGGGCCGGCGCGAGACAAACACATCGCCCGGCAACAGCAGCACCGGCAAGCGGTTCACATGGGCCAGCGCAGCTGCGGTCAGCAGGTTGGTCGCGCCCGGTCCGATGGAGGTGGTGACGGCCATCATGCGCTGGCGCAGATGCGCCTTGGCATAGGCGATGGCGCTATGGGCCATGGCCTGTTCATTGTGGGCGCGATAGGTGGGCAGGGTGTCGCGGTACTGGTAGAGCGCCTCACCCATGCCGGCCACGTTGCCATGGCCGAAGATGGAAAAGACGCCGCCAAACAGCGGCAGCACGCCTTGCGGAGTCTGGATGCGCAGAGCATCCAGGTAACGCACCAGGGCCTGGGCCATGGTCAGGCGCACCGTCGGACGGACATTCACGGGGGCGTTCATGCGGCCTCCCTGGTGGGCGCCACGCGGCTGGCGCGCCACAGTCCGATCAGCTCCTCGAAGGTCTGGCGCACCTGGGCAATCAGGGTGGCGTCATCGATGCGGCCTTGCAGCCACGCCCGACTCGATTCGTGGAAGATGGTGCGGCCCACCATGAAGCCGCGGCAGGTCTTGCTGTGGCGCGAAGCGGCAAAGCCGGACGCCAGTTCGCTCACCGGCGCGGCCAGTCCCAGCAGGACCACGCCACGGCAATAGGGGTCCCGTTCGGCGATGAGGGCGTCGATGGCTTCCCATTGGCGGGCCGACATCGATTCCAGCTTCCACCATTCGGGATAGATGTCCAGGTTGTAGAGCCGCTTGAGGGCGCGCAGCACCGTGTCTTCCTCCTGCGGCAAGGTCTTGGAAGGAATGATCTCCAGCAGCAGCTCGTGGCCGCTGCGCTGCACGGCCTGGTAGAGCGCGCGGATCTGGGCTTCCTGCTCCAGGCGCTTTTCGACCTGTTCATCCGGGTGGAATTGCACCAGGCACTTGACCACCTGTTCCTGCGGCCAGGTCTGCAGATGGGTGCCGATGGAGCGGCCAAAATCGAATTCCAGCGGATTGGACAAGGGCAGTTCCACCGCCCGTCCCACCCACCAGCCGCGCCCGGTGGCGGCATTGAGGGCGTCCTGTCCGTAGCGGTCGTCGATGAGCACGCCGGTCTTGCCTTGCAGGCCCAGCTTGGCCTCGGTCTGCGCCACCGCCTCGACCAGCAGGCGCTTCAAGGCCGGCAGCTTGTCCTGGCTCACCCCGGCTTCCACCGCCAGTTCGAAGAACTGGTTGCGGTGATCGAAGGCGAAGACATTGACCTCATCCCAATGACGCCGCCGGCTCACCACCCGGTGCAGGCGCTGCAGGTGGGCGTCGCGGTCGGGGCGCTGCAGGCGCTGGGCGTGCTGCAGGAAGTAATCCAGTTCGATCGGGCCAGGCATGGCCGGCGCGCAGGCGTGGCGCGAGACCACCAGCGCGCCGCAGGCGTTGGCGTAGCGGCAGCAGTGTTCATCGTCTTCTTCATTGAGCCAGCCCTTGAGGAAGCCCGAGATGAAGGCGTCGCCCGCACCCAGCACATTGAGCACCTCGACCTGCACGCCACGGTAGTGGAAGCCGTCTTCCAGCCGCTGCGGAATCGCGCCGTGCAACACCACGCAGCCCAGCGGCCCGCGCTTGACCACCAGGGTAGCCGCGCACAGGGCGCGCACGGCGCGTAGCGCCGCCATGATGTCGGTGCTGCCGCCGGCGATCATGAATTCTTCCTCGGTGCCGACCACCAGGTCGAACTGCGGGAGGATGCCTTGCAGGTGTTGCGTGACGCCGTCGCTGGCGATGAAACGGGTTTCACCGTCGCCCTTGCTGGTCAGTCCCCACAGCACGGGCCGGTAGTCGATGTCGAGCACGGTGCGCACATTGTGGCGGCGCGCGTATTGCAGCGCCAGGCTGCTGCTGCGATGCACCTGGGGCGTGGAAAAATGGGTGCCGGTGATCAGCAGGGCCTTGCTGCTGGCGATGAAGGCTTCATCGATGTCTTCCGGGGCCAGCGCCATGTCGGCGCAGTTGTCGCGGTAGAAGATGAGGGGAAAGCTGTCCTTGTCCTTCAGGCCGAGCATGACCAGGGCCGTCAACCGTTGCGGGTCCACCGTCACGTGGCTGACGTCGCAGCCTTCGGCGGCCAGTTCCGCCTTGAGGAACTGGCCATTGGCCTCGTCCCCGATGCGCGCCAGCATGGCCGATTTCAGCCCCAGGCGGGCGCAGCCGAAGGCGATATTGGCCGAGGAGCCGCCCAGGTACTTGGCAAAGCTGCTGACATCGGACAGCGGCGCGCCCACCTGCTGGGCGTACAGATCCACGGCCAGGCGGCCGATGCAGATCAGGTCGAGGCGGCGGTCGGCGGCAAAGCGCCGGGTGGTGGAAGCGGAGGGAGTGTGAGTAGCTTGCATGCGTTTTTCCTTAAACCTGAATGCCTTCCAGTTGCCCCATCAGCGTCTGCATCTCGGCGCCGCCTGCCATCATGTCCAGCACTTCTTCCTTGGAAATGCGGTCCTTGGCAAAACTGCCCAGCGACTTGCCGCGATTGAGCAGGGTGAAGGTGTCGCCGATGGGATAGGCGTGATGCACGTTGTGGGTGATGAAGATGACCGAGATGCCGCGCTCGCGCGCCCGATGGATCAGCTTGAGCACATTGAAGGATTGCTTCACGCCCAGCGCCGCCGTGGGCTCGTCCAGGATCAGCACCCGTGCGCCGAAGTGGATGGCGCGGGCAATGGCCAGGCATTGCTTCTCGCCGCCGGACATGGTGCCGATGGGATGATGCGCATCGCGCACCATGATGCCCATCTCGGCCAGCTTTTCCTTGGCGGTGCGGGCGGCCAGCTCCATGTCCATGACGGTGATGCCGAAGAGCTTGCGCACCGGCTCGCGGCCCAGGAAGAAATTGCGCGCCACCGACAGCAGCGGCACCAGCGCCAGGTCCTGGTAGACGGTGGCCACGCCGACGTCCAGCGCTTCCTTGGGCGACTCGAAGCGCACCGGCTTGCCATCGACCCGGTATTGTCCGCTGGAAGCCTGATGCACGCCCGCCAGCAGCTTGATGAGCGTGGACTTGCCCGCGCCATTGTCGCCCAGCAGGCAATGCACCTCGCCGCGGCGCAAGCGCAGGCTGACGTTCTGCAAGGCGATCACCGGGCCGAAGAATTTGCTGACCTGGTCCAGTTCGAGGATGATCTCGTCCGACTGTGACATACCGCTCATTTGGCCTCCGTGATGCGACGACGCACAAAGTTGTTGAACAGCACCGCCACCAGCAGCATCACGCCCAGGAACACGCGGAACCAGTCCGAGCTGAGATTGGTGTAGGTGATGCCGATCTGCACCACCCCAAAGATCAGCGCCCCGAAGCAGGCCCCGATGACCGACCCGTAGCCGCCGGTGAGCAGCGCGCCCCCGATGACGGCGGCGATGATGGCTTCGAATTCCTTTTGCAGGCCACGGTCGGCGGCGGCCGACCCGAAGTCGCCCACTTGCAGCACTGCAAAGAGGCAGGCGCAGAAGGCCGTGAAGACGAACAGGCCGATCTTCACCTTGCGCACCGGCACGCCCATGTTCTTGGCCGCGACCGCATCACCGCCGACAGCAAAGATCCAGTTGCCCAGGCGGGTGCGCGCCAGCACGAAGCTGGCCGCCAGCGCCACCACGGCCCACCACAGAATCACCTTGGGAATACCGGTCACCAGCGGCGTGCCATCGGCCACGATGGCGATCCAGCCATGCCGGGCCAGCCAGCTGAACAGGCCTGCGCCGACGTTGCCGCTGAAGAGCAGTTGGCCCAGCCAGTCGTGGGCGGCGCGCTCGCCCACGCCGCTGACGATGGTGCGGTTGGCAAAGAGGATGGACAGCGCCAGCGTGAGCCCGCGCAGGATGAACAGGAAGGCCAGCGTGACGATGAAGGAGGGCAGCCGGGTCTTCATCACCAGGTAGCCATTGAGCCAGCCCAGCCCCATGGAGGCAGCGAAGGCGAACAGCACCGCCAGCCAGAAGGGCCAGCCGAAATAGACCGTGGGGATGGCCACCATCATGCCGGCCAGGCCGATCATGGAACCGATGGAGAGGTCGAATTCCCCGCCTATCATCAACAGGCAGGCCGCCACGGCGATGATGCCGAGATAGGCCGCCACCTGCATCCAGTTGACCACGCCATCCAGGTTGAACATGCCGGAGTCGCCGGCGGTGAGGCCAAACACCAGGAACACCAGGATGACCCCGGCCAGCGAGGCGAACTCGGGGCGGCCCAGCAGGCGCGAGACGAGGTTTTCCCGGCGCATGCGCTCGTCGCTGTCGGCGTGCGGGCCGGGCAGGCTGCTCTGGGCAACCATGTCACTTGTATTCATTGCAGTTTCCGTTCGAGGGTGGAAGCCGCCCGCGCGCGTCGGTCACAGGATCAAGCAGCAGGACCAACCGGCAGCGCGGGCTGACCAGAGGCCGGCAGCGCCGACCGCCGGGGCGATCAGCGGTACTGGCCGGCGTACTTCAGGACCTTGTCCAGGTTGTCGCGGGTGATGTAGCCCGGACCCGAACTGATGTGACGCGGGCCATAGATCGGCGCCAGGCCATATTCGGCCAGGCGGGCCTGGAACTTGGCGTTGCCCTTGAGCTTGTCCTGCAGCACGGTCACGTCATTGGTCTTGAGCTGGCGCGACAGGGCCAGGATGGCCACCGGGATATAGCCTTGCAGATAGGGTTGCTGGTCGATGGCGAACTGCACCGAACCATCCTTGATGCCATTGGCGATTTCTTCGGAGAGATCGAAGGTGGCAAACCAGATCTTGGACTTCAGGCCCATCTTCTGCAGGGCGCGCAGGCTGGGCACCGCCGAGTCCGGTCCCAGCGCCAGCACGGCCTGGGTGCCGGGGTTGTTGCGCAGGTAGGCGCTGACCTTGCTTTCCACGGCATTGGGATCGATGCCGGTATCGAGGGTGGACTTCTTGTAGTCCGCCCCGATGGCTTCGGCAAAGCCGCGGCAGCGTTCGAAGGAAGAGGGATTGGTGGCGTAGTGGTTCACGCACAGGAAGGACTTGATGCCAGCGGCCTTGGCTTTCTGGCCTGCGCCATAGCCGGCGTCATACTCCGGCTGGCCCACGTGCATCAGCGCGCCCAGTTGTTCGCTCTGCTGCTGGGTGCCGGAATTGATGGTGATGACGGGAATGTTCTTGGCCACCACCATCTCGATGGGTTTCTTGAGCACGCTGAAGTCGGCAATGCTGACTACCACGCCGTTATAGTTGCGCGCGGCCGCCTGCTCCACCAGCCGCGCCATGTCGGCCAGGTCGCCGTTGGAGGGATTGCGGTAATCCACGCTGACATCGAAATCCTCGCCGGCCTGCTTGATGGCGTTCTTGATGGTGTTCCACCAGGAATCGGAATCGGGGGCGTGGCTGATCAGCACGAAACGTTCATTGGCAGCCACGCTGGGGGAGGGGGCGGCAGCCGCCAGGAGGGCCATGGCCGAGAAAGCCGCCAGCAGTCCCTTGCGTCCAAGTCTTTGCATCATGTTTGTCTCCGTTATTGTTCTTGCCGTGGGCCGCTTCCTGGTGAGCGTCGTCTTCTCTTTTTTATCGGTGCCGGAAAGTACGACACGGGAAGCGGTAAGTAACGATAGAACAGCACGGATCAATGCGCAATAATTTTTTCGATTTATTTTTCAAATAGAATTTTTATTTCAAATCGGCGGCGCGGGACGCGCTTATTGCTTTTATAATCGGGCCATCGTCCAGTCCCTGACTGGACCCTGACGATCAATTCCCATAAGAAAGAGGCGCAGTGGATACCCCAACTACTCCAACTGTCGATGAACTGATGCTGCAGGTGGCGGCGCAATATCACTCCCTGTCGCGCCAGCTCAAGGTGATTGCTACCTACGTGGAGCAGCACAAGACCAGCCTGATGTTAGAACGCATCAGCGACATCGCCGAGCAATGCCAGGTCCAGCCTTCGGCCATCGTGCGTTTTGCCAAGCATTTCGGTTTCTCGGGCTTCAGCGAGATGCAGGCGGTGTTCCGCGAGGCCTACACGGCGCAGGCCATTCCTTCGCGCAACTATCAGCGTCGCATCCGCAACCTCATCCAGAGCAAGCCCACCCGCGTGACCAGCGGGGCGCTGGCGCACGAGTTCATCCAGTCCAGCCGCGCCGGGTTGGATGAGTTGCTGGCCGGTTTCGACGAAGAGCAGTTCGAGGCCGCAGTCAAGCTCTTGCTCAAGGCCGAGAACATCTATGTGATCGGGGTGCGCCGTTCCTTCCCCATCGCCAACCACCTGGCCTATGCCTTGCAGCACACCAACAAGCGCGTACACCTGATCTCGGGTGCGGGCGGCATGTTCCGCGAAGAGGTGCGCAGCATCGACAAGCACGACGTGCTCATCGCCATCAGCTTCACACCCTATGGGCAAGAGACCCAGGCCTGCGTGCGCCTGGCCCATCATCGCCAGGCGCGCACCCTGGTCATCACCGACAGCCAGTTGAGCCCGCTGGCGCGGCATGCCTCGGTATTGCTGAAGGTCAAGGAGAGCAGCGCCTTTTCATTCCGGTCGCTGACCAATGCCATGTGCCTGTCGCAGGCGCTGTTCATTGCGTTGGCCTATCGGATGGAACTGGATGTGGAAGAGGCCGAGCCCATCGACGGCTACGACGACGCCAGCGACTGAGCGCAGCGGACCTGGCCAGCACAGCGCTGGCCGCTCTGCCTCATGTCTGCGTGCTTACAGGGGCACTGGTTGCTGTTCCAGCAGCGACTGGCGCATGGCCGCCGCAATGCGGGTCGCTTCGATGGCGTCCTGCAACGTCAGCGCCAGCGGCGTGTCATAGCGCACCGCATCGACAAAATGCCGCACCTCGGCCACGAAGGCCTCGGCAAAGCGCTCGATGAAACTGGGTGTACATTCATTGCGCAGCCCATGGGCATCGGCGATGGTAAGGCGATTCAGAGAGGGATTGCCGCCCACGCTGAGCCGGCCGCGCGTGCCGACGATCTCGGTCATGGTTTCATGCCCGTGGGCCATGGTGCGCGAGGCATAGAAGGTCGCCAGGCGGCCCTGCGCAAATTCACAGATGGCCACGCCATTGTCGATATCCTGGAAGGCTTCCAGCTCATGATGGACGGCGCGTACGCCGCTGGCCATCACCCGCACCGGCTGGACCGCACCGAGCAGCCAGCGCGCCAGGTCGATGTCATGCACCGAACAATCCAGGAACAGCCCGCCGCTGCTGGCCGCAAAGCGGACAAAGAAACCATCCGGGTCCAGTGCATCGGCGGTCTGCGAATAGACCATGAAGGGATCGCCGATCAATCCCTGGCTGATCTTGCGATGGGCATCCTGATAGCTGGCGTCAAAGCGGCGCACGAAACCTATCATCACCTTCAGCTGTGGATGGCGCGCCGCCTCGGCGGCCACGCGATGGCATTCCTCCAGGTCCAGCGACAGCGGCTTTTCGCAGAAGACATGCTTGCCGGCGCGCAGCGCCGCGATGATCTGTTCTGCATGCAAGGCCGTGGGCGTGACCAGGAACACCGCATCCAGGCCGGGGTGGCGCAGCAAGGCGTCGTAATCCTCATAGCGCTCGGCGCTGGGCAGATGCTGCTGCGCCCAGTCGCGTTCCTGCGCCAGCGGACTGCAGACGGCGCATAGCGCGGCTCCCGGTGCATTGAAGGCGATGTTCTCGGCATGGCGCCGGCCCATGCGGCCCAGGCCGACCAAGCCGACCTGTAGCGTGGCGGGCGCGCTCATGCCGACAGGCGGACGATACGTTGTTCGCGCCAGGAGGTGGCGGCCGCCTCGGCCAGCTGCAGCGCCTTGACGCCATCCTCGATGCTGGTGCGCACCGGTGCGCCGCTGTGCATGGCCTGGAAGAAATGGTCCATCTCGCGCGCATAGGCGGCGCGATAACGTTCCAGGAAGAAGTGTTCCGGCAGGTCGCTACTGACCTGGCTGGCCGTGGCTGCCACCACCTCGGTAGGCCTATGGTTGCCGGCCTGCAGCATGCCCTTGCTGCCCAGTACTTCGAAGCGTTGGTCATAGCCGTAGGCGGCGCGGCGGCTGGTGTTGATCTGGCACAGGCGGCCGCTGCGGGTGGTCAGCGTGACGGCAGTGGAATCGACATCGCCGGCGGTGGCGATGGCCGGATCGGTCAGGCAGCTGCCGGTGGCGAAGACGCTCACCGCCTCATCGGCCAGGATCCAGCGGAAGATGTCGAAGTCGTGGATCAGCATGTCCTTGAAGATGCCGCCCGAGCTGGCGATGTAGGACAGGGGCGGTGCGCCGGGATCGCGGCTGGTGACCAGCAGCATCTCGGGATCGCCGATCTCGCCGGCTTCCAGGCGGCGGCTCAGCGATTCGAAGGTGGGATCGAAGCGGCGCTGGAAGCCGATCATGCAGGTCACGCCAGCGGCGCGCACGGCCTCGGCGCAGGCTTGTGCGCGCTGCAGGTCGAGATCGACCGGTTTTTCGCAGAAGATGGCCTTGCCGGCCGCCGCCGCCCGCAGGATCAGGTCGGCATGGGTGTCGGTGCTGGAGGCGATGACCACCGCCGCCACACTGCTGTCATCGAGCACCTGCTCGACCCGCCCGACCTGGGCGCCATGCCGCTGCGCCAGCGCGGCGGCGCTCTCGGCATGCACGTCACAGACATACTTGAGCCGCACACCGGCTTGCGCCGCGATATTGGCTGCATGAATCTTGCCGATGCGTCCGGCGCCGAAGATTGCCACGTCGATCATTGATGTCTCCAAGGGAAATAGCGCCGAGGGGGGGCGGCCGTTTTTTTTGGAAACTATATTCCTTTTCGTTTTTAAATGGAATATTTATTTCGAATTGATCAGCGTCATCACAATACGGCTGCCTGCGCCTGCTCCAGCCCGCGCGGCCTGAGCAGGCGCGGACGCACGATCAGCACCGCGACCATCCAGGCCAAGGCGATGGCCAGCGCATACAGCGCAATGAATCCGCTGAAGCCGAGGTGGGGAGACAGCGCCTTGGCAATGCCCAGAAACGCCGCATAGCCCCAGCTGACGACACTGACCACGCCAATCGACAAGGTCAGGAGGCCCAGCAGCGAAGTCCTCTGGCCGCCATCGGCCAGCCTCGGCAATACATAGAAATGCACGCCGACGCCATTGATGCTCAGGATCGTCACCACCAGCAGCTTGGCCAGCAACTTGCCGTTCTGGGCGATGACATGCGGGTCGAATCCGGTATCGATGCCAATGACTGTCAGGCCCGTGGCCCATAATGCCAGCAGGGACAGCAGGACAATCGTTGCCAGCCTGTTAATCATTCTCGCCAGGGCAGGACTGCCTTGCCGGTTGAAGGCCAGAAAATCCACCATGACAATGGAGACTGCGGCTGCGATCATGGCAATGATGTGCAGATAGATCATGGTGATGCGGGTGACGTCCAGGAAGAGTTTCATGTTGGGCTCAAAAGAAAAGTTCTTGGCGCGTAAATACCGGGCGGGGCTGGAATGGTTCGAATGGCCCGAAAAAAACAAGATGAACCTTTTGCCGGAAAGTCGGCATCAACGGCATATCCAGAAGAAATACAGAAATGCGCGGCCCTTCAGCAAATTCCATCGAGCAAGAAGACATCGACCTGATCGAACGTATCGCCCACGGGGACCGGGGGGCGTTCGAGCGTCTCTACCGGAACTATTTTCCGCGGCTGGCGCAGTTCCTCAGGCGGCTGGTCTGGGATGGCCCCCTCAGCGAGGAGATCATCAATGACACCATGTTCGTCGTCTGGACCAAGGCCCAGACCTATAACGGGCAATCCAAGGTCTCGACCTGGATCTTTGCCATCGCCTACAGGCAGGGGCTGAAGGCCTTGTCGAGGGTGGATACGCCGGTGGAGATGGATATGGAGAGCATGGTGTCCGACGAACTGGTGGAGCCGGAGCACCAGTTGAGCGAAACGCAGCTTCGCCGTCATATCGGCGGCGCGCTGGAGCGCTTGTCGTTTGAACACAGGACCGTGATGACCTTGACCTATTTTCACGGCATGAGCTACGAGGAGATCGCCGACACCATGGGCTGTTCGATCAATACCGTAAAAACCAGAATGTTCTATGCGCGGCAGAAGCTCAAGGTCTTCCTGTCGGCGTACGCATAGGGAGATGTCATGACAGAGATTGAAATCCATTCCCACGACGAGATCCAGCGGCTGTTGCCGTGGTTCGTCAATGGCACGCTGGACGAAGCAATGCAGCAGGCCGTGCGCGCGCACCTGCAGTCCTGCCCCTCCTGCCACGCAGCCTACGAGTGGGCCAGCCGGGAGCGGGCCGCGATCTACCTGGAGCAGGTGCCCGTGCCCGATGTCGAGGCCAGCCTGGCCAGGATGCGCGAGCGCATCGCCCCCAGCAAGGCCACCCAGGCCAGCCCGGTTGGCAATCAGCACGCGCCCAAGAAGGGCGCTTCGGCCTTCAGCAGGATTCTGGCCCTGTATGTCGGCAAGCCCTGGGCGCCGGTGGCCTTCGCCATCCAGGCGGCCTTGATCGTGGCGCTGGGCATGGGCGTATTCATGCAGTCGGACGTCAAGCAATACGTGGCGCTGGGCGATGCCGACATCGGCAAGCTCAAGATCGCCCTGGTGTTCAAGCCCGACACCACGGTGCAGAGGATGCAGGAGATCCTGCGCGCCACCAACGCCAACATCGTGGCCGGACCGACAGTGACCTTCGCCTACGTGGTCGAAGTGCCTTCCAGCGAGGAGGCCGGCGCGCTGCGGCATTTCAAGCTGGCGCCAGAGGTGTCGCTGGTGCAGAGCCTGGGGCAGGGGAAGTGAGATTGATGCTGCGATGGCGATGGATACTGGTGCTGTGGATCGGCATGCTCTTCACAGTCGCCGCCCAGGCGCAAGGCGCGCAGGAAGAGGGCGACGAGGCCCGGCAGATCCTGGTGATGCTGCATCTGCCGGCTCCGCATTTCCGGCCGGACGCCAGCTATGGCAGCGGCTACCGCAACGATAGCGCTGGTCACTCGCGGCTCACGATTGCGCAGGAGCTTGCCGACCAGTACCAGCTGAGGCTGGTATCGCGATGGCCCATGTCCACGCTGGGGGTGGATTGCTTTGTGATGACCGTCCCGCCCGGCCTGAACCTGGCCGACACGGTCAAGCTCGTGTCGGCCGACAGCCGCGTCGAATGGGCGCAGGAAATCCAGTCCTTTGTCACCCTGGGCGAGGCAGACCCGCTCTATCCGATACAGCCAAGCGCCAAGTTCTGGCATCTGGACCGCCTCCACACTGTCGCTACCGGCAAGGGCGTGCGCATTGCCGTCATCGATAGCGGCGTCGAGGAGGATCATCCCGATCTGTTGGGCCAGGTCACGGCGCGGGAGAACTTCGTGACCCAACGGGCTTACGCGGCCGAGTTGCACGGCACTGCGGTGGCAGGCATCATCGTCGCCATCCGGGACAACAAGCTGGGCATCACGGGCATCGCGCCCGATGCCAAGATCATGGCGCTGCGCGCCTGCTGGCAAGAGGGCGGCAAGAGCCTGTGCAACAGCTTTACCATCGGACAGGCGCTCAACTTCGCCATCCTCAACGGCGCCAAGATCGTCAACATGAGCTTTGCCGGCCCCCGCGACCAGTTGATCAAGCGCCTCATCGAAGTGGCCCAGCAGCGCGGCATGCTGATCGTGGCGGCGACCACCGCTGATGATCCCGATGGTGGTTTTCCGGCCTCCATGCCGGGCGTGCTGGCCGTGGCCGACAAGATCCAGGTTACTCGTCCCGCTTCCACGCTCTACGCCCCTGGCCAGGGCATCCCCACGACCACCCCGCATCACGCCTGGAGCCTGGTGTCCGGCAGCTCCTTCTCGGCGGCCCATGTGTCAGGGCTGGCGGCCCTGCTGGTCCAGCTCCGCCCCAGGGACAATGCGGAACAGATCAGGAAAATGGTGGTGACCAGAAGCGCTTATATCTCGGGAGAGGGAAGCGGTAATATCGAGGCCTGTGCCACATTCCGGAAGCTGGTGGAGAAATGTATCTGCGAATGCCAATAGGGCCGGGGCGGCGGTCGGGGGCTTATGTCATTGCTTAGGCTCAGCGGCGTCGCTCTTGTTCTGGTAATGGCCAGCCTGGACGCCTCTGCGCAAATGAGCAAGAGCGTGGGCTGGTCATCGGACTATTGGTATCGCGGGATTTCGCTCTCCGCAGGGGTTCCTGTCTTTCAGGGAACGTTGAACTACGATTTTCGCGACGGCTGGTATGCCGGCGCATCGGGCTCCAGCGCCCGCAATGCCAACGGCGCGGGCGTTGCCCAGGCGGTGCTCTTCGGCGGCGTGACCAAGCGCCTGGATGCGACCACCAGCCTCGATCTCGGTGCGCATGCCACGAGCCTGGTCGATTCTCCTTCGCTGGCGTTCACCGAAATCTACGTCGGCGTCATCAAGGAAAAATACTCCTTGCGTCTGTATTACTCCCCGCGCTATCTGGGGGAGAAGAAACAGACCACCTATGTCGATTTCAATACCGCGTATTCCCTCTCTTCGTCGTGGTACCTGATGCTGCACCTTGGCTGGCTGGAAGCCATGTCGGTGGAGCGCACACACTTTTCCAACCGCTATGACGCCCGCCTGGCGATTGGCACCTATGTCGGGTTCTGGAATTACCAGTTGTCCTTCAACAAGGTCCGGTCCTCGGAGCCCTTGACGGTGGATGCGGCCAATCGCTTGACGCTCAATGTCAGCTATTCGTTTTGATGGCTGTCAATGATGGCGGCACCGGCGGCGGGTATTAGAAAATCCGTGCAATCTTGTCATCCCAAAAATGCAAAAATGGCAATTTCTGAAATGTCCGGCCACGGCAAGCCCGTGATTGGCAAAGTGAAAACTTAGTTTTCCCAAGGTGTCGGAAAGCTGATCTGCGCTGCGCGCGCGTCACCTGGATCCAGGAAATCAAGCTGCTGATGAGGGGATGGCCCGCCTCTCGCAAGCCTTTGCGAGCCGTCGAATTTTTTCTTCCGGACTGCGGAAGCTAAAAAAAATCCATATTTACGTTTGATAACTGGTTAAACCATCTGAGGCTTGTGTTAGAGTCTGAACCACTAATCAAAGATCAGAAAAAAGTGGATCAGCCGTGGGGTCGGTTGGTCAGGATATGCGTGGGGCATATCTCATCTAATAAATCGCTATAAAAAAGTGTCGTTCCAACGCAGAAGGATTCGGCCGAATGATCAATGCAGCCGTGAGTCATCTTGCGGGACAACTCAATCAGTTCCTCAAGCAGTCTTACGCGCGGACCGAAGATATCGTCGTGATGTCGGGACTGGTTGATGCTGAGGGGCATCCCGCGTCCCAGGTAAAAAACAAGCTGGTGATGTTTCTGGTCAATCTGGAAAAGGACACGATGCCTTACCGCCCGCACGGGCGAGGCGACGTGGGGATGGCGCGCGCGGTGGTCAATCCGGCGCCGCTCTATCTGAACCTGTACGTGATGCTCGCCGCCAACTTCTCGGGCGCCAATTATGGCGAGGCCTTGAAGCTGCTCTCTGGAGCGATCTCGTATTTCCAGCGACACCCGGTGTTTGACCACCAGTCCACGCCAGGGCTGGACGGGCGCATAGAAAAGCTGATCCTGGACATAGAAAACCTGAAGATTCACGAGTTGAGCAATATCTGGACGCTGCTGGGCGGAAAGTACCTGCCCTCGGTGCTGTACAAGGTCAGGATGGTGGCGCTGGAGTCGGACAACGTCGTGGAGATGACGCCGACGGTGCGCGAAGCGAAGCCAGCTGCCCGTAGCTAGGCCGCTAGCCAGGCGCATCCGGTCATGCTCTGGGGAAGAGGGGATGGGGTATTCGCTGCTGTGCAAGATCGTGGCCGAGCATGCCTACCAGGCCGCCGGCGAGGGCTGGCTGGTCTGCGTGCCCAGCGCCCAGAGCGTGGACTGGATGCGGCGGCGCGATGTGCTGGTGCGCGCACTTCCTGATGGTATTGCCTTGTGGTGTGAGACGGATCGCCGAACAATGATCCTGGAAGAGGGCCAAGTCGGTGAAGTCTTGCTGGGTTTTCGCTGGTATGCCCGCGATCCCTGGTTTTCGCTCTATACGCATCCGGTCGAGCCCAGCGCCGACAGTGTGCTGTTCTTGCACGGCCAGGCACAGGAGAGCGACGAGGAAGCGGCAGGCTGGCGGCGCTGGCCGGCGCGCGCTGAGGCCTTCGTCGGGCTCGGGGATGTCGGTCTGGCGCGCCATCTGGACCGCCAGGATCAGTTGCGCAAGCCAGTCATGGTCACCGAGATCGATCTGGCCATGCTCGCTACTGAGGAAGGCGCTGAGCCGGGCTTGCAACTGAAGGTGTCCTTCGCCGCGCGCGCGAGCCGCTGGAAATATTGTTTCTTTTCAACGATGCAGACCGACCCGGGCGATCTGGCCGTGGTCGATCTGGATGGCGAGATGGAGTTCGTCTGTACCGGAACCGAATCGTTTCCGGGCGGGCAGCGGGCGGTGGTGTTCCTGAGCCAGCGCGAGATCGTGATGCAGGCGCAGTACCCGCAGCGCTTTCAGCTGCGCGAACGGAGCAAGACCGGGGAGCGCGTGCTCATGGCGCGCCTGCCCAATGCAGATATCCGCAAGGTGACGCGGAACGCCATCGACGGGGAAACGGCGCTGGTGTCCGAGATCTATATCAATTGATCGTTATTGATCGTTCAGTGAGGATGACTTTATGGCGCAATACAAAACACCGGGTGTTTATGTCGTTGAGAAGAACGCCTTCCCCAATTCCGTGGTCGAGGTCGCGACCGCCGTACCGGCCTTCATCGGCTACACCGAGTACGCCAGCAACAAGGGAACGCCGCTGGCCAACAAGGCCTGGCGCATCTCGTCGATGGCCGAATTCCACGCCTACTTCGGCGGTGCGCCCAGGAGCAGCTTTACGCTCAAGGCCCAGGACGCTCCTACCGACGCCGCCGATTTCTCCGTCACTGCCAAGGACACCAACAAGCGTGTCGATTACCTCATCGAGCGTGACGACAAGGCCTACCTGCTCTACTACAGCATGCTGTTCTTCTTCCAGAATGGCGGCGGGCCCTGCTACATCGTCTCCGTCGGTACCTATGCCGACGGCGATATCGATGCCGGCAAGATCAAGGGCGGTATCGAGGTGCTGCTCAAGGAACAGGAACCGACCATGGTCGTGACACCGGATGCGGTGAGCCTGTCCAGCGCGGATTGCCAGGATGTGCAGCAAGCTGCGCTGATGCATTGCGGCGTGAAGATGCGCAATCGCATTGCGCTGCTGGATGTCTACAACGGCTTCCGCGATCGCCAGGATCCGGCCGGTGACTGCATCACCGATTTCCGCGAAGCCGTTGGCACCAACAGTCTCGATTTCGCGGTGGCCTACTATCCCTGGGTCAACACCTCCATCGTCAAGGAAAAGGACATCAGCTTCACCGCGATCAGCAACCTCGACGTGCTCAAGGGCCTGATCACTGACGAACTGGCGCCGGTGCTCGACGCCAAGGCGGCCAACGCCGCCGCCCAGGCCAAGATCGACCAGCTCAAGAAGTCGCTGGACCAGATCTCGCTGGACTATATCAAGTCCGAGAAAGACCCGGACGTGGCCACGCTCACGGTCAACAAGACCTTGCTGTCGATCAGCGTCCTGTATCCGCGCATCATCACGGCGATCCAGAAGAAGCTCAACCTGCTGCCGCCCAGCGCAGGCATGGCCGGTCTCTACACCATGGTCGACAATACCCGCGGTGTCTGGAAAGCGCCTGCCAACGTCAGCCTCAGCGGCGTGATCTCGCCCACGGTGTCCATCTCCAACGAGGAACAGGAAGACCTCAACGTCACCACGGTGGGCAAGTCCATCAACGCCATCCGCTCCTTCATCGGCGAGGGCGTGCTGGTCTGGGGTGCGCGCACCCTCGACGGCAACAGCCTGGACTGGCGTTACGTGAGCGTACGCCGCACCATGATCATGATCGAGGAATCGATCAAGCAGGCCTGCAAGGCCTATGTCTTCGAACCCAATACGGCCAACACCTGGGTCACCATCAAGAGCATGATCCGCAACTTCCTGACCAGCGTCTGGAAGCGTGGAGGTCTGGCAGGGGCCAGTCCGGATGACGCCTTCAGCGTCTTCGTCGGGCTGGGCGAGACGATGACCGCCGACGACATCCTGGAAGGCCTGATGAAGGTCTCGGTGCTGGTGGCGGTGAGCCGTCCGGCCGAGTTCATCGAGATCACCTTCCAGCAGCAGATGCAGAAGTCCTGATAGCGCCCAAGTCCCGGCGCAGGCGGCATGCGCGCTGTACGCCGCATGCCGGCGTCCCCTTAACAATTCAATGTTCTGACGAGGTTCGTGATGGCAGATGATGGATCGAAGCAATCAACCACCCTGTGGCCGCTCCCCAAGTTCTATTTCCAGGTGAAATGGGATTCCCAGGTCATGTCCTTCCAGGAAGTCAGCGGCCTGGACGTGCAGTCCGAGGAAATCAAGTACCGCCATGGCGACAGCCCCGAATTCTCGGTCATCAAGATGCCGGGCATGAAGAAGGTCGGCAACGTCACCATGAAGAAAGGCATCTTCAAGGGCGATAACAAGTTCTGGGACTGGTTCAGCCAGATCAAGATGAACACCATCAAGCGTGTGCCGGTGACCATCAGCCTGCTCGACGAGGCCGGCAAGCCGACCATGGTGTGGACGCTGGCCAATGCCTGGCCGACCAAGATCACTGGCACCGATCTGAAGGCCGAAGGCAACGAAGTCGCGATCGAAACCATCGAGATCGTCCACGAAGGCCTGACCATCGCCAACAGCTGATCCTGGCGGGCGAACGCATGCCTATCCTGTTTTCGGAGCGGTATCCTCCACCGGCGTTCTATTTCAAGGTGGCGTTCGACCAGCGCAGCGGCATTTCCGATACCTCCTTCCAGGAGGTGTCGGGCATGAACGCGACGGTGAGCACCGAGACCCTGGTCGAGGGCGGCGAAAACAATTTCGTCCATACGCTGCCCACCGGCATCACGCATTCCAACCTGCAGCTCAAGCGCGGCATCGCCTCGACCGATTCACCGCTGGTGGAGTGGTGCCGCGATGTCTTCGAGATGGGCTTCATCAAGCCGGTGATGCCGCAATCGCTGACGGTGCAGTTGCTCGACGAGCAGGGAGCGCCGCTGCGCGGCTGGTTCTTCGGCAATGCCTGGCCGGTCAAGTGGGAGATCGCCAAGCTCGACTCGACCAAGAGCGAGGTCCTCATCGAGACCATCGAGCTCAGTTACACCTATTCGTTCAGGGTGATGTGAATCATGGCTATCGAGATCAAGCAGCTTTCCATCCGTTCCAACGTGGTTCAGCGCGCCGCCTACGCCGACGACCCGGGCAATCCGGGCAGCCAGGCAGAGGAGGAGGCATTGCCTGGCGCACCCAGCGCCACCCTGGATCGCAGCACCCGCGCCGCCTTGCTGGAGGAGTGTCGCGCCATGGTCATCGAACTGCTGCGCCGCAGGGAGGAACGCTAGATGCCCGTCGATACCGGATTGAGCAAGAAGCTCAGCATCGCAGCCTGCAAGGTGCGCAAGGGCGGCACCATCATCGTGGACAACAGCCAGACGCCATTCGAGGTGATGATCAATCCGTCCAACTTCAAGCGTCAGCTGACCATCGAGTACAGCAAGGAACAGACGCTGGGTCAGTCCGCTGGCGCCCCCAAGTTTGCCGCCATCTGCCCGGAGGGACTGAGCATGAGCAATCTGGTGCTCGATGGCACTGGCGTTGTCGGTCCGGTCACGCGCAGCGTCACCGACATGGTCAATGCCTTGCTGGCGGTGATCTACCAGTACAACGGCGAGCAGCACGAACCCAATTACGTGCGGGTGTTGTGGGGCAGCTTCATCTTCTTCGGGCGGGTGCAGAACATCGGCATCGACTACACCATGTTCAAGCCCAGCGGCGAACCCTTGCGGGCCAAGCTCAGCATCGGCTTCACCGGCTGGATGAGCAATCAGGAACGCGCCCTGCGCGCCAACATGAGCTCACCCGACCTGAGCCATCTGGTGGAGATAAAGGAGGGCGATACCCTGCCGCTGCTGTGCAATCGCATCTACAAGGATCCGTCGTACTACCGCGAAATCGCCCGCATCAACAACCTGAGCAACTTCCGCAAGCTCGAGCCGGGCTCGGTGCTGCGTTTTCCACCTCTGGTCTGAGCCCATGGCAGATTCTCCCAACCTCGACAGCAGTGATGTCCTCAAGGTGACCATCACCAGCAACGGCACGGCCTTGCCGTCGACGGCCGAATTGATTTCGGTGGAAGTGTTCAAGGCCGCCAACCGCATCCCCACCGCCTGGATCACGCTGCTGGATGGCGACATGCCCGATGATGATTTCCCGGTCAGCGACACCGATCTCTTTGCCCCGGGCCAGACCATCGTCATCAGCGCCGGTTATGGCGCGCAGGTCAGCCAGATCTTTTCGGGCGTGGTGGTGCGCCATGGGATTTCGATCCGCACCGGCAACCGGGCCTTCCTCAAGGTCGAATGCCGCAGCCCGGCAGTCAAGCTGACCATCGGGCGCAACAACGCCAACTACGTTGACATGAAGGACAGCGACATCATCAGCCAGCTGATCTCGCCCTGCGGCCTGAGTGCGGACGTGACGGCCACCTCGACCCAGCACAAGGAAATCGTGCAGTTCTACAGCAGCGATTGGGACTTCATCGTGGCGCGCGCCGAGGCCAATGGCATGCTGGTCATCGCCGAGGACGACAGCATCGCCGTGAAAGCCCCGCAGACCAGTGCGGCGGCCGTGCTGACGGTGACCTATGGCACCGACCTGATGGACTTCGAGGCCGATATCGATGCCCGCACCCAGCTTTCCAGCGTCGTCGGCGCCGCCTGGGATCCGGCCACGCAAGCGGTGGTGGAGCAGACGGCCAGCCAGGCCACGCTCTACGCGCAAGGCAACCTCAGCGCCTCGGCACTGGCCAAGGTGGCCAGCCCGGCCAGCTATCGCTTGCAGAGCACGGTAGCGCTGCCCTCGGCCGATATCAAGAGCTGGGCCGATGCGCGCCAGATGAAGGCGGCGCTGGCCAGGATACGGGGACGCATGAAGTTCCAGGGCAGCGCCAGTGCCAAGCCGGGCACGATGATCGAGCTGGTGGGGGTGGGCAAGCGTTTCAGCGGCAGTGTCTATGTCAGCGCCGTGACACACCGGCTGGGCGAGGGCAACTGGATCACCGAAGCCGAGTTCGGCATGGCTCCGCAATGGTTCATGGAAGATCGCGGCGGCGCTGAAGAACTGGCGGCATCGGGTCTGCTGCCCGCTGTGGGTGGCCTGCAGATCGGTGTGGTCAAGAAGCTCGACGCCGATCCCGAGGGCCAGTACAAGATCCAGATTGCCATCCCGGTCCTGCAAGCCAGCACCGAAGGCGTGTGGGCGCGACTGGCCAGCTTCTATGGCTCTTCCGGCGTGGGCGCGTTCTTCATCCCCGAGATCGGCGACGAGGTGATCGTCGGCTATTTCAACAACGATCCTTCCCACCCGGTGGTGCTGGGTAGCCTCTACAGCAGCCAGCACAAGATGCCTTACGAGCTCACGGCGGAAAACTACACCAAGGCGCTCTGGACCAAGGGCTTGCTCAAGGTGGTCTTCGATGACGAGAAAAAGGTCATTACCATCGTCACGCCGGCCAACAATACCATCGTGCTCAGCGACGACGCCAAGTCGATCTGCCTGACCGACCAGAACAGCAACAAGATCGAGATGAATACCAGCGGCATCCTGCTCGACAGCCCCAAGGACATCGTCCTCAACGCCAAGGGCAAGGTCACCATCACGGCAGTGCAGAACATCGAAAGCACCACCCAGGCCACCCTGCAGAACCAGGCGCTGAACATCAAGAACAACGCCAATGCCTCCTTCGTGGCCAACGGCGCGGCCAGCGCCGAGCTGTCGGCCAGCGGCCAGACCACGGTCAAGGGCGCCATGGTGATGATCAATTGATGTTGCTGCCGACAAGGACTCTTCCATGCCTCTAGCCGCCCGCCTGACCGACATGCACACCTGCCCGATGCAGACGCCGGCCTTTCCGGCGCCGATCCCGCACGTCGGCGGTCCCATCATCGGACCCTGCGTGCCCACGGTGCTCATCGGCAAGCTGCCTGCAGCCGTGGTGGGGGACAATTGCGTCTGCGTGGGCCCGCCCGACAGCATCGTGATGGGCTCGACCACCGTGATGATCGGCGGCAAGCCGGCCGCGCGCATGGGTGATACCTGCGCCCATGGCGGCAGCATCGTCATCGGTTGTCCCACCGTGTTGATCGGCGGTTAGGAGCGCACATGGCAGGCAAGAAAAGCTTTCTCGGCGCTGGCTGGGCCTTTCCGCCGTATTTCGGCAGCAGTCCGGGACAGGGCAGGGTGGCCATGGTCGAGGACGACCAGGATATCCACGAGAGCCTGTTGATCATTCTCTCCACCGTGCCGGGCGAACGCATCATGCAGCCGGAGTTCGGCTGCGATCTCAAGATGCATGTCTTCGATGAACTCAACGAGAGCGTCGTGACCGAGCTGCGCGACGCCATCGAGCGCGCCATCCTGTTCTACGAACCACGCGTGAGCGTCAACCAGGTCAGCATGGCGATCTCCGGCGAGCAGGACGGTCGCCTGGACATTCGCATCGATTACACCATCCGTGGAACCAATACGCGCAGCAACATGGTGTATCCGTTCTATTTCCTGGAGGGAACCAATGTGTCGGGCAAGTGAGCGCGCCATCGCGACCGGCTCCAGGCACTGAGGTTCGCGCAGCGCGCCGATGAACAATCTCGTCATCCGGGATGGAACCAGCCAGACGATGCGGGCCTTGCCTGCATTGGCGCAGGGCTATTTCGCCCTCAATGAGATGTCCTTTGCCGAACTGCTGGTCATGGTGGCCGAATTTGGTGCACTGGTGCGCTTCGCTACTTCCGCCAAGGCGGACAATACCCTGGAAGAAGACTGGACGCCTTTCTTCCAGGCCGACGAGACGGTCGTCATGAGCCGCATTCTGGCGCTGGACCTGGAGGACGTTGCCGCGCGCCTGGATGACTGGTGGCAGGACACCCCGGAACAGGTCGGCATCGAGCGCGCGCAGGGCAGCCGCCGCCAGGACCGGATGCAGCTGACGCTGCCGGTGGTCGCGCTGGCCAGCCACATCGACCAGTGGTATGTGGCCCTGGGCCAGGCGCGCAACGACAGCGCCCTGTCGTTGCGCACCCTGATCGAGAACGTCATCGTCGAACTGGGCGCGGACAAGAACGGTGTGCTGGCCTGGCTGTTGCAACATCCGGACATCCTGCCGCTGGCGCCGGTGTGGGGCCAGGCGCTGGCCCGCCATGCGGGCGCATCGCAGCGACCCGAACCAGCAGGTGAAGGAGATACTGTTGCCGCGGCCCAGGGAACACCCACGCCCACCAAATCCGCTGTGCGTTCGGCTTTCCATGGCTTTCTCAAGGGCGTGGAGATGATCCGCAAGGAAGCGCAGGCCCGGGTGCCGGCGTCCTTGATCAGCCAGCAGCATGACCCCGCCATGGCCATGCTGATCGCCTTCGTGCAGCAGTTCCAGAAGCTGCAGGGCAAGCTCAACCGCTTCACCCAGCACTATCTCGATTTCTACTATGACCAGATGCTGGGCGCCAGGCCGCTGCCAGCCTTGGCCGACAAGACCTGGCTGGTGCTGACCAAGAATCCGTCCGCGCCACCGGTGCTGGTGCCGGCCGATACCCCCTTCCTGGCCGGGCTGGATGCCGACAGCCGCGACATCGTCTATCGCTCGCGCACTGAATTGCTGGTCACCGATGCCCGCGTGGCTGCCTTGCAGACCCTGTATTTCGATCGCGATCCCTACAGCGCGCCCGAGCAGTTCCTGGGCGAAGACCACACGCCCTTGCGCGCCCCCGGTCCGGGGCAGCGCAGTTGGCCGACCGGCGCCTGGTGGCGCGAAGTGCCCGTGGCCGCAGGCGGCAGTGCGCCTGCCGCCTCGCCCCTGCTCGGCGCACCCAAGGACAGCCGCCAGCGTACGGCGCATGTGGATGCGCGCATCGGTTTTGCCGTCGCCAGCAAGGTACTGCTGCTCAAGGAGGGCCAGCGCCGCATCACGCTGCAGCTGTTGTTGGAGGATGATCTGCTCACGCAGCGCCTGGACCGGCTCTGTGTGGCCATGGGCGGCGATGACGGAACGCCCGATGCCGACCGCGGGCGGACCCAGGCCGATGCCGCCAGGCTGGAAGAGATCCGACGCGCCGACATCTTCCTGAAGGTATTCCGACGCTTGTTCCGCATGAGCATTACGGGCGAACACGGCTGGCTGGCCATCGATGATTACCTGCCGGCCTATGACGAACAGAGCCTGAGCCTGTCGCTGAGCATGGAACTGCCGCCCGAAGCGCCTTGCGTGGTGGCCTATTCGGCGCTGCTGCATGAGGGCGGCTATCGCTGCAGCACGCCCATACTGCGCCTGGAGATCAATCCCGGCGCCTACCTGTATCCCTATGGCCTGCTGCGCGAGCTGTGCATTGCCGCCGCCCGCATCGAGGTGGATGTGCGGGGCTACCGTGACCTGGTGCTGCACAACAACCTGGGACAGTTGAGCGCCTCAGCCCCGTTTGCGCCCTTCGGGCCCTTGCCCAAGATCGGCAGTTTTCTGGTGGTGGGCAGCACCGAAATGGCAGGCAAGTCGATCACCTCCTTCGAGGTGGACGTGCAATGGGCCGACCTGCCGCGCATGCCCGGCGGCTTTGCCACGCTGTACCGCGACTATGGCCTGCGCATCGCCAACCGTGATTTCCAGGTCAGCACCGCCGTGCTGGCCAAGGGCGCCTGGACGCCCGCGCTGGAGGGCGATCGCCCTACGGTGCCGCTGTTTCGCAGCGAGGTCTTGCCGGGACAGGGCGAGCAGCTCGATACGCACATCCGCTGGCGTTGCCAGCCCATCGTCCATCTGTTCGAGCCGGATGCCGGAGTATCGGTCGATCGGCCCTTGAGCTACGGGCCGGGCGCCAAGAACGGCTTCTTCAAGTTTACGCTGGCCGCCCCCGGATCGGCCTTCGGTCACGAGCGCTATGCGCATGCGCTTTCGGAGGCGCTGGTCAACAATGCCCGCAGCGGCCGCTGGCGAACTCAACGTCCGATCCCGGCGCCGCCCTATACGCCGATGATCGAGGCCATCTCCATCAACTACCGCGCCAGCAGCACGCTGCGCATCGATCGCTTGTCCGTAGGCGAAAGTGGTAGCGGCAAGCGTGCCGACGAAGAACAGTTCCTGCACCTCTACCCGAGCGGCTGGGAGGCGCTGGGGCCGGGCAGCTATCCCGCAGCTGCCTTGCTGCCGCGCTTCGAGCGCGCCGGCAACCTGTACATCGGGTTGGAGGCAGCCACGCCGGGATCGACGCTGACGCTGCTGTTCCACCTGCGCGAGGATTCCTTGCCCCTGCCGGCCGACGCAGCCAGCCGGGCCGGCGCGCTGGGCTGGAGCTATCTGAGCCGCAACGAATGGAAGGCCTTGCCGGCCTCACGCCTGCTGGCCGATGGCACCCAGCATTTCATGACCTCGGGCGTGATCAGGCTGGCGCTGCCGCAGGACATCAGCGAAGACAACACCGTCATGCCGGCCGGGCGCTACTGGTTGCGCGTGTGCGCCGACAATGATCTGGAAAAGTATTGCAGCCTCTACCAGATCGACGCCCAGGTCGTCGAAGTCGAGCGCAGCGCGGAGGTCTCGCCGCAGGTTCCGGTGGTGCTGCCGGCAGGCAGTATCACGCGCAGCGGCCAGCCCATGCCGGGTATCCAGGCTCTGCGCCAGCCCTTGCCATCGGTGGGCGGACGCGCCGGCGAGACGCGTGCGCAATTGCGCATCCGCATGGCCGAGCGGCTGCGCCACAAGAACCGCGCCGTATCGGCGGCCGATTACGAGGCGCTGATCCTGCAATATTTTCCCGAGGTGTTCAAGGTCAAGTGTTTCGCCAACATGGCCGTCGAGGGAGGGGCCGGGGACTGCATCCGTCCGGGCCACGTGCTGGTGGTGCCCTTGCCCTACTGGCCGCAAGTGCGCCAGCGCGACCAGATGCCCATGCTCAATGGCAACCTGATGACGCAGATCCGCAGCTTTCTGGAAGCGCTGGCGTCGCCCTGGAGCACCATCGCCGTCGAAAACCCGGTCTATGAGCTCATCCAGGTACGTTGCTCCGTGCGCTTCAACGGCCCCATGGGCAATGGCCATTACATCAACCAGCTCAACGATGCGATTTCCGACTTCCTCACCCCCTGGCAGCACGCCCAGGGCTACCGCACCCATTTCGGCTGGCGTATCCGCCAGCACGACATCGAGGCCTTCATCGGCGAATTGCCCTACGTGCAAGGGGTGTCGGGCTTTTCGATGTTGCGCATCGCCTCGCCGCGCGCCCTCAAGTTCGCCCTGTTCGACACCGCCGCCGCCGAGGCTGCGCCGCAAGAGGACCAGAACGACATCACGCCGCTGTGCCCCTGGAGCATTGCCATTCCGGCGACACGCCACGCCATCGCGGCCATCGACGATCCCCAGCCCCAACCGGTGGTCCGCACGGCCCTGAGCCGCCTGGCGATCGGTTCGAACTTCATTATTTCGAGTGACGACAATGACCAGCAAAATGATGGCGCGGCGTAACCGCGATACGCTCAAGCGCAAGTTCTCCGATGGCGAGATGCCGGCGGCCTCGGCCTTTTCCGAGCTGATCGATTCCATGCTCAACATCGTTGACGAGGGCTTCGACAAGACCGCCGCCGACGGCTTGAAGGTGTCGCAGCTGAACCAGGGCAAGCTGCTCAGTTTCTACCAGAACATCGATATCAAGAGCCCGATCTGGTCGGTGCAGCTCAATACCGCCGATGGCGGCCTGGCGTTCGGCAATGACGCCAATCCGGCCGCGCTGACCCTGCGCCAGCGCACCATCCCGGATGGCGAGGAAGTACCGCCGGACGCCTTCGAGCTGGACCTCAAGGGACGCATGGTGGCCGATGGCCGGCAGGGGCGGCCCGGACTGCTGGAGGTGAAGGCCGACGGCAAATGGCACGATATCACCGGCCCGCTGGAGGGTTGCAATGCCTTCGAGATCGTCGCCGGGGTGGGCAAGCCTGGCAGTGGCAAGTACGCACTCATGCACGCGTTTGCCTTGATGACCTTCAATGGCCGCGGCCAGATCGATGATCGGCAGTCGCATTTCGGCAGCAAGTGCAACCGCCTGCAATTGCAATGGGTCGCCGACACCAGCCGCGCGCGCCATGCCTACATCCTGCAGATGCGGGTGGGCTGCCCTTACGACAACCGCGACGCCACCACGCAGACCTGGGTCAGCTACCACATCAGCATGCTCTGGTCCGACCCGCTGATGCAGGCCAGCGCGATCGATCCGGGCAAGCCAAACCGTCAGGGGGCCGCATGAGCACTCCTGATCAAGCCGGCGTGGCGTCGTCTTTGCCGCTCTCTTTCACCGTGGCCCAGGGGCGTCTGTTGATGAGCGCGCTGGCCGAGTTGCCCTTCAAGCGGGTCTTCGAGCTGATCGGCAAGCTCAACGCCAGCGCCCAGGCTCCGGCGGGCGCCGCCACCGGCCTGCGTGCGAGCTTCACGACAGCCGAACTGGCGCTGGCGCTGGAGGCCCTGGGGCAGTTGCCCTATGTCCAGGTACATGCATTGATCGACGATCTGCAAGCGCAGGTGCGCCAGGCCGGCGCTCCAGCGCAGGCAGGCAAGGGCCGCCGCATCCGGAGCCATACGCCGTGAACGCCCCCGAACACATCGAAAGGAACCAGCCGGACCCGGACGGGCTGGATTTCGATGCCCTGCGCAAGTCGGGGCTGGCGATGCTGCAGGCGCTGGCCGGTGAGAACTGGACCGATTACAACCTGCACGACCCCGGTGTGACGATCCTGGAGCAGTTGAGCTACGGTCTCACCGACCTGGCCTACCGCTCCGAATTCCCTGCCGAGGACTACCTGGCCGGGCCGTTCGGCCAGATCGACTATGCCCGGCATGCGCTGCATCCCGCTGACGAGATCCTGCCCAGCCAGGTGCTGACGGCAGAGGACTATCGCAAGCTGCTCTACGACTGCATTCCCGAGATCGAAGATGTCTGGGTCACGCGCGAAGAACAGGGGGAAAAACCGGGCGAAGGCGAGCCCCCCATCCCAGGCCTCTACCACCTCAGACTGAAGCTGCGCGACAGTGTGCAGGACGATCTGTCCGGCCAGCAGCAGGACGCCCTGGAACAAAGGGTGATCGCGCAAGTCAGCGCCACCTATCACGCCCACCGCAACCTGGGCGAGGACCTTGGCCGGGTCAGCACCATCGCCACGCGTCCGGTCTACCTGCAAGGTGACATCCAGATTCACAGTCTGCGTGATTCGGCACTGATCTTTGCCGACATCTTCTTCCGCTGCGCGCTGCAACTGATGTCGGGACTGCGCATTGAACACTATCGCGAGGCCAGCGAGGCAGGCGCATCCCTGGCCGAGGTCTTCGAGGGACCGCTGACCTTGCACGGCCGCGTCATCGATGTGGATGGCCGAGCTGGCCCGGGCGCGCCGATCTCGTTGGCCAAGCTGATTGCGCTGGTGCAGGGTGTCGATGGGGTGACCCACGTGCAGCGTCTGTCCCTGTGCGACGAAGCGGGCAGGCCGGTGAGCCTGGACGACGGCGACGCTACGGTGCTGCGGCTGCGATTTCCCGAGCAGGCGCAAAGCCATCTGTTGCGCCTGCATTTCGCCAGCGCGGCAGTGGGGCATGATGCGGCCGCGATGGCCGGGCCCACCGGCCAGCAACGCCTGTTGCAGCAGGAAAAGGACCAGGCCATGCTGGCCGAAGCGCGCGAGGCCCTGCGCAAGGTACGCTTCGAGTTCGACACGCTGCGCAACACGCAACAGTCACGCGAGGCCATCGTGCCGGCGCCCGCTGGGGTGCCGCGCGCTCTGGACGACTACTATTCGATCCAGCACCAGTTCCCGGCGATCTACGGGATCAACCGCTTCGGCGTGCCGGCCTCGGCGCCCTTGCAGCGCAAGGTCAGCGCCCGCCAGCTCAAGGCCTACCTGTTCCTGGCCGAACAGCTCATGGCCAACTACCTGGCCGACCTGCAAGCGATACCGGCGCTGTTTTCACTGGATGACCTGGAGCGAACCTATTCTTCCCAGGTGCTGGACGAGCAGGCCTTGCCTGGTATCGAGGCGCTCTACGTGGCCGCGCCGGCGCAGATCGGCGACATGCTGGCGCAGATCGTGGCGCGGGCTGACCATCCCGACCATAGGCGCAACCGTTTGCTGGATGTGCTCTTGGCCATGTACGGGGAAGAGTTCTCGCAGAAGTCCTTGCGTCGCTTCAATTTCTACCAGGACCGTCACACGGCCAAGTGGGTGCTGGACAACAAGCTGGCCTTCATGCGCCGCATCGTTGGCTTGAGCCGCGACCGCGCCACTGCCGTGGATGTGACGCGCGCGCACCAGCGTGCCGATGGCAGCCTCAACATCGCCGGCGTGCAGGCCAAGATCTGCATCCTGCTGGACCTGCCGCTGCACGGGCCGGGCGCGGCGCTCAGCGATGCCTTGCTGGCTTACCGGCTGCGCCTGGCGACTGACCAGAAGATCTCGGCCGATCATTACGCCGGTATTGCGCGCCACCTGTTGCACCTGGCCCGGCGCGAGCACGGGCCGTGGCAGCCAGATCCCTCGCCAGGACCAGACGAGCCCGCCTGGCACGCCATGCCGGGCGGCGCGCCATTGCCGCAGTCGTTGCTGACCCAGGGGGTGCGGCTGGACAACTACATCCTCGAGCAGCATGGGCAACAGATCCACGTCCATTTCCAGACGCGCGACGCGCGCCTGGGCATTGTGCGTCTGGCCAGCTATGCGGCTCTGGAGGAAGCGGACGAGCATGTGCAGCAACTGCGCAACTTCATCTGCCGGCTCAACATCGCCTCTGAAGGCGTGCATCTGGTCGAGCACCTGTTGTTGCGTGCGCGCCGCCCGGGTGGGATGAGCGCGCAGGGCGAGCCACCAGGCCCCGGGCGGGAAGGTGGGGCAGGCGATTTCCATGCCCACCGCATCAGCGTGGTCTTCCCGGCCTGGACGGCGCGCTTCGCCGATCTCGAATTCCGCCAGCTGGCGCAGGAGACGGTGTGCCGTAACCTGCCTGCACATCTTTTCCCTGAATTCCTCTGGCTGGATTTCGTGGCCATGCGCGACTTCGAACAGCGGCAGCGGCTGTGGCGCGATCGACTGCGTGCGCATGTGCCGGGACAGGACAGTGCGGCACTGGACCAGGCCTCGGCCAGCGTGGTCAACTTCCTGTTGCGTCATCGCGCCGCCGCCCGTTCTTCGGACCGCGCCCCGGCGCCGTATTGGGTCTGACCAATGCCGCGCCCGCACCGCATCGACGAATTCGTCTTCGACGTGCAACTGGCCAAGCCAGGGATGCCGCTGGCCCAGGCCGAGCGCTTGCGGGAGCTGCTGGTGGACCAGGTATTGCCGATGATCGATGCACTGTTCGACCAGCTCGGCGCAGGCGAGGTCCTCTGGCGTATCGACCGACTTGATCTCGATATCGGCGAGGTGACGGCGGCGCAACTGCCCGACACGCTCATTGCCAGGCTGCGCCAGGCGCTGCTCGACACGATGCAGACCGGTCGCAGCGACGATCCACCCAGCGAGCAATCGGAACTGCTCGCCTTCCTGGCCCATGGCGTACTGCCCGAGACCGTGTCGGGGCGCCTACCCGGGAGCGGTGACAGGGAGGCGCTGGACCATTTGCTGGAGCGCGTGCTGGCGCGTGATGTCGGCGCTTTTCTGCGCGCAGTGGCAGCCTCTCCCCAGCGGGAAGCCATGCTCACGCGCCTGGCGCACCAATTCGCCTCGACGCGCCAGCAGGCTTTGCTGGCGGCATTGCCACCCAGCGGCATGACGCCCTGGATGAGTGGCATGAACCGCCTGGAGGCTGGGCTCAGACGCGCCGGTCTGCCCAGCGCAGAAGCCGATGGCGCGCGCCGCGCCGCCTGGCGTCTGGTGTTCTCCCGCGGCCTGGCCGCGCACGCACTGGGCGCGGTGAACGAGCAGGACGAGAATGCGGTCCTGCAGGCCTTGCTGGTCGCTGCCATCGAGTGGCTCGCCCAACAACAGCGGCGTACGGTTCCGACGGTAGCGCGCAGCTTGTTGTCCGAGTGGCAGGGTGGCGCATCCCATCCCCGATCGGTGACCAGTGCGCAGGACGCCGCCGATCGCCCCAGCAGCGGCGATGAGGTGCTGGTTGCGCTGGTAGAGCTGCTCTCTGGGGGGAAGGCCTCCTCTGCAGTACAGGCGAATGCATCAAGTACGACGCATGCCCCCGCCGGCGCTGCACCTGAACGCACCGACGCCATAGCCAGCACGACCATCGACGCGGCCCGGGTCGTCACGCTGGACGACGCCGAGCCGGCTCCCTCCGAGGCCGCGCGCAGCGGTGTGCAGGCGCGCATCCGTGCGGCCCTGATGCAGGAGGGCGCAGCCGATGTCTATGCCCACTGGCCGCAGTGGCGTACGCAGCATCCCGATCTGTTGCGCTCGGCCTTGCTGCACTACGGTGCTTATCCGGCGGTGGCCGACAGGCTGGCCGCGACCTGTCCTCTGTCGCTGCTGCTGGACATGCTCGAGTTGGTCAATCCCGACGCCGCCCGGCTGGCCGCGGCGGCCTGGGAGGATGCAAGCCTGGCCGCCCTGGTAGCGCCAGAGAGCGGACACCGCGCCTGGCGTCGGCAATGGTGGCGCGCCGCGCTGGCCCGGTGCCTGACGCAGAAGGGTGATGCCGCGCAGCTTGACCGGGAGGCCCAGCATGGCGCGTCCGCGGCAGACGACTGGCCAGGTATCGCCAGCGATCTGCAGTGGCCCGAGTCGGTCCATCGCTATCTGCGCCGGGTCGCCTGGACATCGAAGAGCACGGCCAGCACAGTTGGCGACCAGGAGCGCTCTTTCACAGGGATGACCACGCTGGCGGCCACCAGGGTGACACCGACCACAGCAGGCGAGGCGCTCCTGCCGGCTGCAAGGACTGATTCAACCGACCGCTCGCACGGACAAGCTGATGCCGAAGCGCCGCCTCTGAGCACGGTGTTGGCCGATATCCGTGCCGGCCACAGCCTGGAGCGCAAAAGCGGCATCCCCTTGACCTGGCTCGTGAACTGGGTGCAGCAGCTGGCGCCGGAGCTCAGGTTCCGGGACGCGATCGCGCATCATGCGCAACAGCTGACATCGCCCTCCGATCGCGCCGTGTATTACGCCCGGGTATTGCAGGCGCTGGCGCGGCAGCACCCGGTCGATCTCGAAGAATGCGCCACCATCGCCCGGGATGGGGTGGACCAGGAGGCGAGCGCGACATCCTCACAGGTAGGCGAGCAGAGGGAGCTGCCACCTGAGAGGTCGGCTAGTGCTGTCGGTCCCGCTGGTTCCACGACGATAACCGCCGATCACGCCTTGCCCGCACCCCACGGCGATGCCAACGCCCTTCCAGAGGAAGCCGGCCCGGCTGAGCCGTCCAGTAACGGCCACCATGAGGATGCACTGCAGGCGGCGCGCTGGACAGGGCGCTTGGCAGCGGCCTTCATGCGCGCCGATCCCTCGCTGCTCTATGCCGACTGGGATGAACTGGTACGCACCCAGGCAGCACTGGTGCTCGGTGCACTGCGCCACTACGGTGGCCATGAAGCCCTGCTGGAAGCGCTCAGCAAGGCCTTCCCGGAGAGCATGCTGCGCGACATGGCCGTGCTGTTGCTGCCGGCGCTGGCCACGCAATGGGAGTGGCTGCATGAAGCTGATGTCGGCGCAGCGCCCGCAGGCCAGGAGACCGCTGCGCCGGACCCGGCGGCGCTGGCTGCCTGGCGCCGTCGGCTTTGGCTTGCGATCTTGCAGCTTGGCCTGTCTTCGGCAACCCTGGACGAACAGGCCGATAGAGACCAGGCCGGTGCGGCGTGGGCCGCCTTCGAACAGGTTCTGCAAGCACAGCAAGACCTGGTCGGCCTGCCGTGGCAGCGCTTCCGGCTGGCGCAGTGGGCCGCCATGGCCGAGCGTACCGGTGGCGCATCGCCGGTCGGGTCCGGCAAGGCGGTGGCAAGTCATGTTCCCGGTCCCATCACGACAGCCGTCCCGGCCTTGCATGCCGTCGCGCTGGAGACGCTGGCCGAACTGGATGCAATGCGTAGCCCGGCGACAGGCTCGGCCATTGAACCCAGCGCGCCGGCCACGGGGCATGCGGCGACGCCATCAGCATCGATCCAGGTTGCGGCAGTATCGGCAGCGCTGGCCATCCCGGAAAGTCTGCGCGCCGCCTGGCGAGCGCGTTTTGCGTTGTTGTCGGCAGATAGGCGCTGGCTCGACGGCGCCTGGGAGGCAGACGCATTGCAGGCGCTGACGCAAGCGCGCTTGCTGGCGGGCGAAGTCGAGGTAGAGAGCATAGAAGGGGAGGCCGGCGTCCAGCAGGCCGCCACGCCCACCGATGTACAGAGACGCCACGATTTTTTCGCACTTCTGTTGCGCCAGGCGCCGGGCTCACTTGCCGAGCCAGTCGTGGCGCAGGCCTGGCCGTCGCATGCCGACGTGGCGACGCCACCACGCACACCAGAGGAACCCCCTCCGGTCTTGCCATCGCAGGAATCGCCACCGGCGTCGGCCAGCACGAAGGCGGCCTCCAAGCTTGCGCGCCAACGGTATTGGCGCGAGGTACTGCACGCCCTGCTGACCGGGCAAGTGCTGGACCTGGAAGACATCCTCGCACGCAGTCATGCATCGACCATCGCCCCAGGCGGTGTCGCCACCATGGTCGAGGGCGCCCCCTTGCGCGAACCGGCCTCCCATACTCCCCCTGCATCTTCTCCCGACAGCGAAGCCGCCATGTCCGATAACATTGCCGCCCATCTTGCCTACCTGCGCCGCGCCGACTTCTCGCCCGCGACCCGACCACCCGCGCGCTGGCTGGCCTGGCTGCAGCGCGCCATCACAGCCCCCGCATCGACGCTGGCTGCCGAACTGACGCCAGCGCTGAGCAGCATGTCGCACCACGGTCCGGCTGTACAGGCCTTGCTGGCGTGGCTACCCGCCGAGCTGTGGCGGGCGTTGACTGCGCTGTCGCCACGGCCTGCGGCGCAGGTGCGGCAACTGCTGGCCGTGGCCACCGATGTCGCCGATCTCTATGCACAGGCAGCCGGCGTGGGGGAAGCGGCCATGAGTGCGAGCGTGCGGCGCTTCCTGCTGCCCTGGCTGTTTCAGGACGAGCGACTGTTCACGCTGGCGGCCTTCTGCGGCGAGCTGGTGGCGGTCCTGGAACAAGACCTCGGCAGCATGCCGCCGACGCTGCCTGAGCGCTTGCAACGCCAGATGGGGGTGTCGCTGGCGGCAACAGCACCTGTGCCGACAGGCGGCGCAAACGCCGCCGGGATGAGCGCAGGGGCCGCAACGGTCGATTTCCCCGCCGAAGGGATGAGCATCGCCAATGCGGGCCTGGTCCTGCTGTGGCCATTCATCGCGCGTGCCTGGGAGCATCTGCAACTGACCAGGGAAGGGCGGTTCCAGGATGAGCAGGCCATGCAGCGGGCGGCCTGGCTGCTGCAGCACGCCGTGTTCGGTCACGTCGATTTCCCGGAATACCATCTGTCGCTGAACAAGCTGCTCTGCGGGATGCCGCTGGGCGCCACCATCGCCACCACCATCGACGTCACAGCGGCCGAGGACGAACTGATCAACCAGTTGCTGGGGGTGGTGATCAAGCACTGGTCGGCACTGGGCAATACCTCCGTGCCGGGCCTGCGCGAAACCTTCCTGCAACGGCAGGGACGGCTTTTCCGCAAGGAAGACGGCTGGCATCTGCATATCCCCACCAAGACCTTTGACATGCTGCTGGACCGGCTGCCCTGGAGCATCGGCACGATCCGCCTGCCCTGGATGCAGGACATTGTCTGGGTGAACTGGCGATGAGCGAGGACATGATGGACACCAATCCCGACAGCAGGGCAGCGCTGGCCGCCAATGCACGCTCCCTGGAGCGCGAGATCGCCTGGTTCGGCAAGGTCATGGAGACGCGTTTCCACGCTTATTTCATGCACGAGGGCGGGCCCCACGACATCCATGCCCATGCCCCTCCCGACATTGCCGATGATCCCTCCCTGTTTGCCGCTGCGTTGCGCGAACACGCCCTGGGTTTTGATGCACGCCTGGTACTGATACTGGCCTTGCTGCCGCATGTGCGCCCACAGGCGCTGGACTTGCTGTTCACCCAGAACAAGAACATCGAGCGCTCCTATACCGAATTCGGCGGCTACAAAGGCAAGCAGCATGGCGGCATCCTGCCGACCTGCGAGACGGCCCTGTTCCTGCTGGCCGGGGACGATCTGGCGCGGCGCTTCGAGATCATGCAACTGTTCGACCCCGAGCACCTCTTCACGCGCCAGGCCATCCTCAGCCTGGCCACCGTGGAAGCGGGGGAGCCGGCGGCGTCGGCGTTGCTCCAGGTGGAGAGTGATTTCCTGGATGCCTGCACCTCGGGCCGGATGCACAAACCGAACTACAGCAGCGGTTTTCCTGCTCGGCGCATCACCACCAGGTTGCAATGGCATGACCTGGTGCTGGCCCCCGAGGTACACGAGGAAATCGACGCCATCAAGCTATGGCTGGCCGAAGGCATTGGAGTCATGCGGCGCTGGGGACTGGAACGCAACGTCAAGCCAGGTTACCGCAGCCTCTTCTACGGACCGCCCGGCACCGGCAAGACGCTCACGGCGACGCTGCTGGGCAAGGAGGCGCAGGTGGATGTCTATCGCATCGATCTGTCCAAGATCGTTTCCAAGTACATCGGCGAAACGGAAAAGAACATGGCCAATGTGTTCGACCAGGCCCAGCACAAGAACTGGATCCTGTTCTTCGATGAAGCCGATGCGCTGTTCGGCAAACGCACCGAAGGCAGCAGCTCCAACGACCGCCATGCCAATCAGGAAGTGGCCTACCTGTTGCAGCGCATCGAGGATTTTCCCGGCGTGGTGATCCTGGCCAGCAACCTGAAGGACAACATCGACGATGCCTTTTCACGGCGCTTCCAGAGCGCCATCTACTTTCCGCTCCCGGACGGACTACAACGCCGCCGGCTGTGGGAGAACCTCTTCCCGGGCCGGCGTCACCTGGCCGAGGACGTCGATCTGGATCGCCTGGCCGAGGACAACATCCTGGCCGGCGGGGCCTTGCTCAATGTGGCCAGTCACGCAGCCATGCGCGCCGAGCGGGAAGGGCGCAAGACCATTTGCCAGGACGACCTGTTGCGCGGCATCCGGAAGGAATTCATCAAGGAAGGACGAGCGATCTGACATGAACACGTCTTCGAGACCCCAGCACAGCAGGAGGGCAGGCTGGCGCATCGCGCTGATGACGCTGTGCCTGGCGGCGAGCGCCACCGCGCCAAGCCTCGCTGCGTCCGCTTCCGGCAGCGCGCCGACAGTGCCCGCTCCGGCGACCACGGTTGCTCCGCCAGAGGCCAATGCCTCTGCGCCGCCATCCCCTCAATCTGCTGTAAAGCCCACTGCCAAGGCATCGGCCACGGCCAGCGCCGTCGCCATGCCCACGCCAGTTGCCCCTGCCAGTAGCGGCGCCAGTGCACCGGTAGCTCAGGCCAAACCGCCAGCCCCCTCCCAGGTGCAAGCCCGGAAGTCCCCGCCTTCCTGGGAGGGCGGGGATGCCCCGATGTCGCCCCAGGCGGCCCAGCGCATCGTCAGTGACGTGGTGGTGCAGTCCCCGGATGCCGATCCTGCTGCACGCGTACTGTTGTCGCAGCAGGCGCTCAACAGGTTCAACCCGGCCTTGCGCCGGCGCATCCAGCAGGCGCTGCTGGAAATCTACGCCGATGACCCGGCCTATATGGAAGCCTATCGGGAAGTGACCATGCCCTTGTCGGATAACATCGTCGGGCCGATCACCTTGTCCTGGCTGAACCGGTTCTGGTTCGAATTCAAGATGGCGCCGGTGAGCAACCTGAGCGATGCCTCAGTCGCGGCGCTGCTGCGCTTTGCCGCCATCGTCAAGGCCCATCCGGAGTGGAAGGCCGACCTCATCAGCGCCGAACTGGGGCGCTGGATCGATGGCTTCGAGGCGCAGGACAAGGCGCGTTACTATCAGATCCGCCTGGGTGGCACCGACGAGCAGATCCTGGCGATGCTGCGGCTGTACCATTACGACAGCGACAACAACCGCTACGCGTCGCCCGATCCGGACAGCGCGCTGCTCAACATCTTCAGCTACAGCCTGAGCGCGGACGACTTCAAGCTGCTGGCGGCCAAATCCACGGTGCTGGCCAAGCTCTCGGCCCTGCAGGATGTGGTCTACCTGAACGAACCGCTGTTCGATGCCGCCGTGCTCGACGCGCTCAAGGAGCTCGGCCCGGACGCCCACAACTATCTGCCGATAGCGCGCATGGCGGCGCTCCAGCAGAGCTACCACCTGACGCTGGACAACCTGCAGCAACTGCGGGAAGGCGGCGTGCCCGAAGACATCCTGGCGGCGCTGGAAGCCTTGACGGCGACCACTTACCCGAACCAGGCGGCGTTTTCGGAAGCGGTGCTCGACGCCACCCCTTCCGTAAAGAGCTCCATCGACCCGCACATGGGCGCCATCATCGATGCCGCCGACACCAGCAATATCTATATCCTCAACGCCCGGGCGCTGGCCGAACTGGGCGCCAACCGCCGCAACGAGGCGGTGCCGCAGGTGATCCTGGACATGCTCAAGGGCCTGCAAGGCCTGGAATACGCCAATCAATGGCTGTTCGACAAGGCGGTCATGGCGCGACTGCGCCAGGGTATCGGCGCCTGCCCAGGCGGCATGGCGGGCAACGCCGCCCTTGGTCGCAAGATTTCCAGCCTACAGATGGAACAGCTTGCGCGCGCCATCGCCGACCCGGCCTTGTTTGCGCAACTGGAGAAACTATGGAAAGCCACCTCCTGCAGCAAGATCGATGAGTTGAGCATGCCGCAGCAGATCGAGGCGCTGTACATCCCATTTCGCGCCTCCATCCGCGCCACCGCGCGCAAGCATCCGGCCTACGATCCAGCCAAGCAGGTGCGCTGGAACGGCAATGGTTGCGGTTGCGTGCTGGACGAACTCAATGGCGATGTCTACGGCATCTATCCGTTCTGGCACGCCGGCAAGCCGCAGCAAGTGGATTTCAGCATCTTGTCGCGCATCGGCTATTACGGCGCTACCTTCGATGACAGCGGCACGCTGCGCCAGGCCAACGACAACCGCGACTTCGTGCGCGCCATCCAGAACGGCAACGAATTCGTCAAGGTCGCGCGGCGGCACCAGACCGCCATCGACTGGATCATCCAGCGCAACGACTGGCGCAGCTGGAGCAGGATGAACAAGGGCGCCAAGGAGACGGTGTTGCGTGAGCTCTCGACGAACATCGTGGAACTGATGTCGACCAAGCTCAATGGCTGGGACACCCGCCTGTCCAGTCAACTGCCGCAGTGGGCAAGCTTCAGGCCGGCCAACGGCGATGGTGTGACGCTGTTCTTCGACGGCTATCCCAGCGACGACGTGTCAGTGGCCGCCTTCTACGGCTTTATCCGGGAGTTGCGCCAACGCCTGCTCGACGCCGACCTGGGGGACAGCATCAACGTGATGATGCGCAACAGCGCCATCGGTCATGGCGTCTACAGCTATGACAAGCTGTCGGAGATGATCCAGTTGGCCGCCAAGGACTACGGCAATTCGTTGTGGGACCGGCTGGAGCGCGGCCATCGACAGGCATTGCCGCGTCTGCTGGTGCTGCTGGAGGAAGAGACTACCGAGAGCAAGAAGCAGTTGCGCCTGCGCGCCGAGAATGCCTTGCACGGGGAAGATCGGGCCCAACTGCTGCGTCGTGTGGTCCCGGTGATCACGTTCGACAACGACAACTGGCAGCAACTGGAAGACGACATCATCTACTTCAAGGACAACTTCGGCGGCATCGGTTTCTGGACCATGCCGATCATCGCGGCGGACCCACCGCCGCCGGAAGCCTCGGCCAAGAACGAGACGGTTGCCGTGCTGCGCGCCCAGCTGGCGCCGGGCCGGGTGCCGGATTGCGTCCAGACCCAGGACATCAGCACTTGCATCGGCGACTACTACCAGGTCAATCCGGGCGCGTCGACCTCGCCGGTCTGCAAGACGGTGTGCGAGAACCTGTTCGCTTTCCGTGTCGCCACGAGGCTGTCCTTCCTGTTCTTGCTGGGATGCGCGCTGGCCTATTACGGCTCATGCCGTTGGCGGGAGATCATGAAGCGCTACCGCCATATTCCCGCCCTGGTGCTGTTCGGGCTGTGGTTCTTGCTGTCGCTGGCGATGCTGTTCTGCGATCCCTTCCTGCACTGGCTGGCCAGCGGCTACATGATTCCTATCTTCCTGGTGCTGTTGATCGTGGCCTTGATCGTCTGGTATCAGTATCAGTTGAAGCAGAAGGATGAGCAGCCTTGAGCGCTGAGGCTGGCGCGGAGGGCGCGGGTAGCGCGGCTCCTCCCGGGCGCTTGATGTGGATGTACTTGCTGGCGCCCGTTTGGTCTTAGCGTGAACTTCAGATCGGCGACGGGCGCACAGGCATGTCGGTTTGTCTCAGCTCAGGTGAGATCCTGGCCATCGTCGCTGTGCCGCTGCACGGCCTGCCCGGCCGCCTGGGCGCGCGCGCCCATCACATCGGCCTCCTGCTCCAGCGCCCGGTCATCGTTGACCGGCACGCCAGCCTGCATCTGCATGGTCGGCTGAACCCGGCCCTGGGCTTGTTGCACGACGTGCCAGGCTTCGTGCGGCAGATGGCGCTCCTGGCCCGCAGCGAGGTGGATGTCGCTGCCCTGGGCGAAGGCATGGGCATTGAGTTGCGCCGGTTGCGACGAGTTGTAGTGAACGTTCACATGCGCCATGCTCATGCCAGACAGCGATTCGATACCCGCCTGCAACGGCGCGGGCAGGGCGTTGCTGCGTGTCGGCTTGGCCGTTTCATGGGCGAAGCGCTGCGTTGGCGCCATCTCTTCTTCCTCCACCCGCTGCACCGTATGGCCGGCGGCGGCGTCCAGGGCCATGCGCTGGCCGACGCTGGCTGGGTGGGCAGGATGCGGGGTGTCGAGCAGTTGTTCCTCGTCCTTGAAGGCGCGCTGGATCGGGTCCTTTTGCGCCAGTTGCATCAGCTGTTGCAGGCGGCCGTGCTCGGGACGGTTGTCTTCCATGGCCTGGACGGTGGGCGAGGCAGAAGTGGCTGGCCGACGGGCTTCCTGGGTGCTGGTCTTCTTGTGGTGGAGCGATGTTTTCATCGTGGGCGACCTCAAGGTGTTGGCAACAGACGGCGTGGGAGTGGATGGAGATGCGCCGGGTGTGACGGACATCTTCATGGAAATGACGTAGAACAGCAACCACCACCGAAATGATAGAGCAAATACGGCCCTGATGAATAACAAAAAATCCCGACGGAATGATGACCGCTGCCACGTAGGTACATGCAGGCAAGATTAGCAAGACGCAGGGCAGGTGCGGAAGATGAGGATGAAGGCAGAAGCCCGCTTCGGCCTATCGCGTCCTGGCCGGACTAGCGACCATCGATCAACCGCTTCACCAGCTGGGTGCGGTTGCCGACATTGAGCTTCTTGAAGATCCTGGTGATGTGGGTGCGCACGGTCGAGAATTCGATATGCAGTTCGCGCGCGATTTCCTTGTCGGACAAGCCACGGCAGATGCATTGCGCCAGATGGCTTTCACGTTCGGACAGGGGCGTGGGCGTCAGCAACGCGCCCGCGTCAGGGCTGGCCGCCGCAGCCGAGCAGTGAGCACGCGCACGCTGCAACGCCAGCGTGAAGGCGGGCCGGATCAGGGCCAGCAGCCGCAGCGCGTCCTGGTCGAAGTTTTCCCTGCGGGCGCTGCGCCAGATGCGGATGTCACCGATATTGCGGTCGCCATCGTAGGCGAACATGTTCACGCCAAAGCACAAGCCATCGCGCGCCAGGAAATCATTGAAGAACTCGGTGCGCCGCAGTTGCGCCATGGGCATCACCTGGCTGACCAGCGTGGGCACGCTCAGGCGTTGCAGTTCGAAGGTGATGGGATCGCAATACTGGTAGTAACGTTCGTAGTTGGCCAGGTTGGCCGGGTCCATGTTGACCGAGACGGTGTTGCCGAAACGATGGTTGGCGTCATCCCAGGTATAGGAGGCGAAATAATCGGCATCCAGCAATTTCAGCAGCCGCGTGGAAACGAAATCCCGCACCTCGACGCTGGAGTTGCAGGCATTGAGCCCCCACATGATCTGCTCCAGCAGCTTCAACTTTTCGTCTGAAATGTACATGGGCGGCATCCTCCTCAAAACTCACCGTCCACGCCGGTCCTGCCCCGGCCTGCACTGCTCCGGGCTGCACCGGGAACATCCAGGTAGATACGCTGATGCAACGCTAGGAAGCTGCGCTGTGGCAACAGATGGTACATAGGCAAGCAAGCTGATGCAAAAAGGCGTCTGGCGAACGGTTGGTTATCATGAGAGCAAGATGCATTCCACGCGTTTTCTCTATGCATATCGAGGAGGGCTGTGCCGCGTGCCATCTTCTGTCGATCTCATCGCGGAGCGGGGCAGGGTTTCCTGCGGTGCGGCCTCTCCGGCCTGCAAATTATTTATATCGTTTTAATGATTCTGCTGCATCGATCTGTCAGCCGTAGCCAACACTGCTGACTGCGACGCCCCCATCGGTTTTGCATGCTACTCATTTTGTTTTCGCCATGCAACATTGATGGACATGGCTGCTCTTATGTCAGCATTTTGTCAGCCTTGTTTGCGACAAATGCGTGGTTTTGGGGAAAAACTTGTCCGCCTTATACGATGCTCGATATTCCACGCCGGTGGATCACACACCATCCTCATTCTTGTGGATACTCGCATCTTTCAGACTGGCTTATTCTCCATGGCAAACGCGGGCTTGCGGCGCAGCTGCGTCAACTTTCAATGGATGAATATGGATCTGGTAGACATGACCCTGATCGAGGTCCGGCAAGGCCTGTCGGACCGGCGCTTCTCCTGCCTTGAGTATGTCGATGCACTGATCGCCGAGACCGAGGCCCAGTGGGACCTCAATTGTTATCTGCAGCGCGATCCCGACCAGCTGCGCAGCCAGGCCCGGATGCTGGACGAACAGGGCGGCGATGGCCCCTTGAGCGGCATTCCCATTGCCATCAAGGACAACATCGATGTCGCCGGCATTGCCTCCACTGCGGGCACGGCTGCGTTGCGCAACAATGTGCCGCAGCGCCATGCCACCGTGGTCGAATATCTCTTCGGCGCCGGCGCCCTGCATGCCGGCAAGGCCAATATGCATGAACTGGCCTTTGGCATCACCAACAACAATGGCGTGTTCGGTCCCTGCCGCAATCCCTACGATGCCGAACTCATCGCCGGCGGCAGCAGTGGCGGCTGCGGCGCGCTGCTGGCGGCCCGGCTGGCCCCGGCTGCGGTGGGCACAGACACGGGAGGTTCGGTGCGCATCCCGGCGGCGCTATGCGGTGTGGTGGGATTGCGTCCGACCAGCCGGCGCTATTCCCAGCACGGTGTCGTGCCGATTTCCCATACCCGCGACACGCCAGGGCCGATGGCGCGCAGCGTGGCCGATGTGGCCCTGCTGGACCAGATCATGGCCGGCAGTCGCGCCAGCGCGCCCTTGCTGGCGCTACCGCCCAGCCAGTTGCGGCTGGGCGTATTGCGCAACCCGTCCTGGCAAGGGCTGGAAGAAGAGGTCGAGGCCAATGCCAATGCAGCGCTGAAGCAGCTGCGCGAGGCTGGTGTCGAGCTGGTCGACGTGGACTTGCCGACCTTGGCGCCGCTGAGCAATGCCGCCGGATTTGCCATCGTGCTGCATGAATTCCTGATCGATCTGCCGGCCTACCTGCAGGCCAGCGACGCCCGGGACGTCATCAAGCGCGTGCTGGCTGAAGTCGGCAGCCCCGATGTGGCGCGGATCATCCAGGCCACGCTGGACCAACCGGTACCGGAGCACGCCTATCGCCTGGCGCTGGAACAGCGCCGGACGATGCAGGCCCTGTATCGCGACTGCTTCCGCAGCCAGGGCATTGATGCGCTGATCTTCCCGACTACCGCGCTGACTGCGCGCCCGCTCGGGGAGGACGACACCGTGGCGCTGCGCGGCGAACGCGTGCCGACTTTCCCGGCCTTCGCCCGCAATGCCGATGGCGCCAGCATTGCCGGGCTGCCCAGCATCAGCATTCCGGTGGGCTTGTCGGAATATGGCTTGCCGGTCGGGCTGGAGCTGGATGGCCCCGAGGGTAGCGACCGCCGCCTGCTGCAGGTGGCGGCCAGTCTGGAGACCGTGCTGGGCCGTGGTCCGCGTCCGCCGCGCCTGCCGCGCACGCACTGCTGAGACAAGCACCGCTGCAACGGGCGTCATCGGCAGCCTCGGCTCAGGGATCGGCCCTGTTGACCAATCCCTGCCGCCACCAGGACATCAACCCGGCAAGCTCGCCACGATGAACATGCGCTGAAACGGCAGCAGCGTGCTGCCATCGGCGCTGGGCGGGTAAGCCAATTGCATCCGGCGCGCATAATCGGCGCGGAAGGCCTGCAGTGGCTCTCCCTCCAGTTTCTCAAGATAGGGGCGCAGGCTGCTGCCGCTGGCCCATTCCAGTACCGGGTCCGCACCCGTGAGGATGTGCAGGTAGGTGGTCTGCCAGATGTCCAGGGTAGCTACCCGCGGTCGCAGCAGGTCGTAATAGCCGCCCATCTCCAGGACATTGCGCCGTTCCGACACCTCGCCCAGCACGTCGGCATAGGCGGGCGATCGCGCCAGTTCCACCTGCGCCCGTCGCAAGGGCGCGTCATGCATGACCGGCATCTGCACCGCCAGGCAACCGCCAGGATTCAAGAAGGACAGCAGCCGTGGGAACAGTTGCGCGTGATCGGGCAGCCACTGCAAGGTCGCATTGGTATAGATCAGATCCAGCTTGTGCGCGGGCGTCCACTGATTCAGGTCGGCGGCGATGAAGCGGCCCTGCGGCACGTTCATGCGCGCCTTGGCCAGCATGTCTTCGGAGCCATCGACACCGAGCACCTCGGCCGTTGGCCAGCGCTGCTGCAGGATGGCGCTGAGGTTGCCGGCGCCGCAACCCAGGTCGAGGATACGCGCGGGAGTCTGCGTGGGCAGATGCAACATCAGGTCCAGGGCCGGACGCAGGCGCTCGCCGCCGAAACGCAGATATTGGGTGACGTCCCACTGGACCTGGGGTTGCATGATGTCTTGAGGGTCTTGCATGGCTTGCTCCTGGGTCGTTGTCTGATTCAGGCCGACGTCTGCATGCGCCGGGTCGCTTTCTCTTGGCTGCTTGGTATCTTGAGCGCTTCAGAAGAAACGGTAAAATGAAATTATTTCGAAGATTAATAAGTTTTCCTTATGAAAATCGACATCCTCGGTGTGCAGGCATTTGTCGCGATTGCCGATCAGGGCAGCTTCCAGGGGGCTGCGGGCACATTGCATGTGACACAGACGGCAGTGACGCTGCGTTTGCGCAAGCTCGAGGATTTTCTGGGCGTCACGCTGATAGAGCGCACCACACGTTCCATCGCGCTCACGGAGATCGGACAGGACTTCCTTCCCCAGGCGCGACGGCTCCTGGCCGAACTGGCCGGGGCGCTCGTCGAGATCCGGGAAACGGGTATTGCCCGACGCGGTGATGTCTCGATTGCCTGCGTACCCACCGTCGGCGTGCAGTACCTGCCGCGCATCCTGCAGGCTTACTCTGCGCGCTATCCGCACAACCGCATCAAGATCCTCGATCACGCCTCATCGGCCGTGGCGGAGGCGGTGCTGCGCCGAGAGGTGGAATTCGGCATCCATATTGCGGGAGAGCATCATCCCGAGCTCATCAGCGTTGCGCTGACCGAAGACAGGTATGTGCTCATTTGCCCCAACGACCATCCCCTGGCCAGGCGGCGCCGCATCGCCTGGCGTCAACTGCAGTCCTATCCACTGATCTTTGCCGGCGAGGTGAGCGGCAATCGGGCCTTGCTTGATCCGGCGCTCAAAGCCAATGGCTTCGCCTTGCGCTCCTTTTACGAAGTGCAGCGCAGTTCGACGGCGGTGGGATTGGTGGCCCAAGGTGTGGGTGTGGCTGTCGTGCCTAAGCTGGCCATACAGGAGGGCGCTTATCCCACGGTGCGGGTGATAGAACTGGTGGACCCGGTGGTTTCTCGCAGGCTTGTCCTGATCACGCGCAAGGCAGCGCATCTGTCGCCGGCGGCTCAGGCGCTCTACGACATGATCCGGGAACATGAAGGCGATGACTGAGGCAGGGAGTGTTTTCCTTATTCGCGTTGTCTTGTCGAAGAAGAACTCGATCGAATATCGTCCCGCCACTTTATTGATCTTCGTCAGAAATATATTTTCCGGCAGGCTCAGGATGAGCAGACATCCGCGGGCCGACTCGGCGCCAAACGCCACCGGCCTTGCGCTCTCCATCTCTCTATCTCAGGACAGGGAAATGCGCATTCCTCTCATTGCGGGCTTGACTGCCATGGCGCTACTAATCGTTTATGTCGTTTTCTACTTCGTTGTTCAGTACGTCGTCCAGGACTGATGATTGCCGTTCTGGCTCAACTGGAGCAACTGCAGCAACTGGCGCAATCGCCGCGGCGCTTTCCGGTCGATTGACCAGCCGGTCAAGGCGGCGCACTACGATAATGTTGCGCGAGCATGCGCGCCACGGCGCAGGAGGCCAGCCGGGTCTCTCGCGAATCGGCGCGGCTGGTCAGGATCAGCGGAATCCTTGCGCCGAGCACCAGCCCGGCGCTGATGGCGCCTCCCATGTACTCAAGCTGCTTGGCCAGCAGATTGCCGCTTTCCAGGTCTGGCACGACCAGGATGTCTGCCTGGCCGGCCACTTCCGAGCTGATGCCCTTGACCCTTGCGGAAACGGGCGAGACCGCGTTGTCGAAGGCCAGCGGACCGTCCAGTATCGCGCCGGTGATCTGACCGCGATCGGCCATCTTGCACAATGCCGCAGCATCCAGCGTGGCCGGCATCCGTGGATTGACGGTTTCGACGGCGGCGAGGATGGCGACTTTCGGTGTCTTCACGCCGATGACATGCGCCAGTTCAATGGCATTACGGATGATGTCCGCCTTCTCCGCCAGGCTCGGCTCGATGTTGACCGCGGCATCGGTGATGATGAAGGGGCGCGGATAGGAGGGCGTCTGCATCAGATAGCAATGGCTCATCCGCCGCTTGGTATGCAGCCCCGGACAGGCGACCACGGCGCCCATGAATTCCTCCGTGTGCAGGCTTCCCTTCATCAGCATCTCGACCTTGCCATGCATCACCAGTTCGATGGCCCGCGCTGCCGCAGCGTGACTATGTGGCACGTCTTCCAGAGGAAAGGCGGAAATGTCGAGCTTGTGAGCCTCGGCCAGCGCCAGTAGCCTGCCTCGCGGCGCTACCAGGATGGGTGCGATGAGACCGGCGGCATGGGCGTCGAGCACTGCGGCCAGACTGAGCTCATCGCAGGGATGCACGACCGCCACCGGGGCCGGCCCCGGCTTCCTGGCGTGCTCCAGCAAGAGCTGGAGGTCCGCATCGCCCATCTTCATGCTCACCTCCGGCAGGCTGGTGCGCCTGCGGAGGATAGGTTCGGTGGGCGCAAGGACCTTGGCTTCTCCCTCGATCACCGTTACGCCGTCCTGGTTGATGCAGGCGCATGCCAGCGTCAGCAATTTCCTGGCTTCGTCGCGTTCCTTCACGGTGACCGTGGTGCGTAAGGTGTCGCCGATACGAACGGGCGCGACAAAGCGCAAGGTCTGCCCAAGATAGATCGTCCCGGGTCCGGGCAAGCGGGTCCCCAGCACCGCCGAGATCAGCGCGCCACCGAACATGCCGTGCGCAATCAGCCCATGGAAGCGCGTTTCCTTGGCGAAGGCCAGGTCGAGGTGCTGTGGATTGGCGTCGCCCGAGATGACGGCGAAGAGCTGGATATCAGCCAGGGTGAGGGTGCGGGTGATCGTAGCCGAATCGCCGACGGCAATCTCGGAGAAGATGCGGTTGCGGATCAAGCCGAGCACGTCGTCGGAGGCGTGGGCATCCTTGTCAGCGACAACAGGGGCGGGAAGAGAATCGGCCATCTTGAGCTCCTTGCGTGGGTCTCAGCAAAAAACGGTCGCCAGCGTAGCCTCCGCCTAAGCGATGATATGGTAGCCAGCGTCCACGTAGAGGGTGTTGCCGGTAATGACGCTGGCCGCATCGCTGACCAGAAAGCTGCACATGTCGCCGACATCGTCGATGTTGGCCAGGCGACGTAATGGGGCGCGTCGCGCGGCATCGGTGAGGAACTGCTCGAAGCAATTCAGGCCGGAGGCGGCGCGGGTCGCCAGTGGGCCGGGCGAGACGGCATTGACCCGGATGCCCGCCGGTCCCAGCTCCATGGCCAGGTAGCGTACGGCGGATTCGAGCGCAGCCTTGACCGGCCCCATCACGCCGTAGTTGACGACGACTTCTTCGGCGCCGATATAACTCATGGTGAGCAGGCTGCCGCCATTCTTCATCAGGGGCTCGGCGAGGCGGGCCATCCTGATGAAGGAATGGCATGAGACGTCCATGGCGAGGGAAAAACCTTGCGGGGAACAATTCGTGACGCGGCCATGCAGGTCAGGCGCCGGTGCAAAGGCAATCGAATGAAGCACGAAGTCGAGGCTGCCCCAGTGCGTCCGGATGAGATCGAAGACCTGTTCCATCTCGCCCGGATGAGTGACATCCAATCCACACATGATGCTGGCCTGCAGCTGATCGGCCAGCGGTTCGACATATCGTCGCGCCGACTCGTTGAGCCAGGTGACGGCCAGATCGGCGCCGGCCGCCCGCAAAGCGCGCGCACAGCCCCATGCAATGCTGTGCTTGTCCGCAATGCCCACGATCAAGCCACGTTTTCCCTCCAGCGAACAGATCATCTCATTGCTCCATGATGTAATTGCCCGGCGCGTCGGCCAGGGAGTGCGCCTTGTCATAGCCCATGCCTGCCGCAGGCACGGGTGTTCCCGAACGTTGCGCCAGCCAGTCCGCCCAGGCCGGCCACCACGATCCGGTGGTCACGGATGTGCTCGCCATCCACTCATCGGCGGACCTGTACGATGCGCCGGCGGCGCGCGTACTGATCTGGAATTGACTGCGCGGATGACCGGGAGGACTGACGATGCCCGCATTGTGACCGCCGCTGGCCAGCACGAAGGTGATTTCCGCCGGGCACAGGGAGTGCAGCTTGTAGACCGAATGCCAGGGCGCAACATGGTCCCGGACGGTGCCCACGAGGAAGACCGGCAGGTTGACATCGGCAAGCAGCACCGGCTTGCCATCGACCTCATAGCGGCCTTCACTGAGATCGTCGTCGAGAAACAGGCGGCGCAGGTATTGCGAATGCATGAGGGCCGGCATGCGCGTAGCATCTGCGTTCCACTCCATGAGGTCGCTGTTGTGCGCGGGTATACCCATCAGGTACTGCCGTATCACACGCGACCACAGCAGGTCGTACGAGCGCAACATCTGGAAGGCTGCCGCCATCTGGCTCTGGCTCAGGGTGCCGGCTTGTTGCATCTGGGCTTCGAGCAGGCTGATCTGGCTTTCATCGATGAACAGACCCAGCTCTCCCGGTTCGGTGAAGTCGGTCTGGGCGGCCAGCAAGGTCAGCGACGCCAGCCGCTGGTCACCGTCGCGCGCCATGGCGGCAGCGGCAATGGCGAGCAGGGTACCGCCCAGGCAATAGCCCACCCCATGTACCTTGCGGTCGGGACAGGCGCTGTTCACCGCATCCAGTGCGGCGTGAAAGCCACTGTCGAGATAGTCCTCCATGCTGAGGTCGCGGTCGGCAGGGGCGGGATTTTTCCAGGACACGCAGAATACCGTATGGCCTTTCTCGACCAGATAGCGGATCAGCGAGTTGGCGGGGGAGAGGTCCAGGATGTAGTACTTCATGATCCAGGCGGGGATGAGCAGCAGGGGTTCCGGATAGACCGTCTCGGTAGCGGGCGCATAGCGGATCAGTTCCATGATGCGGTTTCTCAGCACCACCTTGCCGGGCGAGACCGCCACGTCCCTGCCAGGCATGAAGGTGCGGGCCGCGCTGGCGGGCTTCTCCAGCAAGAGACCGATCATGTCGTTCATGCAATTCTGCATGCCCATCAGCAGGTTGGCGCCGCGTTGTTCCATGGTGATTCGCAGCACCTCTGGATTGGTCAACAGCTGGTTGCTTGGTGAAAAGATATCCAGATACTGGCGCGCAGCGAAAGCAACCAGATCGGCATGGTGCTTTTCCACGCCCCACACATCACGGGTCGCTGCCGCCCACCATTGCTCGGCCAGCAGGAAGCTCTGGTGCCACAGGTTGAAAGGCCATCGCTGCCAGTCCGGGTCGCTGAAACGGCGATCCGCGACAGGCAGCATCGAAGAGCTGCCCTCGTCAGAGGAGCTTGAGCGGCTGATGTAATGCAGCAGGTGGTTGGCCTGCTGCAACGCCAGGCAGAGCAACTCCAGACGTTTGCCCGGAGATACCGCCAGGTGTGCGGCCCAGTCAGTGGCCGCCAGCAGTCCTGAGACCAGCGAAAGGGAACCGCTGGCGCGCGCCAGCGCAGCGTGGATCTGCCTGTCCAGCCGCACGGTCGGCGCGACCGGGATGGCGGCTTCCTGCAATCCGGCCACCGCCACCGGCTCCCGGTTCTCTGGCCCGTTCATGAGAACAGATGCGCATGCCGCTGCTCGCGCAGCCGCTGGCAGTCCAGGCAACGCTTGGCGGTCGGATAGGCCAGCAGGCGCTCGACGTCGATGTCGATGCCGCAGTCCACGCAGATACCATAGCTGTTGTCCTGCATGCGCGAACGGGCATTGGTGATATCCAGCAATTCGTGCAGATCCTGATCGGACATGAGATGCCGGACGCCTACCGTATCCTCGCCATCATCGCCGGCGAAGTCCTGGGTCTGGATGCGCTGGCGCAGTGCGGACTCTGCCGTATCCAGCAGAGAGCGCAGCCGTACCAGCTGTTGTGTCGAAAGGTGTCGCATGAAAGCTCCTTGTCTGGCCATGCGCGCCGGGGAGTCGCGTCATGGCATGGACACTTTGCGCCATGCACGGTATCGCGCCACTGATTTAGGTCAAAGTGCGCAGAGCTCACCCTCTCCATCGACGGCCCTGAATTTGACCTGCATCAGTTTTGCCAGCGAGGCCCTTCGTAGAATCCTTTATATACGGTGCAGAAGTGGTCAGCACCTGAGTATCCAGGAGGGCTTCCATGAGTACGTCGACCCAGGAACGGATCTTTGCCGAGATTGAAGAGATGGTGCGAGAGCATCAGCTCATCCTGGAAGAGTTCGCGCGCCTGGCCGTTGTCCCGCCAGCCGAATTTGCGCCGGTCTATGCAGGCCTGCTGGGCCGGATCGAAGCCGATTTCCGCGCCGAGGAGAGCATCATGGAGCAGATCGATTACCCGGACCTGCAGAATCACCTGCGGGACCATGCAGGCCTGCTGGGCATCCTCCACAAGGCCAGGCCCTACATTGACGAAGGCGACATGTCCTTTGCAGAGATGATCCGTTCGAGCATGCCGTTGATGCTGGTGCATCACATGAACAGCATGGACATGCTCCTGGCCGACGCCATCGCGCGCTTCATCACCAGGGACAGCGAGCACGGGCAATGAAAGCCGTTATTGGAGCTCAGCAACAGTCGGTCCGACCTGGTCAATTGATGATGCATTTTTGAAAGGAGCAGTCATGTCTCAACCTACTATGGATAAATACGCTGATCTCTGGGTGCTCTGCGCCAGTCAGCAAATCGAATTGGGCGTCGAATTCGGCGCGGCGGCAATGGAATGCATGAGCAAGGTCTACGACCTGGACAGCAACTTCGCGCGGCGCGAAATGGGGAATGCGATTCTGCTGGTCAAGCAATGCGTGGATGCAAGAACACCCATCGAGGCCGCTTCGCTGGTCGCCGAATGTTGGCGGACAGACATGCAGGAAGGCGCGAAATTTACCCAACAGCTTGGAGAATTGCTGGGCAACGCCACGATCAAGCTGAACCATTCCGTGCAACGGCATGCCATCGAGGTCAACAAGCAATGTACCAGCTGTTTGCAGGGTGTAGCCTCGCACCGTGCCGCCAGCAATGGCGATCTCACGCATCTGTTAGACAAAAGCATGCACGAACTGCCGGGCATGCTCGGGAAGATGTTCGAAAGTGGAAAGCAGATCAGCGACGCCTGGAGCAATGGCATCCAGCAGGTGGTGCCGCAGATGCTCGCCGCCACGACGCTGCCCAGCGAAAGCACGAGTCGCAAGACGACAGCTAAAGGAAGCAAGGCTGAGTCGTGAATGAACTGACGCCATTGCCTTGTCGCTGACCGGATTCAACGGAGAGGGGACGCCCAGTCGGGACGATCAACCGTCTCCGAGTCCACCACGACGATGTAACGCCCGGGCGTGTCGACATCGCCGACTGGAATGCTCCCCATGATCCGCTCCCCGGCGGCCCGGGCCGCTTGGTAGTCGGCGTCCAGTACGCCATGGATGTCCAGGAGCCGGTTCAGCGACGCCGGAATGCGGATGCAGCCCTTGGATTGGGCCGAGCCCAGCAGCGGCTCCAGCAGGTCTGGATCGGTGGCATGCATCTGCAGGCGCATCGTGCCCGATGCGCCTTTTCCCCATCCACGCTGGGCCGTCTGCCAGCCAAGATCGAAGACCCGCATGCCGCGCACCCCATAGCCCCTGACGCCTTTGGAATTCCGGGTTCCCAGCGCTCGATAGTCCGGGTTGTCCACGGAATGCCGGAATACGCCCGTCGGGGTGAGGAAGTGATCGAATTGTCCAATACGCCCCGTCGAGACGGGAGCCGCGCCAATGAGGCGGAAGTCCGTGCCACCGTCGGTCCAGTACAGTAGCGATACCTGTACCGCAGGCGCACGATCCACGACCAGCACGTATTGGGCCTCGGCCAGCGTAATCTGCGCCTGCAGCAGCATTTGCCGGGTCAGGTCGATGTAGCGCTGCTGCACGTCCGCCGGCGGCTGCCAGCGAGGCTGAACTTCGGCCGCATAGAGGGCGGCCAGCTCGAGGGCGCTCACCTCTGCGCGCGCTGGTGCTGTCGCACTGGCGACCACCACCGAAGCCGCCATGGTGAGGATGAAGTTTAGATAAAACGACATGCTTGTCCTTCTGGCCCGTTAGCGCTCGGTCATTTCGTCAGCGGATGCATTGCCGAACAGCGGCAATCCGGTACTCCTTGCACCGGTCAGCTGCCATTGCCTTTTCCCGGATGTTTTTTTCTAGTGTTGGTGCTGGGCCCCGATCCTGTTTTGATCCACATCAGTTCTCCCATGCAACCGAAGCATAGGATGAAGACATTGTTTCCCTTAGGAGATCAGGCCATGAGCATTTTCAAGAAAATCCTTGTCCCGACGGATGGGTCGGATGCATCGGAGCGGGCGGTCCAGGCGGCAGTCCAGTTTGCAAAAGAGAGCGGCAGCAGTCTTGTCGGCTTGTCGGTGGCTGAAGATATCGTCCAGTGGGCTGTCATCGACGGAACCGCCATCAACTATCTGCAGGTGGAAAACGAAATCCTGGAAAACGCCAAGTCCAACGTGGCGCGATTGGCGGCGCAGGCCAAGTCCGCCAATGTGCCCTGCGAGACCTTCACCGTGAAGGCTGTCCACCCCTACGAAGAGATCCTGGCCCATGCCTCGCACCAGCACTGCGACGCCATTTTCATGGCCTCGCATGGAAGGAAGGGCCTCGAGCGATTCATTCTCGGGAGCCAGACGCAAAAGGTGCTGGCCAACGCCACCATACCAGTCCTGGTATTTCGCTAGAGATCTGCGCGCGGCTTCGGCGCAGGCATTTTTTCGGGCTTACCCTGAGGAGCATCATCATGAAGAGCGACCACCAACTGCGGCAAGAAGTGATGGACGAGCTGGCCTGGGATCCCGCCGTGGACGATAACCGCATCGGCGTGGAAGTGTCGGACGGCATCGTGACCTTGGCCGGGCACCTGTCCAGCTATGCCGAGAAGTATGCCGCCCAGCGGGCGGTGGAACGGATAGGCGGCGTGCGCGGCGTCGCGGTCGAACTGGACGTGCGCCTGCCCGGTTCCAGCGAAAGGCTGGACAGCGAGATCGCAGCCTCGGCCAGGAATGCGCTGGAATGGAATACGGTCCTGCCCAAAGAGGGCATCCAGATCAAGGTGGAGGATGGCTGGATCACCTTGTCCGGTGAAGTCGAATTCGCTTACCAGCGCCTGGCGGCCGAACAATCCCTGAGAAACCTCTTCGGCCTGATCGGCATCAGCAATCAGCTGAAGGTGGAGGCCAAGGCGGCGCCGAAGGATATCAAGACAGGTATCGAGGCGGCATTGCAGCGGCGTGCACATCTCCAGACCAAGTCCCTGCGCGTGCAAGTGGATAACAAGACCGTGACCCTGAGCGGAAAGGTCGGTTCGCTGGCCGAGCGCCACGAGGCCTGCAAGGCAGCGCTGCACACGCCGGGAGTGGAGCAGGTCATCGATGAAATCATCGTCGGGTAGGCACCAAGGACAGTGAGGTAGGTGAGGCAAGTGAGGACACTGAGGAGTCCTGAAGGAAGGAGACAGTGATAGTAGAAGCAAGCAAGAAAGAAGAAGAGCCGCGGCATAGAATCCGCGGCTCTTTCTTGCAAGCTCAACACCAACTGCCTAGCTGTACTGTGTAGTCACTGCGATCTTGCTGGCCCCAGGCACGATATGGTGTTCGAACGAGAGATGGCCGGATGCAGCCAGCAGCGTCTTGGCGCGTACCACCTCCTTCTCATCACCGTGGACCACCAGCAGGAATTCCCCCGCCTGAAGGCAGTTCTGATAACGCAACACCGAGTCCTTGGGAATCCCGATGGCGGTCAGCGCGCCCGCCAAGGCGCTCACGCCGCCCACCACCACAGCGCCTTCCAGGCCGCTGAAGATCAGCGCAGCAATGGGTCCGAGCGCAACCACCGGCCCCAGCGCCGGAAAGGAGAACAGTGCCGAACCGAACAGGACGCCCAGCAGCCCACCCCAGAATGCACCGAGCTTGCCGTAGATCTTGGCGCGGGTGCCGGCGTTGAGGAAGCCCACCACGTGTTCCTCCAGACGATAATCGCGGCCGACAATGGAGATCTTCTTCATATCGAAGCCCAGCCTTTGCAACTCCTTGATGGCCGATTCAGCCTGGACATGCGTACTGTAGGTGGCCACCGCCAGCTGGCTATCTGCAACGTTCATCGTGATTCTCCCGTCAGGATGCAAAGCGGTTTTCTTCCTGAATGACCCAGGAAGCGCAGATCAGGGTGATGACCGCAACGCCGATGGTCAGGCTGGTGATGTTGTGCATCATCGAGAAATCGAGCACCCAAGGCGAAGCCAGCAGCCACAGGCCCAGCAACAGAACGATGACTTCTTCCCAGATCGCCGGCATGAACAGGGCCGCCAGTGCAGCGGCTACCAGCGCACCGCCTACCAGGTAGCAGTTCAGGGAAACGGCAGCGCTCTCCATCTCCAGGACGAAGGTGGCGGCGACCAGGATGACGCCTGCCAGCAGGGTGATCCAGTCCTGCCAATGCGGCGATTTTTCGGCTTGCGGTAGCAATACAGTCATTTTCAACTCCTTGAAAGGGAAGGGGAGTTGTCAGTATCAGTTGCTGGGGAAGCGTTCTCCTGATGCAAGTCAAGAAAATCACGGCCGTCATCTTCGTCAGGCCAGTGCATGTCAGAAAGCCCTTCCAGACAATCAAAGCGAACTGGAGTAAGCCATCGTCTGCTGCAAGGGAAGATCTATTTTCACCATATGTTCCAGCAGGCATTGAGGCAGCAGGTCCGCCATTTCGCGGGCCGCTTCAATTTCGTGATAGTGGAGGCGGGCGGAGATGCGCCATAGCAGCTGCAGCAGCTTCTGGTGTTCCGCCATATGGATATCGCGCTGATCATAGCGAAGTTGGACCATGTCCTCCTCCTCTTGGCGAAAAACGAGGATGAGTGCGTCCTGGAAATGATGGAAAGCCGATTGGAAAGCGGCGTCGGAGCTGGCCAGGAGGTCTTCCAGACGGCGCACCACAAACTTCTGTTCGATCAATTGCATGGGAATGTCTCGGAGGGGAATGAATCGATTTGCGGGCAGGCGTCGGTCAGTCGGTCAATCGATATGGCTATTGCTCAGGCTTGCACGCCGCCGCAACAGTCCGCAGCAGTCGCGCCATTTCGTCCAATGCATGTTCAGGCAGTCCGCCTGCGCATCGTAGTAAATCTGCAGGGTCCCCTTGTAGGTCGTCGCAACGGCCACGTAGAGTCCACGCGCCAGCATGGCGCTGGTGGTAGTGACGACGATCCTGCCGGGTTGATCTCTGACTTCCATGATCCGTTCCATCGGGTGAATCTGTAGTTCCCGGTCAGCGCGGCGCTGCAGCAGCGCGTCGATGGTGTGCTGCTGTCCGGATGTCATCGGTCCTTCCAGGATCAGACGGCCGGCAGGCCGTTTTTCCGTCAAGCGACGGCACGCCGGGCAAGTGTTCTGAATCGCATAGGAAGTGGGCAGGGACCATGTCCATGCAAGCCCGTCAAAGAACGCGCCGCATGTCGGGCAGACGGTATGTTGATCGCGCCATCCATCAACAACCGCACCCTGACACAGTAAGGGAAGCCCTCTGGCTTCATGAAGAATGACTGCAGGCGCGGGCGCCGCGCTGTTGGGTAATAACTGTTGTGAAGCCTTCATCTCCCATCCTTACCTGTCAGGTCTATTGGCCGCTTGAGCGAGGCTGTTGAGCTAGCGGAGTTGCCGATCTCTAAGCGCTCACTGTGCCCGGTGACGACGCGGCGATCCTGCTCCAGATCAAAAAAAACGGCATGTTCTGCGTCCTCCGACAACGATGTGGCGCGGATGTGTTGCCTGGCGCAACAGAATGCAATCGGCAGACGGGGCGAAATTCTTGACTTACATCAGCGAGACACGAGCGCCCGGGCGTAAGGTCTCCATGACGTTTTCAGGAGAGCCCTATGGACACAATCGAGGTGATCGAAGTATTGGCCGAATCGGACAGCAGCTGGCGCCAGGCGGCGCAGAATGCCGTGCACGGTGCTGCGGGGAAGATCCACAATCTCCGGTTGCTGTACGTCAGCGACATGGAGGCCGTGGTGGCGGACAACAAGATAACGCGCTATCGCATCAACGCCAAGATCACCTTCCTGGTAGATAACTGAGCAGCCTGAAGATGTCGTAACCATTTTCGTTTTTCATTCATGGAGAAAGAAATGTCCATCGCTAGTGAACTGCAGCAGAAGATTATTGATGAACTGGAATGGGAGCCCTCGGTGGACGCGCGTCACATCCATGTGGCCGTCAAGGATGGCATTGCGACCCTGTCGGGGTATGTGTCCCGCTTCGCGGACAAGAAGAATGCCGAGCAGGCGACCAAGCGGGTGGCCAATGTGAGGGCGGTGGTCGACGAGCTCCTGGTCAACCTGGACGGCGCCAGCAAGCGAAGCGATCTTGAGATCGCCGAGGTCGCCCTGACCGCATTGCGGTCCAACGCCAATCTTCCACGCGACAAGGTCACCGTCACAGTGGCAGATGGGTGGGTCACGCTCGATGGCGAAGTGGAATGGCACTACCAGCATGACTCGGCCGAAAACTCGGTGCGGCATCTGCTGGGCGTCAAGGGTGTGCTCAACAAGATTCAGGTCAAATCGAACCTGCGGGTCACGGATGTGAAGTCCAAGATCCACGACGCCCTGGTGCGCAATGCGCAGATTGACGCCAGCAAGATCGATGTGGCCATCGATCATGGCGTGGCGACGCTCAGCGGAAAGGTGAAATCGTGGGCAGAAAAGGAGCAGGCCGGTTTTGCCGCATGGTCCGCCCCCGGCGTGACTATCGTCAAGAACAACATTTCTGTCTAGCGTAGCTAGTCTAGTGCATGGAAAGCGGACGCTCTTCGCGCTGTTGATCAGCGTCCTGTCACACCAATCCTATTGAACTATCGGAATCCAGAAGGAGCAATCATGAATCGCGATCTTCCCAGCCTCGCGCCGCTGAGCGACGTGGCCCGCTTCGACCCCATCGGCAGCTTCGAGGACTTGTTGAGAGAAATCCGCCAGGCGCCCCTGGGCAGATGGATGGAGGCACGGCAGATGATGAAGATGGACGTCTCGGAAAACGAATCCAGCTATACCGTCAAGGCCGAATTGCCGGGGATGAAGAAGGAGAACATCAAGGTCGATGTCGATGGCAACAAGGTTTCCATCGCTGCCGAAGCCAGCGAAAACCAGGAGGAAAAGAACGGCGATACCTGGATCCGTTGCGAGCGCTCGTCGGAACGGCTGCACCGGGTATTTTCCCTGGCCCACGAAGTCGATGGCGAAAAATCGGTCGCCAGGTACGAGGATGGTGTGCTGACCCTGGTCTTGCCCAAGAAGAATGGCAAGCAATCCCGTCAGATCAACGTCCAGTAGCAAGCCTGATCGTCTGCCGTCAGCGGCGCGATGAATCAAAGCCTAATAAGGAGCATGACATGCAGTTCGTCAAATGGGTGGTCGTGATAACGGGTTTCTTTCTGTTTTCTGGATGCGATCGTATTGACTCTATGGTGCCGAAAACAGGAGATCAGGCGGCTGCGCAGGGCTCGCGTGAGCCAGCATCGCCGGATGATGCGGGCGCGTCTACACGGAAATAGGGCGCATTGCCGCCAGGGACGGCGCCCTGCCCAGAACGGGGCAGCCGTATTGTCAAGCAGGTCTCAACATCATCATTGCAAGGGAGTGTAGCCATGGATATCTTGAAGGTCATTGAAGTGCTGGCGGAATCGGACACCAGCTGGGAGGATGCCGCACAGAATGCAGTAAAGAAGGTGGCCAAATCGGTCACGCATATCAAGTCGATCTACGTCAACGAGATGTCAGCCTGTGTCGATGGCGACAAGATCGTGAAGTACCGGATCAACGCCAAGATTTCCTTCGTCGTCAATCGCGGTTCGTGATGAATCCTGAAGGAGGTGGATGATGCACAATTGCCTTGTCGTCTGTTACTCGCGCTCTGGTCACACGGCCAAGGTCGGGCGGGAATTCGCCGACCTGTGCGGCGCCGATTTCGAAGCCATCGATGATCTCGACAGCCGCTCTGGGCCCCTGGGTTATCTGCGCTCTCTCTATGAGAGCCTGTTTCACAAGGAGCCCAGAATCAGCACCTCGGGCAAGGATCCCGGCGAGTATGCGCTGGTGGTGCTGGGAACACCGGTCTGGGCGGGCAACATGGCCGCGCCGATGCGCAGCTATCTGGCGCGCCACCGCCTGCGGTTTCATCGAGTGGCACTGTTCTGCACGATGGGCGGCAGAGGTGGGGAGCATACCCTCGCCGAGATGGCCGACCTGTGTGGCAAGATCCCTATGGCGCGCGTGGCCATCACTAACGCAGAGATCCGGCGCGGCAGCTATCGTGGCAAGCTGGAGCGTCTTCAGAACAATGCACTCGAATCCAGCTGAAGCGATAGGCAGTCCGTCTGACATCTTCAATTTGCCTTTGACCTGGATCAGAGGGAAGGGCCCGCAGGACATCTAATCTGGAAAGATGTCGCTCTTCGTTGCGTTCCCTATCCATTTCCCTCGCGAGAGGCTTGCCTATGAGTGTCAGCAATCGACTTTATCAGGCCATCCTCGTCTTCTGCGCAGTGACCTTGGCGGTGGGCGTCCTGGGACAATGGATGGGCCTGCAAGCGCTGGCGCAATGGGCCTGGCTGGCGGGGCCGCTTGTCGTGCTGCTGGCGGTGCTGGCCGATACCGCGATGGCGATGCGGCGCGGAAACATGAAGCTCGACCTCATCGCGCTGGTCTCGATCGCGGGCGCCGTCCTGTTGCGCGAAGACTTGGTGGCGGCGGTCATCGCATTGATGTTTGCCGGTGGCCGCGCGTTGGAAGGTTTTGCGCAGAGGCGCGCGCAGGAGGAAATGTCCGCCTTGCTCGGCAAGGCGCCCCGTGTCGCCAATCGCTACGAGGGGGAGAGCATTGTAACGATTGCGCTCAGCCTGGTCCGGCCGGGGGATCGCCTGCTGGTCCGCCCCGGCGAGCCCGTCCCCGTGGATGGCAGGCTGCTTGGCCCCGCCGTGGTGGACGAATCTATGCTCACTGGCGAGTCCCTGCCGGTCTCCCATCCACAGGGAGCGACGCTGGCCAGTGGCTGCGTCAACGCGGGCAACGCCTTTGATCTGCTAGCCACCAGCACCGACCAGTCCAGCACATTTTCCCAGGTACTGCGGCTGGTCCAGGCCGCCCAGGCCTCCCAGGCGCCGGCGGCGAGGATGGCGGACCGCTATGCCTTGCTGTTCATCCCGCTGGTGCTGGCAATGGCCGCTCTCTCGTGGCTGCTGACTGGCGATCCCCGGCGTGCATTGGCGGTGGTGGTGGTCGCTACGCCTTGCCCGCTCATTCTGGCGGTGCCGGTGGCGATCGTCTGCGCCATGTCGCGTTGCGCCCAGCGCGGTGTGCTGATCAAGCACGGCGGCGCCCTGGAAAAGCTGGCGCAGGTCCACACCCTGTTCTTCGACAAGACAGGCACCCTGACCGCGGGAAAGGCGCGCCTGATGAACATGGTGACCACCCCGTCGATACACGCCGACGAGCTGCTCAGGCTGGCGGCCTCGCTGGAGCAGATGTCCAATCACGTCATTGCCCAGGCAGTGGTCAGCGCGGCGATAGAGCGCGCATTGGTCTTGTCGATTCCGGATCAAGTACAGGAGCAGCCGGGGGCGGGATTGTCGGGCCGCGTAGAGGGAAAGCTGATCCGTGTTGGCGCCATGCAATATGTCATCGGCCCCAACACTGCGCCGCCCTGGACGAGTGGACTAAGGGACCGTCTCAAATACGAAGGGGGCGCTGGCGTCTGCGTCGCGGTGGATGGGCAGCTCTGCGGCGTGCTCTATCTGGCTGACGACATCCGCCTCGACACGCCGCGCGCCCTGCGCCAGTTACGCGCATTGGGGGCCAAACGGATCGTCATGCTGACCGGGGATCGCCGGGACGTCGCCATGACGATCGGCAGCTCACTCGGTTTTGATGACGTCATGCCGGAGCAGAGCCCGGCGTCGAAACTGGCGGCCATCAAGCAGGCCAGCCGCGAGGGCGTGACGATGATGGTGGGTGACGGCATCAACGACGCACCAGCACTGGCTGCTGCCGATATCGGTGTGGCCATGGGCGCCCGAGGGGCGGCCGCAGCGGCCGAATCCGCACAGGTGGTGCTGCTGGTGGATCGCCTGGACCGCCTGGCATTTGGGGTGCGAATGGCGCAACAGGCCCGGAAGATCGCGCTGCAAAGCGTGGTGGCGGGCATGGGGTTGTCCGGATGCGCCATGCTGGCCGCTGCCTTCGGCTATCTGCCTCCGGTCGCCGGGGCGATCCTGCAGGAGTTCATCGACGTTGCGGTCATCCTGAACGCCCTGCGCGTGCTCTACGTGGAAAGGGGAAACCTCAGCGACCGCCTCTCGGCGGAAGATTGCCAGGCGCTTCGCGATGAACACCTTCGCCTGCAGCCCATCATCGATCGTCTCGTATGGCTGGCTGACCGTGTGGAAGATCTCTCCAGCGCGGCGATGCGGGAGGAACTGGTTCTTCTCAGCGCCCAGCTTCAAGGCAGTCTCCTGCAGCACGAGGCCCAGGACGATGGCGTCTTGTATCCCCGCCTCGCGCAGCTCATAGGTGGGGATGACCCGATGGGTTCCATGAGCAGCATGCACCGCGAAATCTATCGCCTAAGTCGTACTGTGGACAGACTGGCCACCCAGGCGCCAGACGCTGGGCAGCAGGATGATGCTTTCATGCTGGAAGTGCGGCGCACGCTCTATGCGCTTCATGCCGTTCTGCGTCTGCATTTTGCGCAAGAGGAAGAAATCTTTCACGGCCTTTCGGCCTGACGGGGCTTGTCTGGTTGATTGCGCGCTTGGCGAAGGACGGAGGCATCAGCCGCAGTTGAATATGCATTTATCCAGATCCACGTTTCTCGGGCGCGGCAAGTTCATTTGCTCCTGTTCCAATTGTTCCCATGAAATTGCGCCGCTTGCCAACTCTTCGAGCGTGCAGGGGGAGAGCACCCGCACCTTGCGCACGCTCACGTCGATCAGCCGCGCCTTCCTGAACTTGCTGATGAGGCGACTCATGCTTTCATTGGTCAGACCCAGGAACAGGCCGATGTCGGTCCGGCTCATCCGCAGCGAGAATTCAGTCGAGGCATTGCCGCAGCGTGATGAGATGCGCGACAGGTCCAGCAAGAAGGACGCAAATCGCTGTTCCGACCTGGCCTTCAGCAGGAGGCTTTGCTGTTGCATCAGCGTGACTTCATTGCTCAGTCGCCGCCATACCTGCTGATGCAGCCTCGGTATCTTTCTCGACAATTCCTCCAGGCCCACGAATGACAACTCACATATCTGGCTATCTTCCAGGGCGATGGTGTCCACTTCGTAGGCAGAATGCGAGGCGCCTTCAATCCCCAGCAGGTCCCCGGTATGGTGGAAGGCGATCACGTCCATTCCACCATACCGGGACACCCGCACGGTTTTGAAGCTGCCGAGACGAACGATGAAGATCTTGGAGCATTCGTCATGCGCCCGGTAAGCGAACTCGCCACGCAGCACGCGCCGCCGCCTGACCACCAGCTGCTCGAACTGTGCCGTTTCCTCGGGGCTGAGGTCATGAGGAAAGCAGTATTTCTTGACGATGCAGTTTCGGCACGTCAAGACGGGAAACAAACGCTTACTCAGGTCATTGTCGGACTTGCTCATAGCGGCTCCAGGCCCCCGAGGTGTTAGCACAGCGCGAAGTTCGTGTCATTGCCTGCCGGCAAGGGCAGGGCTTCAAGAAAGCATCGGGCACGTTTTTTTGTGCGAACCGCAGGGCCTTCTTTAAAGATAGTGAAAGCATGCAGGCCCTGGGAAACCGGGCAGGCAACCGAACTGATCTAGGTCAATTGTGGAACATGGCAGTGAATGCACACTTGCTCTCACCGCCTGGATGAGCTTGCGTAAAGGACCGTGGCGGGACAGCGTCGGACTGAAAAGCGGACTGCTTTTCCTAACAATTCAGTAATAGCTGCTGAGGATCTTGTTCCATGCCAGGCGCGCGGACAGGCGCATGGAATTGCCACTGCGCCGGTAGAAATGATAGAAGCGGAAGAACGGTGCTATTTTCATGATCTTTGGACCTGAAGATGAGAGCCAACCGAAGCGATCGGAGCGGGACGGGGAGGGTTCTCCTTCTTGCGATATTCCCCCGGGGAGATGCCATGATGCTTGCGAAACAGTCGCGCCAGATGTTCACCGCTGACGAGACCACATCTGCGGGCGATCTTTTCAATCGGCAGATCGGATTCCTTTAGATAGAGGCACGCCGCTTCAAGACGGATCTTGGTAAGGAAGCAGTGAGGCGTCTCGCCCGTCTCTCGCTTGAATTCCCTCTGGAAGTTACGTTCGCTCATGGAGACATGATCGGCCGCATCGGTCATATTGATGGAGGCGGACATATGCTCGTCCAGCCAGATCAGCGCTTTTTGAATGCGCTCACTTCGATGCCGTTTTTCCCCAGGCCTGATCTCGCTACCTCTGGAGAGGGAGTGCTTGAATTGATGGTGTTGCCGGACGGTGAGGGACTGCTCGATGCGATGTGCGAAATTGCTGCCGAGATCATCCTCAATGAGCGCCAGTGCTACTTCGGCGCCAGTGCCGGAGTCAGCGGAGGTAAAGACGTTCTGGTCCTGAACGAGGGTATCGCCTGGCTCGACATTGATATCAGGAAATTCCCGCAGGAGCCTGTCACGCAATGCCCAATGCGCGGCCACCTTCTTTCCGTCGAGCAAGCCCGCTTCGGCGAGGACGAGTACTCCGGTGCACAGCGCTGCAATCCGTGGAGCATGCAAGGCCGCCGTTGCCAGCCAGTTGAGCAGTTGCGGGTCGTTGCAGTCCGAGAAGTTGCCTCGACCGTCTGCAATGATGATGCTGTCGAATGTACGGATATCGTGGTGTTGCAAGGACAATGTCCCGATCTGTACTGAACTGGAGGTGGTGATCATTCCTCCCCTGAGCGAGAGCAATGAAAAGTGATAACCGTTGCCTTGCAAAAACATGGAAGAGAGCATCTTGTCGGCCACGAAAAATACTTCCGCGATTTCCGCCAGGTCGGCCAGGATGACTCCCTCTGATACGATCACGCCTATATGCTTAACTGAACTGCAATCTTCGTTTAATTCTTTTGATTGACAAGAATGCATTTGCAAGTACCTCCATTGCTTGCAGCAAGAGCTGGGTTTCCCCAGCGCCATAGCCCCCAGGCCTGCTCTGGTCCGGGTTCGTGGCGCTCCGGCTCCATCTTGCTTTGTTCATCATAGCGATACCTTGTGCGGCGCAAAATGATGATTTTTGATGGGTATCAAAAATCTCCGAGCAATGTCCGGGTGCGTCGTCGATATCCGAAGCCGTAACACTGCCGAACAAGACCTGGTCTCACGAAATGAGTTTTCCATCCATCGCGCGTCCACACTAGAACAGGATCATTTGCTCAGGGTCGATGCCGACGCGTTGACTGGCAGCTTCGCACTGTCATTGGAGATAGGCGCCAAGCCCAAACGTCGTCGCACGATCGGATCGGAGTATTCTTCGGCAGCCGGAGCGGCGCCAGGCGAGCTGGGGAGGGCGGTCACCCTGCCAGGGCAGCTACGACCGGTGGCCTCGACAGCCTTCTGATTGGCGGCGCTCTGGCATAACAATGCCAGCGCGACATCTTCCATCCCCATGGCGCGGAATTCCCGCGAATCGAGACGTCGCACGCAAGCGTCATCGACCATCGTCGTGCCACCGGTGGCGCCGAAGCCGACGATACTCAGACCGAACGAGGACGATCCCATGCAAGTGTCGGAGAAGGTCGAGGTCAGAGAGGGCGCGGCAATGGCCGGGTTGGTGCGCACCGTATAGCTGCCGCCATAGTTGATGGTAGTGGGAGTGCCCCCACTGGCCGGGTCTGTTGCGCTCGCGGCGGCGCCCAAAGCGCCACCGGCGCCACTGCCGACCACCACCGAGACGTTGGAAGTATTGCCGCTTGCCGATCCGCCGGCGGCGTTCCCGCCCGTGGCAACACCACCCGCCCCCCCCGAGCCACCGTTTGCCGTTGCCGTTGTATCGGCCCAGGCCGATGGTGCCATCAGTGCTGTCCATATCAGCACCGCAAGAATCCTGTTCACGCTAGCCCCCTTTCTAGTGAGTGGGGGAGCATGGCTCCCCCGCCTACCGCTAAAGTTGTGCTGCTCAGTCAGTGGACGATTGCCGTTGCTGTCGCGCCGCCACCATTGCCGCCATTGCCAGCAACGGCCTGGCCACCTTGGGCGCTTCCACCGATCGTGGTGGACACGCCAGCGCCGCCGGCATTGTAGTTACCGCCGGCAGAGGCGTTGGCCGAACCGGTGGAGGAGGTCGTGGCGCCGCCGACTGCCACCGCATTGCCATTGGCGGTCTGGGCGTTGCTCGGGGTGGAATGGTACGGCACCCGGTTCCAGGTGCTGGCCAGGGCGCCGGAGGTCGTCACGCCACCGATTGCCGTGGTCCCGCCAGTGGAAGTCAGATTGCCACCGGTATTGGCGACACCGCCGGTGTTGGATTGGCTGGCACCACCACCAGTGGCATTGCCGCCGGTAGTGGCGCCAGCGCTGGCGCCGCCGGCCAGAGCGCTGCCACCGGCACCGCCGTTACCGCCGTTGGCGACCACGACAGGGTTGGTGATGCGCGTGGTGGACGCAGCCGGAGGAGTGGGGCGGCCCGGCAGCTGGAATGCCATGGCCGATGCGGTAAAGGTAGAGACGATCATTGCAGCCAGATAAATCTTCTTCATTGCGTGCTCCTATTCAGACGATTGAGTTTCGACGCCAACTGCGGCCACCAGCCACTGCGAGGCATGCATGGCAGCGCAGTCAATATCGGCCGTGATCTGAAAGGGGGCATGCGATAAATGCTGTCAGGACGGACTCCCCCAGCGCGCTGCTCCGATCTGTGTGATCTCCGGCAAGACAAATAGTAGAGAGACTGATGGCGTCGATTACGCCAAAATCATGGTTGCCATTGCCGCCATCAATGGCGCTTTTTGCAAGAAATTGGCGGAGATGTCGTCGCGGAGATTAAGGAAGAGGGCGCACGACATGGCCGCGCGTGGAGTCCTAGTTTTCCGCACCAAGTTGGGGCTGAGACGCTTGGCAAGACCAGAGGGTCACGACCGGTGGAGGATGGCAATCCTGTCACACCTTCGTGGCAGCAGATGGAGTCTGCGTCCGGTTGATCAGCAATTTGGCGCATTCGTAGGCAAGCAATGCAAGCGCGCCCCAGGCAAGCGCCATTGCAAGGTCGAGGGCGGGCGGAGGAGAAAAATGGAAGATATTGGCCAGTGTCGGCAGGTACACCGTGGCCAGCAACATGATCACGGCGATAATCGAGATGATGAGCGCTGCATAATTACCGGGGCAGAATGCCCGGACGAAATAGCGATCAGGAACAAGGGCAGAAAACATCATCCCGAGATTGACCAAGACCAGCACGATGAACTCTGCTGCGCGGGCCTGGCTGTGAGTGAGCCGTTCGAGAAACCAGAGATATGCCGAAACGGCGAAGAGCAGGGCGACGCTGCCCTGAACCAGAACCAGGATGATGATTCGCGCGTCGAGCAGCGGGGCGGCGCCGTGGCGGCGTGGTGCCTCACGCTCCCGGTAGTCCGATTCTGTATTTTCAAAAGCCAGCGTACAGGCAGGATCGACGATCAGTTCCAGGAACGCGATCTGCATCGGATAGAGGATCAAAGGCCAGCCGAAAACCACGGGCAATAAAGCCATGCCAGCAATAGGCACGTGCATCGCCAGGACATAGGTCATTGCGCCGCGCATTCTGGAAAAAATGCGCTGCCCCATCAGGATGCCTTCCACAATGGAAGCAAAGTTGTCATCCAGCAGGATGAGCGAACCGGCTTCCCGTGCGACATCGGTACCGCGCGCACCCATGGCAATCCCAACATGTGCGGCCTTGAGCGCGGGCGCGTCGTTGACGCCGTCGCCGGTCATGGCGACGATCTCGCCGTCGTCCTTCAGCGCGGCCACGATGCGCAGCTTCTGCAAGGGAGTAATGCGCGCGCAGACGTTGGTCGTGCGCAGCCGTCGAGCCAGCTCGTGTTCGGCCATGGCTTGCACTTCATCGCCCAGTAATACCTGATCTGCGCTTATCCCTGCCTGTCTTGCAATGTTCTGCGCAGTGCTGGGATGGTCGCCAGTGATCATGATGACTCTGATATCGGCCTGATGACATCTCTGGATGGCGGCCGGCACACCCGGACGCAGCGGATCAGCCAGTGCCAGCAGCCCGAGGTAGCGCAGTCCGAATTGCGCCTGCGAAGCCGGCAGCGCGCCGCTCCAGTTGCAGGTGGCGACCGCGATCACACGCAAACCATGGCTGCCCAGGTGCATGACATCGTTCTGCATCTGCTGTACCTCGGCCGGTGTCAGTCCGCACAAGGACGCAATGGCCTCCGGGGCGCCCTTGGTCGCTACCAGCAAGGGAGCATCGTCGTCACCTTTCCAGACCAACGTCATGGCCCGCAAGGCGGGAGTGAAAGGATACTCTTGTAAGAACTGGGTAAGAGCTGGCGGCGCAAAGCGCTTGGCGTTTTCCCCGGCTAGCTGGTGAAAGGCTTTCTCCATGGGATCGGTCGGACGCGGACTACTCGCCAGGGCGGCTGTTTCCAATAGCGTGCGCCATTCCGGAGCGGTGATTCCGATGTCGCTTTCATCGAAATATATGTGGCGGCCGGCGATCATCCCTTGCACGACCCGCATCCGGTTCTCCGTCAGCGTGCCGGTCTTGTCGGTGCATAGCACCGAAATCGAGCCGAGCGTCTCGATGGCTGACAGGCGCCGCGTGAGCACATTGGCGCGCGCCATGCGCCATGCTCCGATCGCCGGAAAGACTGTCAGGATAATGGGAAGCTCTTCCGGCAGCAGCGACATTGACAAGGCGATTCCCATCAACAGTGCCTCGGTCCAGCGACCATGCGAATAGCCTTCGAGAACGACGAGAAGGGCGCTCAGCATCAGACCGGTGACCGCCAAGACCGTGACTATACGAGCGATGTGCCGTTGCATCGGGCTCGGTTCCTCGACCAGTTCATGCAAAAGACTGCTGATCTTTCCTAGTTCGGTCCTGGCTCCGGTAGCGGTCACCTTGGCGATGCCGCTACCACGTACGACCAGCGTGCCTGATCGTACCAGCGTCCTGCTGTCCGTCTGCCCAGAGGGCAACGCATGCGGTTCAGGCTTCGTAGACGGGGCGCACTTTTCAACGGCACAGGCCTCTCCAGTCAGCAATGATTCATCGAGCTGCAAATTGCTGGCTTCGAGCACGCCCGCATCCGCAGGCACCCGCGCGCCTTCTTCCAGCAGGATCAGGTCGCCGCGAACCAGTTCCGCGGCAGCTATGCGCATCGTCCGGCCGTCGCGGATCACCCGAGCGGTGGGGCTGTTCAGTACACGCAGTGCCGCCAGCGCGCGCTCTGTCTTTCCGCCCTGATAGAGCGTCAGCCCAACCGTAAGCGCAACCATGAACAACAATAACAAGCCTTCGCGCAGTTCTCCCAAGGTGAGATAAATTGCGGCAGCCGACAGCAGGAGCATGAACATCGGTTCCCTGATCACCTTCATCAGGACCCGCCCCATTCGACGTTGGTCTGAATGGAGCACATTGGGACCGTCCTCGGCAAGCAGGCGCGTCACCTCGGAATGAGAAAGGCCGTGGTGATCATCGTTTGAATCCTGCATCATGCCCCTCTCAGGTGGTGCCTTGTTCCTGCCAGACCAAGCGTGCGCGAGCGCGAAACACTTCAAAGCTGCTCATTAGCCTTTTAGTCAGAGGGCGGCTACTTGTTGAACTGACCGGACGCCTTCATCTGATCGCAGACATCGGACGGGGCTGCGGGAAGAGATTTTCCTTGTTCTGCCGCACGTTCTTGCATTTGCTGATGATGCTCAGCCATATATGCCTTGCAGTCGATATAACTGGTGATGGCCATCAGCTTTTTCCGGTGCTCGATGCGCTCCCTTTGGCTCATCATGGCCCAGCCGAACGTATTGTCGCGGTCAAAGCGGAATCCGTGGGGCCTGCCGCGCCAGGAATTCGGATCATCGCCGAATCCCACGCCAGGCTGCGCGGCGGCCGATAATGCGCTGAGCGAGAAAGCCAACGTTAATAGCCTAAGAGCAAGTTTCATGACGCATCATCCCTATAAAGTCGATAACGTAGAGAAGGAAGAACTCGGCAGTACAAGCTACGGTAATGCTCTCGGGATGAAGCCGTCTGATTTATATCAAGTTCACCAGGACAAGAATGAACTTGTCACCGCAATGAAGTTGGTGTCAGCACAGGGGAGGGAACACCATGCGTATTGCGGGCAGGCATGGCAGCTGCCGGAAATAAGCCCGCTGAAGCGAGCTTATTATTCTGCGGGAGAGGATTTCAGTTTGATCTTTCGCTGTCCTTGATAACGAAAGCTCTTAGCTGAGCCAAACGGCCATTTTTTACGCTCCAAACGTCACAGTAGGAATTTGCGATCTTCGCGCCGTTTTCTTCAGTGGCAATCGTTCCGATTGCCACTACGAAATCCCCGTCTTCGATCATCTCCTGGACGTCGAATTCAGGCGGCTTGGTATATTCCCGAGCCATCCAGGAGCGCACGGCTTCTTTCCCGCGTAGGGTCTCGCCACCAACGGTGGACCACACGATATCGTCTGCGCAAAAAGAAAGGAATCCTTCGTGGTCGCCTGCGCTGATGGCTGCATTCGCCTTGCGCAAAATCTCTTTGTTCAGTCCAGCCATGCTGCCTCCGTGGTTGAGTGATAAAAGGGCAATGTGAGCAACAGGCTAATTGGACTGGGGCCAAGGCGGCCGGTTCAAGCTGTTCGATGACATTCCCCTTCTCCATCTACACGATCAGATCGGCATTGCGGATGGTGGACAGACAATGGGCGATGACGAGGCTCGTGCGGCCGGCGCGCAGGCGTGCGGTTGCATTCTGCAAGATCAACCGAACTGCTCGCCGACGCCATCAGTGCGCCAAGACGCATCACCTCGCCCTGATTGCCAGCAAGGATGGGTTCTATTTCTTCAGCGCAAGCAATACCTCATCAAGCATCTTCTTGGCATCGCCAAACAGCATCCTGGTGTTATCCCGGTAGAACAGCGGATTGTCCACGCCAGCATAGCCGGACGCCATGGAGCGCTTCATGACGATGGCGCACCTGGCTTTCCATACCTGCAGCACCGGCATCCCAGCGATGGGGCTGGTGGGATCGTCTTCGGCAGCCGGATTGACGATATCGTTGGCGCCGATCACGATGGCCACATCGGTGTCCGGAAAGTCATGGTTGATCTCATCCATCTCCATCACGATGTCGTAAGGCACCTTTGCCTCGGCCAGCAGCACGTTCATGTGGCCGGGCATGCGGCCTGCGACCGGGTGGATGCCGAAGCGCACCTTGACGCCACGCTCGCGCAGCATGGCCGTGATTTCCCACACGGTATGCTGGGCCTGAGCCACCGCCATGCCGTAGCCCGGCACGATGATGACGCTCTTGGCCTCCTTGAGCAAACCGGCCGTGTCCTCAGCGCTGATGGCTGTGACTTCGCCCGCGATGGCTGCATGCTCTCCCTGGACTGCAACGCCGCCTGTACCGAAGCCGCCGGCAATGACGCTCAGGAAGTTGCGGTTCATGGCCTTGCACATGATGGAGGACAGGATGGCGCCTGACGATCCCACCAACGCGCCGGTGACGATGAGCAAGTCATTGGAGAGGGTGAAGCCGGTGGCCGTCGCGGCCCAGCCGGAATAGGAGTTGAGCATCGACACCACCACCGGCATGTCGGCGCCGCCGATGGCCATCACCATGTGGACGCCTAAGAGCAGGGCCAGAGCGGTCATGATGAGCAGGGGAATCAGGCCTTGTGCGGCGCCATCGGCTTGCACGAAATCGACAGCCAGCCAGATCACCAGCAGCAGGCAGGCCAGGTTGATCCAGTGGCGGGCGGGCAACAGCAAAGGTTTTCCGCCGATCTTGCCGGCCAGTTTGCCAAAGGCGATCAAGGAGCCGGAGAAGGTGACGGCGCCGATCAGCACGCCGATGTAGATTTCCACCTTCAGGATGGTGCTGCCGGCGCCCACGGCGGTGGACGCAGACTCGGCATGGCTGAAATAGGACACGAAACCGATCAGGCAGGCTGCCAGCCCCACCAGGCTATGCATCAAGGCCACCAGCTCGGGCATCTGGGTCATCTTGATGCGCCGGGCGGCGACCAAGCCGATACTGCCACCGACCAGGACAGCGCAGATCAGGTAGGGCAGGCCGCGCATCGTCACCTGCGGCCCCAAGACCGTCGCCGCGATGGCCACGGCCATGCCGATGATTCCGTAGACGTTGCCGCGCCGTGCCGTTTCCGGGCTGGACAGACCGCCCAGGCTCAAGATGAACAGGACGATGGCGCCGAGATAACTGGTGGTCACAAGAGAAGCAGGGTTCATGATTATCCTCGTTATCCTTGTTTGCGGAACATCGCCAACATGCGACCCGTCACGGCAAAGCCACCGAACATGTTCACCGCGGTCAGTACGATGGCCGCAACCGCCAGGGCGAACATCAGGGAGGACGCGGGCGCCGCTGACGAGCCCAGGGCCGGGCTTATCTGGGTCATGGCGCCGATGGCAATGATGCTGGAGATGGCATTGGTCACGCTCATCAATGGGGTATGCAGGGAAGCCGTCACGTTCCACACCACCATGTAACCGACGAAGCAGGCGAGAATGAAAACGGTAAAGTGCTCAAGGAGCTCGGTCGGTGCAAAGCTCCCCACCAGCCACAGCAGCAAGGCGGCGACGCCACCGAAGATGACGGGCCCCCTGCGCGAGGCGGGCTTCTTCGCCGCAGCAGCCTTGGCCTGCGGGGCGGTGGCGGCAGCGTCGGGCGTGGGCTTGGCGGGAACTGGTGCGGGCTTGATGGCTGGCGGTGGCCAGGTTACCGTACCCTCCTTGAGCACGGTGGCGCCACGGATCATCTCGTCGTCCATGTTAACCAGCAGGGCGCCGTCCTTGGCCTTGCAAAGTTCTTCGGTCAGGCGCAGCAGGTTGGTCGCGTACAGCGTACTGGACTGCCTGGCCAGGCGCGAGGGCAGATCGGTATAGCCGATGATGGTGACGTCGTGACGCACCACGACTTCGCCTGGCACCGTCAGTTCGCAATTGCCGCCCTGTTCGGCGGCCAGGTCCACGATCACGCTACCGGGGCGCATACTCTGCACCATCTCGGTGGTAATCAGCCTGGGGGCGGGCTTTCCCGGAATCAGCGCAGTGGTGATGATGATGTCCACATCGGCGGCCTGCTCGGCAAAGACCTGGCGCTGGGCTTGTTGGTAGCCCTCGCTCATCACCTTGGCATAACCGCCGCCACCGGAACCTTCTTCCTCGTAATTAACGCCGACGAACTCGGCGCCCATGGACTTGATCTGGTCGGCCACCTCCTGGCGAGTATCGCTGGCGCGCACAACCGCGCCCAGCGATACCGCCGTCCCCAGCGCAGCCAGACCCGCCACGCCGGCGCCGATGACGAACACCTTGGTGGGCGGCACCTTGCCGGCCGCTGTGATCTGGCCGGTAAAGAAGCGACCGAACTGATTGGCGGCCTCGATGACGGCGCGATAGCCGGCGATGTTGGCCATGGAGGAGAGGGCGTCGCACTTTTGCGCGCGCGAAATGCGGGGGATGCAATCCATGGCCAGCACCGTAGCCCGCTTGGCGGACAGGGCGGCCATCAGGTCGGCATTTTGCGCCGGCCAGATGAAACTGATGAGGGTCGCCCCCTCCTTCATCAAGGCGACTTCCGCCTGGGAAGGGGCGCGCACTTTGAAAATGAGGTCGGCTTCTTGCCAGACCTGTTGCGGGGAAGCGGCGATGCGCGCGCCTGCTGCGCGGAAGACTTCATCGGGCATATTGGCCAGGGCGCCGGCCTGGGTTTCCATCAGCACCGGGAAACCCAGTGCGATCAATTTGGCGACCATCTCGGGCGACGCCGCCACTCTTTTTTCGTCAGGAAAGATCTCTTTGGGTATTCCAACCGTGAGGGCCATATTCATTTCCTTAGTGAGACTTGCGCAAGAGCACCTGCGTGCAGGCGGCTCTTGCGAGGGTGATGCTTGCTACGTGCTAGTTAGTAAAGCCCCAGCTTGGCCTCATCCATGCTGATGAAGATGTTCTTGCACTGGGAATAGTGCTCCAGCATCATCTTGTGGTTCTCGCGACCGATGCCGGACTTCTTGTAGCCGCCAAACGGTGCGTGGGCCGGCAACTGGTTGTAGGTATTGACCCACATGCGCCCAGTCTCCACGCCTGAGGCCACCCGCAGGGCGGTATTGAGGGTCTTGGTCCACACCGCGCCACCCAGGCCGAAATCGCTGTCATTGGCCATGGCGATGACTTCCTCTTCATCCTCGAAGGCAATGACGGCGCCGACCGGGCCAAAGATTTCTTCTCGCGCCACGCGTGAGTTGTTGGTGGTCGCAATCAGCGTAGGTTCCATGAAATTGCCGTCCTGCAGTTCAGCTCGATCCATGCGATGGCCGCCCACCAGAACTTCGCCTTCCTTGCGGCCGATATCGACATAACCCAGCACCGTCTTCAACTGGTGCGCATTGACCAGCGGTCCCATCTGGGTATTGGCCAGCCAGGGCAGGTTGACGTTGACCTGTGAGAAGGCCTTGCCGGCTTCCTCGACGAAGCGGTTGTAGATGCTCTTGTGCACGAAGATACGCGAGCCAGCGCAGCAGACTTGCCCCTGATTGAAGAGGATGCCCAACTGCACGCCTTCGATCATCTTTTCCCAAGGCGCATCGGCGAAGATGATGTTGGCCGACTTGCCGCCCAGCTCCAGGGTGGAGGGGATGAGTTTCTTGGCGGCGGCTTCGGCGACCGTATAGCCGATGTCGGTCGAGCCGGTGAAGGCCAGCTTGCGGAAACCTTCGTGCTCCAGCATGTAGTTGCCGGTGGTGGAACCCTTGCCGGTGACGATGTTGACCACGCCCTTGGGCAGGATGTCCTTGAGCACCTTGCCCAGTTCCAGCAGGCTCAACGAGGTATCCGAAGATGGCTTGATCACCACGCAGTTGCCGGCGGCCAGTGCGGGAGCCAGTTTCCAGGCTGCCATCAGGAAGGGGAAGTTCCAGGGGATGATCTGCCCGACCACGCCGATCGGTTCGCGCAGGATCAGGCTCAAGGTGTTCTTGTCCAGGCGCGTGGCGCTGCCTTCATCGGTACGAATGGCCGCGGCGAAGTAACGGAAGTGATCGATGCCCGAAGGGATGTCCACGGCCAGGGTTTCGCGGATGGGCTTGCCGTTGTCCAGCGTTTCGACCATCGCGAAATGCTGCGCCCTGGCCTCGATGGCGTCGGCGATACGATTGAGGAAGCCGGCGCGTTCGGCCGGGCTGGTGTTCTTCCAGGTCTTGAAAGCCGACCAGGCGGCCTGCACGGCAGCATCCACGTCTTCGCGATCGGCATTGGCGCAGTGCGCCAGCAGCTCGCCGGACGCCGGGTTGCTGGAAGTGAATTGATTGCCGGAGCGAGAGGGGACCCACTCGCCATTGATAAGCAACTTGTACTGCGTGTCGATATGCTCGGTATGCAATTGGTTCATGATGACGACCTTTCGAAAAACAAACGGGTTCAGCCCTGATAGGCCTGACGGAAGATGCCGACCACCTGCTCCAGCGTCGCCGTGCGCGGGTTGGTGAGCTGGCAGGCGTCTTTCTTGGCATTGGCGGCCATCAGTTCGAAGTCACTTTCCTTGACGCCGAGCACGGCCAGATTGGGAGGAATGGCGACGTCGCGGGCCAGTTGCCGGATGGCCTTGATGGCCTTGTCAGCCGCATCCATCACCGACAGATGGGCGATCTTTTCGCCCAGGGCTTCGGCGATATCGGCATAGCGTTGCGGAGAGGCGATGAGATTGAAGCTGCAGACCTCGGGCAGCAGCACAGCGTTGCACACGCCATGCGGCAGGTTGTAGAAACCACCCAACTGGTGCGCCATCGCGTGGACGTAGCCGAGCGAGGCGTTGTTGAATGCCATGCCGGCCAGATATTCGGCATAGGCCATCTTGTCGCGCGCTTCCATCTGCTGGCCGTTGGCCACCGCCGGACGCAGCCATTGCGAGATCAGGCGGATCGCCTGCAGGGCGCAGGCATCGGTATGAGCAAGGGATCATTGATGGCCACGTCCGGCGTGCAACGCCAGTCCACCAGGGCCATCTTTACGTGGGTTTCGGTATTGGTGATGATGCAGAAGCGCGTCATCTCGCTAGCCGTACCGGCCGTGGTATTGATGGCCAGGAAGGGCGGCATGGGCTTGCTGGTCTTGTTCAGGCCCTCGTAGTCACGGATATTGCCGCCGTTGCTGACGACCATGCCAATGCCCTTGGCACAGTCATGGGCGCTGCCGCCGCCGAGGGAAACGATCGCATCGCAATCGGACGCGCGGTACAGCTGCACGCCCCGTTCTACGTTCTTGTCGGTCGGATTCGGGTCGGAACCGTCGTAGACGGTGACCGCCAGGGCGGCGCTCTCCAGAATGGTCTTGATCTTCTCGGCCGTGCCAAGCTTGACCATGCCCACGTCGGTACACAGGAACACGCGTCCTGCCCCCAATGCCTTGGCTTGCAGGCCGACTTCCTCGGCGCAACCCACACCCATCAACGATACGTTTGGCATGTAGAAGCCAAAGGTCTGATTTGCCATTGCCATAGTGTTCTCCAGATTGCAAAACAACGGCTACGGCCCGATACGGGTCGTGTCTGTTCGCGTGAGGAAATACTAGGCTCTCCCATGGTTGCCACATTGACCGATCGCAAAAGAAAATCGTAAATCCTCGTAATATTCTTGTGAGGGGCTTGCAACTTGTTGTGCTCAACATTGCGTCGGCAAGGGTGGCTCTATGGTCGTCAAGAGCAGCGTCATCGGCGAACAGATCGGGCCGTCCTCAGTAACTGGGCACGCTGGTAATGCTTTTGCACTAAGCAATTCCAAATGATTCAAGGAATCCGGCACAAATGTAACAATTTGTAATTACTCGTCACTTTGCCCGTTTAGTTGCACATGCATAGTAGAGCGTCGCTTGTCGCGACTGTGTTGCAAGGAGGAGCACTTACTATGCCAATGCCCTGTTTCTTTCATTTTTCGAGTGCATGTCAAATGCGGCTATTTACTAGCGCTCTTGCTCCTATTACCCCGCAATTTGACTCTTACGCGCTCTTACACGAGTCGCCAAGTGCTTGCGGCTTCAACAATTCAAAGCCATGACTAGTCCTTCTGAAATTGTTCTGTTGATACACGGCCTGGGTGGGACGGGACAGGACTTTGGATTGATGAGATCCAAATTGGAAGAGAGCGGCTTCCAATGTATAGACATCCTGCTGCCGGGCCACGGTGGCCAGCCTGCAGATTTGCTCAGCACCTCAGCCGATCAGTGGGTTGAGGCGGTGAGGAAGAAAATCGAGGCTCTCCGACAGGAATATGGGACTGTGCATGTCATCGGCATGTGCATGGGGGCGTTACTCGCCGCACAGGCCGCGAAAATGACGGATCTGGGAAAAAACGGTCGCGATAGGCTTATCCTGTTGGCGCCGCCATTGTTCCTTGATGGATGGTCAGTACCTTGGTACAGAGCATTGAGGTATGTGCTGTACCAATTTCCGCTCATTACCAGGCTACTGCGCTATCGAGAACGTGCCCCTTATGGCGTGAAGAATCCGCGACTACGCGCAGTCCTGCAAAGGAAATTTGGTCGAGGCGATCGATTTCACTATGGATGGGTCCCTTTCCGCACTATCCAGGAATTGGATTCCTTGAGAAAGCAGGTACGCGAGGGGCTAGAGCAAATTTGCTGTTCTACTCTCCTTGTCCATGCTGTCGACGATGAGCTGACGAGTCTGAAATCTGCCCAATTCATCCGGGACAGAATCAACAGCGAGCCCCGTAAAAAACATGCCCGCTTGATGGTATTGAGCGACAGCTATCACATGATTTGCATAGACAATGAGCGAGAGGAGGTATTCTTGAACGTATCAAAATTCCTGGGTACCCCGGCGTGAATTAACTGATCGAATAAAGTCATGTCCGTGATGGGAGAACGCAGGGGTGATAAATCACCGCTGAGGCATGCTGGCCAGCCGGCCGACTGGGCTATGCGCGCATCATCAACCAAGCTAGCCCACGGCGACACCAGCGCTTCGATGCCGGCGGTCGCGTTGTGGTCCAAATTATATGTGGGTGTGTAGAAAAGCCTATTTGAACTGAAAGCATGGATGCCAAATGATCAGTGAATGGATTTCATGATCAGGCCAGCAGACACTACCATGCACACTATCGAAAACGACAGTTTCAGATGGGCAGGGTGCCAACGTACTGCGAGCCTACCGCCAAGCAACATACCTGCCATCGCTCCCGCAGAAAAGGGTAATCCGATTCCCAGATCGAAGTGACCACTGACCACGCTGGTGCCGACACTGACCAGCGAAATCAACGCGATGACCGCCAGCGAAGTCGAGACGACAGACTGCATGGCCAGGTCGGTTACGCGCTGCAAGGCCGGCACGATGACGAACCCGCCCCCCACGCCGAGCAGACCTGAGAGCACGCCCGCCACGCCCCCCATGACGGCCAGGCGACTGGCACACCGGGGTGTCCAGACGAACCGCCCGCTCTTGTCACGCAGGCAGGGGCAGTCATCCGACACGGTAGGCGCGGTCGTCTTGCTGCGCCGCGCATCCCGCATGCCCTTGATGGCCACCCACACCATGACAATGGCAAACAACAGCGTCAGGTAGCGGGTATCGAGCTGATGGGCCAGCCACGTTCCCAGCGGGGTAAGGACAATGCCGACGGCGGCGATCAACGCCGCGGCCCGATAGCGCACGATGCCGGCCCGCAAACCGATCATCGCCCCCATCGCCGAAGCCATGCCTACGGCGAGCAAACCGATGGGGCCGGCCTGCGGTACGCTCAGATGCAGGCCGAACACCAGCAACGGAATAGCCAGGATACCGCCACCGGCGCCGGTGAGCCCCATGATGCAGCCCACCAAGGCGCCCAGTAACAGGCTCATGCTCATCGCTGCCTCCTCAACCGACCATTTCGGGTTGCGCCAGCCATTCGTGCCCCTTGAGCATGCCTTCCCAGTACAGCGGCGGCAGAATGCGCTCCTTGAGCAGCCAGGCCAGGCGCGATGGACGCGTGCCATCCAGCATCCATTCCGGGAAACTGGGCGCCAGCTTGCCGCCATAGTTGAATTCGGCCAGAACGATCTTGCCGCGTTCCACGGTCAAGGGGCAGGAGCCATAGCCGTTGTAGCGGGCCTGAACGAATTGCCGGCCCAGATTGTGGAGCACATTGTGGGCAACCACCGGCGCCTGTTTGCGGGCCGCGGCGGCAGTCTTGGCGTTGGGCGAGTTGGCCGCATCGCCCAGCCCGAAGATGTTGGCAAAGCGCTTGTGCTGCAAGGTCGACTGATCAACATCGATCCACCCAGCCGGATCGGCCAGAGGGCTGCTGCGGATGAAGTCCGGCGCCGTCTGCGGCGGCACCACGTGGATCATGTCAAAGGGTACTTCCACTTTCTGCGCGCTGCCGTCGGGGGAGTTGACTGCAAAGGTGGCGATCTTGCGTCCACCATCGATGGCGGTAAGGGTCTGTCCGAAGTTGAGATCGATGCCGTAGGCCTGCACATACTCCATCAAGGCTGGCACATACTCGGCCACGCCGAAGAGCACGGCGCCTGCGGAGCGGAACTGCACATTCGACTTCTTGAGCACACCGGCGTGCCGCCACGCATCACAAGAGAGATACATGGCCTTTTGCGGGGCGCCGGCGCATTTGATGGGCATAGGCGGCTGGGTGAAAACGGCATCGCCCCCTTTGAAGCGCTCCACCAGCTCCCAGGTGTAGGGCGCTAGATCATAACGATAATTGGAAGTCACGCCGTTGCGGCCCAGGGTATCGGTGAGGCCTTCGATGCCGTCCCAGTTCAGTTTCAGGCCGGGACAGACTACCAGCTGTTCGTACTTCACCACACGGCATCCTTCCAGCAGCACCGCATTGCGCTCGGGCTCGAAACCTGCCACGGCCGATTTGATCCAGCGTACCCCGCGCGGGATGAGCGATCCCATCAGCCGGGTCGATGATGGCGATATCCAGTCCAGGCTGGCGCGCCAGCAGGCTCGACGCCACCGAGATCCCTGCCGCGCCACCACCGACGATGACCACCTTGTGCGTCGAGTCGGCTACATCGAATGGGGTGGCATTGCTCTGGTTGATTCTGCGCACCAGCGCGCTCAGGTCGTAACCCGCCTGTTCGGCGCGGGTCAATATCTCTTCGGTGGGCATACGGCCGGCACGCGAGAGCCCCCACAGCGTGGTGCTGCGCATGCCGCTGCGGCAATAGGCCAGCACGGGCTTGGGCAAATCTTCGAGAAGACGGTCGAATTCGTCAGCTTGGGCATCGGCCACCTGGCCAGGAATCACCGGCAGATGGCGAGCCACGATGCCCGCAGCCTGTGCTTGTTGTTCGACCTCTCTGAAACTGGGTTGGTCGCCGGCTTCCCCGTCCGGACGATTGCAGATGATGGATTTGAAGCCGGCCGCAGCAATCTCTGCCATATCGGCAGGCATGACTTGGGCCGAGACGGACAAGTTGGCCGTCAGTTGCTTGATGTTCATGAAATGTCTCCTTGATTGATACCCCCTGGCGGCGACGCCCCGGCGTCGGCCAGCAAGGGGAGGGGGATCAGCGCTCCCGGGTAGCGCAGCTGCTGATACCCAGCAGCGGATACAGCGGACAGAAGCGGAACAAGCCGGTTCCTATCGGGATCAGGCCCAGCCAGCCCCACCATCCCACGGTGCCGGTAGCCGCAAGGATGACCAGGACGACGCCAATGACGATTCTCAAGATGCGGTCGATACCGCCTACATTGCATTTCATGATGACTCCTCAGGGTTGGGGATCAGACTGCGTCCAGCGGGATCTTCAGATAGCGCATGCCGTTGGCCTCGGCCGGTGGCAACTGACCCGCACGCATGTTCACTTGCACCGACGGCAGCAGCAGCACCGGCATGGCCAGGGTGGCGTCACGGGCACTGCGCATGGCCACGAACTCCTCCTCGCTGATGCCATCGCGGACGTGGATGTTATTGCTACGCTCTTCTGCCACGGTGGTGATGAACTGAAGCGGCCGGCCGTTGGGCTGGTAGTCGTGACACAAGTAGATACGGGTATGCGGCGGCAGGCTCAGGACCTTGTTGATGGAATGGAAGAGCGTGCGGGCGTTCCCGCCGGGAAAATCGCAGCGCGCCGTCCCGTAGTCGGGCATGAACAGGGTATCGCCGACGAAGGCGGCGATCTGCTCCCCTTCCTCCACCACATAGGTGATACAGGCAGGGGTGTGGCCGGGTGTGTGCATGACACGCGCCTGCAGGGCGCCGATCTGGAAACGCTCGCCATCGGCGAAGAGATGGTCGAACTGGCTGCCATCGTGGACAAATTCACTGCCGGCATTGAAAAGCACCCCAAATACGTCTTGCACCTGGCGGATGTGCTCACCGATGGCGATACGTCCGCCCAGCTTGCGCTTGAGATAGGGAGCCGCAGACAGATGGTCGGCATGGGCATGGGTTTCCAGGATCCATTGCACCGAGGCATCGAGCTCCTGCACACGCCTGATCAGGTGATCGGCGCTACTGGTGGAGGTGCGACCGGATTTGGGATCGTAGTCCAGTACGCTGTCTAGCAGCGCGCATTGGCGGGTTGCGCGATCCAGTATGAGATAGCTCACAGTACTGGTGGCAGGGTCGAAGTGACCTTCGATATGCAGGTTGTCCATGGTGTTCTCCTCTGATTGTCAGATATTTTGTTCATATCAAAACTTGTGCCAGATCGAGAAACAACTCAACCAATTGATTTATAAGGAATATTTTCTAAAGACAGTTCATGTGCAGACCGAAGGACTGCCAGTGACACTGCCAAGTGGCAGTGTCATACTGCCAAGTGGCAGCGCTTGTGCGCAGACCCAAATGGGAGGATGGTTCCCGCCTGGACTGGTCGCCGAGGTCCATTTGCCAGAACCATCCAGAGGCAGCAATTGCCTGAATTTGTCTTGAAGAAAGCGAGAGATTTCGTGGAATCGCTACCCGATGTTTTGCAGTCGTTCCAGGTACAGGCGCTGATTTCCTATCTGGACCATGAGCCCGCGCCGATGATCGTGATGAATACGGAGTACGAGATTCTGGCTGCCAATACCGCCTACAAGCGCCAGTTCGCCACAGCTGGCAGGGCGCCCATTGGCCACAAGTGCTATGCCATGTCGCACCATTACCAGGTTCCTTGCGATCAGGCCGGAGAACATTGTCCTTTGCAACGTGCGCTGACCACCAAGGGGCCGGATCGAGTGCTGCACATCCATCACACGCCGCGCGGACCAGAACATGTGGATGTTGAGCTGCGGCCCATCATCGATCACCAGCATCGTGTGGTGGGGTTCGTCGAGCGTCTGCAGACTGTGCGCCATGCCTCGGTGCAGGCCAGTCGTCAGGGGCTGGTCGGCAAGTCACCCGCCTTCAATCGTGCCCTGGGCGAATTGCAGCGGGTGGCGATGTCGGATCTACCGGTTTTGCTGCTTGGAGAGTCAGGCAGTGGCAAAGAACTGTTTGCGCGCGCAGTGCATGAGGCCAGTCCTCGGGTGCATGGGCCGTTCGTGGTGGTGGACTGCTCGGGATTGACCGAGACCCTGTTCGAGAGCGAGTTATTTGGATACGTGTTGATTTGCTCGCCGATTTGACCCTCTCCATTTGACCCACCTTCCATTGCCTGCTGAAGGCAGCCACCCGGTCATACGACCCCTCGTATCCCAGCTCTCTCAAGTCCAGGAACATCTGTTTCAGG